>ERZ827423.2569-NODE-2569-length-14056-cov-6.660167_pt1 | contig 14056 bp, 15 predicted proteins | sample MGYA00519775_ERZ827423 | MGnify/ENA primary metagenome ERZ827423 (study PRJEB31778, sample SAMEA3449296) | human gut metagenome | biome: human gut; feature: human-associated habitat; material: faeces | place: United Kingdom | collected 2010/2012 ...
TACCGAAGAGTGGGCGGAAAAGATCCGCTCACAGTCGCAGACGATTTATTCAGAGTTTCCCTAGAGAACACGAAGAAAAGGGGCGACGACAGTCGCCCCCTTAAATCTCTTACTTACGGATACCCAGCTTGGCGATCACAGCACGGTAGCGGTTGATGTCCTTCTTGGCCAGATAGTCCAGCAGACTGCGGCGCTTACCGACCATCATCAGCAGACCACGGCGGGAGTGGTTGTCGTGCTTGTGGACGCGCAGATGCTCGGTCAGCTCGTTGATACGGGCAGTCAGGATGGCGATCTGAACCTCGGGGGAACCGGTGTCGCCCTCGTGGGTCGCGTTGTCCAGGATGACCTGGGTCTTCTTTTCCTTCTGAATCATGATTTTTCCACCTTTCAAATCGGTAGCCCGGGAGCCAAGTAGGGGCCGGTGAAGTGCCGCATGGGCGTTGTCCCACAACTGAGCAACGGGCGCAATAATTATGTCTGGTCATAACCAGCTTTTCGAGTATATCACAAGTTTGCCCAAAAGTAAAGGAAAAGTTTCACTTTTTCGGGCAGAATTATTTCAATGCGCCTTGTGCAGTTTTTCCTTGAAATAGTCCCGACGTGCATCATTTCGTCCCCGGCGAGGGCCTTTTTCATGTTGCCGATGTGCATCACGTCCAGCACCGCTCCGGCGCAGATGGCCGTGAGGATTTTTGCCGGTGCTTCGCCGAAAAGGTACATCAGCAGGGGCAGGGCGATGCCCACCGTTATGGGGAACATCACAGTGCAGTCAAAGATCCACATGACCGCCCATCCGGCGCACAGCACGATGGGCACGTACTTTAACCCGCAGTAGATGACCAGCCCGCCGAAGGTCGCCAGCCCCTTGCCGCCCCGGAAGCGGTGAAACACCGGAAAGCAGTGGCCGATTATGGCGCCGATGCAGGCCAGCATCCCTGCGACGCTGAGCCCGGGGAACAGGTACTGCGCCAGCTTGCCGGAGAGGAAGGACTTCATCAGGTCAAAAAGCATGACGAAAATCCCCGAGCCCCAGCCGAGAACCAGCATGGTATTGGTAGCGCCCAGGTTTCCGGTGCCGGATTTGCGCACGTCGGTCTTCTTCACCCTGCCCACCAGAGAGGACGGGCTGAGGGAACCGGCAAAATATCCCAGAGCGATACTGAGAGCTGCGTCCATAAATACCTCACTTTCCAAAGTGCCTTAAAGTGGAGACTGCTTGATCTTCGCGTAGCGGCGGGGGTACTGCTTCGGCGTGGGGGCGATTTTCCGCAGGACAATGACCGCGTGGGACGCCCCGTCGACGGAAAATTCCTTTACCGATTCCAATTTCAGCCCCAGCTTTTTGATCGCGGATGTACACTCGGCCAGCTCTTCCCTTGCGGCGGAGCCTTTCATGGCCAGCACCGCGCCGCCGACCTTCACATAGGGGGCGGTCAGCTCCAGCAGGATGTTCAGCCGGGCGACCGCGCGGGAGACGGCGTAATCGTAGCTTTCCCGCCGTTCCGCCGCCGCTTCCTCCGCCCGGGCGGTGACGCACTGGGCGCGGACGCCCAGTTGGGGGAGGATTTCTTCCAGCCACTTCGTGCGCTTGCCCAGGCTATCCAGCAGGGTAACGCGCGCTTCCGGGCAGGCGATGGCCAGCGGCACGCCGGGAAATCCCGCGCCGCAGCCCACGTCGATGATCTGCTTTCCCCGTAGATCGGCGGCGGTGAGCACCGTCAGGCTGTCCAGCAAATGGAGCTTCGCCACCTGCTCCGGCTGGGTGATGGCGGTGAGGTTCATGACCTCGTTCTGCTTGATAACCGCCGCGCCAAAATCGCAGAGGGTCTGACGCGCGTTTTCCGGCAGGTCAAGCCCCAACTGGGGCAGACCCGCGTCCAAAGTTTCTCTCATCATGGCCGTCACCTTGCGTTGACGATGCCGCTCAAATCCACCTGGGTCTCGTCGTAGGGGTCGAAGGGGGATTCTTCTACGGTGATGGAGGGCAGCACCACGGTCTGGATGTGCCAGTTCACCAGCAGGTCGCAGACCTCGCCGTAGGAGGCGACGCCGCTTTCGTCGCCGCTGACCTTAAGATAGGTGTCGTTGGCGGCGTCGGCAAAATTCGTGGCGGCGGTGCTTTTCCGGGAATTGAAGAAGCTGTTGTAGGCAGCCATGTCGAATTTCAGATTGTCGTTGACCCCAGCGCTCACCCGGGCGGCGGCTGCTGCGGCGGACTGGTTATTGACGCTGCTCAGGGCGCTGTAGCAGTAGCGGAAGGCCATAAAATAGGCACTGTACTGGAATTCCGGGTCGGAATGAACGGAAGCGGCCAGGAACGCGGCAAAATTAGCGTCCCGTTCCGGGGCGATGCACATGCGGTGGGCCATTTCGTGGCACATGGTGAAGGGCAGGGACACGCCGGGGATCTGGGGATTGACGCAGGCCTCCCCGGTCAGGCCGAAGGTGACGCCGGTGATGCCCATGGAGGAATACATATCCGCCCAGCCCAGCTTTTTCACGGGCAGGGTGGAGCCGGCGAAAATGGGGTAGAAGTAGTCGTAGGTCAGCGTCTGGAAGCCTTCCCCGGCCTTGTCTGCCAGCGCGTCAAAATCCGCGAAGGCCACATTGCCGCTGGCATCCCGGCTGACTTGCAGGGCGAGGGCGTTGGCCTTGTCCCGGTAGAACTCGGTGGCTTCGGTCAGCTCCTCCAGATTGTAGCTGCCCACATCCAGCCGCATATCGTCGGCCAGGGGGCCGGAGTAGTAATTCAGACCCCAGAACATGGTGTGGAGCATGTAAACGCCGGCAAAAACCGCGATGACCCACCCCGCCCACTGAATGGGGTTCCATTTCAGCACGATCATCAGCACGATGCTGGCAAGGATCAGCACGCCCAGCGCCACAGCCAGCAGCTGCCAGACGGGGAAGTCCACGCCGCCTGCCCACTGGGCAAGAATGGACTCCGAGGTGCGGATGACGTAGGGGTACACCATATCCACCAGGGTAGAAAACCGTTCACCGAACCGCATCAGCACCCAGGTGATGGCGCCGAAGATGGCGGCGGTGAGGTAGCCGAACCAATATTTCAAAGGAAACGCCTCCTTTAGACAGCGAAAAACAGAATGCATGCAACGCACACGTATAGATTTTAATAGTATAACACAAAACCTGCCGATTGTCTGCACCTAATTTTGAATTTTTTATAAACCCGGTCGAACGGGGGTGCAAAACCCTCTCAGTCACCTGCGGTGACAGCTCTCCCAAAGGGAGAGCCAAGGGGGGGTACCACGGCAGGAAAAATGGCGCGCATCTCTCTTGCCTCTCCTTTTGGGAGAGGTGGCCGAGCGCAGCGAGGACGGAGAGGGTACGCGGGGGTACACTCCACGAAAAAATTTGTAGGAATAATTTTTCCAACATTGGCAAACAATACCACCGGAAATCATTTTTTGGAGGTATTGCCATGTTCCGAAATCGACTATTGGCTCTGCTGCTGGCGGTGTGCTGCGTTGCGGGGCTATCCTGCGCCGCGGCCGCCGCCCAGGTGGACTGCGACGGCGTCTACTGCTTCTCCGCGGAGGATTTTTCCGGGGAGACCCCCATTGCGGGCATCTGCATCACCAGCCTGCCCGGTAAAAAAGTGGGCAGCGTGATGCTGGGCAGCCGCGTTCTCGTCCCCGGGGACGTCCTCACCGCCGAGCAGGCGGCGCAGATGACCTTTTCTCTCCGGCTGACCGAGCAGGACGAAACCGCCGAGGTGGGGTATCTGCCCATCTATCCGGACGGTGTGGAGGCGTCCGCCGCCATGACCATCGGCATCCGGGGCAAGGAAAACAAGCCCCCCGTGGCGGAGGACTCCGCCCTGGAAACCTACAAGAATCTCGCCGCTGACGGCAAATTGAAGGTCGCCGACCCGGAGGGGGAGGACATGATCTGCACCGTCGTCCGCCAGCCCAAGCGAGGCACCGTGACCCTCCGGCCGGACGGAAGCTTCACCTACACGCCCAAAAAGAACAAGGTGGGCATCGATTCCTTCACGTTTACCGCGTCCGACGCCTCCGGGAAGACCTCCCGGGAGGCCACCGTCACCATCACCATCCTCAAGCCCGCCGACGCGACCCAGTACACCGACACGGTGGGCAGGGACTGCCGGTTTTCCGCGGAGTGGATGAAGAATACCGGGATTTTCTCCGGGGAAAACGTGGCGGGAAATCCCTGCTTCAGCCCGGACAAACCGGTGAGCCGGGGCGAGTTCGTCACCATGCTGGTCAGGACGCTGAACATCCCCGTGGACGAGGCGCTGACAGGCGCGGGGTTCACCGACGAAATCCCTCAGTGGCTCCAGCCCTATCTTGCCGCCGCAGTGCGTTCCGGCCTGACGGCTGGGCTGCCCGATCAGCAGACCTTCGGCGCGGAGGAAGCGATTACCGGCGGGGAAGTGAGCGTCATGCTGAAAAACGCTCTGGCGCTGACGGCGGACACCCCGGAGGAGGCGGCGGAAACCTCGGCAGAGGAACCGGAAATCTCCGCCTGGGCGCAGGACGCTCTGACAGCCGCCGCCCAAAACGGCTTCAGCCTGGAAGCCGACGTCCCCCTGACCCGGGAAGCAGCTGCGGAAATCCTCTACCGTGCCTGGCAGATGGAAAATGAAATGATTGCAAAGGCATAAAAACAAACGCCCCGGGCTGAAGCCCGGGGCGATTACGTATGGGGGAATAAAACGCTTGCGCAATTCGGTTTTCTATGATAGGGTAAAGAAAAATCTAACGATTGCGGAGGAAAAATCATGTGGTGTTTACCGGACGATCGCTCAAAAGCGGTGATTACCGCCGCCGAGCAGGTGCATTGTGGGGGGCGTGAATGCCGCATGAACCTGCCGGAGACGGCAATCGTGTTTTTCATGAGTAAGGGGACGGAGTATCTCGCGGCGCGTTACGATGCGGTGGAGCTGCCGGAGCCGTTCCCGCGCTTTCTGAATCGCTGCCCCATATGGGAGATCCCTGAATGGAAGCTGTGCTTTCTGGATGGCGGGCGCGGCGCGCCCCAGGCGGCGGATACCGTGGAGACGCTTGCTGCGCTGGGCGTTCGGAACATCATCGCGGTGGGAATGTGCGGCGCTTTTGACGATAAGCTTCGCGTCGGCGAGATCATCGCCCCGGAAAAGGCGTTCGTGGAGGAGGGTACCTCTCTTCACTATTACGAATCCATCCGGGCATCGGCGCCGGACGAGGATTTGCTGGACATGGCCGTGAACCTGTTCCCGGTCAATACGGAGCCCATCGTTTCGACGGATTCCGTCTACCGCCAGACATTCCGCAAGGAGCAGGTGTGGCGGGAAGAGGGCGCGGTGGGCGTGGATATGGAGACGTCGGCGGTTTTCAGCATTTCCCGCTGCCTGGGACTGAGGGCGGCGGCGCTGCTGATGGTTTCCGACATTCATCCCATGCACCAGGACGCCCCTAAGTGGGAATGGCACATGACGCGGGAAATGAAGTATGCTCTGGCCGAGCAGGGGCTTGCCCTTGCCAGGCGGCTGCAAGAGACCCAATAATACACAACCGGCGTGGCCGCAAAGGCCACGCCGGTTTGCCGTTCAGTCAACCTTGACCACGATCTTCGGGATCCGGGCGATCAGCTGCGCCGCAATGGCGGTGAGGATCAGCTCGGGAACCATGTAGAAGCCGTTGTACACAATGGAATAGACCCAGCCCAGCGCGGTGGGGCTGAGGCTTTCCACCAGCTTTGCGCCCCAGGCGGGGAAGCCGTCCTGGGTGAAGAACCAATCCGCCCAGCCGGAGAACAGCAGGTATCCGGACAGAATATGAGACAGATACCGCGCACCCAGCGCCACAAGGGAGCCGCACATCAGGCTGGTGCCAGGATTCTTGATTTTGTCACGGAACACGCCGCCCAGACCCATCATGGTGTAGGCAAGCAGATAGTCCAGCAGGCACATGAGAATGGCCTTGAAGATCATGGTGCCGTCGCCGAAGTAACCGGGCTGGAAGGCGGCGCTTACGGTCTTTGCCCCCAGCGCCATTTCCAGCAGCGCGTAGCAGAAGCCGGAGACGAAGCCCCACTTCACGCCGTAGCGGTAGGAGATCAGCACCACCGGGAGCATGGCCACCAGCGTCACCTGGCCGCCGAAGGGCATTTCGGGGATGAAGGCCTTGGAGATCAGCTCCAGCACGATGGCCAGCGCCAGCAGCATGGCGCTTTCCGTCAGTCTTTTGGTTTTCATTTTGGGAACCTCCGAAAAATAAGTATCGCATTGCAAACCGTCCAGGTGCAACGCGATACTTAACCGTATCCCATATGTGCATCTTTCCCTCCGACGGTATTAGCCGTATCAGGTTCACGGGTCAGGGCGCACACGCCCACTCTCAGCCGGTACTTCCGGCCCCCCGAAGACTTATTGTTTTGCGATCTAGGGTTAGTATAGCAAAAAAATATAAGATGTCAAGCGCGAAAAACCGGCACCCGAAGGATGCCGGTTTCAGGATATCACGCCATATCCAGCGCCAGAGCTTTGCCGCCGAGGATGTGGAAATGCAGGTGCGGCACGGTCTGACCCGCATCGGCGCCGCAGTTGCTGACCACCCGGTAGCCCCCGGTCAGCCCCTCCGCCGCCGCGATCTGGGGGATGACCTCAAAAATGTGGGCGACCACGGCGCTGTTTTCTTCCGTGACGCCATTGCAGCCGGAAATGTGGGTCTTGGGGATCACCAGAATGTGGGTCGGCGCCTGGGGATGGATGTCCCGGAAGGCGAAGACCTGGTCATCCTCGTAAACCTTGGCAGAGGGGATATCCCCCGCGATGATTTTGCAGAACAGACAATCGGACATTGTTATTTTCCTCCTTACAGACCAAAGACATGGATGCCCGCCATGCTGGCGGCTCCCATGATGATTCCCGCGATAATGACGCCCAGAGAAACGGACAGCGCGGTGGTTTTGATGCCCATGTCCAGGAAACTGGCCGCTAGGGTTCCCGTCCACGCGCCGGTGCCGGGAATGGGAATGCCGACGAACAGCATCAGCGCCAGGAACAATCCGCCCCGTCCGGCCTTTTTCATCAGCCTGTGACCGGCGGCTTCGCCCTTTTCCAGGCAGTAGGAAAAGAATTTCCCGATATATTTTTTATCCGCGCCCCAGTGCAGCACCTTCCGGGCAAAGAAATAGATCAACGGCACCGGCAGCATATTGCCCAGGACGCACACTGCCAAGGACGTCCAATAGTCCAGCCCCATGCCCACGGCCATGACGATACTGCCCCGCAGCTCCACCAGCGGCACCATGGACACAAAGAAAATCATAAGATATTTGGTAACCATTTCATCACCCTAATGTGAATTTCCCCTATTATACCATAATATATCCGTGTTTGCAACGGAAAACGGTGCGGACAGCTTAAGTTTTGATTAAAAAATGCAAAATCCGCGGCTCATCACCGCGGATTTTGCAACAAGAAAAGAGGAGAGGAAAAAATGAAAAAGATGAAGATTGGTAGCAAATTTATATACTGCCCCATGTGCCTTGCGGCGGGGCTAACGTTGTCTTGATCTTTATGGCCTTATTATACCGGTAAAATATTAACGATTAAAGTGGGAAAATATTAAGCTCGTATGAAGTTCTGTAACAAGTTTTCGGGCGGCGGGAAAATGCAATTCCCGTAAATGGGAAAATAATTATTGACATTCAATAATTTCTGTGGTACACTCCAGGAAAACGGAGGTGTCTTTATGAATTCACAGCTTTCTGCGAAATTTACCCTTTGGTGCAGCCGGGTGCTGTTCATTATCATCTGCCTGCTTACTTTTGCCATGCCGGGGCTGCTGCGGTGGTATCAGGCTCTGCGGCCGCTGGGACGGTACGGCGCGGCGGCGATTATGATCGGGTTTTACTGCTGCGTCCCTGCGGTGCTGTATGCCCTTTCCTGCATGGAACGGCTGGTGCGAAATATTCTGGCGCAGGACGTGTTCGTTACCCGGAATGTCCGGTACCTGCGGCGCATCCGCTGGTGCTGCGCGGCGGTGAGCGGCATCTGCCTGCCTGCCGCGTTCTTCTACCCGCCCCTGTTTTTCATGACGACGATCATGGCGTTTCTGGCGCTGGCGGTGAGCGTGGTGAAGAACGTCATGGCCGCCGCGGTGGAAATCCGGGAAGAAAACGATCTGACGGTGTGAGGCGGCGTATGGCGATTATTGTGAATCTGGATATGATGCTGGCCAAGCGGAAGATGACGTCCCTGGAGCTGGCGAACCGGGTGGGCATGACCCCCGCCAACCTGTCCATACTGAAAACCGGCAAGGCCAAGGCCGTGCGCATGAGCACCATGGACGCCATCTGCCGGGAACTGCAATGCCAGCCGGGCGACCTGTTCGAGTTCGTGCAGGACGACGACCCCTGGAAACGCTGAGAAAGGAGATATTTATGGAAGAACGGACACTGCCCCGGTATCCTGCGGGAAAACGGGAGCTGATTTTTGGCCTTTTGGTGCTGCTTTTCGGCACGTTTACGTGGAACAGCATTCTTTACGGCGGTTTTTGTCTGGGCTTTGCCCTGGGGGCGGTGGCTTTGACGGGGTGCAGCCTTTGGTATCTGCTGCGCTGCGGCTTCCGGCCGGGGAAATATGAGGCGGCGCTGCTGATTCTGGCGGCGGTGATCTTCGCCGGGTTCGCCCGGTCGTCGGACAGCGGTATCAAAATGGAAATGCTCCTCATGGCGCTGTTTGCCGTGAACCTCGGCTTCTGCCGGATGGCGGGGCAGAGCCGCCGGGAGCCCGGCGGCATCGCGTCGGCGCTGGACGCTCCCCGGGCGATATTCACGCTGGGCGTGGGCAGCATGAGCGCCGCCGTCCGGGGGCTGAACGACGCCCGGAAAAACGCCGGTACGGCGGGCAAACGGGGCGGCGCGGCGATCCTCGGCGTATTGATTGCCCTGCCGGTGGCGGCGGTGCTGATTTTCCTGCTGATGCGTGCCGATGCGGCGTTTGAGGGGCTGATGGATATGCTCCCCGACACCGACTGGTCGGAGCCGGTGATTTCCCTGTTTTTCGGCGTGTTCGCCGGGTGGATTCTGTATTCCCGGGGCGTGGGGCTGAAATACGGGGAGAAAAACGGGAAGGAAGGGAAGCCCTTCCATGGTTTCAGTGCCATCACCGTGAACATATTGCTTGGGACGGTGTGCCTGATTTACGCCGTGTACCTGCTGAGCCAACTGGCGTACCTGGGCGGCGGCTTCGCGGGCATCCTGCCCGATGGGTACACGCTGGCGGAGTATGCCCGCCGGGGATTTTTTGAGATGGCGTGGCTGAGTTTTATCAATCTGGGACTGATGTGCCTTGCCATGGCTCTGGTGGAAAAGAAGACCGGCGTCCCGGTGCTGACCAAAGGGCTGTGCCTGTTCCTGGGACTGGCGGCGCTGTTTCTCATCGCCGCGGCCAGCGCCAAAATGCTGCTCTACATCGGCGGCTACGGCCTGACGAGAAAGCGGGTACTGACGGAGGTTTTCATGCTCTGGCTGGGGGTCACGACAATTCTCGTGTCCGTGTGGCTGCTTAAGCCCCGATTCCCCTACATGAAGGGCGCGGTGATCTGCGCGCTGATTCTGGGGTGCGTCACCTTCTGGGGGGACGTGGATACGTTTGTCGCCCGGTACAACGTCCGCGCCTACCAGTCGGGGCGGCTGGAGACCATCGACATGGGGCATATGGGCTGCCTGGGAGACGGTGCGCTGCCCTATATCAAAGAGCTGACCCGGGACAGTGACCCGGAAATTGCTTCCACAGCGGAGGACATTCTGGAAAACAGCTATTGCAGCATTTCGGATTTCCGGAGCTGGACATACACCGAGTCCGCCGCCCGGAAGGCTGTGGATTGACAAAGAACGCCCCTTGCCTCTCTCCTTGGGAGAGGTGGCCGAGCAAAGCGAGGACGGAGAGGGGAAACCAGGGCGCGATGCCCTCTCAGTCACCTGCGGTGACAGCTCTCCCGGGGGGAGAGCCAAGGGTGTTGCCCTAAAGTCAAATACGCAGGCAGGGACGGCTTTTGCCGCCCCTGCTTTTTTTGCCGCTTACGGTTCGAAAACGACCGACTGTTGAAAAACGGTTGCGGAGGGGGGAAATCTTTTCTATAATGCAGCCAGAGAAAGGAGTGAAAGACCATGCAGGTAGAAATCAGAATCGACGGCGCGTACCCGGAGCCAAAGGTCGTGATCCTGACCGCCGCCGTAACGGAGGAGGTCAGCCAGCTGGCGAAAAAACTGTCAGGCGATGCACCCTGCATCCTTTCCGGCATGAAGGACGGTAAGGTCGAGGTGCTGGAACCGGCAGACCTGATTCGGGTCTATACCAGCGCTGGGAAGGTTTACGCGGTCACGGAAAAGGGCGAATACGTCCTGCGCCTTCGGTTGTATGAGGTGGAGCAGCGGCTGAACCCCCACCAGTTCGTCCGCATTTCCAATTCGGAGATCATCAACCTGAAGAAGATCGACTATTTTGACCTGAGCTTTACCGGTACGATCTGCGTGAAGCTGCGGGGCGGGATGGTCACGTATATTTCCAGACGGTATGTGTCCAAGGTCAAGACAATTTTAGGAATATGAGGTGTAGAATATGAAGAAGAAACTGCTTCTGCGGGGAGCGTTGGGCTTCCCCATCGGGATTGCCATCGGGTATGTCATTACAATCTGCATTTCGCTGATGTGGGCGGGCGGATATTACTCCCCCTGCGCGCCGGAGCTGGCGGAGGCGCTGGGAAATGAGATCAGAGCCGTCGTTCTGCAAGCCCTGCTCTGCGGACTCCTGGGCGCGGGCTTCGCGGCAAGCTCCGTGATCTGGGAGGTGGAGAGCTGGAGCATTGCCCGGCAGACCGGCGTGTATTTCTTCATCATTTCCCTTATCATGCTGCCCATCGCCTATGTGGCGTATTGGATGGAGCACAGCGTGGCGGGCGTCCTCGGCTATTTCGGCGTGTTTGTACTGATCTTCGCCGTGATCTGGGGAATCCAGTTTGTCATCGGCAAGTGGAATGTTAAGAAAATGAACGAGAAAATTTCGGAAGAAAAGTAGAATTAGGGTCTATCCGGAAACCGGAAAAGACCTGCTGTTTGGGCATGTTGACGGTTTTCAGATAGACCCCAAACAGAATGCCCCCGTAAAACGGCGCAAGCCGTTTTACGGGGGCGGTTTTCGTTATGATTCCGCGTCCTTTGTGACCACCATGTTCGGCCAGTGGTGCTCCATCCAATCGTCGTCATAGGTGTCGTCCAGAAACGCTTCGGCTACGTTTTTGGGTTCCGGGTTGTTCTGACGGTCGGTGTAGCGCAGCATGGCGGCGGCGGTGAGCAGGCCGTCGCAGGCCAGGAAGAAGATAATGACCCAGGTGATCACCTTCCCCAGCAGCGCCGGGATTTTCTCAATGCCCTTGCTCATGGGCGGATACAGCACCTTGATCCACGCCACGGCCAGCAGTCCCCAGAAAATGCAGTACAGCACATTGGTGCGGCCGCCGATGTTCAGGGGCATTTTGCTGTAATCCCAGAACACCGTGCCGAACACCAGCTCGGTGAATACGCTGCAAAGGTACTCATACGCGCCGCCGATGACGAAGCCCGCCAGGAAAATCCGCCGGTCGGGCTTGTCCGCGATCCGCTGCAGGGTGATGGTCAGCACCACCGCGCCCAGTCCCCATACGAAGCTGAAGCTTCCGTACAGCACGCCGGAGCGGCTCATCCACTGCCCCGACGTGACCCGGCAGAAGACCATCTCGATCAGCGCGCCTAAGAACGAGGTCACAAGGAACACCCACACCAGCTTGTCAAAGCAGATGCCCCGGGCGAAAACATACCGCTCCGGTCCCGGTACATCCGCCGCAGTGAGACCGGGGTAGGCCTTTTGCAGACGCCGCCAGATGGCACTGCTGATCCGGTCGGCCATGCGCTGGGTAGTCTCCTGCCCGGCCTTGTTCAGCCGGGTGGCGCTGCTGGTGCGCAGGGTGCGCATCACGCCGACAAAGTCCGCCAGAATCAGGACGACCCCCGCGATCACCAGCGTCCGCTCCAGCCACTTGGGCATCAGATACAAAAGTCCCATTATGGCGGGATGCACCACCAGATACACCAGCAGCATGACGGCCGCCGCAATGGCCGCGTTGAGGAAAAAGGTCTTTCCCTTCGGCTCGGCGGCAAACCGCCTCCGGCTGACGCCCCGGACGAACTGGTCGGTCACGCACCGAACCAGAACATAGATCACCAGCGTCATACTATATTGCAGGACGGTCTTGTGGTTCATGGTACCCAGCACCGGCAGCAGCAGCGCGGCGGCAATGCCGCAGGGCATGTTCAGGGGCAGGTTCAGAAAGCCACGGTTCACAAACCGCCCGTTTTTCACGGCGGCGCAGAAAACCTCGACGCACCAGCCGAGAAAAGCGTAGAGCAGCAGATAGAAAAGCAGATCGAAAATGGTGTAGGAAATCTCCATAGGGACACTCCTGTCTTTTTATATTGGGGAGTTTTCGCCTACATTCTACCATGCAATCGGAATTTGTCAAAGAAAAAAACCTGGCAGGACGGACTTTTTTCCGCCTTGGTCATATTGCCGGTTTTCCTACCGGACAAGTAGGAAAATTTTGATAAAAAACCGATTGACTTGGTAGGAATTTCGTGGTATGATGCAATCACCTACCGGATAGGTAAGTTTTGAAGGGAGGCACTCCCCGTGAAAAATCATTTTGAGACCCTCGTAAGGGCGAATTTCCGCTTTGGCCGAATGTATCCCCGATGTTTGTAAGAAAAAGGATAACATTTGACTTTAGAAAGGAAATTACGATTATGTCTGACTATAAATTTGAAACCTTACAGCTCCACGTCGGCCAGGAGCAGGCCGATCCCGCTACCGATGCCCGCGCCGTTCCCATTTACGCCACCACCTCTTACGTGTTCCACGACTGCGCCCACGCCGCCGCCCGCTTCGGGCTGACGGACGCCGGCAATATTTACGGCCGTCTCACCAACTCCACCCAGGACGTGCTGGAAAAGCGGGTGGCCGCTCTGGAAGGCGGCGTGGCAGCGCTGGCGCTGGCCTCCGGCGCGGCGGCCATCACCTACGTGCTGGAAGCCCTGGGTCAGAACGGCGGCCACTTCGTCGCCCAGAAGACCATCTACGGCGGCAGCTACAACCTGCTCGCCCACACCCTGCCCGGCTTCGGCATTACCGCCGATTTCGTGAACATCCACGATCTTGCGGAAGTGGAGAGCGCCATCCGTCCCGAGACCCGCGCCATTTACATCGAGACCCTGGGCAACCCCAACAGCGACATTCCCGACATCGACGCCCTGTCCAAGCTGGCGCACAAGTACGGCATCCCCCTGGTGGTGGACAACACCTTCGGCACCCCCTACCTCATCCGCCCCATCGAGCACGGCGCGGACATCGTGGTTCACTCCGCCACCAAGTTCCTGGGCGGCCACGGAACCACCCTGGGCGGCATCATCGTGGACTCCGGCAGGTTTGACTGGGCGGCTTCCGGGAAGTACCCCGCCATCGCCGAGCCGAACCCCAGCTACCACGGCGTTTCCTTTGTCGCCGCCGCAGGCCCTGCCGCTTTTGTGACCTATATCCGTGCGGTGCTGCTGCGGGATACCGGCGCGACCATCTCTCCCTTCGCGGCCTTCCTGCTGCTCCAGGGCGTTGAGACGCTGTCCCTGCGCTTAGAGCGCCACGCCGAGAACACCAAGAAGGTGGTGGAGTTCCTCTCCAACCATCCCCAGGTGGAGTATGTGAACCACCCTTCCCTGCCGAACCACCCGGATCACGCCCTGTATGAGAAGTATTTCCCCAATGGCGGCGCGTCCATCTTCACCTTTGAGATCAAGGGCGGCGTGAAGGAAGCCCATAGGTTCATTGACAATCTGAAAATTTTCTCCCTGCTTGCCAACGTGGCGGACGTCAAGAGCCTGGTCATTCACCCGGCCACCACGACCCACAGCCAGCTGACCGAGACGGAGCTGCTGGATCAGGGCATCAAGCCCAACACCATCCGCCTGTCCATCGGCACGGAGCATATTGACGACA
>ERZ827423.2583-NODE-2583-length-13993-cov-19.985651_pt1 | contig 13993 bp, 10 predicted proteins | sample MGYA00519775_ERZ827423 | MGnify/ENA primary metagenome ERZ827423 (study PRJEB31778, sample SAMEA3449296) | human gut metagenome | biome: human gut; feature: human-associated habitat; material: faeces | place: United Kingdom | collected 2010/2012 ...
CACGTGCTCGGCCAGGCCATCCGCATCCGCTCCCCGTACGTGGACGCGCTGTCCGTCACCCAGGTGCTCGCCCTCAGGTCGCTGCGCAAGAAGGTGGACAAGGAAGAGCTCTCGCAAAGCCAACAGGCAGGATTCATCTACCTCATCCTGTGCACCGTCTCCGGCGTCGCTGCCGGCCTGCAGAACACAGGCTGATCTACACACCAGCGCATATGGGGAAGCCCCGCTCACATCAAGCAGAGCTTCCCCGTTTTGTGTGCATCTTGCATCATCTTGCAATAATTCTTACATGTAAACAGAGAGTTCTTACATGAAAGAATTATTGAAAGGTGATGAAAGAACTTACTTTCACGCGTACCAATCATTCCAACACGTATCGGGATGACGGTCCATTCCCCTCGCGGCGCAACTTGCCCGCATCCTCTAGCTTCTTCAACACCCGGTATGCACTGATATAGCTCAGGCCAAACAAATCCATGACATCCGCCGTAGTGACGACACCATCATTTTTTTCGGCGAACTCCAGAACAAGGCCACTGCGCCGGGTGGCATCGATGTCACGCTGGCGCACGTAAGACGCCAGCCCCTCTGAACGTTTGTACACTCGGGCACTCAGCATATACGAACGAGAGCTCCCGCTACCGACCCCCTCCACCAAACCAGCTTCCACCAGATTCTCAACAGCGGACACGATGCGTCGATGCTCCAAATGAGAAAAAACGCACAATTGGACCACGGTAAGCCTACGATGCTCACGCAGCAGCGAGAGCACAATCAGTGACCAGACCGGCAATGGAGCCCCACGTCGACGTTCCTCGTCGCCAATCATGGTTACGAATGCCTCGTCAGGTACCACGCGGCGCAAGAACAAGATAACTTCCTCAGCACTGGACTGTGAATAATCCGGGAAAGAACCGCCTGCCGCAATCGACCCGGCATAGATGGTATCCACGCCTCGTCCGGTGCGTTCAACATATCCGGCAGCTTTCAGAATCAGGGCAAGCTGCGGATTGCGGGAACGCGGTTGTGCAGTAAGCAGGTTATCTTCGGAAACACCCTCTATGAATCCTCCGGGGTTGGCTATGGTCAACCCATCATCATCAACCAGGAACCTCACCGAACCCATTCGTGCATAATCGCGATGGCAGAAAGCGTTAATCATTGCCTCACGGAATGCCCCTCGATCGAAGTCTGGCAGATCGACCCGAATCAAGCCGCTCATGACTTCGTGGCTGGGATTCCACGGCTCCATCAGCTCGCCTACACGATCAAACATATCCACCAAGGGCAACACGAACGGATCCATATTGACCTTTGGAGACATGCCTTTCATCACTTGAAAAACAGCCGATGCGGCTGGAACCGATCGATGAATAGCATCAACCGAACCAATGGTGAGCAGACCAGCAACAGATGGCTGCAATCCATACGGGCCATCAACAACCAGCTCAAGTGCCCGATCGAAATCCTCATCAGTAAAAGACAACAACGAGTTTTGCGCATTGGCACTGCGAATATGGCTTCTCAACTTGTTCCGTGAGTCTGGATTCAAATCGTCCAACCGAGCCTCTGGGGCAGGTTGCGCACTGAAATCGTAGAACCGTTGCTGAGATAAACGGCTAATGAATTGGGAAACAAACAGCGGAACGACCTCAGGCGAGCCGTCTGCTTTCAGCCGGCGCTGCAATGTCTTCCCCTGACTGGTAGATACGATTTGCTGACTGTTATCCACCTCAATACTGACTATCGGCACCTCGTTCTCATACAAGAGCGCCACGCGAGCGGGAAGCTGCGGAACAGTCTTATTGAAAATTAGTACCGCAAGTCCATTGATATTGCGATGCTCGTCACATACGCCGGTCACAGTGCCATCGTCTTCAATACCGAGATACAGTGTGCCGCCTTCGGTATTGGCTAGAGCCACTACGTTGTCAACAATTTCATCATGCGATTGAGGGCGCTTCTGCTCACTCTTGAACTCAACCGTCAAACTTTCTTTGGCCGGCAACATGAGCATCCCCTTTCACCATCTTGCAATAATTCTTACATGTTAACAGAGAGTTCTTACATGTAAGAATTATTGCAAGATGGTGAAAGGGGTAAAGAGCAATCCATCCTGTCATCTCCAGCAACTTAAATCCGATCATCGCTGCTTTCGGCATATCTGATATCAGCCGCTGGTGCCAGTCCAATCACCCAATTGAAGCTCAACACGGCCAAAGACTCTACGCCGCAGTGGATTCGCGCTCGATGAGCTTATAGCCCACATTCACGGTCTGCGGGAAGAACTCGTCGTCCAGGTTCTCGATACGCCGCATAAGCAAGGTCAGCGCGGTATCCGCCATGCCCTTGAAATCGGTGGCCACGGTGGTCAAAGTCGGCACGCTGTACATGCTCTGGCTCAGGCCGTCGAAGCCGATAACGCGCACATCGCCCGGCACACTTACGCCATCGTCCGCCAGACCACGCAGAATACCGAGCGCAATACCGTCGTTCAGGCAGTACAGACCGTCGTACTTGCACTTGCCTTTCTTGGCCAAGCCGTGCCCGGCCTCGATACCGCCGTCAATCGACCACGAGGATTTGATGAAATCACGGCGCTCGTCAAACGGCAGTCCGGCCGCGAGAATCGTCTCCTTGGCGGCCCGCATACGAATATCACGCGAGCCGGGAATGATGTTGGGATTGTTGGGATCGTGATTGTCGCCGACGATGCCGATGCGCGTACAGCCACGCGCGATAAGGTGTTCGATTGCCGCCCGTGAGCCGGCGTCGCTCGGCGCGTTCACGGTGTCGACGGGCAGGCTGGTGTCGTAGTTTTCCAGCATGACGGCCGGGTGCCGCTTCAGGATATCGACCGCACGTGGCGCATTGATGGCGATGATGCCGTCCGAAAACGTGTACGACAGATCGTTGTCGTCGGTAAGATACCGGGACAGTTCGATGAGCATGTGCGAGTCGCGCTTGTGCACTTCCTCAGCCACACACATGGCCAGATGGGAGAAATAGTCGCCCTCGAGGCCCGAGGTAAGGAAGGTGATGGTATCGGACCGCCCAGAACGCAGGGACCGGCCAGACAGGTTGATTTTGTAGCCGAGTTTGCGGGCGGCGTCACACACGCGTTGCGTGGTTTCGGGCTTGACGTAATCCTTGCCTCGCAGGGCCGCGGAGGCGGTGGTGGCGGTCACTCCGGCCAGTTCGCCGACATCCTTTAAGGTCACCATCGTTACCATCTCCGCATATCACGAACCTTATCGATAAGAATCCATAGTACCGCCCACATCTCAGCCGAGGATGAGACCCTCGGTCGAGGCCCTGCCCGGCGACTCGAACGCCGCGGTCACCGTGGTGAGCACCGACGCTGCAAACGAAAACATGTCAAACCAAGAAATGGACATGACGGAGTCATTGTTTTCCGAGAGGGATATGCCGCGTCCACGGGCAGACGTCACGTATCAATCACGCCGATACCGTCATATAACTGTTTTCGATGTGAGAAAGCTCATAGCTTCCGACCACAGAAATCAGCCACAGCAACCCCATAACAGCGTTATAGTTCTGTTTGTCGGCGTCGACAAGAGCCAGCAGCGCCGATGAAATGCACACCAAGGATGTTTAGCGAATTGTTCGCAGTTCGCACGATTCGATTTGATTCGATTCGTGCAGCCCGGATGGTTCACGGGGGGCATGCCGTCGTGATGTGCGTGGATATGGGCGATACGACTCTCGTTCGGGTCGGCAGGTCATCGTACACCAGTTACGAAAGGATCCGTCCATATATGGCAAGGTTTACCGAGAATCGTTGGACCAGCGCGATTATTCCCGCACTGCTGATTCATATCCCAATCGGTACCGTCTATTGCTGGAGCGTGTTCAAGCAGCTTATCGCTGACCGTCTCCACGCCAGCCCCGCCTCCGTGGAATGGGGCTTCTCACTCGCCATCTTCTTCCTCGGCATGTCCGCCGCGTTTGCCGGGCCAATGGTGGAGAAAAACATCAAGAAATCCGCACTCGTATCCATGGTCTGCTTCGTGGTCGGCTTCGCCGGCACGGGCGTGAGCATCGCCCTGAACTTCCTGCCGGGCGTGTTCATCTGTTATGGCGCGATCATGGGCATCGGCCTGGGCGTCGGTTATCTGACTCCGGTCAAGAACCTGATGCTTTGGTTCGCCGACAACAAGGGCCTCGCCACCGGCATCGCCGTCGCCGGCTTCGGCCTGGCCAAGGCCATTGCCAGCCCACTGATGGAATATCTCATCGGCACGGTTGGCCTGGTCAGCATGTTCTTCATCCTCGCCGCGGTCTACGCGGTGATGATGTTCGTCGGCTTCCTGCTCATCAAGCGTCCGGCCGGCTGGGTGTACGATCCCGCGACCTCACACGTCAGCCGCAAGACAATCCTCAAGAAGCCCGTGTTCTGGGGCATCTGGATAGCCTTCTATATCAACATCACCTGCGGCCTGGCCCTCATCAGCCAAGAGAAGGACATCCTGCACGATGTGCTCAGGGCCTTCCCGCAGTATGCCAACCTGAGCCCCGCCAAGTTTGCCGCCGCCATCTCCGGCATCATCGGACTGGTGCTCGCCGTGGACTCCGTGTTCAACACGGCTGGCCGCGTGGGCTTCTCCACACTCTCCGACCACCTGAAGCGCCGCGAGACCGTCTATCAGGTAATCTTCATCATGTCGATTGCCGTGTGCTTGCTGCAGATCTTCACCAACAGCATCGGCAACGCTCTGCTGTGGGCCGTGCTGGCCATGCTGTTCCTCGTCAACGCGGGCTATGGTGGCGGTTTCTCGACGCTGCCCGTGCTGCTTGATCAGCACTTCGGCACCAAAACCGTCTCCACCACGCACGGTCTGACGCTGAGCGCCTGGGCGTTCGCCGGTCTGTCCGGCAACCAGTTGGCCTCGTTCGTAGTTGCCCACGCGCCTGATCAGGCCCACCGCTACGCCGCACTCATCCCGGTGCTCACCGGCCTGTTCGTTGTGGCCCTGATCAGCATCAGCTTGGTCAAGTACCTCGGCGACAGAAACGTCACGAAGGCCGTCGAAGACCGAGGCTGAGCTGCCGCAAAACAACGATTCTGCCGGAGTCGGGCGCATCGATCGCATCAATCGATGTACGTCACGATTTTGGCAGAATCGTTGTTGTTGCTGTTGAGTACCTGAGGTCGTGCGGCTTACGCGCCGACCAGTTCGAGCATTTGGGGGATGCTCTTTTTGCCGAATTCAACTTGCTGGGTGCCGTCGGCGTGGGTGATGACGATGCAGGGCACGCTCATCGCGCCGTACCGGTCCTTAAGTTCGGGGAAGTGCGAGACGTCGTAGGCTTCGGCGCGCACGGCCGGGCTCAGGGAGGCAATGCGCTGGGAAGCAAGCACGGTTTCCGGGCACATCGTGCAGGTGAGCGAGACGAGGATCATGATGTTCAGCGGGTCTGTGATGGACTTCGCGCGTTCGATCAGGTCGTCGCCCAGCGGCTGGCCGGGACCGGCCGCGTTGTACAGGCCGAGCACGAACGAGTTGAACTCATGGCCGGAAGGTACGCCGTGGAAGGCCAGACCGGTGAAGACCAGTGAACCATTGCCGTCCTTGCCGGCCTTGCCGTCGCCCTCAGCCGGCACGCAGATGCGCACGGTCGGACGGGCGAGCGGCAGGACGCCGGCGACGTCGAATGTGGCGCGGCCGGAATCGTCCAACGAACCATAAGTGGGCAGTTCGGTGCCGTCCGGCAAGGTGACGGACAGCGGTTCGCCGACCACCAAAGAAGTAGGCACAGAAGCACCATCCACCGCCGTGATCAGCCCTGCGGCATCAACGGCAACCGAGTTCAGCTTGCCGCCGGACAGCGCAACCATCTCGCCGATGAAACCCTGCAATTCCGCCGAAAGCGGAGTGCCGTCCAGCTCGAGAGCGAGCGTGACCGGGCGGGTCATGCGTCCGAAGACCACGCCAAGCTGCTGCTTGACGGCGGCGGAGAACAGTTCGCCGGGCTTCTTGGCGGCGCTGGCTGCGGCTGCGGCATCGGCGCTGCGTTTGGCGGGAGCCGGGGCGGGCGTCGTGCCAGCGGCCGAGGCGGCGGAGGCGGCCTTGGCCTCGGACTCCTCATAAGCGGAAGCAGTGGGACGCGGCGGCACCAAGCCGGTTTTCTCGCTCATCTGCTTGGCGTAACGCTCCAGTTCCACGGCGGCAATCGCACCGTCGGCGGTGGCGGTGACCACTTGGCGCAGGTTCTTGACGCGCAGATCGCCGGCCGCGTACACGCCCGGCACCGAGGTTCTGAGGTAGTCGTGCGTGACCACGTAACCGTGGTCGTCGAGCTCCACCACGCCGCGCACCAAATCGGTGGCGGGCACATAGCCGGCGAACACGAAGACGCCGAAGGTGCCGGCGTCGGCGGGCTTCCACGTTTCGGTCTGGCCGGTGGCAAGGTTCAGGATTGAGGCTTCTCGCAGGCCTCCTTGGCCGGCGGTGACGCCCTTCAGCTCAACCTGATAACGCACGTCGATCTTCGGGTTGTTCTTGGCTTCGGCGGCCACTGCGGCATCGCAGGTGAAGTCCGGTTCGCGCACGAGTACGGTGACTTTGGAGGCGTATTTGGTCAGGAACACGGATTCCTCGGCTGCGGCGAATCCGCCGCCGACCACCAGTACTTCCTTGCCGGTGAAGAACTCGCCGTCGCAGGTGGCGCAGTAGGCCACGCCGCGGCCGGCGTACTCGGCCTCGCCCTCGAAGCCCAGCTTGCGCGGGCTGGCGCCGGTGGCGATGAGGATGCCGAACGTCTTGAGGTCGCCGCGTGAGGTGTGCACGGTTTTGATGTCACCATCCACGTCGAGACCGGTGGCTTCGGCGGAGAGGAATTCGGCACCAAAGTCCTGAGCCTGCTGACGCATGGTCTGGGTGAGCGCGCGGCCCGTGGTGCGGCCCACGCCCGGATAGTTGACGACTTCGTTGGTGATGGTGATCTGGCCGCCGAAATCATCTTTTTCAAGAATCAGCACACGGTAGCGAGCGCGGGCCAAGTACAGGCCGGCCGTCAGGCCAGCCGGCCCGCCACCAATGACGACGACGTCATAGAGATTGTTGGTCTGAGTCATGAAAACTCCCTTACATACACTGGCTCCCCTCTCTGAGGGGAGCTGTCGTAGTGAGACTGAGGGGAGCATATCGGATCAGGCTAGCTCTCGCGAGCACTCCCCCCAGTCGCTTTCAGCGACAGCTCCCCTCAGAAAGGGGGCCAAGATTACCGCCTATTCAGTGTCGATCACAGCTGGCCGACGAGGTCGAGGCTGGGCTCGATGGTTTCCTCGCCAGGGGTCCAGTTGGCGGGGCAGACCTGGTCGCCGTGCTCGTAGACGAACTGGGAGGCCTGCACGCGGCGCAGCAGCTCCTCGGCGTTGCGGCCCACGTTGGAGGAGATGACCTCGTAGGCCACGACCTTGCCCTCCGGGCTCACGATGAAGTCGCCACGCTCAGCCACGCCATCGGCCTCGTTGTAGGTGTCGAGATCCTTGGCCAGCAGGGCGGTCGGGTCGGCAAGCATCGGGTACTCGATCTTGGCGATCTTCTCGTTGGCGTCGTGCCAAGCCTTGTGCACGAAGTGGGTGTCGCAGGAGACGGAGTAGATCTCGCAACCGATTTCCTTGAACTTGGCGTAGTTCTCGGCCAGGTCTTCAAGCTCGGTGGGGCACACGAAGGTGAAGTCGGCCGGGTAGAAGAAGAACAGGGACCAGTGGCCGAGCACATCGTCCTTGGTCACTTCGTGGAACTCATTGTTCTGGAATGCGTTCACCTTGAAATCGGTCAGTTCATGCTGCAGAAGAGTCATCATCGGTCCTTTCGGGAATTGTTAATCTTCAAGCGTTTACCACCACCTATCGTAATGTGGTGAGCCACGGCTCGCGCGGGTGTAACGTATGAGCCTTATCACACCACCCGCAACCCTTGTGCCCAAATGGCCGTTGCCCCAATCACGACTATGCGCGAATACTCGCTAATATGGCAATCAGCAGCCCGCTGATAATGGAGGTTTCATGGCTCAGTCAGACTTTGAACAGGAATCGACCGCAAACGCAACGTGGAGTCGCATGCTGCAAGGCAACCGGCGCTTTGCCGAGGGCAAGCCCGACCATCCATGGCAGGATCAGGAGACCCGTCAAACGTTGCTTGATGGCCAGAACCCGGATGCCGCGGTGCTCTCCTGCTCGGACTCGCGCGTACCTCCGGAAATCATTTTTGATCAGGGCCTGGGCGACCTGTTCACCGTGCGCACCGCCGGGCAACTCATCGATAGCGCGGTTATCGCCTCGCTGGAGTACGCGGTCAAGAAACTGCACGTCAGCCTGATCTGTGTGCTCGGTCACGAGCACTGCGGCGCAATCGAGGCCGCCGAGCAGGAGCTGGACGACCTGATGCACACCATCACTTCCGAAGCCGACGGCTCACTGGAGGCCGCGGATGCGATGGACGACCTCGACGAGCACATCGCCGCCGCCGAATCGATTATTCTGCGCCAGGCCGGCATGTCCGTCTGGCAGGCGCGCGAAGCCGAGCTCGACGCGCATGAAGACATCGAGCGCGTGCATGTGGCCCACATTATTGAAACTTTGGTGGAGCAGTCTCCTGTCATCCAGCAGGCCCTCGCCGCTGACAAGCTCATGATCGTCGGCGCCCGCTATCAGCTCGATTCCGGCAAAGTAGAAGTGCTGAGCTTCTGAGCGTGCGATCCGCAACATCGCCAACCTGCGTGGGATTTGGCGAATCCTTGGCCATAGCCGCGAGAAACAGCCTCTCTGCACTAGTAATGCCGTCCAGCGCTGGAGCGCATACGGCATCGTCGAAGGCGAGCAACGCATCGGAAACACCGGTCGACACGTCGGCCGCAGTAATGATAAGAGTGCCCTTCCCTTTGCCGAGTTTCTTACTGCCCAGCCAGCACACCCCAATTTGACGTGCCACTCCCCTAGAGTTGAAGCCATGTCACTTGGTTTGAACATCCTCCTGATTTTTGTATTTCTCGTTATCGGTTCCGTGTTCTCCGGCACCGAGTTGGCATTGGTCTCTCTGCGCGGCTCGCAGATCGAGCAAATGGAGCAGGAGGACGCTCGCGGCGCCAAAGTCGCCAAAATCGCACGTGACCCGAACACCTTCCTGTCCACCGTGCAGATCGGCGTGACGCTCTCCGGCTTCCTGTCCGCCTCGTTCGGCGCCTCTTCCATCGCCCCCTACCTGATTCCGGCGGTCGAAAGCTGGGGCGTGCACCCCGGCATCGCCGGCGGCCTGGTGAACATCATCCTGACCCTCATCATCTCCTACTGTTCCATCGTGATCTCCGAGATGGTGCCCAAGCGCATCGCCATGCAGCGCACCGAGCAGATCGCGCGCGCCGTGGTGCCCGCCATCGACGCCTTCGCCGCCGTCTGCCGCCCGATCATCTGGCTCATCGGCAAGAACACGAACGGCATCGTGCGCGTGCTCGGTTTCGACCCGCAGCAGACCGAGTCCGAGGTGTCCGACGACGAGCTGCGCGTGCTGGTCAGCTCCAATACGAACCTCTCCAAGGACGAACGCACGATCCTCGACGATGTGTTCGATGCGTCCGAAACCATCGTGGCCGAAGTGATGCGCCCGCGCGCCGACGTGGTGTTCATCGAGGCCGACCAGCCGCTCGCCGAGGCGGCCGCGTTCGTGCGCGACCAGCCGTACTCCCGCTATCCGGTGACCGGCAAGGATTTCGACGATGTGATCGGCTTCGTGCACGTGCGCGATCTGCTGGACGTGCGCGACCCGAAGGCGAAGACCGTGCGCGATGTGGTGCGCGAAGGCATCTCCCTGCCCGGCACCTCCAAGCTGCTGCCGAGCCTGGAACTGCTGCGTAAGCGCGGCATCCATCTGGCCGTGGTCATCGACGAGTACGGCGGCACGGACGGCATCGTGACGCTTGAGGATATGACCGAGGAGCTTGTGGGCGATATTCGCGATGAGTACGATCTGCCCAGCGAGAAGGGCGGCGAACGCACCACCCGCACCGCGTTCGTCAATGGTGTGGCCACGATCGAGGCCAGCATGACCATTGAGGACTTCGCCGATCTGACCGGCATCGAATTGGAGGACGGCCCGTACGAGACGGTCGCCGGCTACTTCCTGTCCAAGACCGGCAAGATGGGTGCGGTGGGCGACGTGCTGCATTCCGACGACGGCTACAACATGGTCATCACCAAGGTGGATGGCCGCCGCATCGAAACCATCGAAGTCCGCAAAGCCGGTGCCCCGGACCATGCGCCACTGCCAGCCGAATCACAAAGCGACGATGCCAACTAGCCACGTGATATTCACCACCTATTCGTTCGGCCCGGGGCATAACCAAAAATCGTAGAATTATATGGACAGGTTCCACCTACTGAAAGAAGGAACATTATGACACTTGCGTTTGTTGTGCCGGGCCTTGATGAAGCGGCCAGTGAGAAGGCCATCGCCATCCTACAGAACCGACTGAGCCAGGAGCAGGAGGCCGCTCTGGTCCTGAAGCACGCACACTGGAACGTGACCGGCCCGAACTTCATCGCCGTTCACGAGATGCTTGACCCCGAGGTCGAGGCCGTGCTGGCCCAGGCCGACGAGACCGCCGAGCGCATTGCCACTCTGGGCGGCACCCCGGATGGCCGTGCTGACGCCATCGTGCGCAACCGCACGTGGAAATCGTTCGACGCTGAGGGCCGCGTGGGCACCGAGGAGTATCTCAAGGCGCTGATCGAGTACTACGACGCCTTCATCGCCGACGACCGCAAGGCCATCGCCGAGCTGGACGAGCTGGATGTGATCAGCTCCAACATCATCCAGGACCACGTGCAGGAACTCGAAAAGTTCCAGTGGTTCATGCGCTCTCACCTGGCATAAGTAAAAGCCGTATTCCGTGGCTCCCCTCAAAGAGGGGAGCCACTTTCGTCTCACGTGAAATAGAGAGTCTCCACATACATAAGTTGGAAAAGTGTATAAAACTCCCCATTTTGAGGTTGGAAAACGTAGCCAAAACCGCATTCTTATGGTTGGAAAAGTGTAAAATATGCGCTATAAACAGTTGGAAAACGTGCCCAGCATAGATGCAAGGCCTACAAATGACTGGAGATTCTCATGCTGCGAAGAAAAATCGAGACACAGCTGGAAGCTTGGAGATCCGCGCCGAAACGCACTGCACTGCTGGTCACCGGAGCCCGTCAGATTGGCAAAACCTATATCATCAGGCACTTTGCCCAACAGCATTACGACCATATCGCCGAGCTCAATTTCATCGAGAACCCTGACCTCGTTGCATTATTCGATCGGCCCCGCGATGCCAAAAACCTACTGATGAGGCTGGAACTGGCCGTAAATACGCCATTAGTACCCGGCAAAACCCTGATTTTCTTTGACGAGGTCCAGCGTTGCAAGGAAATGGTCACCGCAATTAAGTTCCTTGTAGATGATGGTCGGTTCGATTACGCGCTTTCCGGCTCGCTACTTGGAGTCGAGCTCGAAGATATACGCTCAGTACCGGTCGGGTACCTGACCGAGCTGGATATGTATCCACTGGATTTCCAAGAGTTCTGCTGGTCGCAGCATATCGGCAACGACGTATTCGATATGCTTGCCGAATGCTTTGCCAAGCACCAGGAAGTGGATGAGTTCATTCATCAAAGGCTCATGGAGCTATACTCCAAATATCTGGTCATCGGCGGCATGCCTGCCGCAGTCGACTCGTTCGTGGCAAACGGCAGCGTTGCGGACGTGCGCACTATACAAGAGAACATAAAGCGTGAATATCGCCGCGATATCAGCCAATACGCGCGCAAAGAAGACCGGCTGCATATCCGCGCTATCTACGATTTGGTGCCCAGCGAGTTAAATAACCCAAACAAGCGCTTTACCTTCGCCAAAATCGAAAAGAACATGAGATTCCAATCGGTTGCTTCCGATTTCGATTGGCTGGTCAATGCGGATGTAGCCGTCGCCGCGTACAACGTGGACGAACCGTGCACACCGTTGGAGATGAGCAAGGAACGTAACCTCTTCAAACTCTTTTACAACGACGTGGGTCTGCTTACCGGCTCGTTTCTCAAGAAAACCGCGCTCGACGTACTCGACGGCAACCCTGATATCAACTACGGTTCAATCTATGAAAATGCGGTGGCCCAAGAGCTACGCGCTCACGGATTTGACCTGTACTACTACAACAGTAAGAAGCTTGGCGAGCTCGATTTCCTCATCCAAGACCGCAACGATCACGTGCTGCCGATTGAGGTGAAGTCCGGCAAATCCTACAAACGCCATCGCGCAATGGACAACGTGCTCGCCCACCCTGAATACCATCTCAATACAGGCTATGTGCTTGGCCCGTGCAACGTCTCAGTCGAAGGGAATGTAACCTACCTGCCTGTATACATGGCCGGCATGTTCCATAACGAATGACGGGCCGCACACTTAGTCAACAAGTACATGTCGGTCAGATGGTTCGGACTGGTCAGAGGGCCCGCTCTGATCAGTTAGGTCGGTCTGAACGGACTGGCTGGGCTGGTCGGCCTGAGTAGCCCGTTTGGACCGATCCGGTTCGCCCTTGCTGGCCTTCACACTGCTTCAGCTCCAGCTGAAGTTCGCTGATGCGCCGTTCGAGTTCGTCGATGCGCCGCACGTGTGGCGAAGTGAGACTAAGGGGAGCCGAGAGATGGCTCACAGGCCGAGGGCACCGGCCACGGCCATGGCCTCGTGTTCGGGATCGGCCTGGCCGATGTGTACGTTGACGTGAATTTCGTCATCGCCCGGCTCTTCGAGAATGTCGGACTGGGATTGCAGCATGCTCGGCTTCATGAAGTGGCCTTGGCGGTGGGAAAGGCGTTCCATCACCTCGTCGAATGTGCCCTGCATGTAGACGAACACCACGCCTTGACGGCGCAGCTTGTCGCGGTAGATCTTCTTCAACGCCGAGCAGGTGACCACGGCGGGCTCGCCGGCGGCCACGCGCTCGTCGATCCACGCGGCGATGGTGTCGAGCCAAGGCCAGCGGTCTTCGTCGGTGAGCGGGTGTCCGGCGGCCATCGAGATGGTGGCGCATTCGGACCATGCGAACGAATCCGATCAGGCCATCAGCCACATCGCCGGCACTGAAGCCTGACCCGTCATCGTCACAGCACCACGCGGCGGTTGAGGTCGCGGCGCAGCGTCTTCCAGCCGGGTAGGTAGGCGGTCATGCGGCGCTGGAATCCGGCACCGTGGCCGCTTTCCCACAAATGCGTCATCTCATGGACCAAGACGTATTCCAGGAATTGCGGTTCCATCAGTCCCAATTGAAGGTTCATGCGGATGCGGCCGGTTCGCGGCGTGCACGATCCCCAGCGCGAGGTCATGACCCGTAGCGTGATATGCGTGGGCTGCCGGCCGACGACCGGCCCCCACTTGGCCAGCAGCTGTGGCAACGCGGCGTTGATCGCGGCCGCCGCTTGTCGTTTGCGTTCGTCGGTCCAGATTTGGGAGCGGTCAAAATACGGTTGGACATTCGTACCGGCTTGGCCTGGCCCGGCGTCACCAATTCCCGGACGACTGATATCACCGGTTTTCGGACGACCGGCAACGCCTCCATCATGGCCGCTGGCACCAGCTACACCACGACCTCCGTTCTCGAAGCCGGCGCCCTCGTTCAATGCCATGATGGAGCGCCGTTGCGCCTCAGCCATGCGCTGCTGCTGGGCGAGAATCCACGAATGTCGCTCTTTGACGAAATCCGCAATGCGACTCTCGCTCATCCGCATCGGTGCGGAGATTTCGACGCGGCCGCTCGGCGGTTTGATGCGCAGATACAGGTTTTTGATGGGTTTGCGCGTCAGGTGCAGATGGATGCCATCAATATCCAACGACTGCCCGGCGGCAGCGGACCGAACGGATTTCGGCGCACCGGACTTCGGAGCGGTGGATTGACGACGGCGATAAGGCACGCAAGTCATTCTCGCACAACGGCGGACAAC
>ERZ827423.2585-NODE-2585-length-13966-cov-2.773992_pt1 | contig 13966 bp, 14 predicted proteins | sample MGYA00519775_ERZ827423 | MGnify/ENA primary metagenome ERZ827423 (study PRJEB31778, sample SAMEA3449296) | human gut metagenome | biome: human gut; feature: human-associated habitat; material: faeces | place: United Kingdom | collected 2010/2012 ...
ATTTAAAGTCAGCTTCGCTCCGAGGGCTTCCAGCACATCCGCCGCACCGCTTTTACTCGAAACACTTCGGTTTCCGTGCTTTGCCACAGGAACCTCGGCGGCTGCCACTACAAAGGCCGTTGTCGTTGAGATATTAAAGGTCCCAACTTCATCGCCGCCGGTCCCCACGATATCCATAACCTCTGTTACCGTATGCAGGGCTTCGCACTTTCCCCGCATGGATGTGGCACAGGCCGTAATCTCTTCCACAGTTTCTCCTTTTATACGAAGGGCCGTAAGGAAGGCTCCCATCTGAGCCTGAGTTGCCTGACCGCTCATAATCTCATCCATCACTGCCTTTGCCCTGTCAAAATCCAAATTCCGTCCTGCCATAACTTCCTGAATTGATTCCTGTATCATAAATATAACCTCCTGTTATTCATCATCTATAAGCTCAAAAAATTTTCCATCATTTGCCGTCCATGGGGCGTTAAAATCGATTCCGGGTGAAATTGAAGCCCAAAAATCGGATATTCCCGATGGGCCACCGCCATAATTTCGCCATGTGCATCTTCCGCGATCACTTCCAGACAATCCGGTATAGTCTCCGGCGCCGCCACCAGGGAATGGTATCGCGCCACATCTTCCTCCCGGTCCAAACCTTTAAAGATTGGAGTTTCATTATGTATCCGTATATGACTCTGCTTTCCATGCATCAGATGTCTGGCATGGGTAATCTCTGCGCCAAAGGCTTCACAAATGCCCTGATGGCCGAGGCACACACCGAGGATTGGAATCGTGCCGTCGGCCTTTTTGACCAGTTCTTCACAGATTCCTGCTGCCTTCGGATAACCCGGCCCCGGAGAAAGAATAATGTGAGACGGTTTCATTCCAAATACTTCTTCCACGGTCAATGCATCGTTCCGTACCACCTTGATATCCGGTCGGATACTTCCGGCCATCTGAACCAGATTGTAGGAAAAACTGTCATAATTATCAATTAAAAGTATCATTATTCATCGACCTCCCTGGCATTTTGAATGGCCCGGATAACAGCACCGGCCTTATTCGCTGTCTCTTCATATTCGGTTTCCGGTACGCTGTCTGCCACAATCCCGGCTCCCGCCTGAACATAGACTTTTTCACCTTTCTTCACAGCCATGCGTATGGCAATACAGGTATCCATATTTCCCGTAAAATCCAGATAACCAAGAGCTCCGCCGTAAATTCCCCTGGGTGTCTTTTCCAGTTCCTCAATAATTTCGCAGGCCCGGATTTTCGGAGCACCGGAAAGAGTTCCGGCCGGAAGCACCGACTCGATGGCATCCAGGCTGTCACAGTCTTCCCGGATATCGCCCTCCACCTGGGAGCAGATATGCATGATTCGGGAATATTTGTGAATCTGCTTATATTCCGTCACTTCCACCGAACCAAACCGGCAGATACGTCCCAGGTCATTTCTTCCCAGATCCACCAGCATATTGTGTTCTGCCAGTTCCTTTTCATCGGCCAGCAGTTCTGTTTCCAGAGCCTTATCTTCCTCCGGCGTAGCGCCCCTCGGCCGGGAACCGGCGACAGGGAAAGTAATGAGCCGCCCATTCTCCAGGCGCACCAGCGTCTCCGGCGATGTGCTTATAATTTCTTTATCATCCATTTTCATATAGACCATATACGGGGACGGATTCGTTGTCCGGAGTACCCGGTAGGCATTCACCAGACTGCCTTTGTAATCACTCTCAAACCGCCTTGAAGTCACAATCTGGAAACTGTCGCCGTCATAAATATATTGTTTTGCTCGATTCACCATCTCGCAAAATTCTTCCTTCGTCTGATTACAGGTGAAATGTACATTTTTATCTGCCTTATATTCCGGAAGTTTCTCGACGGACCGTATCAAATCTGTCATTTTCTGAAGTTCTGCCATGGCCTGACCATAATTCTCCATCGCCCGGTCCGTTTTCATATGGACAATCAGGCATATCTTTTGTTTCAGATGGTCATAAGCTATAATCTTGTCAAACATCATGAAATCATAATCTTCAAATTCACCGCTTTTTAATTTTAATGTCGGTTCTGCATAACCAATCATTCCGTAGGAAAAATGTCCGACAAATCCGCCGGTGAAGGGCGGCATATCCGGCAGCTTCGGCGCCTTGTACTGTTTTAATATATTCCGAAGCACTTCCAGTGGTTTCATTGTTTCCACCACTTCCGTTCCATCTTCCGACTCAATCTTCACTCTTCCTTCTTTGCAGCTCACCCGCATTACCGGGTCATATCCGAGAAAGGAATAACGTCCCCATTTCTCTCCGCCTTCCACACTTTCAAGTAAATAATATCTCTGACTGATAGCGGACAGCCGAAGCAACATGGATATCGGCGTCATCATATCAGCATAAATCTCCTTGCATACCGGTATAATTGGATAATCCTTCGCCAGTGATAAAATCTGTTCACATTCCGGACGTATCATATTTTTAGCCCCTTTCTTTCTATGTCTTACTCAAGTGTCAAAACAAAAATTAAATATCAGTTTTGACACTTGAATTTCTCTTTACTAATAGAGAAGTTCTTTATTCCATAAAAAAAGACCTTCATCCCTCTTCTCTAAGGGACAAAAGTCTGAAACCTCTGCGGTACCACCCAAATTGACGCAATGCGCCCACTCTTAAACATACTAACATATGTTCCCTGCTGGTAACGGTCAAGGTCCCCGTCAGCACCTACTCCAACAGCCTTTCTGCGTATCCGCCGGCGTTGTTTCAGCCTGCCCTCACGAGTCCATTCATTGAATTCCAATATACTGCATTCTCACCATCCGCAGCTCTCTGGGATATCTTTCTCCAACTACTTCTCTCGTTCATCGGTTTGTCTTTATCAGTTTACAGTTATAAAGTATACGCCTGCCCATTTGAATTGTCAACACTTTTTTTACCCCTCAATATCCGGCCATGACCCTTTCATATTCTTTTTGGCGGTAATTCTCGATATATTTCTGATGCTGTTCCTCCTTGAGGCAATAACAGATCATACATGAAAGTTTTTCCCGGACAGCCTTTCGCAAACGGTGATTGCCGTCCAACAGAAGATAATGACCCTTTCCGACTTCCGCTAAAATACAGGGCTTCTCCAGATTTGTTTCCATGGCATAGGTTTCATTGACCATGGCGTCCTGATTCTCCCGTGCCAAAACGTCCGTGTCTACCAGGCGCAGTTCAAAATCCCCCGGATGATTCTCAATCGCTTTCAGCATCGAGTCCACATCCCAGATCAGCATACCGTTGTCCGTTGCAAAATAATATCTCTGTCTCACTGCTCCAACATCTCCTGTCATCAAAATACAAAAAACCTGAGTTCCCGGCCTTTCGGGAAATCAGGTTCTTCATTTTTATTTACGGGTCTATATTACCACCCTTTATTTCATTTTTCAAGTATAAATTTTTATCCAATCCGGCCTTCAGATACTATTTCCAGCACGGCGGCAACTCCGGATTCGAAACACGAACCGGTTCCGGATAAGTCTGACCGAAAAGCTCCAGCTCCACCTTTTCAATAATCTGCGGCTCCACCGGACGATTGACCTCCACGCCGGCAATCGGAAAATCCGTGACCGGAACCGTATCCACCTTTTCTAACCGGTAGATTTCATCCATACCTTCCAATACCTTACCAAATACCGGATAGGTCCCTTTATGTTCCGGACAGTCCCGAAGCGGGAAAAAGAACTCACAGCTGGCCAGTCCGGCTTCTCCATAGCCGCCCATAGCAACGACTCCCGGATGGGAATCCAGCGGAACGACCTGGGGATTTAATTCAAATTCATTTGGAATTAAATACTGACATTCCTTCCTTCCAAAAGCTGTGTAGCTGATATCCACCCAATTTCCCGGAACAATACGTTCAATGGCATGGTGGTCCATATAACCTCTGGAAGCCACATAGATAAAACTATTCACCGTATTCGGCGCCGATTCCGGCAAAAGCTCAATGACGATCTTTTTGCCGTTCTTCATATGTAATGTCGCAATCGGATGCATCCTGTTCACTCCTTAACCGATAATCTCAAGTTCCTTGGAATAATGATTGAGGACCTCACATCCGTCCTCCGTCACAAGTACAAGGTCTTCCACACGGACACCAGTATCACCCGTCAGATAAATACCCGGTTCAATGGAAAAAATCATTCCCGGCACCGCCTTATTCTGATTTGTCGAGGATACATCGCCGTACTCATGCTCACTGAGACCAATGAAATGTCCGAGACGATGATTAAAGTTTGGACCATAACCTTCGGCATCAATCAAATCCCTCGCCGTCTTATCCAGCTCGCACAGCATAACACCCGGTTTGATTTTGGAAATGGCCGTTTCGTTGGCGCTCCGCACCGTATCATAGATGTGCCGGTGCGTCTCACTCACCTCTTTAAAATAGAAGGTCCGGGTCATATCTGAACAGTAGCCGTCTTTAATACAGCCCACATCAAATAATACCGCATCTCCCGGCTTTACTACCGTATCATCCGGCGCATGATGAGGATCGGCCGCATTGGCTCCAAAGGCAACCAATGGCTCGAAAGAAAATCCATCCGCACCCAGATTCAAATAAATCTGCAGCATCTGGTCTGCCGCCTCTTTTTCAGTAATGCCTTCATGGATCAGTTTTTTAAATTCGGCCATAGCCATATCGTTAATATGAGAGGATACCCGCATTTTTTCCTGTTCCTCTCCATCCTTTACGCCTCTTGTCTCATCTACAGCCAGGGAAGCATTGACAAAGCCCTTCGCTGCACCCATTTCCATCAGCGGTAGTAAAAATCTTGCCTTTAACTCTTTGTCCACACCCAGAGGCGCTTCTTTATCCACATACTTTGCTACAATCTCCATCGCCGGATCCGTGTCGGAATACCATACTTTTTCCACGCCGACCTCTTCCGGTACGGTAAACAATTTATTCAGGAAAAAAGCATGTTTACCATCGGCCCGGAGTAAAAGGCCATAAAAACGCTCAAAAGGCGCCACAAACACATCCGTCAGATAATAAATGGACATCGGGTCCACAATCAGCATCTGTGTCAGTCCCATATCTTTTAAAGCCGCAAAAATGCGATCCACTCTGTTTTGTTTCATCTGAATATGCTCCTTTTATTTCATCTAAAACTGTTTTCTGAGCTTCGGATCAAGCAAATCTCTTAAACCGTCACCGATAAAGTTGGCGCCCACAGCCATTGTAAAAATGGCAAGTCCAGGGAAACCAGCCACCCAGAATTTATTAAAATAATCCACGCCGTCAGATACCATCATACCCCATTCCGGTGTTGGCGGTGCTGAACCAAGTCCCAAAAAGCTCAGCGTCGAAAACATCAGAATCTGATTACCGATATCCGTCGTTGCCATGATCAGTACCGAAGTGATACTGTTCGGAATGACCTCTTTCATCAGAATTCGTATTTTGGATGCGCCGAGGGCTTCCGATGCCGTCACATATTCATTCTCTTTCACACTCAAAACCACACTTCGCATCAAACGGGCATAGGTCGGCCAGGCAACAATAACCAGGGCAAACATCGTATTAAAAAGATTGGAACCCATAACGGCATTAATAATCATTGCCAGAATCAATGACGGGAAGGACAAAATCATCTCAGAGAGACGCATCATCACATTATCCACCTTTCCGCCCACGTATCCGGCAACAGCACCGTAGAAAGTTCCTATGGCGCCGGCAATGACAACGGTCAGACAGCCGGCCAGCAGAGAATATCTTCCGCCGTAAATAACACGGCTGAAAATATCCCGGCCAAAATTGTCCGTCCCAAACCAGTGCTGTGCGGACGGTGCCTGCAGACGAGCCGTCAAATCCTGTACCACCGGGTCGTAAGGGGCGATGGCCGGTGCCAGAATAGCGGCAATGATCCATGCCAGACAGATGATAACACCCAATGTAAATAAATAATTTGATTTAAACATTTTTTTCAGGGAACGTAACATTAGCTGCACCTCACTCTCGGATCAATAACACCATATAGAATATCCACGACTGTATTAATGATCATATAATTCAGTGCAATCAAAAGGGCTACACCGATAATCGCCGGAAAATCATTGGACAAAACCGACTCATAGGCAAACTGTCCCACTCCCGGCCAGTTAAAAATGGTTTCTACCAAAACCATGCCACCAAGCAGATTGCCAAGGCCAAGGCCAATGACCGTCAACACAGGAATTAATGCATTTCCCAGAGCATGGCGCATGATCAGCCCTGTTCTTCCCAGACCCTTTGCTCTGGCTGTCCGGATATAATCCGTGGACATAACATCCAGAAGATTCGACCGGGTCGTTCGCGTGATCAGACCCATTGTAAATGCCGCCAGAACGGTTCCCGGCAAGATTAAATGACTGATTGCATCCAGTGCCTTTGGAATATTTCCTTCTATAAGACTGTCAATGACATACATACCCGTCACAGTGGCCGGTGCCGAGAAGGAGTTGCTGAGCCGTCCCGGACCAGGTAGCAAATGAAATTTGTAATAGATAAAGTAAAGTACCAAAAGGGCAAACCAGAAGCTCGGAATGCTGACCCCCGTTACAGAAATTGCACGAACGATCTGGTCAATAACGCTGTTCCTCCGGATGGCAGAAATGATACCGAATAAGATACCCAAAATCGCGGCAATGACAATGGCAAACAAGGCCAGCTCAATGGTCGCCGGATAGCATCGGGATAACTCATCCAATACCGGTTTATTTGTTCGGATGGAAGTGCCCAGATCAAGCTTTAATAAATTCTGCATATATTTCACATACTGCACATAAATCGGCTGATCCAGTCCATATTTGGCCCTATAGGCCGCCACGATTTCCGGATCTCCCAGGGCTCTTTGGCTCAAATTGGCCGTCACCGGATCTCCCGGAACCATCTTGGTGAGAATAAATACCAAAGTGGCAACGCCAACCAGCATAATTACCAAATACACTAATCTCTTTCCTATAAATTTCAGTCGCTCCATACGACACCCCTCTTCTTTTTTTCATTTGCGGACAAACCCAAACAGATATTTCCGTCAGCAATATCTTTGGAAATTCTCTTTCTTTACGATATCTGTTCACGGTAATACCTGTTTTTCCTTAGCATCCCGGTTTTCGCCGGGACCGGCGATAAAGCCGGCCCCGTGAAACCAGATAAAATGATTATTTAATATGAATCAATGTCAGATCCAAAGCATATGGGTCAGAAATTGCAACGCCTTCCAGTCTGGTGTTGTAACCGATATGAGCCGGTGCCTGTGCAATCATGATAAACGGACCATCTTCGTAAGTCATATCCTGAATCTGTTCCAGAACTGCGATACGTGCGTCATTATCTGTTGCTTTCATTGCTTCCTGATATAATGCAGCAAGCTCAGGATCCATTTCAGTCGTCCATCCGGCTCTCAGACCAACGCTGGCGCCTGGCAGGAACTCTAACTGAACATTCGGATCATTGTAATCTGTTCCCCAGTACATTACAGTAAATCCAAGTTTACCGTCACGGTAATCATCACCGTATCCGGCAGCCCATGGCTGAGATACAATATTTACATTGATACCAATCTGGGAAAGGTCGTCTTTTACTTTCTGTGCCAGGTCTGTCAAAGCAACGCCTTCCATATCCAGGTCACATACTGTCAGATCAACATCAAAGCCATCTGCATATCCGGCCTCAGCGAGCAATGCTTTTGCTTCTTCCAGATTTGCGTAATCTGCTTCTCTTTCACCTTTACTTCCCATGAAACCAGACTGAATAATGGAGTATGGTGTCAGTGTACCTTCTCCGATAATGGTCTGGATTCCTGTATAATCAAGTGCTTTACGAATTGCTTTCTGAACAGTTGGATCAGATACCGGTCCGCCGTACTCTTCATTCATGTTCATCATGACAAAGCCGACAGTCTTAGTTGCTCCGTTGATCATTTCAACATTTTCAACACCGGCCAGTTCTGCCATTGTATCATCTGTCATGTTCATAGCCACATCGACATCACCTGTGGACAGGGTCATCATCTGGGTATTGGAATCTGGCTGAATCTTAATAATGAATTTGTCAACATTTGTTGCCTCACCCCAGTAATTCTGGTTTTTCTCAAGGACAACTTCCTCATCCGGAGTATAGCTGGTCATAACGTACATACCGGAACCTGCACTGGTTGTATCCAGATATGCCTGAGCTGTATCTGCAGTAGCCGCATCTTCTGCATCTGTTCCGCCGTTTGCCTTAACAACTTCACTGTCAAGAACTGCAGTAGAGCTGTAAGTCAGCTTGGACAAAATAGCGCTGTCCGGCTGTGTCAGATGGAATACAACGGTTTTTTCATCCGGAGCTTCCATGCTTTCAATCGTATCACAGATGAAAGATGGATTGCCCTGAAGGTTCTTGCAACGGTTGATACTGAACATAACATCAGCAGATGTCATTGGATTGCCACTTGCAAATGTAATACCATCTTTCAAAGTTACTGTCAATGTCAGAGCATCTTCACTAAACTCATAGGTATCAACAAGACATGGTTCTGCAGCGCCTTCATTGTCATAGAACTTAAATAAGGTTTCATAACAGGCGTTGACGATCAGCGGCGGATATTTTTCATAAACATATCCCGGGTCAAGCGTCGAGAAGCCTGAGCCCATCGCTACAACAACTGTATTGGAACCAGCGTTTGCGCTTTCTCCGCTCTCAGCAGCTGCCGTCTCTTTTGTTGTTGAACTGCCGCTGTCACTTCCGCCGCCGCATGCAACGAGACTGAGCGCCATAACCAGACCTAACGTCATGGCCATAAATTTCTTTTTCATAATAGTTCCTCCTTTTTCCTTTATAATCCATCCAGTGTTCTGGAGAATCATCTATAATCCAACCGGCTTTCCGGCGAATCACTTTGTTAATATAAATGACAGGCAACAAAATGTCCGGTCTCTATTTCCTTTAATTCCGGCACTTCTTCCCGACATTTATCACAGGCCTTTGGGCATCGTGTATGGAAACGACAGCCTGACGGCGGATTTGAAGGGCTTGGAACTTCGCCTTCCAGATGAATCCTTTTCTTGCCGGCTTCCTGTCCCACCTGAGGAATTGCTGAAAGAAGCGCTTCCGTATATGGATGATACCGTTTTTCATATAACTGATCATAAGCGGCAATCTCCACCATTTTTCCCAGATACATAACACCTACCCGGTCACTGACCTGATAAACCACATTCAGATTGTGGGAAATGAAAAAATAGGTCAATCCCAGTTTTTCTTTCAATTCCTGCAAAAGATTCAGCACCTGGGCCTGTACGGATACGTCCAGCGCCGATACCGCCTCATCGCAGATAATAATATCCGGCTCCAAAGCTAAAGCTCTGGCAATACCAATACGCTGCTTCTGTCCGCCGGAAAGTTCATGAGGATAACGGCTCAAATGATAGGAATCCAGCCCTACCAGCTGAAGCAGTTCCATAATGCGGGCTTCCACATCCATCTGACTGCCCATCTGATGGATTTCAAAAGGCTCCATGAGAATCTGTTTTACCGTCCTTCTCGGATTCAGACAGGCGGACGGGTCCTGAAAAATAATCTGCGCCTTTTTCCGCATTTTCTTAAGTTCTGCACCTTTCAGTGCTGCAATATCCTGTCCTTCCAGATAAATATGTCCATCCGTAGGTTTCAGAAGCCGGATCAATGTCCGTCCCAGAGTACTTTTTCCACAGCCGCTTTCGCCTACAACACCGAAAGTCTCCCCCCGCATAATCTCAAAACTGATATCGTCCACGGCCTTTACCGTACCGGAACGTTTATTTTTTCCTTTAAAATATACTTTTACATGGTCGGCTTTCATCAGCATCTCTTTTTCATTTGCTGCCATAAACTAAGCCTCCTTCTCTTCGTCCGCATATAACCAGCACCGCACCGTCCGCTGATCAGACAACTGTATCATCGGCGGCTCTGTTTCCCGGCATCGCGCTGTCGCATGAGGACATCTTGGTGAAAAACTGCAGCCCGAAATCCGCTCTGTCGGATTCGGAACCATTCCCTCGATTGTTTCCAGAGGCGGCCTGTCCTTTGTAATCCTCGGAATCGCATTTAAAAGGCCCCTGGTATACGGATGTTTCGGTTCCGAAAATAATTCCTGAGCCGGAGCCTTCTCCACAATATGTCCCGTATACATGACGATGACCGTATCACACAATTCGCTGACCACACCCAGGACATGGGTAATAAATATGACCGATGTCTCCATGCTCTCATTCAAATCCCGGATTAAATCCAGAATCTGGGCCTGAATCGTCACATCCAGAGCGGTCGTTGGTTCATCTGCAATCAAAATCTGAGGCCGGCAGGCCAGCGCCATAGCGATCATAACTCGCTGCCGCATACCGCCGGACATCTGATGGGGATATTCATGAGCCCGGACTTCCGGATTCGCAATACCAACGGCCTGCATCATACGCACAGCTTCCGTCATCGCCTCTTTTTTATCCATTCCACGATGAAGTCTTAAAGATTCGGCAATCTGTTTCCCACATTTGATAATCGGATTCAGAGAAGTCATCGGCTCCTGAAAAATCATGGATATCTCATTTCCCCGAATCTTCTGCATCTCTCTTTCAGATGCTTTCACCAAATCCTGCCCTTTATAAAGAATCTCTCCACCGGTAATCTTTCCCGGAGGATTCGGAATCAACTGCATCATACCGAGAGAGGATACACTCTTCCCGCTTCCGCTCTCTCCTACGATCCCCAACTTTTCACCCTTATGCAAGGTATAACTAAGATGGTCAACCGCCTGAACAGTACCCTCCACAGTTTTAAATTCCACACACAGATCTTTTATCTCTAATATCGTCTCCACCTGACTCATGCTTTCCTCTCGCTCTTTCCTAATATGTATTTCATATGTACGATTTCGTCCGTCTTTTTGCTTTTCCGCTTTGACGTCTTAAAGTTTCAACGCGACATGAATATAATATACTTTAATAAAATAACATATTTTGCATAAAAATTCAATCCATTTGTAAAATCCCATATTATCAAAACTTTTTTATCGTGTAAAACCTGCTCTGTACACCTTCGGTATGACGAAGCACGCCCGCAAGGCATGGATTACGGTGTACCCGGATGGATATCCTTTTCAATCTTAAACACGTTAATGGTATCCACATCCGGACAGCAAAATACCGCCGTTCCCTCTTCCTGTCCGGGAATATTTCCCCCATATCTTAAAATGTCTATATAAGGAAAAGCCACATGGGCGGCCATCGGGCAAAGCTGTCCCCTCTCCGTGTCAAAATCAAAACTGTCTCCGATTTTATGCCCCCGATGACATGGGCAGTCTCCCTTCCTGTCAATGAGTGTAATCTTTATCTTCGGCCGTGCCATTCAGACTTCCCCTCCTGTCAAATACTGCTCAATAGGAATTCCCTTATATTTATCCTGATTTGCCTGATTTTTCTCAATGAGACTTGAAACCCGTTCCATAGCCCTCTGAACCGCTTCTTTTAACGGCAGCCCATGAATCACGTCGCCCACCATAAACGCTGAAAACAAATCCCCCGTTCCGGGAAAACGGACAGGAATCATCGTAAATGGTATTTCAAAGTATTCACCAGAGATATGACTGTATCCAAAGACATAACTCTTTCCATCATCGCAGGCCACACTCGTCATAACGACAGATCGTTTTCCGCCGCCATTTAACTTATCAATAAGTTTTCCTGCTTCCTCATGGCTCACCATCGCCTGTTCCCGGTACATATCGGCCAGAAAGGCTGCTTCCGTAAAGTTTGGCGTGATAATATCCGCCACCTCGCAGAGTTTCCGCATATTCGCCACCGTAGATTCCGTTATGCCGTTATACAAATGTCCGTCATCGCCCATGATTGGGTCCACAACGGCAAAAACCCCTTTTTCTTTCTGTTCCCGGACATAATCACCAACCAGCTTTACCTGCTCCTCTGACACAATAAAGCCGGTACATATACAGTCAAAGGAAAAATTCAAAGCTTCCCACACGTCCAGCGTATGTTTCATGTATTCCGTCGTATCCAAAATTTCAAACTTTCCGTAATCCAGCGTATTAGACACCAGCGCTGTCGGCAGATTGTAAATATCACATCCCATCGCCGATAATACCGGAAACATGGCGGACAAGGCCACTTTGCCATATCCCGGCAAATCATTGATCAACAAAACTTTATTCTTCACTTTTCTTCATCCTCTCCGTGTTATATCATCCAATTTTTCCTTAATCATCCGAAAGTCCGCAGTAACTTCCGGCAATTTTGTATCATCCCTCAAGACAACCGACGGATGGTAAACCGCCGTCAGCCACACATTTTTCCGATATAAAAAGGTTCCATGCTCCCTTGTAATACGATAATCCGGCCGTATAATCCTCTGGGCCGCAATCCTCCCCAGACAGACAATGATTTTCGGCCGCAGTAGAAGGGTTTCATATTTCAGATACGGAATACACAACTCCTGCTCTTCCGGTTTTGGGTCCCGATTTCCAGGCGGATGACACTTGACAATATTGGTAATGTAAACTTCATCTCTGGACATGTGGATTTCAGACAAAAGCCGGTCCAACAGCACGCCGGACTTTCCCGTAAAGGGAATGCCATCCTGGTCCTCATTCCGCCCCGGCCCCTCGGCAATAAAAAGAATCGGCGAATGCAGGTTCCCCTTTCCCATCACGGCCTTATTTCGGGTCTGCGATAAAGGACAGCGTGTACAATGGTCCACAAATTGCTTTAGTTCGTCATAGGTATACATATCTCTGTTAAATCCTCCAAAATATTAAACCTTATCGCGCGCAGCCTGACGGAGCGCGCCCGCCCAAAGGTCATGTATTAGGGGATACCCACATGGGCAAAACTTATATCCAATGTTCACATTATATCACAACATTTGGATTTGAATTGTCTTTTTACATGCCTTTTGCTATAATAAACATGAATTATTTTTTAATTATCAGGAGGAAACTATTATGAAAAAGAAAACATTGGCAATTGTCGCTGTTCTTGCGCTGACATTGACCCTCTTTGGTTGTAGCAACAATACCAAAGAAAAGACTTCTGACTCCAAAGCGGAAACTCAGACTGCCAAAACAGAAGAGACTGTAAAAGAAACCGACGCCCCACAGGAAACAGAGGCTGATCCAACTGCTCCAATCAAAGCAGAATGTGATGAAGGTGTTCTCGAATTTTTGAGGTATGAAGTCGGCGAGGATTATAGTGGTGCCCCTGCGATTATTCTTTATTTTAATTTTACTAATAAATCAGAAAACAGTGCAATGACTCAGACATGTTTTTATCCAAAAGTATTCCAGAACGGTATTGAATGTGATATGGCTATGTTAATGGATAACGAAGCATACAGTAACCTTACAAAAGAAATCCAAACTGACATAACTCTTGAAGTTGCTTTTGCCTATGAACTCCAGGATACAACAAATCCTGTAGACTTAGAAGTAACTGCCCTCTCTGAGATGTTCAGCGGCAATACATACAAACAAACAATCAATTTACAGTGATAATACCTGGCCAGAAGATATCATCAGATATCTTCCGGCCTATTTTTTATACCTTGTCGCGCGCAGCTTAACGGAACGCGCTCATGCGAAGCATTCGACATTCAGGATGCCCGAATGGGTATAGAATAAGCCCCACTCTCTGACCATCCAGAGTTTGGAGCTTATTTTGTGTGCGGATAACAGGGATCGAACCTGCACGGTTGCCCACTAGATCCTAAGTCTAGCGCGTCTGCCAGTTCCGCCATATCCGCAAAATATTAAAAAGACCTGCATACGCTGATGCAGGTCTTAGTGAGGCATCGGGGATTCGAACCCCGGACAACTTGATTAAAAGTCAAGTGCTCTACCGACTGAGCTAATACCCCATATCAGAGTTTTCTGATAAATGCCCAGAACCGGAATCGAACCAGTGACACGAGGATTTTCAGTCCTCTGCTCTAC
>ERZ827423.2587-NODE-2587-length-13962-cov-5.833969_pt1 | contig 13962 bp, 14 predicted proteins | sample MGYA00519775_ERZ827423 | MGnify/ENA primary metagenome ERZ827423 (study PRJEB31778, sample SAMEA3449296) | human gut metagenome | biome: human gut; feature: human-associated habitat; material: faeces | place: United Kingdom | collected 2010/2012 ...
AAGACGACTACGATAATGAGTATGAAGACGACTGCGACGATCCTCGTAACAACCGACAGAAAGAGAAAAAAAGCCGCAAAAATCGTGGTGTAAAAGTTCCAAATGTTGCAAAACCGGTTGCAAAAACCGCTAAAGCCGGAGGAAAGATCCTATTCAAATTCATCAATCTTCTGTTAAGAATGGGAACACTTCTGCTGATTGCCTGGATCATCTATCTTTTGGGACTGCATTTTCTGGCCAATGCCGGTTCGTTTGGCAATATTGTTTCCCGCTTAACATCAGCGGATCAGGAACTGATCGCATATCTCGCGGTTGGTGCGGTATTATTGCTCTATGAAGTGATCATCTTTTTCTGCGTTCTCGGAGGAAGCAAGAAACAGGGACGCAGAGGAAACAGTATTGATAATGGGCGTGGACTTACATCCTTTATTATCATTGCTGCCGGATCATATCTGTCCGCAATGTTTGCCGTACTCATCCCACAGGCTCCTGCCGCACTTCTGGGTATTCATAATGCTCTGACTGTATACGGCGGATTAAAAGACACACTGCTTCCGATCTGTATCGCCGGAGTTGTAAGCTGTATCATACGTAAATTTATAATCAAATAATATAGAAGCTATACACAAAAATCCTGAAGTTCTAATCAAGAAAAACTTCAGGATTTTTATTTTGCTATACAGTGAACTTGCCACCTACCGGATCTACCACCGGCAGTTCCTTACGGGCGCTTTGGCAACCGGCAACTTCTCTTGCATACTTTGGTATCAAAAAAGACACTGCCTGCAACTGGCAATGTCTCTGCAAATGCGGATAACAGGACTTGAACCTGCACGTCGTGGACACCAGAACCTAAATCTGGCGCGTCTGCCAATTCCGCCACGCCCGCATATGCCGCCGGGCGGTTACTTCGCCCAGCGGTGCAAAACACAGTATAGATGATGTCGGCCCCGCTGTCAAGCGCCTGGCCGGCATCTGTTTTTCAGAGCCGGAACATTTAACCCGGACCGAACCCGTCAGCGGATCTGTCCTTCGCCGTAGACCTTGTATTTATAAGTCGTAAGCTCTTTCAGCCCCATCGGCCCGCGCGCATGCAGTTTTTGGGTCGAAATGCCGATTTCCGCGCCGAGGCCGAACTCGAACCCATCGGTAAAACGCGTAGAGGCGTTGACATAGACGGCCGCCGCGTCCACTAGGTTCATAAACCGCTCCGCCGCCGCCGCGTCCTGCGTAATTATGGCCTCGCTGTGCTGGCTGCCGTACTTGTTGATGTGGCCGATCGCACCGTCCACGCCGTCGACCACTTTCACCGCCATGATCAAGTCGTTGTATTCGGTGTAGAAATCCTCTTCCGTCGCGGGCAGGACGGCGGGCACAATGGCGCGCGTGCGCTCGCAGCCGCGCAGGATCACGCCGCCCGCGTCCAGCAGCTGGCATATTCCGGGCAGGAACGCCGGCGCGATCGCCTGGTCCACGAGCATGGTTTCAGCCGCATTGCAGACCGAAGGCCGCGAAGTTTTCGCATTGAATACGACCGCCGCCGCCATATCGCGGTCGGCCGCGCCGTCTACATACACGTGACAGTTGCCCACGCCCGTCTCAATTACGGGCACGACGGCGTTCTGCACCACCGACTGAATCAGACCCTTTCCGCCGCGCGGGATGAGCAGGTCGATCTTCCCCTTCAGCCGCATCATGGCCGTTGCGGAATCGCGGGTGGTATCGGTAACGAGTTGTACGGCTTCAGGGTCCAGGCCCTGTTCGGCCAGAACGTCGCGCATGAGCGAGGCTAAGCATTGATTGGAACGTATCGCCTCACGGCCGCCGCGCAGAATAACGGCGTTTGACGACTTGAGGCAGAGCAGCGCCGAATCGACGGTGACATTGGGCCGCGCCTCATAGATAATCCCGATTACGCCGAAAGGCACGCGCACCTTCTGCACGACAAGCCCGTTTGGGCGTACGGACCGGCTGAGCTCTTCTCTGACAGGGTCATCCATGTCCGCGATCTGCAGGGCGCTTTCCATCAGCCCGTCAACTACCTTGCCGGTGATGGCGAGCCGGTCGAGCAGGGAGGCGCTCATGCCGTTTTTCCTTCCATCTTCAAGGTCTTTAGCGTTTTCGGCAAAAATCAGTTGCCGGCTCTCATCGAGCTTCTGCGCAATTTTCCGCAGCGTCTGGTTCTTTTTTCTGGTCCCCGCCGTGGCGAGGATATCGGAAGCGGCGCGGGCTTTGCCGCACATCGCTTCCAGCTGCTTGACGATTGTGTCCATGATTGGTCCCCCCACCTATTCCCGTTCAGGGTAAAAATATTGTGCCCGGGTTTTTCCCCTCTAAAATCTCGTAAAGGCACTCCGGCCTGTTCCCGTTGGCCAGGATCATGGGAATGCCCGCCTTGTTCGCAATTTCTGCGGCTTTGAGCTTGGTCTGCATCCCGCCTGTGCCGCGCTCAGTGCCGCGCCCGCCCGCCATGGCGCGGATATCGTCGGTGATTCTGTCCACCCGCTGAATCAGGGTGGCGCCCGGCAGATGCGGGTCGCGGTCGTACAGACCGTCGATATCGGAGAACAGGACGAGCAGGTCGGCCTTTGTAATTACCGCGACTGTGGCCGAAAGCGTATCGTTTTCGATTTTGATATCGTCAACGGCGACGGTGTCGTTCTCGTTTGCAATCGGTATGACATTGTATTCGAACAGGCGGTTCACCGTGTTCTGCACGTTGAAGAGCCAGTCGGGTTTGTCGAGCACGTCGTGCGAGAGCAGGATCTGTCCGACGCGGTAGCCGTACTCGTCGAACATCTTTTCGTACACATGCATCAGCCTGGTCTGGCCGACGGCGGCGGTGGCCTGCCTGCCGGGTATATCGGTCGGCCGCTTTTCAAGCCCGAGGCTCGACACGCCCACCGCAATGGCGCCGGAGGAGACAAGCAGCGTATGCACGCCGGTCCCGGACACGTCGGCGATGGCCCGCACAAGCTTGTCGATGTGCAGCAGATTCAGCCGCCCGTTCTCGTGGGTCAGGGTGGAGGTGCCCACCTTGACCACCAGTTTTCGCACCTGATTCATCGCATATCACCATATCCTGTATTAAAGATTAAGTACATTATACCATAATATATATCGGCGGCGCGGGCAAGTCAATAAAAAAATTTCCGGAATTTTACGTTTACCCCTTTAACTTTTTGTCAAATGCCCGTATAATTTGTTATATACCCCGGTTTTGCTACAGAGAGAGAAGAAGGGAGTAACGGTATGGCATCGCAAAGGGATATGAATCTTTCCATCGCAGGCATAGAAGTGACGATTCAGACGGACGAGGACCGCGGCTACATGCTGAAGCTGGCCTCCATGGTCGACGAGAAGGTGACGACCTACCTGAAGATGGGGACGCGGGTGACGCTCGCCATGGCCGCAGTGCTGGCGGCTATGGAGTTTTGCGACGAGTATGAAAAGAACAAGGTCGCCGTGGAAAATATGCGCAACCAGATCCGGCCCTATATAGACGACGCGATTAAAGCCGCCAATGAGCGCGACAGGGTACAGGCTGAGCTTGACAAGCTGAATAAACAGCTCAACGACATGCAGCGCGAAGGCGGGCAGCGCTAGTGGATGCGGCAAAGGCCGACGCGGGCCTCACCCTGAAAATCCTGCGGCTGCGCGCGGAGGACGGCAGCCTGCCGCCTATGCCGGCGCTCGCTACGGAGGGCGCGGCCGGGTTTGACGTGTGCGCCTTTATCCGCGAGCCGGTGACGGTCGCGCCGGGCGGGCTTGTGCAGATTCCGACGGGGCTTGTGCTGGAGATTCCGCACGGCCACGCCGTATTCGTATTTGCGCGCAGCGGCCTTGCGTGCAGGCATGGAATCACGCCGGCCAACGGCGTCGGCGTAATCGACAGCGACTACCGCGGCGAAGTGCGCGTGGGCCTGTGCAACGTGTCCGACGCGGCGTATACCATCCAGCCGCTGGACCGCATAGCGCAGCTGGTGATGCTGGAGCTTCCGCGCTATGCGGTTGAAGAGGTCGAACGGACGACGGACACGGCGCGCGGCGCGGGCGGGTTCGGCTCAACAGGCCGTTAAAAAGGAGAAAGCGGATGAAAAACGGCAGAAATACCCTCATGTTCTTTATATTCCTGCTCAGCGCCATTGTTATCGGCGGACTGATTTCGGAGCTGACGCGGGACGTTTCGTTTTTGAGCTGGCTGTCCTACGGCCAGACCTTTGGTATCGGGCTCTCCTCGCCGCTGACGGTGGACCTGGGCGTGTTTACGCTCAGTTTCGGCGTAGGGCTTACCCTTAACGTCGCCGTCATCATCTGCATCATCGTCTCCATGGTCCTGTACGGGACGGTGTACCGGGGAAGATGATTGTGCTCGCTTCGGCTTCGCCCCGCAGGGCGGAGCTTTTTCGCAGTTTCGGGGTCCCTTTTTCCGTTCGCGCGGCCGACGTGGACGAGGCGCGGATTGCGGCCGCGCTTGACGGCGGGCCCGCCGCGCGCGCCGAACGCCTTGCAGTCGCCAAGGCGCAGGCGGTCGCCGGTGCGGATACGTCCGCAGTCGTAGTCGGCGCGGATACGGTCGTGGCCCTCGGCGGCGAAGTATTCGGCAAGCCGCGCGGCGCGATGGACGCGCGACGTATGCTCCGCGCCCTTTCCGGCAGGACGCACAACGTCTATACCGGCGTCGCCGTCTGCGGGCCGTGCGGCCTGCTTTCGGCCTGCGTACGCGCGGACGTGACGTTTTTGCCGCTGACGGACGCGCAGATAGACGCGTATATCGCGACGGGCGAGCCTTTCGACAAGGCGGGCGGATACGGCGTGCAGGGCGCGGCGCGGGCGTTTATCCAGGGCATAGAGGGCGACTACTTCTGTGTCGTCGGCCTGCCCATGGCAAAGACGGCGGAGCTGCTGCAGGCGCAGGGCGCGCTGTGAAAAACGTACGGGCACTGCAGCGATACGATGCATAAAAACGGCGGGCCGCCGGTTTGCGCGTTAATACGGCAGCGTATAAGACGGCCCCCGGCATGCGCTTATGGGGCTTGTAAAATGTTGCGCGCGCCCGCTCGTCGGCGGGTTGTATACAGGAGATACGGAAAACGCGGGGGTTCCTCGCCCTCATGCAGAATGCCGGAACTTGCGGCGAAAACCTCGGAACAGACGCGGCCGCGTCCTGAAGAGTATCGGAGGACGGCTGGACGCCTCTGCAAAGCTTTTTTGTCCCAGGCGGGTACGTTACCTGTTTACATACCAGGCGCTTTTCGAAAACGCGATCGCACTTCCGATTCAGCCGGTACGGCATATATGCCGTACCGGCTTTTTAGCGGGCATATTTGCATAACGGCCGCCGCTTTTGCGCAAACTAAGCGTAACTTTGTTTGGATCGGGAGGGAGAGCGTATGCGAAGCAGAGAGGCGGGCGGCTGGTTTTTTCCCGCCGTATGCGTAGTATGCGCGCTGCTTTCCGCCGTAATCGCAGTTTCGGCGCTCGGCGGCGCGAGCGGCTACACCGACGCGGTCAATTCGCTCGTCACGCCCGTCCAGGCCGGCGTGTCAAAGCTCTGGAACAGCGCGCGGGACGCGGCGGCGCAGGACCGCGCGCACACGGCCGAAGCGCAAAACGCGCTGCTGCGCGAGCGCCTGGCGGAGCTGGAGGCCGAACTTGCGCGCGCCGAGGGATTAAGGCGGGAAAACGCCGAGCTGCGCCGTATGCTCCATATCCGGGACGCGGACCCGGAACTCGAACTCGTACACGCTACCGTCGCGGCGCGCGAGCCGTCGGGCTTTTCCTTTCATTACCTGATCGACCGCGGGACGGACGACGGTATTGCAGACGGCGACCCGGTCATCACCGCCGACGGCCTTGCCGGCCGGGTGGTGCAGACCGGCCGCAACTGGGCGCGGATCGCGCCGTTGTCCGACGCGCGCTACAACGTGGGCGCATACGTCCCGCGCACGAAGGACTATGGCGTCGTCGAAGGCGACGCGGCGGGCGGACAGCTCGGTTGCCGTCTTTCCTACGTCGCGGGCAGCGAGGCCGTCATCACCGGCGATATTGTGGAAACTTCGGGCCTTGGCGGCGTGTTCCCGCGCGGGCTGCGCATCGGACGGGTCGAATCGCCGCTGCCGGGCGATCAGCTGTATACGAGCGCGGCGCGCATTGCGCCGGCCGTGGACTATGAAGGGATGCGTGAGGTCTATGTCGTCGTCGGTTTTTCGCAGTAGCGGCCCGCGTCCGGCGCGGCCGGACGGCGCGCTGCGCGCCGTCGGCAGGCATATGCTGTATGCGGGCGTATTTCTGCTGCTCTTTCTGCTGCAGACAAGCGGCCCCGCCCGGTTCACGGCGCGCGGGGCCGAGTTTGCGCTGCCCTTTTTGCTCGCCGTCGCGGCGGTATGCGGACCGCGCGCCGCAGCGGCGTACGGGCTTGCCGCCGGGATGCTCTACGACGCGCAGACCGGCCTGCTCCCGGCGGGCGCGCTCACGCTCTATCTGTTTCTGCTCGCAACGGCCGTCGGGTTTGTCGCCGGCCGCCGTCCGGGATTTTGGACGTATATGCTCGTCACCGGCGCGGCAATCGCTCTATACTGCGCCGCATGCCTGGGGCTTACGGCGCTGCATTTTCCCGTCAGCCTTTCCGGCTTTCTCACACGCGCCGCGTACAAACTCGTCACCGCCCTGCTCGCCGCGCCCCTGTGCTGGCTTGTCGTACGCCGGACGTCGGGAAGGAGGGCGGCGGCATGACCGGACCGTTTCGCCGCCGCCGGATTCTGGCGGCGGGCGCCGCGTTTATCGCCGTGCTCTGCGTCTACGCCGTGCTGCTCGTCCGTATGCAGGTTACAGACGCGGACGCCTACCGAGCCGAAGCGGAAAAGCGCGTCACGCGCACCGTCACGCTCAGCGCGCCGCGCGGAAACATATATGACAGGAACGGCGTACCCCTCGTCGTCAACCGCCAAAGCTATGCGCTCCAAATCGATAGGTCCGTGTGCCGGGACGAGGCGTTTGCGGCGGCCGTCTGTCAGCTCGCGGCCGTGCTTGAGGAGACGGGCGACGCGCCCGCCGACACGCTGCCGATCTCCAGGGCCGAGCCCTTCGCTTTCACGGAGGAAAACTGCTTTTCCCCCGATTCGGAGACCGCCGCTTTGAAGGCCGGCCTGGGCCTGGACGAAAACGCCGCGCCCGCCACGGTGATCGACGCGCTGCTCGGCGATGCGCCGTACGCCGTCACGCCCACACAGCGGCGCGCGCTTGCCGGCGCGTATTACGAAATAGAAAAGCAGGACCTCGCGTCCATTGACCCGTACCTGTTCGCGCGAGACGTGTCCATGGAAGCGGTGGTCCGCGTCGAGGAGGGCGCGGCGCCCGCCGGAGTGGAAGCCGTCGTGGAATCCGCGCGCGAATACGCGCAGCCGGGGCTCGCTTCGCATGTGCTCGGCCGGGTGGGCAGCATATCCGCCGCGGCGTATGAGAGTCTGCAAGACCAGGGCTATTCCATCAACGACAGCATCGGCGTCTCAGGCGTGGAGAGCGCGTTTGAATCCTGGCTGCGCGGCCAGAAGGGCGAACGGGTCATCCGGGTGGATGTTCGCGGCAACCTCGTCGATATGTACGATACGCGGCGCGTCACGCCGGGGAACGACCTGTACCTGACCCTGGACGCGTCGATCCAGGCCGCCGCGGAGGAATCTCTGGCCCGGCGCATTGCGGATATTGCGGCGCGTACGTCGGAAAAGGGAAGCGCGGGCCACGACGCGAGCGCAGGCGCGGTCGTCGCCGTCGAGGTCGGCACGGGCGACGTGCTCGCCATGGCGAGTTATCCTGGCTACGACCTTGCCGACTTCGACAGCCAGTACGCCCTTTTGGCGGCCGACGCGCGCCTGCCCCTGCTCAACCGCGCCATCGGCGGCGCGTATGAGCCCGGCTCTACCTTCAAACTTGTGACGGCGACGGCCGCGACCCGCGCCGGCACGCTCGACCCGCACGCGCGCTATGTGTGCGGGGGACGCTACACCTGGTTTTCAAGCTATCAGCCCACGTGCTATCAGGGACGCGCCCACGGCGCGCTGGACCTGCCGGGAGCCATCATGCAGTCGTGCAACTGCTACTTTTTCGAGGCCGGACGCCTTGCCGGCGCGCCCGCGCTGGCGGAGGCGGCGCGCCTGTACGGCTTTGGCGAAAAGACGGGCATCGAACTGCCCGGCGAAGTCGCGGGCCGCGTGGCCGACCCCGCCGCGCGCCTTGCGGACGGCGGGACCTGGACGGGCGGAGACACCATTCAGGCCGCCATAGGCCAGTCCGAGAACATGATGACGCCGCTGCAGCTGGCGGTCTACGCCTCTACCCTGGCGGCGGACGGGGTCCGCTATGCGCCGCATATCGGTTACCGGGTGACCGACCCTGCGGACGGGCGCGTTCTGTATGAACGTGAAACGGAGATCGCCGGCCGCGTCGAATACGCCGGCGACGCGGCGCAACAGATCCGCGAAGGCATGGAAGCCGTGGCCCTGTCCGGCGCGGGCGCGCCCTATTTCTACAACTATCCGGTAAAGGTCGCCTGCAAAACGGGTACGGCCGAAGTCCCCGGCGGTTCGGCAAACTCTGTCATGATCCTCTATGCGCCGGCCGACGACCCGCAGATCGCCATCGCCGCCGTAATTGAGCATGGCGGACTTGGCCATTACAGCTTTCCCATTGCAAAGGATATTCTCAACGCGTACTTCGGGCTCGCGCCGTCGGAAGACGCGCTGCCGGCCAACCTCGACCTGCTGCCCGACTGAGCCGCCGCATAACGATACACGGCCGGCGAGACGCCGTCGGGCGCGCCCTGACCGGCCGCGCCGGGACAGGGCCCCGTTCGCACAGTCCCGCGCCAAAAGCTCTGTTTGCCGGCGCGCAGACGCCGCGGCCGCTGAACCCTTTCCGCCTCTGTATCCCACTTTGCCGGCGTATTCTTTTCGCGTCCCAGCCGTCTTAAACCCAACGCCGCCCGCGCCGGCCCGCGTTTTCCCGCGCCGACACGGCCTTTGATCCCGCTTTCGCGCCAGCCCCGCATGGCGGCGCTTCTTTCTGCAAATCGCCGGCCTGACCCGCGCATATTTCCCATTGACATTTTTCGCCGCGGTATGGTACACTATACTATATTCAGGAAACGGGTGACGGGCTTGGGACAGGTAGTGGCAATTGCATCGGGAAAAGGCGGCGTCGGGAAATCCACGATAGCCGCAGGTATCGCCGCATCGCTGACTTCGCTGGGCCGCCGCGTGCTGCTGATCGACTGCGACGCGGGCCTGCGCAATCTTGACCTGCTGCTCGGCCTGGCCGATCTCGGCGTTTACAATCTGGCCGACGTCCTCGGCGGACGCCGCGCGGTCGCAGAGGCCGCGATTCGGCACCCGAACTATCCGAACCTGTATTTCATCAGCGCTTCCACCGAGGTGGACGACCCGCTCATGACGGAAAAGAACCTGCAGGCGCTGCTTTCGCAGACGGCCGAACAATACGATCATATTATTCTGGACTGTCCGGCTGGCGCAGGCCGCGTCCACCGTATCATCAGCGGACTTTGCGACCTGCTCCTGATCGTGACCACGCCGGAAAATACCGCCATTCGGGACGCGGACCGCACCGCCCAGCTGCTCCCGGCAAAGAAACAGCGGCTCATCGTCAACCGCGTTACGCCCACGCTCATCAAGAGCGGACTGTTCTCCAACATAGACGAGATTATCGACATTACCGCAGTCAGGCTGCTCGGCCTGGTCCCGGAAGACCGCAACGTCATCCTTATGACAAACGGGGGATTCCCGGTCTGCTGCGGCAGAGAGCCCGCCGCCATTGCGATCGACAATATTGCGGCCAGGGTCGACGGACGCAGCCGGCCCCTGTATAAATTCTGGTAGGAGATGTACGTATGAATATCGCCTTAATCGCCAATGACAGGAAAAAACAGCTGATGATCGACTTTTGCCTTCTGCACGCCGGCACGCTTTGCAGGCACAATCTGTATGCAACAGGCACGACGGGCAAGCTCGTGGAGGACGTGACGGGCCTTAAGGTGCATCGGTTCATGCCCGGCCGCCAGGGCGGCGACCAGCAGATCGCATCGCGTATCGCCCACGACGAAATCGATCTGCTCCTGTTTTTCCGGGATACTGTCACAGCCGGGCCGGAAGAACGGCATGATCAGCTTCTTTGCCTGTGCGACACGCACGGCCTGCCCTATGCGACCAACCTCACCGCCGCCGAGCTGGTTATGCGCGCGCTGAAAGACGGAACGCTGCAGCGGCTGCGTCAGGAACGGCTGGGAAAGTAAGCGCAAAATGGAAATTCTACCCGCCCGCGGCAAACGCCGCCGGCCCCGCAATGCGCCGTACCAGAGAGGGACGCCATCGGCTGCAAGCGTCCTGCGGATAGCTGCGGGATCGGAACACCGGGCAGTATGGGTATTACGCTTTTGAGGGAGGCGGAGACGCCTCTGAAAAAGGGTGGCACCACGGGGAAACCAGGTTTCCGCGTCCCTTTGTTTTACGGGGGACGCGGTTTTTTATACAGGATAGACGAGCCGGAAGGAGATGGATTACATGGCACAGATCACGGCGCCCAGGGGCACCTGCGACGTTTTGCCGCAGGACGCTTATAAATGGCAGTATTTGGAGTCGGTCATGCGCGAGGCGGGCCGGCGGTACGGATATGAGGAGGCGAGGTTCCCGACCTTTGAGCATACCGAGCTGTTCCAACGCGGCGTAGGCGGCGCGACCGACGTCGTCCAGAAAGAGATGTACACGTTCAACGACAAGGGCGGACGCAGCGTCACGCTGCGCCCGGAGGGCACCGCGTCGGTCATGCGCATGGTCCTCGAACACGGCCTGTACGGCGGCCTGCTCCCGCTCAAAACCTATTATATTATCCCCTGTTTCCGCTATGAAAAGCCGCAGGCGGGGCGGCTGCGCGAATTCCACCAGTTCGGCGTAGAGGTGTTCGGCGCGGCCGAGCCCGCTGCGGACTGCGAAGTCATCGCCCTCGGCGCGCATATCCTGCGCACGCTGGGCATTTCCGGCGTCGCGCTTGAAATCAACTCCATCGGCTGCCGCGAATGCCGCGCCAGATACAAGGCGGCGCTGGTCGAGTACTATTCGCAGTTCAAGGACCGCTTGTGCGAGACCTGCCTCGGCCGGCTCGAGACCAATCCGCTCCGGCTGCTCGACTGTAAATCGCCCGTCTGCGGCGCGCTGAAGGCCGGCGCGCCCTCCATACTCGACTATCTGTGCGGAGACTGCGCCGAGCACTTTGCGGCAGTCCGCGCGGGTCTGGACGCGCTGGGGATAGACTATACCGTCAACCCCTTCATTGTGCGCGGGCTCGACTATTACAACCGCACTGTTTTTGAATTCACCTCGAACCAGATCGGCGCGCAGGCCGCCATCTTTGGCGGCGGCCGGTACGACGGGCTGGCGGAAGACCTCGGCGGCGCGCCCCTGTCCGGACTGGGCTTCGCTATGGGCCTGGAACGCCTGCTGCTGCTGATGGAGAACACCGGCGTGGAGATCCCGCGCCCCGCGGGTCCCGACCTGTTCCTGGCCGCGCTCGGCCCGCGCGCCGCAGCGCGTGCCGCCACCCTTGCCGACGAGCTCCGCAGCCGCGGCCTCGCCTGCGTGACCGATCTGTGCGGCCGCAGCCTCAAGGCGCAGATGAAGTATGCCGGTAAGCTCGGCTGCCGCTACGCCGCCATACTGGGCGACGATGAACTCGACCGCGGCGTCGCCGCGCTGCGCGACCTTGCAAAGTCCGAACAGGTTGAAGTTCCCATCGAATCGCTTTACGAATATATTTCAGTGAGATAGAGGAGAGAAAACAATGGCAGATACCATGCAAGGCTTGAAACGAACCCATTACTGCGCCGCCCTGTCCGAAGCGGACGCCGGCGCGGAAGTCACCGTATGCGGCTGGGTCGGCACAGTCCGTAACCTCGGCGCGCTGATCTTTATCGAGCTGCGCGACAGAACAGGCCTGCTCCAGGTCGTGTTCGACGAAGGCGAGAACAAGGCGCTGCACGATAAGGCGGAACGCCTGCGCGGCGAATATGTCGTGTGCGTGCGCGGCGCGGTGCGCCGCCGCAGCGAGGACACTGTCAATACGGCGCAGCCCACGGGCATGATCGAGGTGCGCGCGGCCGAACTGCGCATCCTGTCCGCGGCTGAAACGCCGCCGTTTGAGATTGAGGAAAACTCGCGCACGAACGAAAAGGTGCGTTTGAAATACCGTTATCTTGACCTGCGGCGGCCCGATATGCAGCGCAACATCATGCTGCGCCATAAGGTCGCAAAGCTCACCCGCGACTATTTCGACAGCCAGGGCTTTCTGGAGATCGAAACACCCATGCTCATCAAAAGCTCGCCCGAAGGCGCGCGCGACTATATCGTGCCCTCCCGCGTCCACCCCGGCTCCTTTTACGCCCTGCCCCAGTCGCCGCAGCAGTACAAACAGCTGCTCATGCTCTCCGGTTACGATCGTTATATGCAGATCGTGCGCTGCTTCCGCGACGAGGACCTGCGCGCAGACAGACAGCCTGAGTTCACCCAGATCGACCTGGAGATGAGCTTTGTGGATCAGGACGACGTGATCGCCGTCAACGAAGGCTACTTAAAATACATCTTTAAAGAGGCGCTTGGCGTAGAAGTTGAAACGCCCATCCAGCGCCTGCCCTATCAGGAAGCAATGGACCGTTTCGGCTCCGACAAGCCCGATATGCGCTTTGGGTTTGAGCTGTGCGATCTGTCCGATCTGCTCACAAACTGCGAGTTTAAGGTGTTTTCCGGCGCGCTCGCCGCGGGCGGCTCTGTGCGCGGCATTAACTTTACCGGCTGCGCCGATAAGTTCCCCCGCCGTGAGATTGACGGCCTGCTGGACTTTGTCAAGATCTACCGCGCAAAAGGCGTCGCTTTCCTGCGCTCGGTAGGCGGTGAGGAGACGTCCTCCTTCGCCAAGTTCCTCAGCGCTGAAGAAGTGCGCGCGGTCAAAGAGCGCATGGGCTACAAGGACGGCGACCTGCTGCTGATTATTGCCGACAGCAACAAGTCCATTGTATACGACGCGCTTGGCGCGCTGCGCTGCGAGCTTGCCGGCAGGCTTGGCATGGTGGACGACAGCGTATATAAATTTGTCTGGATTACGGACTTCCCCCTGTTCGAGTATGACGAGCAGGCACGGCGTTATACGGCAAAGCATCACCCCTTTACCGCGCCGGTTGACGAGGACGTCGAGCTTTTGGAGAGCGCGCCGGAAAAGGTGCGCGCCAAAGCATACGACATCGTACTCAACGGCACCGAGCTCGGCGGCGGTTCCCTGCGCATCTACGACCGCGAGCTGCAGGCGCGCATGTTTAAAGCGCTCGGCTTTACCGAGCAGCGCGCTGAGGAACAGTTCGGGTTTCTGCTTTCCGCTTTCCGCTACGGCGTGCCGCCCCACGGCGGGCTCGCCTATGGGTTCGACCGCCTGCTTATGCTCATGACAAAGTCCCAGAGCATTCGCGACGTAATCGCGTTCCCCAAGGTGCAGAACGCGTCCGACCTCATGGCCGAGTGCCCCGCGCCAGTCGAGCCGGATCAGCTTGAGGAGCTGGGGATCGCGCTGGCAGAGGAGGAGTAATCCGGCAGCGGATAAAACAGCCCCTGTGCCGTGGATCTGCAAGGCGAATATGTACGGTACTTCCCCTATACGGACTGGAAGCCGACATAGGCTTAGACGACAGGTACAACACAGACAAACAGAAAAGCCCTGCTTTACGGCAGGGCTTTTTTATGCGTTGGACGCTTGTTTTAAAATAAAACGCGCAACGGGCTTTGCGCAGGCGCACACGCCCGTGGCCGGTACGCAAGAGCCCCGGCGGTTCACCGCGCCGGCTGCCAGTCTATGGGCAAAACGCGCAGGTTGCTGGCAACGTTGTAAAACCCCATATCTGACTCGCCCAGTCTA
>ERZ827423.2589-NODE-2589-length-13960-cov-2.723912_pt1 | contig 13960 bp, 15 predicted proteins | sample MGYA00519775_ERZ827423 | MGnify/ENA primary metagenome ERZ827423 (study PRJEB31778, sample SAMEA3449296) | human gut metagenome | biome: human gut; feature: human-associated habitat; material: faeces | place: United Kingdom | collected 2010/2012 ...
ATTGTTGAAAGGAGCACCTTCGTAAATTGCACCTTCACGGTCGCAGAGAATGATGTCGCCGAACTGAAAACGCAGGAACATTTTGGCAATGGAGATGCCGGCGGAGCCCGCGCCGCTGATCACAATCTTGAGATTTCCGGCCTTTTTGCCTGTTACCTTGAGCGCGTTCAAAATTCCGGCGCTTGCGATGATGGCGGTGCCATGCTGGTCGTCGTGAAAGACCGGGATGTCGCACATTTCGATCAGGCGTTTTTCGATCTCAAAACAGCGGGGCGCGCTGATATCCTCGAGATTGATACCGCCGAAGCTCTTGGATATGAGATAGACGGTGTTTACGATTTCATCCGGATCTTTACTGTTGATGCAGATCGGTACGGCGTCGATGCCCGCAAAAGCCTTGAACAGCGCGCATTTGCCCTCCATGACCGGCATACCGGCTGACGGACCGATGTCTCCCAGCCCTAAAACAGCAGTGCCGTCGGTGATGACGGCAACGGTATTACCCTTGCCGGTATAGGTGTAGGCAAGATGCTCGTCCTTTTGAATTTCCAGACAAGGTTCCGCTACGCCGGGCGTATAGGCAACGGCGAGTTCTTCTTTATTCGTGATCGGGCATTTGCACTCAACGGAGAGCTTGCCCTTCCATTCAGCATGTTTTTTTAATGCGTATTCTTTTTTCTGGTCCATGGTTTGTTCCTTTCATTATTTTATATATGCAGGAAATATCGCGCAGCGATATTTCCGGAATCACGACAAAGCACCTTACGAAGCGGCGCGCATGAATGAGCGCCATGTGCGCATAGAAATCTGTATTTCGTTATGCGCACGGTTGTCCCAAAACATTAGTCTTTTAAACAGCCAATCGGGACAACGAAAACACCGTCAGGCCGCCGGTATCCATACTGTGTCCCGGTAATTACTATTTTCAAATCGGGTAAACGCAGTTTAACTTGCGTTTCTTTTCGATTATATTCTTCCACTAACTTCTCTATCGCAATCAAATGCTTCGCGCCTTCATCAATATCAGCACTGCCAAGTTTAAATTCGATCAGAGCGTATCTCCCGTCTCGTAAATGCAGAACACAATCAGCTTCAAGTCCGTAGCGATCCCGATAGTAAGATACTTTCCCACCATAGGCTGCGGAATAAACCTTTAAGTCCCTGATACACAGCGTTTCGAAAATAAAACCGAAGGTTTTCAAGTCAAGATTAAAGTAGTCCGGCTCAACGCCTAAAGCAGCCACCACTAAAGACGGATCTACAAGTTCTTTCTTGTCTGTTGCCTGTATAGCGCTTTTCGAACGTATTGCAGGACACCAGGCTTCTACATCTTGGATTACATATAATTTTTTTAAAATATTAACATAGTCGTAGAAGGTTGTAGCTGAAATTTCAGTGTTGGCGTTCATATCTTTCATGATGGAACTATTTGAGGCAACGGTTGATATATTGCGCGCATAGGAACGGAGCAAAAGCCTTGAAATCGTTTCATTTCTTCTTACCCCATCGACATTTGACATATCCTCCCGACAAAGCCCTTCAAAATAGCTTCGTGCCACGAGCAATTTGGACTTGTCGTTTTTTTTCAAAACAGAAGAAGGCCACCCACCTCTGCAAGCAGCAAAAATCAGTTCATCAATAGAGAGATTGGATTCACAGCCATCTTGGAGTGCGTTCGGATGATGAAATAAATCGATCAAAGATATTTGACCATTCGATTCCTTAGACTCGTAAAGGCTCATAGGGTACATCGGCAGAGTATCAATTCGTCCGGTGCCTGTATGCATGATATTGCTTTTATCAATCGAATTCGAACCGGTCAGGATGTATAAGCCGTCCTCATTTCTTTTATCCACCGAAACACGAACAGCATCCCAAATATTGGGAGCAATCTGCCATTCGTCAATCAGTCTGGGGTTCTCACCCAACAACAGATTGGAAGGTTTTATTTTGGCTGTTTCCAGATACATACTTCGCTTATCCGGATCCTGCAATTCGATATAACTTTTCGCGAATTGCTTTGCTGTTGTTGTTTTTCCGCACCATTTGGGACCGACAATATGAACGGCTCCAAAAGCATCTAACTTCATGGAAAGTTCTTTGTCGCAAATGCGTTTCATATATTCAAATGCCATGATTTACTTACGCTCCTTTGCAATTAGTATACCCCAAAAAATATAAAAAGTCAATTTAAAACGAACAGATTTGTGGCATTTTGATTTATGAATTTGTTTTAATTTGACGAATAGATTTGTGATATTTCGGCGGATAGATTTGCGATAAAACGCATGGTTTTTTGAAATTCTCATATGCACCATGCTCGATGTGACGAATACTTTTTTCTGAAGCTATTTGATATGAGCCGCCAGCGTTATGTGCGGAATTCGAAATCCCATAAAATTTGTGATTGAGCCAAAATGTATTGATTCATACGATTCACTTGCTTGCATCGATTCGGTGAATTAACTTTTTCATTTTACACTTTTTAATGGAGAAACCACGCAAGAAAACCACTTTTGCAAAATATTCTCATTAATGATATAATTGGTTTAGCAAGAGATTTGGTCTTGCGCCTGGCGCGTGTGCCGCGCTTCAGATCGGAAGCCCTGACCGAATACGGGGCAGAACATGGGAACACAGGGGAGGAGGAAGCTGATGAGAGTTTTGAAATTGATTCTTGAAATCTGGTATCTGATATTGCCGGCTGCTGTTTTCATCGGGGGTTTGATTTATCGCAAAATCACACATCAACCGTTTAAAGGTGAGATTCCGCCTGTCGGCGTCCTGCGGGACCTCCCGAGCAGCGTTACGGGTCTCAATAAGCAGGAGGAGAAAATGGATGAAAATACGCAAAGCAAAAGGTGCTGATCCGGATGACATCAAGAAAATCGGTATTGCCGGATATGTATTGAACGGCACTTCGGATGTGCAGCCGACAATCCCATTTTTTGAAAAAAATCCGGAATGAAGGACGCGCGTTATGTCTGCAAGAGATGCAGGCGTACGGCGGGTGCGAGGATCGCGTAAAAGTCCTGTTCGGTTTCAGTTTCGAAGCCGAGCAGGATTTTGATTTTTTGCAGACGGTAGCGGATGGTGTTTTGGTGGCAGTCAAAGTACTCTGCAGTGCGCGGCAGATCGCCGCCGCAGCGTACGAATTGCAGAGCGGTTTCAAAGTATTCCGGTTTTGCCAAAAGGGGCTGCAGGATGGAGGAAGCGTAGCTCTGCATGGAATCGCTGTCTCTTTGAGGAATCAGAAAACGGTAGGTGCCGATCTCGTGGTAGGATGCAAAGCGACGCGCCTCAGCTGCGGAGGCGAGATAAGTCTGATAGCTTTCGCGGAAGCAGAGATCCAGATCCTCATACGGCAGATGAATGTCGCTGCGGCAGACGCAAAGCGGCGCTTCATCGTAATGCAAAAAATCCAAAAGCTGCGCGAGAATGACTTCAAAGGTCTCCGGTTTTGGCTGATGGGCGGTCAGCAGGGCAAAGAGAGCGCCTTCATACAGGCAGAGCAGGGCTTTGTCGTTGAGATTACGATTGAGGTAAAAGTTTTTAAGACAGCGTGCCGCGTGCTGATAGAAGGTATCGCGTTCCGCTGCGTCGTCGACTTTGATATAGACGCCCATAACGTGTGCTTTAAAGGCAAGAGAAAGGCTTTTGGCGAGCAGGGTGACTTGAGATTTTGCGAAGTCATCTGCGAGCATGCGGCGGATATTGCCTTCTGTCAGGAGGTTGGTATCGTCGGCGCGAACGGCGTTCATGATTTCATAGATAATATTTTCAAAATAAGCATCGCTGCCAAAACTGAAAAGCGGAAACGCGTGCGCGTTGCAGAAAGCAAGCACATCCTCTGGAAGTTCATGGAAAATTACAGTTTTGTAGGCCAGTCCCGAGACGCCGGCTTCGTAAAGCTGCTGCACGGCGGGCAGCAGCAGCTCCGGCCGGCCTTTGGCGAACAGCAGGCTGGAGAGGACCAGACTGTCCGCTTCAAATGCAGTTTGACGGGGGTAGTCGATATCCGCACAAAATTCATAGTCGCCGATGCCGGCAGAAACGACATAACGGGACAGCCCCTTTTGACCGGCATGCAGCCGGAAGCTGCACAGACTTTGCAGCTGCAGAATATCTTTTACGGTGAGCGCCATAGGAAACCTCCGAATTGTGATGTTTTTTATGGTTAGACTTGCGCGGAAGCGCGATCGTACCGGGATCTTGCCGAATTGTTGAATCGACAAATGAATGAAAACCGCAATGATTTTCTGTTAGTATAACACAATTCGTTAGTTTTTTGTATAAAATCAAAAAATATTTTAGTTATTTTTTGAAAAATACAAAAATGACAGGGGAGGAATACGGTAAAATAAGGATAAGAGCGTTGCTTGAAAAAAGGAAATGAAAAGAGAAATGTAAACAGACATATAGAGCAGCGACAGGATTTGAACGGGAAAGGTGGTTGATAACATGAAAGGATATGCAGTGACAGAGGGATATATGGGATTGGTTGAAGGTAAATATATGTTATTTGCCAGCGAAGCCGACTATAGAGAATATCTGGAAGATTAACATAAGAAAATAGTGAGAAGATGCTGCCGAAGGGCGGCATCTTTTTTGTACCATAATATGCGGAGAAAGGCATCGCAGGCGTGTTTTTCGTATTGACACAAATACGTTTTTATGCTACTATGATAAAGCGTTACATAAATAACAGAACGGATTATCAAGGGAATTTGGGAGGAAAAAATAATGAAAAAAAATGTGGCATTTATGGTAGCCGCAGTGTTGGCAGCAGGATGTCTGGCAACAGGATGCGGTAATAAAGCAGCAGAAACAAAAGCAGAGACAACAGCAGAAACAGGTGCTGAGAGCAAAGCAGACGGAGAGACAACAGCAGTGGACGGTGAGCGGACCACATTTACTGTTGGTTTCGATGCCAGCTTCCCGCCGTATGGATATCAGGAAAATGGCGAATATGTTGGTTTTGACCTGGATCTGGCACAGGAAGTCTGTGATCGTAACGGATGGGAGCTTGTGAAAACTCCGATTGACTGGGATGCCAAAGACGCAGAATTAAATTCCGGAGCAATTGATTGTATTTGGAACGGATTTACAATGAATGGCCGTGAAGACAAATATACATGGACAGAGCCTTATGTAGATAATACACAGGTATTTGCCGTAAAGAAAGACGGAGGTATTACTTCCGCAGCAGATTTGGCCGGAAAGATTGTATTGGTTCAGGCAGACTCTTCCGCACTGGCAGCATTAAAGGATGAAGAAAACGCTGAGATCAAGGCATTGGCCGATTCCTTCGGTGAGCTGATTGAAGTACAGGAATATGAATCCGCATTGATGGAGCTTGAGGCTGGTTCCGCAGATGCTGTTGCCATGGATGAAGGCGTAGCAAAAGCGAAACAGAGCAAAAATGAGAATATTACTATCCTGGATGATGTAATTTCCACAGAACAGTATGGTATCGGTTTCAAACTGGGCAACGAAGAACTTCGCGATCAGGTATGGGCCACACTGCTTGAGATGGAAGCCGATGGTACTGTTGATAAAATTGCTGATAAATACGACATAAATAAAGACAACATCTGTATTGGCAAATAAAGTATACGGACATCAGGGGAGCGAGCAATATCGCGCCCTTTTACTGTTGAACACTATGCAGGATGTTTTTAAGCTTAGTGTGAACCTTTAAGGAGGTCAATTCATGGCAATTACAGATATTATAAAACAGTTATCCAGCGGTATGGGTGTGACCATTGAGATTTTTTTTGTGACACTGGTGTCCTCGTTGATTCTCGGTCTTGGTCTGGCCCTTGTCCGTATGTCAAAATTTAAAATTCTCTCGATTCTCGCGAAGGTATACATATCCATTATGCGTGGAACACCATTGATGCTCCAGCTGTTGGTAGTTTATTTTGGCCCTTATTTTATTTTTGGAATTCCGATCACCCGTTCCTATCGTTTGAATGCGGTGCTGATCGGATTTGCGTTAAACTATGCGGCCTATTTTGCCGAGATTTACCGGGGTGGTATTTCGGCTATTCCGGAAGGCCAGTATGAGGCGGCAAAATTGCTTGGTTACAGCAGAAGCCAGACCTTTATTCATATTGTGATGCCTCAGGTTGTTAAGCGGATCATTCCAGCGGTGGCAAATGAAACGATCACCCTTGTTAAAGATACATCTTTGGCTTTTACCCTGGCTGTGGCGGAAATGTTTACACTGACAAAGCAGTTGGTGGCCGCCCAGTCTTCGATGATGCCATTTGTGGTTGCTGCCGTATTTTATTATATTTTTAATCTTTTGGTAGCCATGTTCTTTGATCATGTGGAAAAGAAACTGAGTTATTATCGTTAGGAGGATGAGGGATGAATTTACTGGAAATGAATCATATAAAAAAGAGCTTCGACGGTCTCGAAGTTTTAAAAGATATCTCTCTGACGGTAAATGAAGGACAGGTATTGAGTATCATCGGGCCGTCCGGCTCGGGGAAATCCACACTGCTTCGGTGTGCTACTATGCTTGAAAAGATTGATGACGGAGATATCATTTATATGGGTGAAGCGGCGGCAAAAAGTGAGGGCGGCAGAGCCGCTTATGCGAAGGCGGCCGATTTAAAGCGAATTCACAGTTATTATGGTCTGGTATTTCAGAACTTTAATTTATTTCCCCATTATTCGGTCATTAAAAATATTACGGACGCACCATTAAGGGTGCAGCATCGAAATAAAGAAGAGGTGTTCGAGGAGGCTAAAGAACTGCTCCGTAAGATGGGACTTTCGGATAAGGCCAATGCCTATCCGCACCAGTTATCCGGCGGTCAGCAGCAGCGTGTATCTATTGCGCGGGCTTTGGCGATGAATCCGAAGATATTGTTTTTTGACGAACCAACGTCGGCCCTGGACCCGGAGCTCACGGGAGAAATTCTAAAAATTATTAAAAACCTGGCGGCGGAAAAAATGACCATGGTCATCGTTACTCATGAAATGAACTTTGCGAGAAATGTGTCCGACTATGTTATTTTCATGGATAAAGGGGTCATTGTTGAGGAAGGTTCACCGGAAACAGTATTTAATTCACAAAATCAGCGAATGAAAGAATTTCTTGGAAAATTTAATGCGGACTGAGGGACGCAGGCGATCTTGTTAAAATGGCATTGCTTTGGCAATGCCATTTTTGTTCTTGACAATTCTCTGAACATAGAGATATAATTATGATATCAAAATGATATCATAATCGGAGGAGGAAAACACATGAAGACAGAAAACAGAAATATTGAAGAAAAAATTCTTCATCCGGCCAATGGCGTCGTGATGCTTGTCGTTGATTTGATTTTATTGGTGGCATTTGGATTTTTGCTTGCCATCGGCATCCGTCAGGCGGTGGATGCACATGTTGTGGCAGCGGTGATCATGATCGTGGGTTCTTGTATCGGTATTGTCGTCGTATGTATTGCCTTTGGGGGCTTAAAGACGGTGCGGCCAAATGAAGCGCTGGTACTGACCCTGTTTGGCGCCTACTATGGAACCATTCGGGAATCCGGATTTTATTTTGTCAATCCTTTCAGTGAGTCCAACAGCCCGGCCTATGATAAGGCAAAGAGTGCGGCCATAAAGGCGGCAAAATCGAAGTCAAATGATATTGAAGTTGTATCTGTTCCGACCAGAAAACGGGTATCCTTAAAAAGCAATACGCTGAAAAATGAAAAACAGAAGGTCAATGACGGCATGGGTAATCCTATCGTTATCGGCACCAATGTCATTTGGCGGGTATCGGACCCGACAAAGGCCGTTTTTAATGTGGAGGATTACACGGAATTTATCTCGATTCAGACGGACTCTACGGTGCGCAATATTGCCCGTCTCTATCCATATGATGTGGTGGACGAGGAGAATGACGAGAGTGAAAAGACGCTGCGGGGCAGCGTTCAGGAGATTGCCGATCGGATGCAGGAGGCGCTGCAGGAACGGGTGGACATGGCCGGTATCGTGATTGAAGATGTGAAGATTACCAATCTGGCTTATTCGGAGGAAATTGCGGCAGCTATGCTTCAGCGCCAGCAGGCTACGGCCATTATCGCGGCCCGGCAGAAGATTGTGGACGGCGCAGTGGGCATGGTGAAAATGGCGATTGATAAACTTGGAGATGAAGAGATTGTCCTTTTGGATGAGGAACGGAAAGCGGCCATGGTGAGCAATCTGCTTGTCGTCCTCTGTTCCGGAAAAGATACACAGCCTATTGTCAACAGCGGAAGTATATATTAAACTTTAAAGTAAAGGGAAGGAGGCGGAGCCATAGCGATGAATCATTTGGATGAGAATTTAGATGAAAAAGAAGAAAAGCTTCGTGCACGTCTGGAAAAACTGGATTCCCTTGAGAAAGAAATCAAAGCGCGGGAGAAGGCCATGAAGGCCAGGGAGAATGCCAAAAAACAGGTGCTGCTTCGTCTGCCTCAGGGACTTTGGGAAGATATCTCCCAGTGGGCCGGTGACGACTTCCGCTCAATCAATGGACAGATAGAATATTTGTTGACAGAGGCGGTGAGAAACCGCAAAAAAGGAAAGGGATGATCAAGTGAGTCAGGAACACAGATTAACGAAGGAAGAAATTTTGTCCAGGGTAGACCATACATTATTAGCACAGACAGCGACCTGGGACGAAATTAAAGCATTGTGCGACGATGCCGTGGCCTATGGCACCGCTTCAGTGTGTATACCGCCGAATTTCGTTAAAATGGCAAAGAGTTATGTGGGTGAACAGATGAAAATCTGTACGGTCATCGGCTTTCCGAATGGGTATTCGGCTTCGGAGGTAAAAATATTTGAGACACAGCAGGCGTTGGACGATGGAGCGGATGAAATCGATATGGTGATCAACATCGGTGCAGTTAAAGAAGGAAAATATGACCGGGTTCTTGAAGAAATCAGGGACGTGAAATCTGTATGTGGCAGCCATATTTTAAAAGTAATCGTTGAAACCTGTTTTTTGACGGAAGAGGAAAAAATCCAGCTCTGCCATGTTGTCACCGATTCAGGTGCAGATTATATTAAGACATCCACCGGATTTGGCGGCGGCGGAGCAACCTTTGAGGATGTGAAGCTTTTTGCCGAACATATTGGACCAGGCGTTAAAATCAAGGCGGCCGGCGGCATTGCTTCGATGGAAGATGCGGAAAGATTTATTGAACTGGGAGCCTCGAGGCTCGGTACCAGTCGGATTGTAAAGCTTGTCAAAGGGGAGATGTAGTATGTGGGAGGAACTCATACGAAGGGCCATTGCTCAGCTGGATTATGCCTATGCGCCTTATTCGGAGTTTAAGGTCGGCGCCGCTCTTTTGTGCAGGGACGGCCGGATTTTTACCGGATGCAATATAGAGAATTCGGCGTATGGACCGTCAAATTGTGCCGAACGGACGGCGATTTTTAAGGCGGTCAGCGAAGGCTTCCGGGATTTTAAAGCCATTGCCATTGTCGGCGGAAAACATGGAAAAATCGAGGACTATTGCGCGCCCTGCGGCGTCTGCCGACAGGTAATGGCAGAATTTTGTCATCCGGAGGAATTTCAGATTATCATGGCCAAAAGTCCGGAAGACTATCAGGTATGCACTCTGGGCGAATTGCTGCCAAAGGCTTTTTCGCCGAAGATATTGGAGGTGGAGCAGGGATGAAAACATTTCGACGGATATTTTTAATTGTTATTGATTCTCTTGGTATCGGAGAGATGCCGGATGCGGCGGATTACGGTGATGCCGGCGCCGATACGCTTGGACATATATCCGAATGTGCCGATACATTTGATATTCCGAATCTTCAAAAGCTTGGCATGGCAAATCTGAAACAATTGAAACAGGTTGAACCGCTTACAGCACCTGCGGGCTATTATGCAGCTCTTCGGGAGGCCAGTGCCAGCAAGGATACGATGACGGGACATTGGGAGATGATGGGATTAAAGGTGACGACGCCTTTTAAGACCTTCACAGAAAATGGATTTCCGCCGGATTTGATCGCTGAGCTGGAACGGCGCACAGGACATAAGGTTATCGGGAATAAGAGTGCCAGTGGGACAGTCATCCTGGATGAACTGGGCGAAGAGGAAATTGCTACGGGAAATATGATTGTTTACACTTCTGCAGATTCGGTGCTTCAGATTTGCGGGAATGAGGAAACCTTTGACCTAAAGGAGCTGTATCGCTGCTGTGAGATTGCCAGAGAGCTGACCATGCGGGAAGAATGGAAGGTCGGTCGGGTCATTGCCAGACCTTATGTGGGCAAAAAGCGGGGGGGATTTAAACGTACCAGCAACCGCCATGATTATGCCCTGAAGCCTTTTGGAGCGACAGCTCTGAATGTGCTGAAAGACACCGGACTGGACGTTATTGCCGTCGGAAAGATTAACGATATTTTCGTTGGCGAAGGTATTACCCGGGCAGAACGCTCGAAATCCTCGGTGCATGGTATGGAGCAGACGATTGACATTGCCGGAGAGGATTTTAAAGGCCTTTGTTTTGTCAATCTGGTGGATTTTGATGCGCTCTGGGGACACCGCAGAGATCCTCAGGGTTACAAAGAAGAGCTGGAACGGTTTGACGCAAAGCTTGGGGCGCTTTTAGAGAAGCTTGGACCGGAAGATTTACTCATGATTACGGCGGATCACGGCAACGACCCAACATATAAGGGGACGGACCATACCCGGGAGAAAGTGCCGCTGCTCATTTATTCGCCGGCTTTCGACGGCAGTGGACCGATTGGAGAACTGGATACCTTTGCAGTCATTGGGGCTACCATCGCCGATAATTTTGGCCTGGCCATGCCGGAGAAAACCATCGGATACTCCATAGCAGATAAATTAGACTAGAAGTAACACACGATCAGATAAGACTTCGAAGAGGGAGAGAAAAAGGCTTATGCATCAGGAACTTTACTTATATGTTGCCTTCTTTTTTATCTATTCCTTTTTAGGGTGGGTGACAGAAGAAATATTTGCGGCTTTTAAATATGGCCGTTTTATCAATCGGGGATTTTTGAATGGGCCGATGTGTCCCGTTTATGGAATCAGCATGTTTGTCATATTTAATGTGCTCTCCGATTACAGCCTGCAGCCCTTTTGGCAGGTGATCGGAGCCATAGGGATTGTGACTGTGATTGAGTACGTGACGGGAGCCCTTCTTAGAAAGATAACAGGACGGCGTTTCTGGGATTACCGGAATATGCCTTACAATTTAAATGGATACATTTGTCTCAGATATTCCATTGCCTGGGGAATTCTGGCTGCAGTGGCGTTGTGGCTTGTTCAGCCTCCGATTTATATTTTGCTTCTTATCCTGCCAAAACGGGCAGTTGAACTGGCACTATGGGTTGTGGGTATCGTGTTTATTTTCGACCTTGGTGTGACTCTGGCGGCTTCCCTGCATTTAAATTTAAAGGGCGGCATGGCAGAAAATGTGGCGAGTCAGGCAAACCAGGTGCGTAAGCATATGGGAAGACGGATATTTATGGCGGTACAGCGCCGTATGTATACGTCTTTCCCGGAATTAAAAAGTCAGGAGCCTTCGGAAGAAAAGGGCTTTGGTCAGGTGAGTGGGCGTACTTTTGCAAAAGGGCTTTGCCTGGAAAAGCTGATCTGGATGTTCTTTATCAGCGGCGTGGCAGGGGATATTGTAGAGACAATCTATATGTGGGCGACGACGGGACAGGTCATGAGCCGGAGCAGTTTTCTCTACATACCCTTCAGCATCGTCTGGGGAGCCGGCGGCGCTTTGGGGGTCGGATTGCTGGATTCGGTGAAAAAAAGCCGTATTCTTATTTTTCTGGGTGGCTTCTTTTTTGGCGGTGTGTTTGAATATTCCTGTTCGGTGCTTGCGGAATTTCTTTTTGGGACTACCTTTTGGGATTACAGTCATATTCCTTTTAATCTGAATGGACGGATTAATCTGCTGTTTTGCGGATTCTGGGGAATTGCGGCCCTTGTGCTCATTCGTCTGATTTATCCGGTGGTCAGCCGCTGGATTGAAAAAATTCCTTTGATTTCGGGGACGATTCTGACCTGGGTGTTGACAGTGATCATGATACTTACGGCTTTGGTTTCGTCGATGGCTATTACCCGATATGTACAGCGACAGTCGTCGATTCCACCGAAGAGTGTTGTTGGGGAATTTCTGGATGCCCAGTATCCGGACGCCCTGGTTGAAAGTGTTTATCCGTATATGAAAATTGTAAAATAAAAAAATGAGAGCTTAGTCAAGATATTCAATGTCCTGGCTAAGCTCTTTTTTTAACTCAATTCTTTGATTCGTTGTATGGTCATTTGGACGGCTTTGTCGATAAACTGCTGTAAAGGTCCGGTGGAAAGCATGGCGATCCGGGTGTTGCAGCTGTCGAATGGAATGAGAATCCGCAGAGCATCGCTCTGACCGACAGCGTTGGCCATTTTCGGGGATAATTCACCGAGAATGGAGTCCGGTACGACGATGGCGACCACACCGACGATAATATCGGCCTTACGGACATTTGTGACAATGGCATTTTCCCCGGTGGCCCCGTCGGTCGCTCCGGCCTGCATCATATTGGAGGTGGCTGCCGCGTTGGTGCCCAAAGCCCGGATAATGACCGGCAGGTCCTTCGGAAGCTGTTTTCTCAGACTCTCAATATATTGACGACCGATGCCGCCGCCCTGTCCGTCGACAACGGTAATGAGGATGTCATTTTTTATCATAAGTGCCGTCTCCTTTTACCAGCGGCCGAACTCAGACAGTTCAAGGCCTTCATTTTTGTCCAATACCGTATTGACAGCCCATTCGTGGATAAAGAGCAGGAGCGGATTACCCTTCAGGTCTTTAATCCGTTTCATGTCGGAAGTTCCGTTAATACGTGCAACATCTGTGTCAGGACTTGTTACCCAACGGATATATTCATGCGGCATGGTGTCCATGCGGATTTCAACACCGTATTCATTTTCAAGACGGAATTTTAATACGTCAAACTGAAGAACACCGACAACGCCGACGATGATCTCTTCCATACCCGTATTGTACTCCTGGAAAATCTGAATAGCACCTTCCTGGGCAATCTGGGTGACACCCTTGATGAACTGTTTACGTTTCATTGTGTCCACCTGGCGGACCTTGGCAAAATGTTCCGGAGCAAAGGTCGGGATGCCTTCATAGGCAAAGGTTTTTCCCGGAACAGAAATGGTATCGCCGATAGAGAAAATGCCCGGGTCAAAGACGCCGATAATATCTCCCGCATAGGCCTCATCAAGAATCTTTCGTTCCTGAGCCATCAATTGTTGAGGCTGAGAAAGTTTCAGTTTCTTTTTGCCCTGAACGTGATAAACGTCCATGCCGGCTTCGAACTTGCCGGAACAGATGCGCATGAAAGCGATACGGTCACGGTGGGCTTTATTCATATTTGCCTGAATCTTAAAGACGAAGGCAGAAAAGTCTTTATCAAAAGGACTGATTTCTCCCATGTCAGATTTCCTTGGTAGCGGATGGCTTGTCATTTCAAGGAAATAGTTGAGGAAAATTTCAATACCGAAATTTGTCAGCGCAGAGCCGAAAAATACCGGTGTCTGTTTGCCGTGACTGACTTTCTCAATGTCGAATTCAGCACTGGCTCCGTCCAGAAGTTCAATATCGTCCTGAAGGGTCTGGAACAGCTCATCGCCGACCATGCCGAGCAGCTCCGGAGAATCAACATCGAGATTTTCGGAGGCAACTTCCTTTTGTCCATTGGCAAAGGCAGTAAAGGTCGTCACATGTTTGGCGCGGCGGTCATAGACACCGCGGAATTCCTTACCCGAACCAATCGGCCAGTTCATCGGACAGGTAGCGATGCCGAGAACAGATTCAATCTCATCCATCAGTTCAAACGGATCGTTGGCATCTCGGTCCATTTTATTAATAAAGGTAAAAATCGGAATATCTCTGAGCAGACATACTTTAAACAGTTTTTT
>ERZ827423.2598-NODE-2598-length-13930-cov-6.026883_pt1 | contig 13930 bp, 8 predicted proteins | sample MGYA00519775_ERZ827423 | MGnify/ENA primary metagenome ERZ827423 (study PRJEB31778, sample SAMEA3449296) | human gut metagenome | biome: human gut; feature: human-associated habitat; material: faeces | place: United Kingdom | collected 2010/2012 ...
CATCGCCGTGCCCACCGTGACGCAAATATCCGCAAAATTAAAGATGGCGAAATTCACAATCTTCACATGGATGTAGTCGATGACATATCCCCGGTAGACCCGGTCGATCAGGTTCCCGATGCCGCCGCCGATGATGGTGCAGACGGAAAACAGCGGAAACGTCCCTTTGATCTTCCCCGCCATCACCGCAAGAGTCAGGATCAGCAGAACCGCCGCCGTGGCCCAGACGAGAAGCCATTTCTTGTTCTGCATCATCCCGAAGGCAGCCCCCCGGTTCTCCAGATAGGTCAGATGCAGCACGTCTTGAATCAGAGGAGTCGTCTCCCCGGGCTTTAAAAATTCCTTCGCCAGCAGCTTCAGCCACTGATCAATGCCCACCAAAGCGGCAGACATCAGAAGGGCAAGATACCGTTTCATAAAATTGCTCTCCTCCCGTGGAGATTTTTTACAGCACAAATTGCCGCGGGACGCATCTGCCTGCGGCAATTTGTGTTTTTTGCTTATCGGACTGCCGCGGCGCAGCGGGCGCAGAGGGTAGGATGCTCCGGATCCGAACCCACCGTGTGGTCGTGAAGCCAGCAGCGCTCGCACTTCTCTCCGTCAGCCAGCGTGGCGGTGACAAAAAGGCCCTCGGTGTCCCCGGCCACTTCGCCTTCGCTGCCCTTCACAATCTCCACCTGAGAAACAATGAAGGCCGCCGGCAACTCTTCTTCCACAGCCTTCAGCTGCTCGTAAAGCTCGTCGCTGCAGGTCAGGGTGATCTTGGCGTCGGTGGACTTGCCAATCTCCTTGGAGGCCCGCTTGGGCTCCAGAGCCTTCAGCACATCGTTCCGCACCCGATAGATCCGATCCCACTTGGCGTTGAATGCGTCGGAAACAGGAATGTTCACCTTGGCGGGCATCTCATTGAAGAAGACGCTCTCCATGTCCAGCTCCTTGGAAGCCGGCAGGTGCTGCCAGATCTCCTCGGCGGTGAAGACCAAGATCGGAGCCACCAGCCGGGTCAGAGAGGACAGGATGTCGTACATGGCGGTCTGAGCCGCCCGGCGCAGGACGCTGTCCCGCTTCTCGCAGTACAGCCGGTCCTTGATGATATCCAGATAGAAGTTGGACATATCCACCACGCAGAAGTTGTGGATGGCGTGGAAGGCGACGTGATAATCCAGAGCATCATATCCCGCCCGTGCCTTATCGTTCAGCTCGTCCAGCCGCTCATAAGCCCACTTGTCCAGCTCTGTCAGCTGATCGGGGGTGACCCGGTCGGTGTCGGGATTGAAGCCGTCCAAGTTGCCCAGGATATACCGGGCGGTGTTCCGGATCTTCCGGTACGCCTCCGACAGCTGCTTCAGAATGTCGTTGGAAAGCCGGATGTCGGCGTGATAGTCGGAAGAAGCCACCCACAGACGGAGAATGTCGGCGCCGTACTGGTTGATGATCTCGTCGGGGGAGATGGAGTTACCGAGGGATTTGTGCATGGCGCGGCCCTCGCCGTCCACGGTCCAGCCGTGGCAGAGGCAGGTCTTGTAGGGCGCCTTGCCCTTGGTGGCGACGCCGATAAGCAGGCTGCTCTGGAACCAGCCGCGGAACTGGTCGCCGCCCTCCATATACATGTCGGCCGGGAAGCTCAGCTCCGGGCGCTCCTCCAGAACGGCAGCGTGGGTGGAACCGGAATCGAACCAGACATCCATGATGTCGGTATCCTTGGTCCACTCGGAAGCGCCGCACTTCTCGCAGACTTCGCCTGCGGGGATGATCTGCTCTGCCTCGTACTTGTACCAGGCATCGGAGCCCTCCTTGCGGAACAGCTCACTGACAGCCTTGATGGTGGCATCGGTGATGTGGTAAGCGCCGCACTTCTTGCAGTAGAAAGCCGGGATGGGCACACCCCAGGTACGCTGACGGCTGATGCACCAGTCGTTGCGGTCACGGACCATGCCCTTCATGCGGTCGTGGCCCCAGTCAGGCATCCACTTCACGGTGTCGATGGCCTTGTAGACATCGTCACGGAACTTGGCAACAGAGCAGAACCACTGCTCGGTGGCACGGAAGATGATGGGGTTGTGGCAGCGCCAGCAGTGGGGGTACTGATGCTTGATGTGCACCTGACCCATGATGACACCGGCTTCGGTCAGGTCGGCCAGAATGGTCTTGTTGGCAGCCCAGACACGCTGACCTGCGTACTTACCGGCCAGCTCCGTCAGGCAGCCGCCGTCGTCCACAGGAACAGTGATGGGCACGTTATACTTCTGAGAAACATTGAAGTCATCCACGCCGTGGCCGCCTGCGGTGTGGACGCAGCCGGAACCGCTTTCCAGCGTGACATGGTCACCCAGGATGACGGTACCCTCCTTGGGCAGGTAGACGTGATGATAGCGCATCAGCTCGAACTCAGCGCCGGAAACAGGCTCGCCCACGATCTCGTAGTTCTCAATATGGCAGGCATCCATCACGCTCTTGACCAGCTCGGTGGCCATGATATGGTACTCCTCGCCGATCTTGACAAAGGAATACTCAAAGGCACCGTTCAGGCAGATGGCCTCGTTGGCGGGCAGGGTCCAGGTGGTGGTGGTCCAGATCACGAAGTAGGTCTTATCCATCGGGATGCCGTGCTTTGCCAACACGCCGTTGGGGTCCTGAGAAACGTGGAAGCGGACGAAGATGGAATCGCAGTCGTCCTCGCCGTACTCGATCTCTGCCTCAGCCAGAGCGGTGCGGCAGTCGGGGCACCAGTACACAGGCTTCAGGCCCTTGTAGATGTAGCCCTTCTTGGCCATCTCGCCAAAAATCTCGATCTGGCGGGCCTCGAACTCAGGCTTCAGGGTCAGGTAGGGGTGCTCAAAGTCACCGATAACGCCCAGACGCTTGAACTGGTCGCTCATAATGTCGATATGCTCGGTGGCGAACTTTTCGCAGATCTGGCGCAGCTCCAGCTTGGAGATGTCCTTCTTCTTCTCGCCCAGAGAGGACAGAGCCTTCAGTTCAATGGGCAGGCCGTGGGTATCAAAGCCGGGCACATAGGGAGCCTGGAAGCCCTCCATGTTCTTGTCGCGGATGATGATATCCTTGATGATCTTGTTCAGGGCGGTGCCCATGTGGATGTTGCCGTTTGCATACGGAGGGCCGTCGTGCAGGACAAACTTGGGCTTGCCGTCGTTGTGTTTGATCAGGTTGTTGTACAGGTCGTTCTTCTCCCAATCCTCCAGCATGGCGGGCTCCTTCTTGGGCAGACCGGCACGCATCTCAAACAGAGTCTTGGGCAGATTCAGGGTACTGTCGTACTGAGACTTATTCTTAGCCAATGGTTACACACTCCTCTAATTTACTAAAACGCTTTGGGATCACTCGCTGAACTTCACGCCCTTAAAAGCGGCGTAGTCCGGCGCTGCAGCCTCATCCTCGGTGGCAGGGGCCGGGGGCGGGTCGAGCTTGAGCTGGCTCTCGTCCTGTGCCCAGAACTCCTCGCTGGTCTTTTCATCCGCAGGGGTCTCGTCCTCAGCATCCACATCCGCTGCAGCGGGCTGTGCCTCTGCGATCTCCTCGGTCACAGCGGCGGCAGTGGTATCGGCGGCTGCAGCCTCGTCCTCGGCAGGAGCATCCTCAGCGGGCTCCTCCTTCTGGAACTCAGGCAGGCGGCTCAGAGACTCAACATGGCTGCGGTACAGGTTCAGCACATCGGACTTGAAGCGGGTCACTTCCAGCCGGACGCGGTCATACTCGCGCTCCTGGGCAAGCTTTTTCTCGTTTGCCTCGTTGATGATCTCATCCGCGCGGTCACTGGCTTTTTGCAGCAGCTCGTTGGCATCACGGATAATATCATCACCGCGCAAATTTGCGCGATGCAGGATCTCTTCCGACTTCTGGTTTGCTTCCCGGATGACATTCTCACCCATCCGCTGGGCATTGATCAGCGCGCTCTTGAGCATATCGCCGTCAGCCTCGTAGCTCTCCATTTCCTTGTGCAGACGCTGATTCTCGGCGGTCAGCTCAGCGATCTGGCGGCGCAGCTCCTCAGCCTGATCTTCATCCTGCTTCAGCTGCTCCTCTACTTTATCCAGGAAACGGTCCACCTCTTCGGTCCGGTAGCCGCGGATGTTCTTTTCAAACTGTGCAGCACGCACATCCTGCGGGGTCAGCATAGTGGTTTCCTCCCTTTTCATTCAATATTGAAAAAACTCGATGATCGATCGGTCTTTTTTGCTTTTTCCGGGCAGGGCCGTCAGGCCAAAGCGCCCCTTGCCGCGCACCGTGAATACATCACCCTCATACACCGGGGCGTGAGCGCTCTCTGCAGGCAGGTGGTTGATCTCCACCCGGCCCGCCGCGATCCACTCACACGCCTGCCCGCGGCTGCAATGGAGCATGGCCGCAAGCACAGCGTCCAGCCGCAAAGAGGACACGGTGGCTGTCTGCGTTTTGTGCTCTGCCTGCGGGAATTCAGGCACCTCATCCAGCGAAAGCAGCGTGGTGGTGACCTCTGTCCGGCCCACCTGCAGCAGTTCCCGGCAGATGAGCTCCCCCGCCGTTTCCAGCGCAAAGACATAGGCAGTGCCCGGTGTATCGGCCGGGAGCACGATATCTCCCAGCGCTTCACGCCGCAGCTCCAGCCCCATCAGGCTGCCCAGATAATCCTTGTGGCCCGGCAGTACCGCCCCGGAAAGGGTGCGGCAGGTCAACTTCACACAGCACAGCGGGCTTGCAGGGTAGCAGCCCTCCGGCTCCAGGCAGAGCAGCTTCCGCTCTGCTCCGGGCCAGCCGCCCTCAAAATGATGGTCGCTCTCCGGAACATCGGCACGGTTCAGCGCCGCGCGGGCCAGGTCCTGTTCCCTGTCGCTCAAAAAGCCGGAGTAGCGGGCAATGCCGCGTTCCTCGGCCGCGCGGGCCAGATCCTCCACATGCCGCATCAGAAAGCGCTCTTCATCGGTGCGGGCGGGCACAAAGCCCCGCACTGCCCTGGGAGCAGGATCAATAGAACGCGCCATTGTTCTCCAGCTCGTCCAGCAGATCGCCCATAATGTCCACGTTGTACGGGGTAATGATGAAGGTGCTGTTGGCAACGCGCTTGATCTGGCCGTTGTTGGCGTAAGCCACACCGGACAGGAAATCCACCAGACGACGGGAAACTTCCTTGTTGGTAGACTCCAGATTCAGCACGACCGTGCGCTTGTTGTTCAGGTGGTCTGCAATGGTGCTGGCATCCTCAAAGCGCTCGGGCTTTACCAGAACGACCTTGAGCTGGGTGGTGGCGTGGATGTTGACCACCTTGTTCTTCTTCTGGGCACCCTCCACCGGTTCTTCCTCTGCATCGTCCATGCCAACGCCGAGACCGCTGTTGTTGTTCACCATCTGGGGGCCGTCGTCGATGTACTGATCGTCGTAATCGTCCTCACCGCCAAAAAGGCCCTTTTTGAGACTATCCACGAAAGACATAGTATCTGCTCCTTTCATTCAGGCAGCCGCAGCTGCCTGGCGCCTTTTGCAAAAGAGATGCAAATAGCTTTTACTATTATCGGATTTTTTGCCGCAGATGTCAATAACTACAAAAGTTTTCCATCATACAAATTTTGTCCGGAGACAATAATCTCGTCATAAAGCCGAACCTGACTGACAGAACCAGCCGTTCCGCTGGGCAAAACGATGAGGTCGTCACCGTCTGTGATCTGCGGGTGGGCATCGTCCACAGGGTCGATGCGGCAGAAGCGGGCCAGGTTGCCGTACTTCACATACACACCGGGGATGTAGTTCTCACCCTGACCCTCTGCCTCGGAGCCATCCTCCTTGAGGTAGTGCACCGCAGCAGCAGGCACCCGCAGGCCGGTGTTGCGCCCCACGATGATCTGGGCATCGGCACAGTTCAGCCGGAGCACATCGCCGTTGATGATCTCGCAGGAGAGAACGAAACGTGCAATGTCGTTCTCTGCATCGATGTTCACCTCGCTGACCTTTGCCTTGAGGGGCGTTTCCACCTGACCGGGAAAGCGGATCTCAACGCTCTTGGTCAAGGGCTTGCCGTCCCTGCCCAGCAGCTTTTCCGCCTGTTTGGCCGAGCACACCCCGGCATAGTACCAGGTAAAGCCTGAAACGATCTTTCCCGCGCAGCCGTCCAGCGCGATCTCCGGGGCGGATTCGACGTAAGCTTTCAGGTTGGCTGCATCCAGGGCAAGGATATCGGCAGAACCTGCGTTCAGCCGCCCGGAACTGGAGCTGCGGATGAAATAGCCCGTCTGCGGGGCCGTGATCTGGGACGGATTGCCCAGCTGGGACTGCACCGTGGTGGCCTGCTGGGTCAGCGCGGTGATCTGGTCAGAGAAGCTGGCCACCTCGCCGGTGATGACCCAGAGCTTGTTCTGGGCCAGAATGTAGTTTTCCTTCTCCGCATCGGTATCCTCGTAGTCCCCTGCATCCAGCGAATCCATCAGGTCGTACAGAGCAGCGGAACGGTTCTTGCGCAGGGATTCCAGCTGCACCGAAGTGGTGTTCTGGGAGCGCTGCAGCAGGTCGATCTGGTCACTGATCTGGGTCAGCTGCTGGCGCAGAGAAGCCTGCGCTGCATCGCTGTAGATCTCAGCCACCGCTGTGCCTGCCGAAACACGTTCGCCGTCTGCCACCAGATACCCCAGCGTGCCGCCGCCCGCAACGTAACTTTCCTCAAACAGGAGCACGCCTTCGGCATCCACAGTGTCCTCCACCGTAGCCAGCAGGGCGGTCTCGTAGGTATTGGGCGGAAACAGCACCTGCATTGCCTGATAGCCCACATACAATGCCGCCAGCAGCAAAAACACGATGACGACAGCGGCCAGCGTTTTCAGTGCGCCGGAAATGCCCTCGCGGTTCTCTTCCTGCATATCGCTCATCCTTTCGCTAAAAATTCATTTGTGAGATGTACAGCCTGTTCCCGGACATCCGGGGCAGAGGCATCCAGCCAGCAGATGCCCTCCATGTGGCGGAACCAGGTCAGCTGGCGCTTGGCATAGTTGCGGGAAGCCTGTTTCAGCTTCTCCACACAAGGGGCAAGCGCGCTCTCCCCCGCAAAGTAGGGGAAGAATTCTTTGTATCCGATGGCCTGGGCCGCCGTCTTATAGGTATCCCGGTGTTCCCACACACGTTTTGCCTCGTTCAGCAGATCCTGCTCCATCATCAGATCCACCCGCAGGTCGATGCGGCGGTAGAGCTGGGCGCGCTCCGGGAAATCCAGCCCAAGGATCAGAGAACGGTAGGGCTTTTCGGGCGGGAGTGAGTCAGCTTTCTGCTCACTGAGCTTTTTGCCGGTGGCGCGGTAATGTTCCAGCGCCCGCAGCACCCGGACATGGTTGTTCGGATGGATGGCCGCCGCCGCTTCGGGGTCCACTGCCTGCAGCTCCGCATACATGGCTTCCGGGCCTTTTTCATTCAGTTCCGCGGCCAGCTGTTCCCGCAAACCGTCCGGCGTTTTCTCAGCAGCAAAGCGGACACCATACAAAAAACTCTGGACATAGAGCCCGGTGCCGCCCACGAGGATGGGCAGATGTCCTCTGCCGGAGATCTCATGCTCCAGCGCTCCGGCCAGCGCGGTGAAATCTGCCACGCTGAACGGTTCATCAGGCTGCAGGATATCCACCCCATGGTGCGGAATGCCGCAGGTCTCCTCGGGGGTCACCTTGGCGGTGCCCACATCAAGACCTTTGTAGATCTGCATCGAATCGGCGCTGATGATCTCCCCGCCGAACTGCTCGGCCAGTGCAACGCCCAGCGCGGTCTTGCCGGAAGCCGTGGGGCCGACCACGGCCAGCACCGGGTGCTTTTTGTTACACGATCCGTCCAAACTGCTTTTCCAGCTCCTTCCGGGTCAATTTAAGAACACAAGGCCGACCATGGGGGCAGAAGGGCGGTACCTCGCCCGAGAGGATCTTTTCAGCCAATGCCATCAGCTCCTGCGGGGAGGTCTTATCCCCCGCCTTGATGGCCGCGCGGCAGGAGATGGAATGGAGCACCCACTCGGTCTTTTCGCTCAGGGCATCGCGGCTGCCCTTGGAGAGCTTATCCGCCAGCTCCACCAGCAGATCCTCGGCACTGCCCTGTTCCACATCCGCGGGCACAGAGCGCAGGAACACGCTGTTTCCGCCAAAGTCATCGATCTCCAGTCCTGCGCTTTCCAGCAGCTCAAGGTTGGAGAGGAGCGCAGTCTTTTCCTCCGCCGACAGCTCCACCACCAGCGGCTCCAGCAGCAGCTGGGCTGGAACATCTCCATAGTTTGCCGCCAGCTTCTCGAAAAGCTGGCGTTCGTGGGCGGCGTGCTTATCAATGATGCAGATCTCCTCCCCGCGCTCAGCGAGGATGTAGGTCTTGAAGATCTCACCCACATAGCGCAGAGGGGCAGGGCCTTCCTGCACGTCAAAGCCCAGCTGTTCCGGCGTATCCTCGGCAGCAGAGGTCTGCTGCGGAGCTGGGGCGGCAGGCATTTCCTCCTTGGGGGCAGGATCCCATGCCGCCATGTGGTCCTGATGTTCGGGCAGATCTGCACTGTCCGGTTCAATGTCCAATGCACCTTCTCCCAGCGCTGCGGCAAAGACGGGTGCTTCAGGCTCACTCTCCGTGGGAGCTGGTGCCGGGCTGTGCAGGGTGGCATCCTGCCGGATGGGCAGGCCCGATGCAACCGTTGTCCAGCTGTGCTCTGTCGGCTTTTCCTCGGCAGTGCCCGGCACAGGCAGGATATCCGGGTGGCTTGCAGGTGCCGGACGGGACAGCGGTGCTGCTGCCGGTGTCGGAGTGAAGCTCCGGAAGCTCCGCTGGGGCTGAGGGGTATGCTCATGGAGCGTTCCCGGCTCAGCCTGGCCTGGAATGATGGCAGAAAGCCCTGTAAAGTTGTTCTTCTTTACATCATTTTCTGTCGCATTATCATTTATTCCAGATTTATTGGATTCTTCATCTTTTTTATCCTCTTCAAAGGCGAAGCGCCGCTCTCCGGTGCCCGGTTGGGCCAGTGCCAGCTTGACAGCGTGATAAACGAGGTCAAAGATATCGTTTTCCCGGGCAAAGCGCACCTCAGTCTTGGCCGGGTGGACATTGACATCCACAAGGTCAGCGGGCATTTCCAGAAGCAAGATTCCTCCAGGGAACTTGCCCTGCATCGTGGTGCCTTTGAACGCTGTTTCCATGGCCGCCATCATGGTGCGGTTGCGGACATAGCGCCCATTGATGTAGAAATACTGCATACTGCGGCTGGCGCGGCAGCTCCTGGGCTGGGTGATGAGGCCCCACACCCGGTAGACCCCCTCCTGATTGTCCAGCTCCATAAGGTCACGGCTGAATTCCCGGCCCAGCACCGCGTAGGCGGCACTGCGCAGCTTGCCGTCACCGGGGGTGACATACTGCAGCTTGCCTTCCCGGACAAACTTGAAGCTGACCTCGGGGTGGCTCAGGGCCACATGGGCCACAATATCCGCCACAAAGGTACCCTCGCTGGAATCCTTTTTGAGGAACTTCATCCGGGCCGGGGTGTTGTAGAACAGATCCTGCACCCGGATGGTAGTGCCCACGCCGCGTGCACCGGGTTCCAGCGGATAATCCTCGCCGCCCTCGATGCGGTAGACAGAGGCGCACTCGTCGTTCTCAGTACGGGTCAGCACTTCTACCCGCGCCACGCTGGCAATGGAAGCCAGCGCCTCTCCACGGAAGCCCAGGGTGTGGATATGGTTCAGATCATCCTCCGTCCGGATCTTACTGGTGGCGTGGCGGATGAATGCCGTAGGGATATACTCTGCTTCAATGCCCGAGCCGTTGTCGCTGATCTCGATCAGCTTCACGCCGCCTGATTCAATGGTCACGGTGATCTGGTTTGCCCCGGCATCAATGGCGTTTTCCAGCAGCTCCTTCACCACGGAAGCAGGCCGCTCCACCACCTCACCGGCTGCAATGAGCTCCGCCGTGTGCTTGTCCAGAACATGGATGACTGCCATATTCGTTCCCTCCCCTGTTTTTTAGGATTTTTCAGGAAATCAGCCGTTCAGGCTGCCCTTCAAGGTCTTTTTCAGCTCGTACAGGAAATTCAGCGCTTCAATGGGGGTTAGTGTTTCCACATCCAGCGCATCCAGTTTTTCCAGCACTTCGCTGGGCACTGCGGGAGAGTTATACTCCTGCAGCGCGTCAAAGTCCATCTGCTCCACCTTGTTCTTGGGGGCAGTGGCTTCCAGTGCGCGCAGCACTTCGTGGGCGCGGCGGGTCACGGTGCCGGGCAGACCGGCCAGCTTTGCCACCTCGATGCCATAGCTGTCATCGGCAGGGCCGCGGACGATGCGGCGCAGGAAAGTGATATCCTCACCCCGCTTTTTCACCGCAATGTTGTAATTTTTCACGCCGCTGATGGTGCCCTCAAGGTCTGTCAGCTCGTGGTAATGGGTGGCAAAGAGGGTTTTGCAGCCCAGTCCCTTGGCAGGGTCGCTGATGTGCTCCACCACGGCGCGGGCAATGCTCATGCCGTCAAAGGTGGACGTGCCGCGCCCGATCTCATCCAGCACCACCAGACTGCGGGAGGTAGCGTTCTTCAGGATCTCTGCCACCTCGGTCATCTCCACCATAAAAGTGGACTGACCTGCCGAAAGGTCATCCGACGCGCCGATGCGGGTAAAGATGGCATCCACTACACCCACATGGCACTCTCTGGCCGGAACAAAGGAACCGATCTGTGCCATCAGGGCAATCAGCGCATTCTGGCGCATATAGGTCGATTTGCCCGCCATGTTAGGGCCGGTGATGATGAGGCAGCGATCTTCGCCGCAGTTCAGGGTGGTATCGTTGGGTACGAACAGACTGCCCTTGAGCATCTGCTCCACCACAGGGTGGCGGCCCTCCACGATGGTCAGCTGGTCGCTCTCATCCACAGTGGGGCGGCAGTAGTTGTTTTCTGCTGCCACCTGAGCCAGAGCGGCCAGCACGTCCAGCTCTGCCACGGCGTTGGCTGTACGCTGGATGCGGTCGAGCTGGGCACCAATGCTTTCCAGCAGCTCATTGAACAGCCGGTGTTCCAGAGCGATCAGCCGCTCGTGAGCACCCAGGATCTTATTTTCCAGCTCCTTGAGCTCTTGGGTGATGTAGCGTTCGCCGGTGGTCAGGGTCTGCTTGCGGATGTAGCTCTCCGGCACCTGTGCCTTATAAGAGTTGCTGACCTCGATGAAATAGCCAAACACATGGTTATAGCCGATCTTCAGCTTGGGGATGCCGGTCTCCTGCCGCAGGCGGGTCTCGAGCTGAGCCAGCACGCCCTTGGTGTTATCGCGGATGGAACGCAGCTCGTCCACCTCGGGGTGGTATCCCTTGGCAATGACACCACCATCCTTCAGGGTAGAAGGCGCGTCAGGGTCCACAGCGGCATAGATCTTGTCCTTGATATCGCTCAGCGGGTCGATTCTGGAGACGATCTCGCTGAGCTCGGCACAGCCGCAGCTCTCGGCCTGCTGGCGCAGGCTGGGCAGGCGCTCACAGGTCTGCGCCATGGCATAGATCTCTTTGGGCGTGGCCGAGCCGTAGACCGTGCGGGTCATCATACGCTCCAGATCGGCGATGTAATGCAGTTCTTCGATCAGATCGCCGCGCTGTACGGTTTGGTTGACCAGGCTTTCCACAGCATCCAGACGGTGGTTGATGGCATCGCTGGAAAGCAGCGGCTGCTCGATCCAGGTGCGGAGCAGCCGCTTGCCCATGGCAGTGCTGGTCTTGTCCAGCACCCAGAGCAGGGTCCCCCGCTTTTCGCGGCCCCGCAGGGTCTCGGTGAGTTCAAGGTTGGCCCGCGTCACAGGCGAAAGCTGCATATACTGAGCTTCATTGTAGCTGATGACGGTCTTCAGGCGCTCCACACCTTTGATCTGGGTGGTGTGCAGGTATTCCAGAAGCGCGGCCATGGCAAACCGCACCAGACCTTTTTTATCAATAGAGGTCGTCTCATCCCAATTGCGTCCAAACTGGTTTTCCAGCGAGATGGCCACCAGGCCCGGGGCGTAGCGCTCCTCTTCCACCAGCTCCACAGAGCAGGTCATATTCTTTTTGATATAGCCGGTCAGCTCACGGCAGTCCAGCATTCCGGGATTCATCAGCACCTCGCTGGGATGGTAGCGGCAGAGCTCCGCGATCACTGCAGGCACGATCTTCTCTCGTTTCAGCTCGGTGATATGGGCCGTGCCGGTGGAAACATCGGCAAAGCAGATGCCCGCCGCGTTCCCTTTCAGAAAAATGCTTGCAATGTAGTTGTTTTTGTCATCCTGCAGCATACTGCTCTCGATGACAGTGCCCGGCGTGACCACCCGGATGATATCGCGCTTGACCAGTCCCTTTGCCTTGGACGGATCCTCCATCTGCTCACAGATCGCCACCTTGTATCCCTTGGCGATCAGGCGGGCCACATAGCCCTCGTAGCTGTGGAAGGGCACGCCGCACATGGGGGCACGCTCTTCCATGCCGCACTGCTTGCCCGTCAGGGTCAGGTCCAGCTCCCGGGAGGCGGTCAGCGCATCGTCAAAGAACATCTCGTAAAAGTCGCCAATGCGGTAAAACAGGATCTCGTCCTTATACTGCTTCTTGATGTCCATATACTGCTGCATCATGGGCGACAGTTCTGCCATAATCGTTCACCTTTCCTGCGGGCTATGCCGCTTTGCTTCTTTCCGTCGGTTTGCAGTAAGTAACTGCGAATGGAAGGAAAACGCGGCCTGCGATTTGCAGCCGCGTTCTCATTTTACCTGTTAGTGGCAGCCTCCGCAGGTGGAGCAGCTGCCGGTGCAGGATTCGCTGGGCTCCTGCACGGTCATGGGGTCGCCGCCGTTCATTGCGGTGTTGATGATGGCATCAATGTAGTTGACCAGGTTCTCGCAGTCGCGCTTTGCCTCGTTGTAAGCAGTCATACCCTCGTCAGCCATGATCTTGCCATACAGGTCGTTGACCTTGGTGTTCAGCTCGGCGATGCGCTCATCACTGCGCTCGCTCTTGCTGATCTCGTTGTTCAGATCCATGCGGGCCAGATTGAACTCCCCGATGAGATTCTGCAGCTCCTCATCCTTGTCGTTTGCCTTGCGGGCCTGATCCAGAGCCAGGTAACGGGGGTCAGTCTGCAGTGCCATGGCGGCGCGCTTGAACAGATCGATGCAATCCATAATCAAAAATCTCCTTTGATGTGTTTGTTTTTATAGTTACATTATCATTGGGGCCGGTGTGCCCCGGGATCACGTTTCCAGTTCGCCCAGCAGGACAGTGGCGCGGGCACCGGTCAGGTGCACCTGTGCGTAGCTGCCCATCAGGGCGGGGTCTGCGGCAAACTCCACGGTCAGGTTGTTGTCCAACCGGCCGGAGAGGGTTCCGTCGCTGCGGCCATAGCCTTCCACCAGCACCCGGACAGTCTGGCCCACCTGCTGCCGGACCAGATCCATTGCGATCTCGTCCTGCACCTTGAGCAGGCGGGTCATCCGGTCGGTTTTCTCCGCGCGAGGGGTGGGGTCGGGCATTTCCGCTGCCTTGGTGCCGGTGCGCTTGGAGTAGATAAAGGTGAACAGCTGCATGTAGCCGACTTTCTTCATAAGTTCCAGCGTGCCCTGGAAATCCTCCTCCGTTTCCCCGGGGAAGCCCACGATGATATCGCTGGAGAAGGTGATGCCGGGCACCTTTTTGCGGGCGTACTCGATCAGCTCCATGTACTGCCCGATGGTGTAATGGCGGTTCATCTTTTTCAGCAATTCATCCGAGCCGCACTGCACCGGCAGGTGCAGGTGTTTGCACAGGTGGGGCTGGGCCGCAATGGTGTCGATCAGCTTGTGGCTGGCATCCTTCGGGTGGCTGGTCATAAAGCGGATCTGGTAATCGCCGGGCACAGCGCAGAGCAGATTGAGCAGATCAGCAAAGTCCACCTGTTCCTCCAGACCCTTGCCGTAGCTGTTCACGTTCTGGCCCAGCAGAGTGATCTCCTTGTATCCGG
>ERZ827423.2600-NODE-2600-length-13928-cov-3.106826_pt1 | contig 13928 bp, 10 predicted proteins | sample MGYA00519775_ERZ827423 | MGnify/ENA primary metagenome ERZ827423 (study PRJEB31778, sample SAMEA3449296) | human gut metagenome | biome: human gut; feature: human-associated habitat; material: faeces | place: United Kingdom | collected 2010/2012 ...
ATCGAAGCCGTCGAGAACTTTTCTGACAACTGAAACGAGGTGAAAAGATGAACGCAGGAAAAGTTATTCTCGGCGTGCTGACCGTTATCGGCCTGCTCGCCGACATTATTGACGACGACTAAGTATCCAACAAGGTCTACCTTTTCGGACAGTGCAAATCCGCAGCAAAAACCTGTCCGAAAAGGTCTCGCTGCAATAAACGGAAATGTCCGGAAAGCGTAAGACCTTTCCGGACACTTTTTTGAGGTGATTTAGTGCACAAAACATTCTACTACGCCCGCGTGTCCACGCGCGAACAAAATCTCGATCGTCAGCTCGAGGCCTTTCGCGCGCTCGGCGCAGATGATCGAGAAATCATCACGGATAAGGAGTCCGGCAAAAACCTTGACCGTCCTGGCTATCAGGCGCTCAAGTCTGCTATGCTGCGCTCCGGCGATACGCTTGTCGTAAAGTCGCTCGACCGGCTCAGCCGCAGCAAAGCCGATATTCACAGCGAGCTGCAATGGTTCAAGGAGAACAATATCCACCTTAAGGTAATTGATCTGCCAACCACCATGATGGACCTGCCACCGGGACAGGAATGGGTATTCGAGATGGTCAACAACATTTTGATCGAAGTCCTCGGCACGATTGCCGAGCAGGAACGCTTGACCATTCGCCAGCGCCAGCGCGAAGGCATCGCCGCCGCGAAAACCAAAGGCAAACACCTCGGGCGGCCTTCCACTTCCCTGCCGGACAACTGGGAGGAAGTCCTTGCACTCTGGCAAGCCGGCAAAATCACCGCACGGGAGGCCATGCGGCGAACCGGCATGAAGCGAACAATGTTTTATCAGCTTGCCCGTAAATAAAGTGTGTATCCATTCCGCGCTGTAACTGCATCGCAGAAAATCGAGGATTCCAGTATCCTGTAAATGCATTATCAGAGGAGGTTCCTATCATGAAAACAAATATCGTCGTCAGCGCAGTGCGCGTAAACGGATACTGGTATCTCCGCGTCAAGTATGACGAGAATAACTGCCGTGTCCGTTATCAGCAAAGCACCGGTCTGAAAATCGATCAGTCCTACAGAAAGGTCGAGCAGGCTCGCCGCCGTGTTCTGGCCGAGCTCTACGAAATCAACCGTATGGACGAGCAGTGCGAAAAGTGGGACATCTCGCCGGAGCTGCGCTATCAGCCGGTATCCGAATGGCTGAAGCGCTGGCTTGACGATTGCCGCGAGTCGATTGCAGAAAGCACCCTTGTGCGCTATACCGCTGTTGTTCGTCACGCCTGCCAGTTCTTTGACGAGAAAGACTTAGCATTATGCCGTGTTTCTCCTATGGCAATGGAGGAATACCGCGATGCAATGCTCGCGTATGGCTATTCAGCGCGCACAATACAAATGCACTTTAAATTATTGCAGACTGCATTTACTGCCGCCTGCAGCTGTGGACTCAATCGCAGCAATCCAATCTGCGGTGTGCAGCTGCCGCGCGTGGAACGCAATATTCCGCGTCCGTACTCTGCCGCAGAACAGCAAAAGCTGCTGAAGGAACTGAACGGAACAGACTTGCATCTTCCCGTACTACTGGCGCTCCTGTACGGCATGCGCATCGGCGAAATCTGCGGTCTTTGCTGGGAGGACATCGACTGGGAGAAAAAGCTGCTGCATGTACGACATAATGCCAAGCGCGTCCATGATGAATCCAGGCGCTGCCGCATGATATGCAGCAACAAGCTAAAAACCCAGTCTAGCTGCCGTTCCTTTCCTCTCCATCCGGAGGTAGAACAGCTTTTGCGTCAGCGTCAGCCACGCAGGCCGTCCGGTCCGGTAATGACAGCACGCTACGGACTTCCGCTCCATCCAGAGCGTTTGAGTGCGCAGTTCCGGCAGTTCTTGAAGGAACATGACCTGCGGCACATTCGATTTCACGACCTGCGCCACACCTGCGCAACCAGTCTGGCACAGCGCGGGTGCGAAACGACGGATATTCAAGCCTATATGGGGCATTCCAATCCGATCACCACATCCCGCTACATACATCCGGAGATCAGCGAGAACGCCCGCAGCCTGCAGCGGCTCGAGCAGGCACTTGCGTGTGTCAGCTGATTGGCAGCGGCTGCGCATAGCCAAAGATGGCGGTCTCGGCAAGCAGATTGCATTTCTGCTCAAAGGTCATGGTCTCCGATTGCAGGAACAGCGGCACGGCCAGCCGCCCAGCCAACGCAGCTATATGGTTGACAACTTGCTCAGTCAGCGAACCGTCATACCGGACAATGACTGCATCCGCACCGTCCTGCACCAGCCAGAAGCTGATGACATTGAGCGCGTTCAGTGTCACCGGTTCACTGTCCCGACAGTCCACCTCGCCGATTATGGCGAAATCGTTACCGCATTCCACTCCGATACCTCGAATCGCTGCCATATACTGCATATGATACTGCGCCCAGAGTTTCAGATGGATAGATTCTGCGTCATCTGTATCCTGCACCAGTTCTTTATATAAGGTATACGCCGGAAGGACAGTGCCCGAAAAGCCGCTTTGCTGAGCCAGCAGGGCGGCTTTTGTGCTTTCCTCCGACCAGTCCTTATCGGGTGTTTGCAGTCTGTACATTGCCAGAACATAATTTTGCTCCAGTTCAGTGATGTACGCCGCATAACTGTCAGCATTCTCTCCGCCGAGGAGCACCATGCCGCAGTTCTTTGCAACCTCCTGCGGTGCAGGTAACTGATCCGCTAGCAAATCAATTTTACCCAGAATACGCCTATACATCTGCACCGGGCCAAATCGAATCTTGTCTGCTATCGTATTCCATAGGAATGCTTTCTTGTGTTCTTCACAAAACACAGTCCACAGGTTCTCGAGATCCTGCTTACCGAGCCACTTGTCGAACATCTGCATGAACTGTTTCATCAGCGAGCGGGAAAGCGAATATGCACAGCGTTCCAACGCCATACGGTAAATCGTCCAATGCAGAATCTTGCGGTTTTCTTCGGATTGCTCCGCGTACTCGGACAGTTCCCTATGCTCTGCGATATAGGTATTGATGCGCTCGGTCAGCGAACCGTCCTTCGCAATCAGAGCCGCGTTCACAAAGCTCCTGCATTGCTCGAGCGTCAAGTTCTTCTTTCGCTCGATAGGCGGCTGCCCCTTTGACTCACGCAGAAATTTCAATGCGTCGGTATCACTGCGCTCCTTACAATAAAACTTATCCGCCTGTTCAATCGTGGCCGAAGATGATGCGCTGTACGGCATCTGTTCCCACAGCTCGCCGTCCATCGAAATCAGCGCATCGTACAGCGGCTTAAACAAGCGGTAAAGCGGAACCTCATTCGACAACGTTACACCAGTAATACCGGTATCTGTGTAAATATCGAAGTTCGCGAGCATGTGCTTTTGCAGGAAATGCAGACTGACTGATGGCTCAATCTCTTCAGCCATATCCGCACCAGGTATGACCGTTTTGCTGTGCTCTTCGAAATACTTCACTAATTTCCCATATAGTCTGCATTGATGCTCTGCACGTTTATTGGATGTGCGTTCCGCGCTCTGCAGATTAGCAAAACCTGGCCGAATAAATGGCGCGAGCGAGAAATCGGCGGCTTTGGGCGAATCCGATACCAGATATGTTTTCTGTTTATAGAGAGGATCGGCGTGTTGAACGAACAGTCTCCAGAAATATGCCGGAGCTATTCTCCGAAATGCCGGAAAAACTGCTATCTGTTTGTATGCGGTATCAAAAAAATGAAATACCGGGTTATCTGCATAGCTGTGCAGCAGTTGCTGCAGCCGGTTAACCAATCCATCGAATTGGTCCTTCGAAAACGGACTGATTGCATTTGCCAGACTGGCTAATGCTGTATCCCGTGCTTTCTTACTGCCAAGCCGATTAGTTTCAACAGGTTTATCACTATGAACCTGCGTATAAAACTTTTTAAGTTCAGAGCAAGGCGGTAACGGACAGCATGCCGTTGAATGGAACAAATAAGGATAAGCTTTGGCTAAATCAAGTAATTTCACCACATGCTTGGATAGCTGTTCAGTATCTTCTACTGCATCTCGTTCTAAAGCACGCAGCTTGAGCAGTCCTTCCATATACACCGTCATTTGCTGTGCCGCCTCCGGGAGTTTCGCCTCCGCGGAAATAGAGCATGTTTCGCCATGTTGCGCTTCGTAATAGGAGAGAAACAGGTGATACAAGTCCTGAGCGAAAAAATCAGGCATTTCCCCTCTGCACTTATGCTTAACATGCTGCAGCGGTAATGTACCGTTGCGCAGGCTGAAATAGGTATTACTTTTATTAAACTGAACCAGCTCCGGATAAAGCCTATAAATATCTCTCCGCTCTGTGCGCGCAACAAGTCGGCAGATCGTCTGCTTAATACCCAGCCGATCTAACTCTTCTTCGATATACTGCAAAGAGAGCTGCTGCCACAATGTACTGAAATGAGCATCACGCGCCGCATCGGATAACGCGAACAGATCGTTGCCGTAGCACGCATACAGCAGCAGTACCCCCATGGGGAGAAATCGGTGTTCATTCAGGTCTGCCGGTTTGCCGTCCAAGCGGAATTTGTCCGGATGGTGGAGTATGTCATCGAGTTTTACAAAGAACGCAAACGGATTATCGAACGGCAGGTCCATCAGCTCGCATGCCGTGAAAAAAGTATGCAGCTGATCCAGTACCAAGCGTACCCCTCGGTGCTGCTCGCTCTGGAAAATATCGTCATTTACGGTCGTAGTCCCTTCGGGCTGCGGCCGTTTCTCTTTGTCTAATACTAGTCTCAAAATAAATCCCCCGTGAGTGTGTAACCAGAACGCCCTAAAACTGCATCGTCAAAGCGTCCACCGCGTGATATGATATTTGCACAATAAGCAAACAAATCTGGCCAGATTTTTCATATATATCAGTTTATCATAACTTTTGTCACTTGTAAAGGAGATGAAAAACCAAATGAGACACATGAAATCAGCCGTCACCGGCACGCTCCAAGAGAAGAACGGTAAGTTCTACCTTGTGCTCCGCATTCCCGACAGCACCGGCAAGCTGCACCAGAAATGGGTCAGCACCGGACTGCCGGTGCAGGGCAACCAGCGCCGCGCCAAGCAGCTGCTCGACGCGAAGTTAGTTGAGTTGCAGGCGGACTACGACCGCCGCTCCCGCCAAGCCGGCTGGGCTGTGGCCGAAGTCGGTGAGGTACCGTTCGACGAGGTCGTCCGCCGCTGGATGACGCGCAAGCGCTCCGAGGTGGCACCCTCCACCTTCGAGGGCTACGAGCATATTACCTCACGCCTGCTGCCGTATTTCCGCAAGCTCGACCTGACTATGAACGAGGTATCGCCCACCGCCCTGGAAAGCTACTGCGCGTTCCTGCTTGATGCAGGCCTGTCCGCCAATACTGTGAACCATCATCTAACCCTAATCAAGTCGGTGTTCAATGATGAGATCCGCAACGGCGCACCCATTTTAAACCCCGTAAAGTGCGTCAAATCCCCTCGTGTTGAGACATTTCAGGGCGAAACGCTCTCGGTGAAACAAATCGGGCAGCTGTTCCGGCTGTTCGAGGGCGACCCAATCGAGGGCATCATCCGAATCGGGGTCATCTACGGCCTGCGCCGCAGCGAGATCCTCGGACTCCGCTGGCAGGATATTGACTTTGAAACCGGCACACTCCAAATCCGGCACAAGGTCGCTGAAGTCCGGATTAACGGCAAGCGCCAGCTTGTCCGCAGCAACGACCTCAAGACCGAGGCGAGCCGCCGCGCATTCCCACTGTCGGACGATATCCGTCAGCGTCTGGAACGCCGCAAGGCTCAAATCGAGGAAAACCGAGCAAAAAAGCGCCGATACCGGACCGCAGACGCAGACTATGTGTTCGTCGATGCGAATGGCAAGCTGCTCTCGCCCGAGTATGTTTCCGACCATTTTCGCTGGCGGATTGCGCACAGTGACCTGCCGAAGATTCGTTTTCATGACCTTCGGCACACCTGCGCGACCTTGCTCCTCCACGAGGGATGCAGTCTGCGCGAGATTCAGAGCTACCTCGGGCACGCCTCGTATTTGACGACTACACGCTATGCCCACATCGACGCCCGCAGCAAGGAGCACGCGCTCGAGATCATGAGCGCGGTTCTGAATGTGGACAAGGACAATTAAAAAGGGAGCATTCCTCCCTTTTTTCTCAGAAAGGAAGATCAAAATGAAGAAAAAAGTTACCGAAAGCGCACGGAGGCTCATGAAAAAACTGTTCGAGGCAATCCTCGACCGCGAGGCTTTCATTTTTGATGCACCAAAGGCATTCACCCGCAACTTTTCGCGTGACATGCTGACCGACGACCAGCTGGAGGTTATCGACGACTGGAAGGCCGCTGTACGCGGTCAGCTCAACACCGCTGAAAAGCTGCACGCCGACAAGCGCGGCCTGGCTGACCACAGCGATACTTATTTCGAAATGCTGCCGCTGCCGGCGCCCAACATCATCGTCATGTGCGACAAGTGCTTGATTCGTTACGAAATTGAGGTTTTTGCGTACAAAAAAGGAGTCCTTCTGTCAGCCGCTCAGGCAGCGGTCAGCGAGAACGGCGTGGGTATCGCTGGAATCAACCTCTCTGGCAAGGAGCGCGCCCTTGTTCAGACTGCGCGTCAGCTGACAGCTCTCGATTTCCTGAAAAATCCAATTTTTGTAGACCGTATGTCCACATGGCGCGATCAGCTCAGATGCAACACCCGTTTTCTTGTGCCGCCCTCTGTGGAGCAAGTCGCAGCCGCCCTCCGCGAAACGCCCATCGCAGTCGTCTGGGCGATGCACACCGCGGTTCTGGCGTCCCTCATGCCACTGCTGGAGGATGACGCTAAGCCGTTTTTTTACCCAACTCTGCGGCTTAGCGAAAATGAGACAGCTGCGGAAATGCAGCGTGATCTGCTCCGTAATGTCCTCGGCGGTTTCACCTTTGGCCGCAGTGACGGGCAGAGCGCAGTCCGCCTCCTTGAGATTTCGCTCCAGGAGAAAAAGGACATCCAGACCTTGGAGAAGGTGAATGGTCTGCCGGTGTTGGTCAATCTGGACAGTGAGCCGGTTCAGCGCGAGCTGACTCGCGCAGTTCAAAACAGCCACTGCGAACTTCTCGACAGTGGCATTTCCAAACACCCACTCAATACCCTGCCGCTACTGACCGGCGATGCCCTGCCTGCCGAGAATGCCATTTTCGCCCTGGACTGGCCGACCTTCGAGAACGTCAATCCCGCGCACGTCGCTGTCCTGCGCAATGCATTTGGGGCGCTGATGAAGAACGCCGAGCGGTTGGCTGCCCTAATCAGCGAGCATATCGGTTGGCTTGCCCTCGATGGTATCCGTTACGAGCAGGCGTACCTCTGGGCCATCGCGCAGGAGCTGGACGGCGAGCTGTTCGGTGTCACTGAACATACCGGCCCCCTGACCGACTGGGTACAGCACCTTATTGCAACTCGAGAGAATCAGCAGGCCGAGCGTCAGCGCCGATTCGCCATGGCGCTTGACATCGTCCGCGACACCACCCAGTACGACTCTCTTGTTGCGCCGGACGCCTCGGAGATGACCCCGGAGCAGTTGGGATTCCGATACACCGACAGCCAGGGAGAGACCTTCATTGCGTTTGAGCTGAAGGAAGATTTTCCAAAATTTATGACGCGGCGGCTTGGTCTGCGGGCAGGCGACTCCGTCGAGTTCCGCCGCTACCTGGTCCAGAATGGCATCATGAAAACCGTCTCGAAGAACGTCCGCGGTCGTTCGCGGGATTCCATCTCCCACGCCTTGATTTGTCTGTCAACTGGCTGTGAAGCAGGCGAATAATCGCTTCACGTCGTAAAATCGAAACATTTTACCCCTATTAAAAATTAGGAAAACCGATTCAAAAAGCAGCTTTGCGGCTTTCAGCCGCGCGTGCAGATCGTGAGGCTGTGAAGCCGTTTTAATCGGTTCGTCAGTCCTGTACTATCATTAAGATAAAGGAGAAAATGAAATATGCAATTGGAAACCGCCCTTCACATACTCGGCATCGAGGGCCTGCGTCCTTTCCAGGAGGAGGCCCTGAACACCCTGCTTGCTGACCGCAACCTGCTGACGCTGATGCCGACCTCGGCTGGAAAATCGTTAATTTTTACCAGTTTCGCTATGGTGCAGGAACGCCTAACAATCGTCATCGAACCACACCTTGCGCTCGAGCTCGACCAGGTTCGGCAGCTGCAGGGCAAGGGCGTTGCCGCCGCCTGCTTGAACAGCCTGCAGTCCTCGGCCGAGCGAAAATCAGTCCTCGCACAGATTGAGCAGGGCGCACTGCTGCTCTTGTTCGTCACCCCCGAGATGCTACAGAACCGAAAGGTACAGACGGCACTCCGCCAATCCGACCTTGCTGGCATCATGATAGACGAAGCGCATTGCGTCTGCAAGCAGGGGCCCGGATTTCGCGAGGACTACCTGCGCATTCGTGAATTCGTACAGAGCCTCCCGACGCCTCCGGTCGTTGGCGCATTCACGGCAACGGCCACGCCGACCACCGAGCAGTACATTCTCGAAAAGCTGGGCATCGAGGGCGCACATGTCATTCGCGGCGGTGTGACCCGCGACAACATCGAGCTGCGTGTGATCGAGGTCGGGCACGGTCTGGGCGGCCGCAAGGCCTCTGACCTCATTGAGCTGCGCAAGCGCGAGATTATCTGCAAAAAACTCCGACAGTACAAGGGCGATCGCGTCATCATTTACACCAACACCATCGACCGCGTGGAAAAGCTGTGCCGATACCTGTGCAGGCAGGGATTTAAGGCGGAGTTCTATCACGGCAAATGCGAGGACAAGCCTGCCCGTCTGGAGCGTTTCGCCAGCGGAAAGGTAAAGGTGATGGTGGCCACGAACGCCTTCGGTCTGGGTGTAAACATTCCCGATATTAGGCTCGTTATTCACCATGCGCCGCTTATCGGCCTGGACGACTATACGCAGGAGGCCGGTCGCGCGGGACGCGACGGCAAGAAATCCACCGCCCTGCTGCTCTGGCACGAGTACGATTTTACCATCAACTTCCGCCTTATCAAGGAAAATCAGATGGAGCTCAAAGGAGCCGAGCTCAAGGAGCGTCTGCATGCGCTCGAGGCTCTGCATGACTACGCCTGCGAAAATCACAAATGCCGCTGGGGCATGATTCGCGAATTTTTTGGCGAAAAGTCCGGCAAACGCTGCAAAAAGCGCTGCGACAACTGCAAAAACAGGTAAAGAAAATCACTCGGTTATGTATGTAACCGGGCGATTTTCTCTCTTTATATGCAGCAAGTTTTTATGGACGAAGTCCTTTTACAAGGGTCTGAAATTCTTTGTCGAATTTTGAATTTTAACAGTTATAACTTATAAAATTCAAATTTTATTATTGAGTATCATCTGTAAATGTGATATGCTATGGTCAGCCACAGGAAGGGAGCTAAGCTTTATGATCAAACGCGAATTATATATGAGCCGCATCCGTCCGTTTATCGGAACAGATCTTATCAAGGTCATGACCGGTATCCGCCGCTGTGGAAAGTCGGTCATGCTGGAACTGATCAAACAGGAACTCATGGAGTCCGGTGTCAGCCCTGAGCAGTTTATCTCCATCAACTTTGAAGATATGAGCTATTCTCGTCTACAAACCGCTCAGGCTCTGCACGATGAGATCACCAAGCGAGCTGCGGCAATGGAAGGCAAGATCTATCTGTTCTTTGACGAGATACAAGAGGTCAAGGACTGGGAAAAGTGCATCAACTCTTTCCGCGTTTCGTTAGATTGCGACATCTACATCACCGGCTCAAATGCAAAGCTGTTGTCCGGTGAGCTTGCGACTTATTTGGGTGGGCGATATGTGGAGTTCGTGATTTACCCGTTCTCATTCGGAGAATTCATGGAGCTATATCGTTCAATTTCCCCCAGCGAGTCCAGCCAGCAGTGTTTCCAAAAATACCTGCTTGCCGGCGGCATGCCTTACCTTGCGAACCTCTGCTACGCAGATGCTCCATCCAAGCAATATCTTCATGATCTATTCAACTCCGTCCAGCTCAAGGACATCGTGCAGCGAAATAAAATCAGGGATGTCGATTTGCTGGAGTGAATTATTGCTTATGTGATCGCCAATGTCGGTACAACCTTCTCCGCAACTTCTCTTGCAAAGTTTCTGAAAAGCGAGCAGCGCACCGTCGCCCCAGAAACGATCTTGAACTATATCAAATACTGCTGCGAGGCTTATCTGTTTTATCAGGTGAAGCGAGAAGATTTGCAGGGCAAGCAGATCCTCACTTCCAACGAGAAGTATTATATTGCCGATCACGGCATCCGCGAGGCTGTTTTCGGCGGAAATATGCGGGACATCAATCTCATCTTGGAGAATATCGTGTATCTGGAATTGCTGCGCCGGGACTACAAGGTCACTGTCGGCAGAACAGGTGATAAAGAAATCGACTTTGTATGCGACAAACGCGGCGAGAAACTGTATGTCCAGGTCACGTATCTGCTGGCATCGGAAGAAACGGTGAATCGTGAATTCGGCGCATACGATACTATTCGTGATAACTTCCCGAAGTATGTTGTTTCCCTCGATGAATTCGATATGAGCCGAAATGGTATCAAGCACCGAAATATCCGCGATTTTCTCCTGGCCGAGGAATGGAATTGAACATGAGGCCCAGTATCACGTCAAAAGATGCGATACTGGGCTTTGAATCGCAAAATAGCAAATTTCAAAATCAATTGTGCAAAATCAGAGCGAGATTTTCTGCTTTGCTCACATTTTATGAGCGAGTTATTTGTATTAAATCACATTTTATAATATAGACAAACCGCCACAAGCTATCTATACCGCAATAGTTGTGTGCACTTTAGATTGATGGTAAACTATAGAGTAAGAAAATAATCAATGATCGAGCTTTTCAATCGCAGTTTCGGTCTAGAAATGGAATCATATACAGGAGATTTTATATAATGAAACAGTGGCATAATTGGTGTTTGCTTGGAACTGTAGTATTTTTAGCAGTTTTCGGTGGTCCGATGATAATCAACTGGCTTTATCAAAGTAATAGCGGTTATATAACGATTTGGGGCGCGGCAGAGGTGTTCTCTTATTATGGGACAATTTTGGCTGCCATCTTAGCTGCTATTGTGGCCGTAGTTGGTGTGCATATTTCGATTCGAGCGTCCCATGAACAGTATAGAGAGGACAAGCGACGAGATGTTTTGCCGTATTTCGCTATTAACCTGCTTGACAGGCAGAGTATCAATCCTGTCGATTGGGAAAGTATGCATAAGACGGAAATGCAAAACTCGAGTCCTGAAGTACCAGAATATAAAGAATACCCGTTTGATAAAAATTATTTTATATTTTGTGATGACGAGTTGACATGCGTCCAAAAATTAACATCTGAACAAAACAGAACAAGGGAAACCGGATGGAATACTGAAAAACGAGGCGAATGCGGAGAAGACTTGCAACCAGTATTCTACATTCCCATCGAAATGATGAATATCGGAAAAGGCTGCGCCATAAATACCACGATTGTAATCAAGTCCGATACAAAAAATCTCGCAGCAGGTTCTTTCACGGTTTCTATACCGATTGGAGAAAAGATCTATGTCGGGCTACTCATTTATCATGAGGCAAGCTTAACCGGTACTTATAAATTTGAAGTGCAGTACAGCGATATCTATGGCAATAAATATGTTCATCGTAAATCCATAACCGTGACAAAAAATAAGCGTGGCTACAATATTGATATAGATAAGACAACTACCCACGAACAAATGCAGTGAAAACACCAATTCAGACATGTGCATGTGGTGAATTATTACCACGGCTCCGGCCGCGCCACGTTCTACACCCGCAATGATTAACTGGAAATTCGACTTGTTAGAAATCTGTTAGAAAGACTTTCCGGACACTCAAAATCTGCAACAAAAAAGCGCTGTATCTTGCGAATACAGCGCTTTTTCTGGTGCCGCCAGCCGGAATCGAACCGGCACGGGTTTAACTCCGGGGGATTTTAAGTCCCCTGCGTCTACCAGTTCCGCCATGGCGGCGTGTACTTATTATAACAGAGCGGGCACGGTCTGTCAAACCGTGCCCGCTGCAAAAAAACGATTTCACGCGGCGCCGCACGAGCTCCGCAAGGTGCCGGAGCTTTTCCTGTGCGATGCTGTCTTAATTTTTGTTAAATACGGATTTATCGAGCGCGCCGTCCTGATGTGCAACGATCGTGGTGCAGACCGCGTCGCCGGTAATGTTGACCGCAGTTCGCGCCATATCAAGAATACGGTCGATACCCATGATCAGGCCGATGCCGGCAACCGGCAGACCGACCGAATCGAATACCATCGCGAGCGTGATCAGGCCGACAGACGGAACGCCTGCGGTGCCGATGGATGCGAGAGTCGCCGTCGCGATAACGGTCAGATAATCCGCCGGAGTCAGCGTAATGCCGAACGCCTGCGCGACGAATACGACCGCAACGCCCTGCATGATGGACGTGCCGTCCATATTGATGGTCGCGCCGAGCGGAATGGTAAAGGACGAAATACGGCGGTTAACGCCGATCTTTTCCTCCAGCGTGTCGATATTCATCGGAATCGTCGCATTGGAGGTAGCCGTCGAGAAGGCGAAGCCCATAACCGGAGCAAACTTCTTGAGGAAGCGCAGCGGATTGAGACGCGTAAACAGCGCAAGCAGGACCTGGTATACGCCGCAGCACTGGATGAACAGCGCGAGCAGAACCGCGCCCATATACTTGAACATCGGGACCATCGCAGAGAAACCGAGACCGGCGAACGTCTTTGCGATCAGGCAGAATACACCGATCGGCGCCAGACGCATGACCATCATGGTCATCTCCATCATGATGTCATTGAACTGGCTGAAAAAGTTCGCTACTGTCTCTGCGCGCTCTCCCATTTTCGCAAGGATCACACCCACGATCAGGGCAAATACGATAACCTGAAGCATGGTTCCGCTTGCCAGGGAATTGATCGGATTGTCCGGAATGATATTCAGGATGGTATCCGTAAGAGAGGTCGCCTCCATAGTCTCCACAGAGGAAGCAGAGGACTGAATAGAGCTCATATCAAGTCCCACACCCGGATTGATCAGATTACCTACCGTCAGAGCAACCGAAACAGCCAGAGCTGTAGTCGCCAAATAAAATACCAGTGTTCTCACACCTACGGTTCCAAGCTTCTTGGTATCACCGATGGACATACTTCCGCAGACAAGGGAACAGAATACCAACGGTACAACCAGCATTTTCATCAGACGGATAAATCCCTGTCCGATCACATAAAGGATTCCCTCCACGATCACATCTTTCTTGAAGCTGCTGTCAGGAACCAGGTAACAGAGAATGATTCCCAGTATCGCACCTGCGATCAGCGCCACAAAGATCTTCGTGGTAAGGCCCATTTTCTTTTTCTGCTGTGTTTTCTCTTTTATATTTTTCTCTTTCATTCTAGTCCTCCGCTCTTTCATCCATATATTCTTTCAGCGATGCTTTCCAGTCCGGCATGTCATACACTTCAATAATACGGAGGATAAAATTATCAAGGACGGCATATGGCGGTCTGACAGAAGAAAGATCTGACTGCTCTGTCGGCACGGATCTCAGTTCGATCTCCTTTCCTGCAAGGCGAAGGATCTCGGTTGCAAACTCATAACGGTTGCATACACCGCTGCAGGTTACGTGATAAGTTCCATATTCGTTGGTATCGATAAGATACAGGATCATTCTTGCCAGATCCTTGGCGCTGGTCGGTGATCCGAACTGATCCGAAGCAACGGAAAGCGCCTGGCCTTTTTCTGCTGTCTCCAGCACACGGTTTACAAAATTGTTTCCGCCTTTTCCGTATACCCAGTTGCTTCGGATAATGAAATGTTTGTGTGTAAACTCTTTTACATAATTTTCGCCGGCTCTTT
>ERZ827423.2601-NODE-2601-length-13918-cov-3.755176_pt1 | contig 13918 bp, 15 predicted proteins | sample MGYA00519775_ERZ827423 | MGnify/ENA primary metagenome ERZ827423 (study PRJEB31778, sample SAMEA3449296) | human gut metagenome | biome: human gut; feature: human-associated habitat; material: faeces | place: United Kingdom | collected 2010/2012 ...
CGGCGGTGCGTTTTTATTTCTAAGAAGGGAGTGTGTAATCATGTACATCTATCCCGAAAACCTGAAGGCCAAGCCCATGCTGTGGCTGTGGCTTCTCCGGGACATCGCCGTCATCGGCGCGGCCGCCCTGGCCTCCGTGCTGGCCCTGGTCAATGGGATCGGCATGGCGCCGCTGGTGGTCACCGTTCTCTATGCCTTCCTCTCCATTCGGGTGGACGGGTCCAGCATTTTGGACTTCCTCCGCCGGGCGGCCTGCTTCCTGTTTTTACAGCAGCAGCGATACGAATGGAGGCTGGACCCTTGAAGTGGATCCAGAAATGGAAAGAGCACCAGCGGCTGAAGCAGCGTCAATCCACCCGGCAGCTCATGGGCATTCGGAAGGTCTTGCCACACGGCGTGATGACCTCTGCAGGGTGCCTTGTCTTCTTCCTGATCCGCCCGGATAACCTCTCGGTCCTTTCCGCGGAGAGAATCCGGCAGAGAGTAACGGCTCTAAGCAACCTGTTTCGGGCGGAGGAACAGGTCGAGGTTCTGGCGCTGGACTCCAGGGTGTCTTTCCAAAAGAATCAGGCTTACTATCAGACCAGGCTGGAAGAGGAAACGACTCCAAAAATCCGGGAACTGCTCCAAAAGGACATCGCACATCTGGATGCAATCCAAACCACCTCCGCCTCATCCCGGGAATTTGTTTTGGCGATTCGCATGGAGGAGCAGGCCGCTCTGGATGAGAGCGGCCTGCGGCAGAAAGAAAAAGCCCTGGGTGACCACGGTACCTCTGTGCGCCTGGCGGAGGAGCAAGACGTGAAGCGGCTGCTGGTATCTTACTACCTGCACGATGTGGACCCGGAGTCCCTGGAAGATGTGGATGGAGAAAGGGCGGTGACTGCGTTTGGCTAAGAAGAAAAAGAAGAAGCAAGCGGCAAAGAAACTGCCGGCGGTCCAGCGGCCGAAAGACTTCCTGGACCTGATCGCGCCGGGCGCCGTCCAGTTCAATACGGATCATTCTGTTTTTGGCAACACTTACCGGACCGTGATGATGCTGCGAGGGTACCCACCCGCTACAGAGGAACAGGCTTTGCTGCGGCAGCTGGGGGAGCTGGAGGGCGTGACTGTGCATCTGGCCGTCCGAAAAGTTTCTCCCGCGGAGGAGGACGCCATCCTCCACGCCGCTACCAACAAGAACCGCATGGAGCGGAGCAACGTCAGCAACGTGAAGCAGAGCGTCACCGCAGAGGCCAAACTTCAGGACACCGCCTCCCTGATCCTGGGGATGCGGCGGGATCGTGACCCCCTGCTGCATACCTCCGTATTCCTGGAGCTGACCGCCAGGACCATGGAAGAGCTGCAGCGCCTGCGGGACAGCGTCGGTGCCATCCTCCTGCGCAGCAAGCTGACCACGGACCCGCTGCTCCTGCGGCAGCGGGATGGATTTTTATCATCCAACCCGGCTGGCAGAAACACTCTGAGGGCCTTTGCGGAACGGGTCCTGCCCGCCTCCAGCGCAGCAAACCTCTTTTTCCTGAGCTACTCCGGCAAGACGGATCCCCACGGTTTTTTCGTTGGCAGGGACAAATATGGCTCCAATGTCATTGTAGACCTGGACCGGAGGGCGTCGGACAAGACCAACGGCAGCGCTCTGATCCTGGGCAATGCAGGAGCTGGGAAATCCTACCTACTCAAACTCCTGCTGTGCAATGTACGGGAGGATGGGAAGGACGTCATCGCCCTGGACGCAGAGCATGAGCTGGAAGACTTCTGCGGAAACCTTGGCGGCTGTTTCCTGGACCTGCTCAGCGGCCAATACCGGATCAACCTGCTGGAGCCTCGGCGCTGGGATGACGGCAGTGAGCCGGAGGACCCAGACGCGCCGCCGGCATTCCGGGGGACGCTCCTGGCCCAGCACATCTCCTTCCTGCGGGATATCTTCCGGGTCTACAAGGGATTCGACACCCCTCACATTGACACGTTGGAGCTGATGATCGAGCGGCTCTACCAGCAATGGGGCATCTCCGACGAGACAGATTTCTCACGGTTTGGCCCCAGGGACTATCCGGTGATGTCGGACCTCTATGACCTGATCGAGCGGACGTATCAAAGCTATGAGCAGGAGCCGCTTCCGCTGTATCCACCGGAGATGCTGCGGGATCTGCTGCTGGGCCTGCACTCCATGTGCAAAGGCGCTGACGCCAGATTCTTCAATGGACACACCAACATCACCTCCGACCGCTTTCTGGTGTTCTGCGTGAAGGGGCTGGATGATGTGGCGGAGAACTTACGCAATACGCTGCTGTTCAATGTGCTCTCCTATCTGTCGGATCGGCTTTTGACGGCGGGCAACACCGTGGCCTCCATTGACGAGCTGTATCTGTGGCTGTCCAACCCGGTGGCCATCACCTACATCCGAAACGCGCTGAAGCGGGTACGAAAGCGGAACTCCTCTCTGATTTTGGCCTCACAGAATCTGGAGGACTTCGATCAGCCGGGTGTCCGGGAACTGACCCGGCCCCTGTTCGCCATCCCCACCCACCAGTTCTTGTTCAACGCTGGGACGATTGATAAACGGTTCTACATGGACCTCCTCCAGTTAGAGCCGGAGGAGTATGAGCTGATCCGCCAGCCCCAGCGGGGGTTCTGCCTCTACAAATGCGGGAATGAGCGGTATCACCTCCAGGTGATCGCCCCGCCCTATAAGGCCGCGCTGTTCGGAACGGCGGGTGGTACATGAACATCGTTGGATATGGCGGGGGCACAGACAGTACCGCCATGCTGGTGGGGCTGTGGCAGCACCATGTTCCGGTGGACCTGATCCTCTTTGCAGATCCGGGAGCGGAGCAGCCCCACACCTATGCGTATCTGGACACGATGGATCAATGGCTTCAGGAGCACGGGATGCCGCACATTCAAAGAGTCTGGTATACGGATCGAACTGGGCAGAGACTGACGCTGGAACAGGAGTGCCTGCGTTCCGCTTCTCTTCCGTCTATCGCATATGGTCACAAGAAGTGTTCTCTCAAACACAAGGTCACTCCCCAAGAGAAATTCTGCGCCCACTACCCGCCGTGTCAGGCTGCCTGGGCCAGAGGGGAAAAGATCGTGAAGCTGATCGGCTATGATGCGGGAGAGGAAAAAAGGCGGCTGGGGGCGCTGCCCCATGATCTGACGGATCGGAAATATCAGAAAGAGTACCCCCTGATGGAGTGGGGCTGGGACAGGAAACGGTGTATCCAGGAAATCCGAGACGCGGGGCTTCCCTTACCGGGGAAGTCCTCCTGCTTTTTCTGCCCGTCCATGAAACGGAGAGAAATCCGAACACTCTACCACCGATACCCGGATCTGCTGGCAAGAGCGTTGGCGATAGAGGATCGGGCACGGCCCAATCTCCTTACCGTGAGGGGATTGGGCCGTAATTATGCCTGGCGGGATTTCATCGAGGCGGACCAGGCACAGCTGGCAATTCCCGGCGCGTTTTCCACCGAAGACCTGCCTTGCTCCTGTGGTGAAGGAAAAGAAGAAACGAAGGGAGATGAAGTGAGATGCCGATGACTGCCGCGGCAGCCAGGCTTGCCCTGGCAGCACTGACAGATGAACGAACCAGAAAAACCGTGGGATGGATTGCCGCCGCAATCCTTGCCCCCCTCATCCTCATCGCTGCTCTGCTGCTAACGCTGCTCTCCGGCACGACCCAGCATAACAACGCCGCCGTGGACCTGGTGTTCAACGGCGGCGTTGTTCCGTCTTCCGTGTCCGCGGAATACGCTGCCCAGGTGCATACCATGCAGGCCTGCCTGGCAGAACTGGACGGTGCGGTGGCAGAGGTCAACGATCAAATGGAGAGCGGAAGCCTGGACGGGAACTGGGTCAAGGCGGTGTTCTTCTCCCTGTGCTTCGGGGACGAGCACCTGAAGCTCACCTCGTCCGAGGCGCGGAACTTTGCGGACTGCTTCGTCCGATACGAGGAGCGGACGCGCACGGTGGCCTCCGGTACGGACCCGGACACCGGCGAGACCACCTACACGGAAGAGACCTACACGGTGGCGGTGCCGGTTGGACAGGAGACTGCCTTCGCCAACCTGACAGCGGCCGGGTATCCCGTCACAGAGGATCTGGCAGCCAACGCCCAGGCGGTCTATGACCGGATCGCCTACGGCGCTGCGGACGGCTATACCGGAGAGATCCAGTACGGCGGCAGTCAAATCACAGAGCTGGACGCCTCCGATTTCTCTCAACCGGCCACAAAAAACTCAGAGGATCTGGTATCATACGTCACCCACGCCTGGGAGTCCGGCTGGGGGTATGTCTGGGGCACCTTCGGTCAGACTCTGACGGAGTCGCTGCTGGAGTCCAAGATCCGGCAGTATCCGGATGGCGTCGGAAGCTATGAGGACGTCATCCGCTCCAAATGGTTGGGCAGCCGGACAGCGGACTGCGTGGGCCTCATCAAAGGCTACGGCTGGCTGGACACGGACACCATGACGATCCGGTACGGCACCAACGGGATGCCGGATATTGGTGCGGACGCCATGTACCGTAACGCCGCGGTCAAGGGGCCCATCGGCACCATCCCGGAGACACCTGGCCTGGCCGTCTGGAAGAGCGGACACATCGGCGTGTATATCGGGAACGGAGAAGTCATTGAGGCGATGGGTACCAACTACGGTGTGGTCAAGACGGAGCTGACAGACCGGAACTGGACTGCCTGGCTGGAGATTCCGTACATTCAGTACGACTGAAGATCACAGAGACATGGGATGGGGATAAGAATGAGGTGCGCTATGGAAAAGATTGAGATCACACTGACCTTTGACGGCGAGAAGCTGGATGCGCTGGAATACGCGCTCCGAAAGGAGCGGACCACCGTCCAGAAGCAGATGGACGAGGCCCTCCGGCAGCTTTACGAGACAAAAGTGCCGGAGGCGGTCCGAGACTACCTGGACAACAAGAACAAGTCGGTGTCGCCGAAACGGCCGCCCCGGCATACCAAGGCTGCCGATCCTGTTGAGAAAAAACGGGATTCTGGGGTACGAGAGGATGGGAGCAATCCAGAGGGGCCGGTCCGAGAGCGTCAATAGTCCCCCAGGATCAGCGGCATGGTTGCTTTTGCTAAAAGAGGAATGCTGTTTCTCGTTGCTTTTGGTGAATGGATTTTCCAAGGCACACGTGGCATTGTGTGCTTATCCCAAGTGGAACGAAATAAAAGGAGGATCACAAAATGAATATCACGAGAGGCAAAGAACTGCAGGAGCGGATTGGGCTGGATGCGCTGACACAGCTGACACTGCTTGGAACATCTGCGGACACAGGGATGCAGGAGAGATGCATCCGCATCGTTGGAGAGACATGGGACATCCCGGACGCGGAGACACAGGAATGGCTGGATGCCATTACGAAAGAGCGTGGCTATTCCGAGAGCGACTCCCCTGAGCACGTGCGTCCGGAAGAAGAGCTGCCCGTCAATCTCAGCGGTCTGGAAACGCTGAACATGATCTGGGACCTGTTCGAAACCGCCGCCCAGATGGATGATCTGTCAGACCGGCAGGAAATGCTCGACTTCGCAAAATGGATGGAGGAATCCCAGAACCTCCTGGATTGGATCAAATTGACCCAGGCAGAACGAGAGGCTTGGAAAGAAGGTTCTGCCTCCGCATAACTCCCCCGAGACCAGCGCCGCCTCGATCACGAGGCGGCGCGCTTTTCTACCCCATGTAAGATCGCTTGGGATGATAATTTGAGAGGAGCCTGTATGAATATGAAAAATGAACCGGAGTTAGAAGAACAGAACGTGCATGAATTGTGCGGCAGTCGGCGGCTGTTCCCGGAAGATGTTACTCTCGAGGGTGAGATCGAAGAGGTAGATGGCGTCCTCAATTTCTACCTGGCATGTTGGTTTGATGTGGATCAGGTCTTCGGTACCCATGTGGAAACGACTGAGAATGACGATTGGATCAATGTCTACGCCAACTATGATATGCGGACGCGGCAGGTGTGCGGAGCGCTGGATGTGGTGCTCCATCGTGAAGATGGAAGCGACGAGCCCTATATCTACAAATTGGATGAGGACGAGTGCATGGTTGTTCTGACCAAGATGGAGAACTACTGTGTGCAGAGGACGGGCCAAACCCTGGAGGAACTATGTGAAATGTATCTGATACCTCCAAATCATCCGGCGATGGAGATGCAGATACGGTAGCATAAGCCCCACATTCAGATGTAGAGGTTCCGTGCAGGCCTTGGCGGTTTGCTGGAATCGATGGTTGACCGAAAAAAGTACGAGGATAAAGGACCGCCGTGGTAAACCCCGGCGGTCCGGCCACAAAGCCCCGCAGTGCGGGGCTTTTCGAAGGGTTTCATACCGCCGTCGGTTTTCAGAGTTTCTCAAAATTCCGCAGTGGTGGTTTTACGGAATGCCGGTGTTTCAAGGGGTTCCGCCCTGTTTCACCGCCGTATTGGACAATTGGAGGAAATATGGAGCAAGAGAACAGAGCAAAGATCACTGTCTGGCTGAAGCCGGATGTCATACAGCGCATGGACGGCTGGCTCAAAGCGGACAACTGCAAGAGCCGCGGGGAGTTCACGGAGAAGGCCCTCCGATTCTACATGGGCTACCTGGCGACCGAGGACACCTCGGTGTTTCTCTCCCGCACGTTGGTGGACACTTTGCAGGGAATCGTGGCGGACAGCCACAACCGTCTGCGCACCATGATCTTCAAGTGGTGCGTGGAGCTGAACATGATGGGCCACACCATCGCCGCCCACTTCCGGGCGGATCCCATTAACCGCCGGGAGCTGCGGGCCTACGCCGTGGACGAGGTGCGTCGCACCAACGGCCAGATCAGCTTCGACGCCGCGCTGGACCAGCAGCGCCGGTTCCCAGATGACCCGGATGACCTGTTCGATGTATGAGCAGGCTCCGTTTCATGTCGCCGTATCTCAAGGGCGGGGGCAGCAATGCAAAGATGGCGAACCGCATACGGTACTTCGCCACTCGCCCCGGCGTGGAAGTGCTCCGGGAGGAGCCGGGGGATCTGCCGGTCACGAAAAAACAGCAGGCTTATATCCGGCGGCTGCTGCGCTCCTTCCCGGATGCGAAGGAGCTGCTGGAATACGAGGACTATCTAAAAAAGCCAACGCAGCTGTCGGCAGCAGAGTTCATTCAGCAGGCCCGGGAGAATTTCGTGGACCCCATGAGCCAGCGGGAGAACTATTTGGACTACGTGTCCCACCGCCCCGGCGTAGAGCTGCGGGGAGAGCACGGCCTCTGGACCAGCGGCGGCAAGGTGGAGAATCTGGCCGAGGCGGTCCGGGAGGTGGCGGAACACACCGGCAATGTGTGGACGCCGGTGGTGGCCATCCGCCGGCAGGAGGCGGAGCGGCTGGGCTATGACAGCGCGGAGAACTGGCGAGCGCTTGTGAATGCCTGCCTCTGCGACATCGCCAAGGGCTACAAGATCCATCCGGACCACCTGCGTTGGTACGCCGCCTTCCACAGGAAGGAGCGAAGCGTCCACATCCACATGGTGATCTTCTCCACAGACCCAAAGGAGGGGTATCTCACCAAAGACGGCATCCAGCAGGTGAAGTCCGCCTTCGCCCGGCGGATCTTCCAGCAGGACCTGATGCATGTCTATGAACAGAAGACAGAGTACCGCAGCCAGCTGCAGCAGGATGCTGCGGAGGCCATGGCGGAACTGATCCGGCAGATGCGGGAAGGGACCCTGGAGAATCCCCAGCTGGAACAGCAGATGGCGGAACTGGCACGGCGCCTGCAAACCGTCAAAGGGAAAAAGGTCTACGGCTACCTGCCGCCGGATGTGAAGCTGCTGGTGGATGGGATCGTGGACGCGCTGGCTGCTGACGGGCGGGTGTCCAAGGCTTATGACCTCTGGAATGAGATGCGGGAAACCATCTGCCAGACCTACTCGGAAAACCCGCCGGAGCGATTGCCCCTGTCCAAGCAGAAGGAGTTCAAGTCGGTGCGGAACATGGTGATCCGGGAGGCGCTGTTGCTGGCGCAGCAGGAAGAAGGAATCGTGGAAGAGCCTCCGCAGGAGGCGGACCTACGCCTCGTCCAACACGCTGCGGAGAGCGGCGATCCGGCGGCCATGTGCGATCTGAGCGACCTTCTGATGAAGCAGAGAAGAAGCAGTGAGGCGCTGTACTGGCTGGAGCAGTCCGCCCGAAATGGAGATCCTCGCGGACAGTATGCGCTTGGAACGTGGTATCTGAAACGGGGGAGTCTCCAAAACGCACTCCAATGGCTGACTGCGGCTGCTGACCAGGGCTACAGCGCTGCTCAGTACCGCCTGGGGGTGCTGTACCTGACGGGAGAACAGATGGAGAAAGAACTGCGGCTGGCAGTCCGATATCTGACTGCCTCTGCAGAGCGCGGAAACCAGTATGCCCAGTACGCACTGGGAAGTCTCTATCTATCCGGAGATGGTGTCTCCAGAGACGATGTTCTGGGGCGAGAGTGGCTGTCCCGCTCTGCGGCCCAGGGAAACCCATACGCTCAACATCTGCTGGACCATCCTGACCAGAACTGGACAACTGTGGCCCAGTCTGTGACGCGGCTGTTATATCACATGAGCCGGATCTTCGAGGACACCTGTAAGGCAGACGCCATGCACCGGGGACTGCAGATCGACCGCAAGCGCCGGCAACAGCTCCGGGAGCGAAGACTGGCCCTGGGGCACAAGCCGGATGATCACGAGGATGAGGAGATCAGGTTGTGGTGAGCTGAGATAGCATCTTGCAGGTGATACACGGAAAAAGTCAACGGGAAAATGAAAAAGAGGATAAAAGGAATGAGCATACTGAGAATGAATGCCTTGCAGTATCGCAAGATGCGGAAGCTGGTGCATCGTTGCTGCAACTATTGTGGCGGGAACTGCCTGCTGTTGGATAATGGGGAAGCGTGTATTTGTGTGCAGGAGATATCCCATTCGCTGCTGTGCCGGTGGTACCGAGAAAATGTTCTGCCGCTGGATGCAAAATTGCATGAGGAGACTGAAGTTGCAGCCAGGGTGCCGGAAACACTGTAGCGAAGTGTTGGACCTAAAACTTCGTTCTCTAGGAGAACGGGACTTTTTCTTGGAGTGAAATGATTGTGGGAGAATTCATATTCTTCACCGATGAGCAAAAGCGCCGGGCCAATGCAGTGGTCCTGGAGGACTTCTTGCTTCGGAGAGGGGAGCGGCTGATTTCCTCCGGTCGGGATAAGCGTTTGGCCTCAAATCACAGTGTGACCATCCGAGGCAGCGAATGGTTCGACCATGATACCCAGCAGGGCGGTCACGCCATCGACTTCGTGAGGATGTATGACAGATGCTCCTTCCAGGAGGCGGTCACGAAACTGCTGAATGGGGAGCAGGGGCAGAAATTTCAGCAGGTAGAAGAGAGAAAGGCGGCACCGCAAAAGCCCTTTGCGCTGCCGCCCGCCCACCACAATATGCGCCGGGTATATGCCTATCTCATAAAGCAGCGGTGCATCGACCGGGACATCATCACTCACTTTGCTCGAGTGGGAATGCTCTATGAGGATGCGGAATATCACAACGCCGTGTTTGTTGGTACGGATACAGATGGTGTTCCCCGCCACGCCCACAAGCGCAGCGCCAACAGCTACGGAAAAGCCTTCCGTCTGAATGTGGAGGGCAGCGACCCCCGATACAGCTTTCACCACCTGGGGGCAGATGGGGAACTGTACATCTTCGAGGCCCCCATCGACCTGCTCTCCTATATCACCCTCCATCCGGAGAACTGGCAGCAGCACAGCTACGTGGCCTGCTGCGGCACCAGCTATGGACCGGTACGGTGGGTGCTGATGCAGATGGAAGCACCGCGGATGGTTTTCATCTGCCTGGACCACGACAATGCAGGTAATCGCGGCTGTGAGCGGATGACAGAACAAATTGCGTTAGAGTTCAGTATCCCGACTCAGCGTCTGGTCCCAGAGCAAAAGGATTGGAATGAGGACCTCTGCGCCCTGTGGGAAGCCCCAAGGCGTCAGAGAATGGAGATGGAAATGAGGTGAAAGAATTTCACGTGGATCAGAATATCTGGTCACTGATCGGCTTTGCGGCCGTGGCAATTATAGTAGTGGGAGGCCTGGCGTTCCTCTCTCAGCATTATACGCTGGACAATATCAAGAGCCGGACAGTGGGCGATGGGCAGTACGGTACAGCTCGATGGGCGACAGAGCGAGAGATCCGCAAGACCTTCCGCCGTGTGCCCTTCCAGCCGCAACTCTGGCGGCAGGGAAAGCGTCTGCCGAAGCGGCAGGGGCTGGTGCTGGGCAGCGTGGGGCGGAAGGATCACGTTACAGCCCTGGTGGACAGCGACGACGTTCACTGCCTGATGATCGGTGCAAGCGGCGTCGGTAAGACCGCATTCTTCCTGTATCCCAACCTGGAGTACGCCTGCGCCAGTGGCATGAGCTATCTGGCCTTGGACACCAAAGGAGACCTGGCCCGGAACTACGGTGCCGTGGCCAGCAAATACTATGGCTACAAGGTCTCTGTGATCGACCTGCGGAATCCCACGCGATCCGATGGAAACAATCTGCTGACTCTCATCAACCGCTACATGGATTTGGCCCGGGCATACCCAGATAACCTGACCTACAAAGCCCGGGCGGAGAAGTACGCCAAGATCCTGGCCAAGAGTATCGTCAACCCGGAAGGTGAGAGCTCCCGGGGCGAGAACGCCTACTTCTACGAGTCCGCGGAGAGCCTCCTGGCCGCGGTGATCCTGCTGCTGTCGGAGTATCTGCCGCCGGCGAAGGGGGAGCCGGAGACGCGGCACATCGTGTCGGTGTTCAAGCTGGTGCAGGACCTCCTGGCCGTGGACCCCAGGAGCAAGGACCAGAGGAACGGCTTCCAGATCCTGATGGACCGGCTGCCGGAGAATCACAGGGCCTACATGCTGGCGGGCGCCGCCCTGAACGCCTCCGATCAGGCCATGGCCTCCGTCATGTCCACGGTGCTCTCCCGTCTGAATTCCTTCCTGGACACGGAGTTGGAGCAGGTGCTCTGCTTTGACAGCGCCATCGACGCGGAGACATTTGCCTCCCGGAAATGCGCTATCTTCCTGATCCTTCCGGAGGAGGACACCACTAAAAACTTCATGGCGGGCCTCATCATTCAGAACCTGGCGAGAGAGCTGTTTTTCCTGGCGGACGAAAACGAGGGAAAGCTGAAGAACCGTGTGGTGTTCTTCTGCGACGAGCTGGGTACCATGCCGCCCTTTGACATTCTCCCACTGTTCTCCGCCGGCCGCTCCCGGCGGCTGACGTTGGTGCCCATCATCCAGAGTATCGCACAGCTGGAGAAGAACTACGGCAAGGAGGGGGCGGAAATCCTGACGGACAACTGCCAGGACACCATCTTCGGCGGCTTCGCACCCCAGAGCCAGACGGCCGAGGTGCTGTCCAAGGCCCTGGGCAGCCGTACCGTTCTTTCTGGCTCCATCACCCGGGGAAAGAACGATCCCAGCCAGTCCCTACAGATGATCTCCCGGCCGCTCATGACTCCCGATGAGCTGAAATCCATCCCCAAGGGAGAGTTCGTGGTGATGAAGACCGGCACCCATCCCATGCGGACTCGGCTGCGGCTGTTTCTGGAGTGGGGGATCACCTTCGGTGAGCCTTATCAGGTGCCGGAGCGGGCGGCCAGAAAGGTGGCCTATGCCGGGAAAAGGCAGCTGACGCAGGCAATCCTGATAGAACGGAAAAAGCGCCCGTCGGCAGATCGGGCTGGAGGTCCGAGCACCTACAACACCGTACAGGGGAGGTGATTGCGTGAGCTTTTTTAACGATGTCTATGGAGACCGAGAACTATCCGCCCGAGCAAAAACGGTATGTCTCTATCTTCACGACCGGGCCAACAGGGAAGGGGAGAGTTGGTACGCCATCGGTACCATAGCGGCGGATCTGACGATTTCCCGTTCAACGGTCAAGCGCGCTCTCGGCGATTTGGCCCGACTGGGCAGGGTGGAGATACAACCCCGCTATCGGAAGAACGGCGGCCAGACCTCCAACCTGTACCGGTTGCGAAAATGAGAGTAGACAAACAAGCAGTCTCTCCGCCAGGGGGAGACTGCGCCAATCAACTGGACCTAGGCCCGGGTCATTGTGGACCAGCCAGAAGGACCCAGGAGAAGGAGATCTATCTTCAGAGAATGGAGATGAAGGATTGTAATGGCTTTTTGATTTTATGTATAGTGAAAAACTATATATCTATATCTAAAAATGCTATTTGACAATGTGGGAATTTGACTTATGATAATTGCTATAAAAATTATTGGAAATGTGGGCAAAATGCTGAATTATCAAAAGTGCAGACTACATACAAAGGCTGAACAGATACTGGAGATGAGAGCGCAAATGCGGAGGCTGGCCACCCTTAGCATTCCGGCCATTCTGGCGGAGCTGAGCTCCATGGCCATGCAGTATATCGATGCCGCCATGGTGGGCAGCCTGGGGGCCAGCGCCTCCGCATCCATCGGGTTGGTGTCCACCTCCACATGGCTATTGGGCGGGATATGCATTTCCACAGCAACCGGCTTTTCCGTTCAGACGGCACACCTGATCGGGGCCGGTCGGGAGGGAGATGCGCGGAACGTGCTGCGGCAGGCCCTGATTGCCGCTGCCCTGGTGGGCGTAACGCTGATGGTTCTGGGGTGCACCATCAGTCCCTATCTGCCCGGCTGGCTGGGGGGAGACCCAGTAATTCGGGTGGACGCCTCCCGCTATTTCTTCATCTATGCCTGTGCACTGCCAGCAGTCCAGATGCGGCAACTGGCGGGCAGCATGCTCCAGTGCAGCGGCAATATGCGGACCCCCAGCCTTCTGAACGCCATAATGTGCGGCTTGGATGTGATCTTCAACAGCCTGCTGATCTTTCCGGGCATTCCCCTTCCGGCGCTGGGGGTGACGATTCCCGGCGCGGGTCTTGGCGTGACCGGGGCCGCCCTGGGAACGGCACTAGCCGAGTGGGTTACCGCCATCCTGATGGTCCTTTCAGCATGTTTTCGCTCCCCTCTGCTGGATCTGCGGCAGAAGGGTTCCTGGCGCTTGACTGACACCTGCCTGCACAACGCTGTCCGGATCGCCCTTCCTATGGCCTTTGAGCACACGGTCATGTGCGGCGCCCAGATCGCGTCTACTCGGATCGTGGCACCTCTGGGTACCGTGTCCATCGCGGCAAACTCCCTGGCGGTCACGGCGGAGAGCCTGTGCTATATGCCCGGCTATGGCATCGCCACCGCCGCCACCACCCTGGTGGGGCAAAGCATGGGGGCGGACCGGAAAGACCGCGCCAGACGGTATGCTAACCTGGCGGTCCTGCTGGCCGCGGCCGTCATGTCTGCCATGGCAGTGCTCATGTACCTGTTCTCTCCTCTGGTGTTTCAGATGCTGACGCCGGACCCGGCTGTCCGGGCGCTGGGTGTCCAGGTTTTGCGGATCGAGGCCTTTGCGGAGCCGTTGTACGCGGTGTCCATCGCGGCAGCGGGGGCCATGCGGGGCGCCGGGGATACGCTGATCCCCAGCCTTCTGAACCTAGTGAGCATGTGGGGCGTCCGTATCACGGCGGCGGCCCTTCTGGCGCCCCATCTGGGCCTGACCGGCGTGTGGCTGGCCATGTGCGGAGAGCTTTGCTTCCGGGGACTGCTGTTTTTGATCCGGCTCCTGCGGGGAAAGTGGCTGGTTCAGAAGGTCAGAATTTGATTGAGTTGCCCAATTATATAGCAGAAAACTAGATGAACACCAACCTGGGCGGCCCCATGCGGTACATCCGGGAGGCGCTGAAGATCTTCCTGCCCAAGAATGACGGCGTCATCATCAACATCTCTTCCGTCAACGGCACCCGGCCCTTCTGCGGCGCCACCTACACCTCCACCAAGGGGGCCCTGAACACCCTGA
>ERZ827423.2603-NODE-2603-length-13917-cov-4.262156_pt1 | contig 13917 bp, 16 predicted proteins | sample MGYA00519775_ERZ827423 | MGnify/ENA primary metagenome ERZ827423 (study PRJEB31778, sample SAMEA3449296) | human gut metagenome | biome: human gut; feature: human-associated habitat; material: faeces | place: United Kingdom | collected 2010/2012 ...
GCTCCCCTTGCGGGGAGCGACAGCAAAAGTGCACAAAAACTTTCTATATTTCATGACTTTTGCCCAAAGCATGTCCCAATTTCAGAGACACGTTTGTCTACTATACACGAATTCTCAAAATTTTATCTTCCATATATAGTAAATTATTGCTTATATCCCGTGCGAAAGAACCTGCAAAAATATGTGAGCTCACCCTTCGCACCAGAAAATCTACAATATCGATATCATAACATCAAAATTCCCTCCGGATCATATGATTTTTTCGCGCCGATGTGTTCTATTTTGCTTCTGTATTTATCTCCGATAAAATAAAATCGAAGACTGTCCTTTTCCGCGTCGATCAGCTCTTCCAGCGCCGCACGCACAACCTTATACTGCCCCGCGTCCAAATACGGAATTCTGAACGCGCTGACCGTAGTCCTGGCATTTCTTTGCGACCTTCCTTAAACGCTTCCTGCCATCCGCATCTTCTGTATTCACATCATACGTTATCAAAACGAGCATCGTTTTTCCCTGCTTTCCCCTTCATCATTTCCATAAAAACGGAGGATATCCGTCGATATCTCCACGAATATAGCGCGCTAAAAGCAAAGCCTGAATATGCGGTATCAAACCCCATACCATTTTTTCTTTCAGATAGGGATGAGTCAACTCCTCCTTCTTCTTATTCTGATACTGACTCAGAAATACTTTTCTTCCCTCGGAATTCAAAAAAACGGCCCCGTTTTCCCTTTCCTCAAAATGCGCCGCTTTGATGATCCGGTTATTGATCAGCGTAATGACAAAACGATCTGCCATAACAGGACGCAGCTCTTCCATGAGATCGAGTGCGAGGGATTTTCTTCCGGGTCTGTCGCGATGGAGAAAGCCGACATAAGAATCCAGACCTGCGCTTTCTGCCGCTGATGCACAGTCATTCGCCAATATGGTATAGGCAAAGGACAAAACGGCGTTAAAACGATCCTTCGGAGGTCTTCTGTTTCTTCCCTCAAAAGAAAAATGCTCCTTCTGATTCAGAATCAATTCATCGACAGCTGAAAAATATATTTTTGCTGCCTCTCCTTCCAATCCGCGCAGAGTAGAAAGCTCTTCCACCGCCAAAACCGACGGCAGAGCGTCCTTTAACTGCCCGGAGCATTTTTTCAAAAATGCGGAATCCACGCGCAGAGCATGATCTCTGACAGTCCGCTCAAGACTCCATCTGGAATTATAAATTTTCCCAAAGATGCAGCTTTTCGCGATATCACAGCTCGCTTGTTCCTGATCGGACATTCGGTACTGCTGCTTTCTAAGCAATACATTTCCCTGAGACTCCCCACAGGCTCTCGCTAAAAAACGTCCACGGGGAGTCATAAAACACAGATTGATTCCTCTGCGAACACAAGCGCCCATCAGCGACGGACTGGCGCCCTTATAGGAAAACGACAGAATGCCCTCCAGAGTATGCAGCGGAAAACGGCCTGCTTTTTCCTGGCCGATGTATTCCTGCAGGGTGGGAATGTCGTCATCGTATAGAAGGTTGCTCAGGAAGCCCAGCCACGTTTCCGGGCTGGGCGCAGAAGGATTGTAGGCCACCGGGAAGCGGTTGCGCACGATTTCACTCTTGGATTCGGAGAATGATCCGTCCAGAAACAGTGTGCCGTTTGCGACGTGAATCCGGTCTGTCTGCGGCGGGAAGTCGTCAATGTGCGCCGTGATTTTCAGCAGCTCGATGATATTGGAAATCTTCTTCGGAACGCTGGTGGACGCATACGGCTCGATGATCTGGTAGATTTCCGTCTTGAGCGGCGCTACGTCGGTCATGCGTCCTTCCGGCGTAAAGAAGCTGTTTTCAGTGTAGAGCAGCTTGTGCGAAGCCAGAAACTCCCGGCAGAACGCCGCTTCATTGATACTCTGTCCGTCGTACCAGGGCGGGAACTGGTCAGGCCGCAAGCGCTTCGTCATGTGCGTTCGCCTCCTCTCTGTGGGTGGCGTTCCAACGTTCGATGCTGTGTATGGTGCCGTCGCCGAGCAGAGAGTTGGCGGTATCTTTGCGGATAACGCTGTCTGCATCGTACAGACAGCCGATCATATAGGACACCTGCGGCAGCGCATGGCTGGCGGATACGAAGCGGCCGTCCCATTCCTCCGATGGATGAACAGGAGCAAATCGTTGCTGACGATTTTTCAGGAGCCGTTCATATTCGATCAGCACGGAGGCGCAGTGCCCTTCCCGTTCCCGCTGGGATTCCTCCTGCCGGATACGGGGAAGCGCAACGGCAGCGGATGCCGGCGTGTTGGGGTCGATGCCGAAATCCGCTGCCAGCCTGTGCGCGGCTTCGAGGGGAGATAAGTCGAACAGTTTGGCGGCGAAGTCGATCACGTCGCCGGTGGAGTGACAGCCGAAACAGTAGAAATAGGTTTTATTGATTTTCATGGAGGGCGTCTTGTCCGAATGGAACGGGCAGCGGCACATGCCGTTTCGCCCGATCTTGACGCCGTAGTGTGCAGCCGCCTGCAGGACGGTTACGCGGGCTTTGAGGGTATCGAAGATTCTCGTATGTTTCACTTCCTTGTATTCTGCCAGTTTTGTAGGGATTGATTGTTGAAGATGAGTTTTCAGGTTATCGGTTGGTTTCCCATGCTTTATATCGGCTATGTTCATGGGTGCTGCGCTGAGACAGCAGCCGGTCGATTTCATCCGCGCCGAGCGTCCGGGTCAGCCTGTCCAGTTTGGAAGCCTTCTCCTGCATGAGATCATTGTGTTCTGCTTTTCGCTTCCAGTAGGCGGTTTCTCTGAGCATGTCGCTGTTCTTCTGACGCTCGGTGACCAGCAGGGCATAGATCTCTCTCAACTTGCGGACGAGTTTTTTGATAACCGGGAGAGCTTTGTTTGCGCGGTAGCTCCTGGCGGTTTCCAGCATTCCGGTGTCGGGCAGAAGCTCGTCTGCGGAGCCTATGCTTTGTACGAATGCTTTGACCTCTTTGCCGCTCTTCGCAAGTGCATCTATCTTCCTTTTTGCGGCTTCGACTTCATGCTCAGCCTCTTCCCGATTCGCTTGCGCCAGATGCACGGCTTGCTCCGCGCTTTGCAGCTGCGCCATGATGGTGTCGAGGGCTTCCTGTTCCTTCATGACCTTGAACTGCACGGTGGTCAGGTGTTCCTCGGTGCTGCCGCGTTCGCCGCGTTCCACATCGGTGTAGCCCGCCGCGAACATGGTGTCATGGTACTGATCTTGCAGAACGCTGTAGGATTTTTTCAGAACGATCTTGCCGTTTTTCGTGCGCATAGGTTCGCCAAATTCATCCAGTACGGGTCGGGACTGCCACTTCTTGCTGTGGCTGACCTGCATGATGGTCTCCTTGACGGTGCCGATCAGCGCCGGATCCTTGCAGCGCTTCGACCATAGAATCTGCTTTTCGACGACGGGCACATAGACCACGTGGAGATGGTAGTGCCAGACGTCGTAGCCGAGGGCTTTGCTCATGCCCTGGTTGCGCTCGTCGGCGTGCATGACGGCGGAGAGAATGTACTGCTCGCCGCCGACAATATCGACGGCGGCCCGGTATGCCTCGGCGTAGAACGCCTTGGCGTATTCGTAGCCGCCGTGATTATGGAAATATGCGGAGTTGACGTCGAAAACCAGCTCGCCATAGTGGACGGCGTCCTGTTTAAGGCCTCGGGTGGAGATGGTGCCGTCCTGCTCCATCTGCCGGAACATCTCCTGATAGCTGCCGGAAGGCGTCTTGAAGTGGATGTTCAGGTGGCTGCGTTCGGGGACGATATCCTCGTTCCGGTAGCAGGCTTTCTGGCGCTCGTTGTGAGCTTCGGCGTCGGCGATGTTGCTTTCCGTTCTGGGCTGGTTGCGGACAGTGGTGCGATCCACGCCGTCGTTTCTTGCCATGGAATCGCCTCCTTTCTTGGGTGGGTGTTGTAAGTTGCGTTTGGGGTGCGGGGTGACGGGGGGGGGTACGGCACTTTCTGCGAAAGTGTAACTACCCACTATGACACTTTCTGTCTTCCTGCGGAATCCAGCAAAGTGCCGTGGGCCAGAGCGCTCCGCCTCTGGACTTCGGGCAGGGGCGCTGCCCTCTGCACACCCGGCAGGCGCTGCCGCCCTGCACCCCGGCTCAAAGACAGGAAGCCATGCTTTTGACGGCATGGCTTCCTGCTTTGCGGGGTTGGTGCACGGTGGTGCGTTCTGGTGCCAAAGGTATCGCGCGATACGAAGCTGGAGATGGAATTGTAGTGCGTATGAGCACCAAAGAGCATCAGCAGCCGAAGCTGTCCAGCGCATCGTCGAGATCATCGTCGTCGGGCTCGTCATCTTGAGCAGAGGGAGATGCAGGAACAGCGGTTTTCAGGGCTTGCAGCAAATCTCCAAGCTGAACGGGTGCAGTCACCAGCTCCTCCCGGACGATGGAGCGAATCGTCTCCCTCAGGCTTTCGTCTGTGGCTGCCTTGCCATAATGGGCATTGACCGCCGGAACAATCAGCGCGCTGTAGGACAAGCCGCGCTCCGCGTGAAGCTGACGCAGCGGCCTGCGCGCTGGCTGGACTGCCCGATGCAGGCGAGGGTCAGAATATAGTGATCCGGGTCGCTGACCTTGTCCGGGGTGAACTCCCGGTGTCCGCTGCCGATGACGTGGTATTTGCCGTCGTAAATGAGCAAGTCCTGCGCGTAGGCAGGCTCGTGGTCGAAGGTCAGGACGCTGGCAGGGAAGATGCCGCTGGCAGTTTTCAGGTTGCCGTAGCCGTGGTCGATGCCAATGATTTGCATGTTCATAAGCTGTTTCATAAAGTACCTCTCTTTCGGTCGTTTGGAGTAAAAGTTATGTTTCTTATTCAGAATCTTTTACTTTTTGTCAATCTTTTTATCTTTATGGGTGTCCCTTGCCTGTTCCCGGCTAGAAACCTTGTTTGGCTCACAGTCAGTCCTGAAGAGGCGCTCGCTTCCGGGAAAGGTGCTTGCAACAGTGGTATATGGGAAAACCGGAAGGTCGTGGCGGTATATCGGGCAAGGAACTTCGGATGCAGTTGTCGAGGTTCATGCGACCCCTGGTCGCATGAACAGGATACCGCAATACCGGTTATGACGCTGAGAACGCCACAGATATGAAATTTTGGAGGACCGCTTCCGCAGAAAATCCCATATTTGAAATCTTGTGATTGAATAAAACTGCCCCCTTGTGGAGCAGTCCCGGATGAATTGTTTGTCCAGCCAGATTCTGTTATACTATGGGTAACCTGAATCAAAAGAGGAGATGTAGCAGCTTGCACGAGTACTTTCAGGGAACCGTTGGAGAACGGATTCAGGATTTACTGCGGGAAAAGAAGATGACGCAGGCGGTTCTGGCGCAGCGGACGCAGATTTCCAAAGCAACGCTGAACCGATATATCACTGACGAGAACAGCAGGATTCCGCATGATGCGCTGCTGCAGATCGCCCGGGTGTTGGGCGTCTCGACGGATTTCCTGCTTGGCGCAACCGACATTCCATACAGAACCAATTATGACATCGAGGAACTAGGGCTGACGGCAGCGGCTGCTGCCAAGCTCTACACCGGAGAGCTGAACCCGCATATCGTCAGTCAGCTTCTGGAGAATCCGTATTTCGCCCAGATGGTCAGCGAGATCGCCGCCTTTATGGAAGGAACCGAATCTACGGCAACGGCGACATACAACGGCATGATGAAGGTTGCCAGCAAAGTGATGTATCTTCAGGGGAAAAAACACCTGAAGGACAGAGAGGCAGCCAAGGCTGCGCTTCAGGACATGAAGAATCACATGATTCCTTCGATGCGGCCGGATATGACCATGATCCGTGCCGCTTTCGAAAACCTGCTTGCCGACCTCAGGAGGCAGGCGGATGAGTATGTTCAGCTCAGGGCAAACCTTACCAGCAGTACCATGGAGAGCATTATCCGGCGGCTGGAAAAGCGGCAGGATGGGCTGGACCTCAAGAAGATCACCCTGGAGGATATCGCCGGGGCTATTGCAGAACAGCTGGTGGATACGGGGATGCCGGATGAAAAGAAGGAAGGGCTGAGAAAAAAGCTGGTTGAAGTTTTGAATGATTGCGCAGAGCCGTGCAGAAAACAGGATTGATTTGAAGATCGCGATAAAAAACAAAGGCGAGCCAGACTCCACCTTTCGGCAATCGAAAGATGCGTCTGGCTCACTATCCGTCTGCGGAGAAATCGGGCAGAGAGGTATTGAGGAGGCACCGGGAGGTCTGCATCGCGCTGGATTCCGGGTGCCGGAGAAAAGAATTACCTAGACTCAGTGTCTTTCTGCCTCTCTTTCGGTTGCTCATGGATAAAGGAAAGACAGGCCATGAAGCCTGTCAGGGGAAGGGAGACGCTCCTTTTAGAAAACGGAGATGCGGAAGGAAATGTGGGCATCAAATCACCGCCTTTCAGGCTTTGGGGCAAAGAAAAAGCGCTGACGGGTTTTCCGCCAACGCTGGTTTGGTTTTATCTGATCAACTGGATGTACTGCCCGTGGATAGTTTTTAGGATTTGTAATCTGGCCAAATTATGATAAAATATAGGCAAGGGGGCTGTGCCGTAAGCTGTGTTTGGACCGGAACAATGGATACGGATTTGCGGGCAGACGAATGTGCGCTTCCTTTTTGAAAGGGAGCCCGCGCATGTACGTTAAAACGGGAGGGCGAACAGGATGATGTTGCCGCTGGTGATCGCGGTCATGCCGGAGGGAGCGGACCGGGATTATATGGAGTGGCTCTTTGTGGAGCATCATAGGCTGATGATGGTGACGGCCTTTGGCATCGTGCCGCAAAGCGCGGACGCGGACGAGATCGTCTCGGATAGTCTCATCGCCTTATACAAAAAGATCGATAAACTGCGCGGCATGGAGAAAAATGCGCTGCGTCTGTACATCGTTTCGACAGTTCGAAACACGTCGCTCAACTACCTGAAAAAGCATCAGCGAATGAACAGCCAGTTCCTGCACATGCCGGACGCGGTCATCTGCCAGGTACCCGGCAGGGACAACACGGAAGGAAAGATCGTCCTGTCCGAGGAACTGGATCGGGTGCGCATGGCCATCCGCGAATTGCCCGAGCGCGAGTGCATGGCGATTCAGCTCAAGTTTGACCTGGACAGGACGGATGCGGAGATTGCGCAGTTGATGGGCATCAGCGTGGACAGCGTCCGGCGGTACATCCATCGGGGGCGGGAGCGAATCCGGCAGAAGGTCTATCAGGAGGAGAAGGACGATGAATGAGAATCGTTTGAATTTTCCGGAGATTCAGGACGCGCACCTGGATCAGATGATCCGCCTGGCCTTCGCGCAGGAGGCCGCGCTGTTGGCACAGGAATGGATGGCGCAGAGTGAAACGCCAGAGACGCCGCAGGAACAGGAGCGGGCAGAGCGGCTTTTGAGGCGGATGTGGGCGCAGATTGACCGGGAGGAACGCGCTGTGCGGCGCAGAAGCCGGAGCGCCCGCCTGCGGCGGATCGTGCCGCGGGTTGTAGAAATTGCGGCCTGCGTGGTGCTGGCTGTCGCTGTGGCCACACCCTTTGCGATAGCGAACGTGGAATTCATCCGCTCAGCGGTGATGAAGCTGCTCATCCGCATCGACTGGGAGGAGGGTGTCATGCAGATGAATCTGGTGGAAGACGAGGGCGCTGCGTTTAACGTGCCGGCGGACTGGCCGGGTGAATACTTCCCGTCGTACCTGCCGGAGGGCCTTGAGGTGACGTGGAAGAGTTATTCTGGTGGAAGTCCGTGTATTGAGTACACGTCTGAATCCGGTGTGCAGGTAATCAGCTTTGGTGAAGCCGGTCCCAATACCACACAAGTCAGCGGTATTGAAGGCGCGGTCATCTCGTATATGGACATCAACGGGCAGACCGCTGTCGTGATTGAGACCGAGCATCCGGAAAATGAAGCGGATTACTACGTCGGTATCGCATGGGACAACGGGGAAAAGTGGTTCAGCGTGGATACCAGTGGGATACCCAAGGAGGAAACGATCAAAATCGCCCGCAGCGTCAAAAAAATACTCAAAAATTGAAAAAAGTTTGTCCGGTTTTGGCCGCCTCAGTTGTCTTATATAGTGAGAAGCAATTGAGGAGGTTTTTCCCATGAAAATGCATCAAGTCGCAGCAAGTATTCTGTGCATGGCTTTGCTCCTGGCGCTCTGCCTGTCTGCTGCCTACTCTGAAGAAATCATCCCCTTTGCGGAAAGTGGAAACAATGTTCAAGCTATACTGAGATTTTCAAATGGCAAGGCTATTAGTGACGGTAGAGTAGCCAAACTCGAAGCAGGGTGTACCGCAAGTACAACCGTCTATGTGCAGGCCAAGAGCGGGAGCGGATGGACGACCAAGGCTTCGGGAAGCGGTGGCCGGGAAGCAAGCGCTTCCTGCACAGCGCAAAAGGGTACGGAATACCGCGCTTATGCCGTTGCAACGATTTATGACAGCGAAGGGAACAAGGTCGATACGGTCAAGAGCTACAGCAGCTCCAGCGTGTATTGATGAATTTACCGGCAGAATAGAACTGTCATCAAGATATCGGAAAGAAAAGGCCGGTAATTACCATAATTCAAGAAAGGAGATGGTACCATTGGTTGGAAATGATAGTCATTTGCTACAGAAGAATTGGAAATAGGAAAAATGGAAGCTTTACAAATGAGACGAAGAACAAAAGGAGGATCATCTACTATGAAGAAAATCGTGCTGAGTCTTGCTCTTGTTGCTCTGATGCTTTTTGGCTTGGTAGCAGCCGCTGAAGGAATCGTCCCATATGGCAATCCGGATACTACATTGGATAATCCGCAGTCTCTTCCGTACAGTTCTTCCTTCAGTTTTAAGGAAGGTTCGACAACCAATGCATTCAAGACTTCTTCTGGTTCCATTACGGTGAAGCTGGAAGATGCTTATTTGACGACGAACAGGACGGCTAAAATCAGTATCAAAGCGTATTACTGGAATGGAAGTACGTGGAAATCGTCGGATTCTAGCAGTGTTACAATCAATAATACCAAGGCTGATTATTCCGTTACGCTGAGTGTTTCTGCAAACAAGCCGCTCTACGTAAGACTTTCCAAAACGGATTATACCGGATATTATGCTAAGGGAACGCTGACGATCGAATGACAGATCAAGTGAAAGTTCTTTTGCGTTAGGTGAGAAGAACTTCTCATTTTCCCACGACAAAGGAAGGTAAAAAAGATGAAACGACTTGTACTTGTGGCGCTGCTGTGTGTGCTGTTGGGCGCTGTGGCGTTTGCCGAAACGGAAGATGAAGCGCGCGCGGCGCTCCAAAACACGTTGATGGAATTGGAGGAGACGTACGGCGCCGAACTGTTGCCCGAAGAACAGATGCAGCTCAGCTTCCTGATCGATTGGGCGGATCGTTACGTGGAAAGCGAGCAATGGGCGCAGTTTGCCGAAGACTTCGGGCAATGCCAGGACGCCCAAAAGCTTTCGGAGCTGCTCAATACGGACTACATGGGCATCAACCAGGCCGAAGAAGGGCTGATGCAGCGCGAGGAAGCCCGGCAAAGAAGCATCGAGATTGTGCAGGCGGCGGGATTTGACCTCGAGCAAATGCCTTACGTATCCCTGGGCAGCAAGGGCGGTTGGAACGGCTGGGAAGTCAGGGTCTCCCAGATCCCGGGGGATGAGCAGCGCACACCGGGCGTCATGCTGGACCTGGCCAACGATGGAGCCGTCCGGTACATGGAGTACCTGGGCGAGCCCACCGAGGCGGCCATCGGCGCGGCCATCAGCGAGCAGCGAGCGCAGGAGATTGCCCTTGCGTTCATGACACAGTATGTGGACGCGGAGGGCGAAGCGGCCTGCACCGCGCAAGCAGAGGATTCGCACTGGAAGGTCACGTTCGAAGGGCAGGCGGACCAGCAGCCGTGTGAGGTATGGATTGACAACCAGACGGGCGCTGTCCTTCTTGTTGAAACGTTCACGAGGTAAAATCCAAATCACCTCGTTGCTGCCGCCTCTGTGAGGGGCACCTGGAATCCGTAACACAAGGACGGAGCAGGACAAGCCGTCCTGCTCTGTCTTGCACAGGAAAGGGGGGCGCGATTTCATGACATTCATGGCGAAAGGGCTGATGATGATCCTGCTCCTGCTGGCAGGGTCCGCCTGCGGCCTGGCACAATCGTGCATTCCTTTGGAGGTTCAGCCCTTTGACTACACGCTGGATGTGCACGGCACGCGCTACGCGGGCACGGCCGTGGTCTCCCCGGTTCCCGGGGAGCCGGTGTATGAGCTGACCGCCGAAGGATATACCGGCGTGCGCGAGGACGCCGAACGGATCTATGCCCTGTTGGGCCACGCGGGCGAGGCGATGGAGGAAAAACACATCAACAGGGAGTACACCCATTCGTACATCATTGGCACAAAAAACGTGCATTTTTCGCCTGCGTGCTTGCGCTATGGGGCGGATCTGGAGAAGCTGGATCAGTTCACCCGGGCGGGCGCGTGGATATCCGGGCTCCATGATACATATACAGACGTATATCGCGGATATCAGCTCTCCTGGCGGGAAATCCCCTTGATTGCGCAGACGGACTTTGGGGCACGGGTAGAGGAGGCGTTTGCCATCCTGGAGAGCATGGGCATTGCGTTCGGGGAGCCGGAGGCAGTTGCCTACTGGGACGTCTTTGCGATGCAAAGTGAGTACGACCGGTTACAGTTCGACCAAGAACCCCATACGTTTGAGGAAGCGGACGCGATACTGGAAATTCAAATGCCCACGTATCTGAACGGCATGCGCTTAAAGGCGGCCAGCATGGGAACCAGCGACGCCAGCCTCAACGATTGCCGGACATCCATCCGCGTGCGCATGACGCAGCAGCAGATCATGGAGATCGACGCGGGCGATTGCCGGTTTAAGGCGCCGCAAAAGCAGCGGGGCGGCGAACCCATCCCGCCGGAGCAGGCGCTGGCGCAGTATGAGCAACACCTCAATCAGATGCTGGTCCTCGAAGAGGGGATGACGGAAATCACCGGCATACTGCTCGAGTACGATGTCTGGCATCGCTACACGGCAGGCGTGTTTTCCCCGACGTATCATTTTTACCCCGTCTGGAGCATCTACACAGCGAGGAGCTGCGATCAACCGGCGATGATGATTCACGCGCTGGATGGAACGGAAGTGATCTGGTGAACCGAAGCGAAAAGGCCAAAACAGCGGCCGCGCCGGCACGGCGGAATGTGCTGCATCGAATCTGCGTGTTTTTGAAAGAGACCTTCCTGACGCTGCGCTTTGCCGAGGGGGCGCTCCTGTGCTGCGGGATCTATGTTCTCGGCGATCTGGTCTGGTGGGGCGCGAAAAGCTTTCTCTATGTATTCGGCGCGTCCACGCTTTTCAGCTCCTTCATTTATCTGTTCCCGGTTTGCGCCGCGTTTCCCTACGCCCTGCGATACCGGGAAAACAGAAAGAACCATTTGGACTACATGATCTTGCAGCGGTGCTCGGTTTTCAGGTATTTGAACACCCTGTTTGTCCGCACCGCCGTCTCCGGTTTTGCCGTCATGGCGGCGGGCACGCTCCTGTTTCTTGGCCTGATTCCCGTGTGTTTCCCTCACGCCGTCCTTTCCTATGAGCTGGAAGAGATCGGCGGCCTCATCATGCCGTTCCTGGAAACTGTCGCCCAGGCGGAAAACTGGTTTGCGTACTTCGGATTTTATACGCTGCTCATCGGGATTTCCGGCGTTTTTTGGGGCGTTCTGGCCCTGACCGTCTCCGCATGGGTGGACAACACGTATGCGATTTACATTTTTCCCATTCTCTTTTTGTACGCGATGGACTATGCTGCCCCCCACCTTCATCTGTATTCGCTTTCAGGGCAAATGTTTGCCATGTATTACTATGAAACGTGGCAGCAGGCGCTGCTTTATCCGCTGGTGACCTTCGGGTCGATGAGCGTTTTGTGCTACCTGGCATTCATCTATCGGGGAAGGAGGAACTGCCGTGAGTCTTAACAGGCGTTCCAATCATCTGCTCAGGGACATGGTCATGAAAATGCGGTCCGTGTTCATTCTGCTGTTGATTGTCGCGTACGCAGGTCCCTATCTGAGTCAGGGATATGTGTACACAAGCCGATACGGGGCCGTTTTGAATGCGTGGGGCACGTTTGCCTGCGCCATGAGCAATGCGAAAATCCTGCTTGTCTGTTTTGTGGGCTATATCCTGTTGATCAGCGATGTCCCCTACTTTTCCGCTGCCAACATCTATGAGATTGTGCGTTCCAAACGGCGGACGATCATGCCCGTGCGCGTCATTGCGCTGTTGAAGGTCACGCTGCTTTATTTTGCCGTGCTCTTTGTGCTTTTCTGCATTTTAGGCGGCTGTACGGATTTCAATCCCAACGTCTGGGACCGAATCCATTATTCCTACGCGCACGGGCAGTACATTGAGGACCTGTATATGGATGTTCCGGGGAATGTGATTGCAAACTACACGCCGTTTTCAGCCTTCGCGGTCAATCTGTGCCTGCTGTTGCTCGTCTTTACCAGCATGGGCCTGCTCTTGCTGTTTGCGGCCATGCTGTTGCCCGCAAAAAAAGTGCTGCTCGTGAGCCTGTGCGCCTGGGGCGGGTTTGACATGGCGATTGACGAGATGGGCTTCGGCTACAAAATGTATCTGTATTCGCCGTTGTCCTATACGCGCCTGAATATCATTGACGCGCATCACACCAACCTGTATTACCCCTCAAAAGGACGAATCGTTGCGGCTGCGCTTTTCATTTGTGCTGCGGTCACCGCCGGATGCCTGCTTTTCCCCGTAGAACGCCGGTTGGGCTATCTGAATAAGAAGGAGTAATTATCATGAACCAAATCATCCTTCATGAAATGAGCAAGTTCTTTGGCAAGAAGAATGTGATCAAAGCGCAGAATGCCTGCTTTTCTCCGGGCCAGATCTACGGGATTGTCGGGCAAAACGGTTGTGGGAAAACCGTGCTGTTCAAATGCATGAGCGGCCTGATGCCCACGACGTCCGGGCGTATTGAAATCCAGCTGGACGACCCGGCCCAAAAGGCGCGCCCGTACTGCGGCGTTGTGATTGACGGCGCGGGATTCAATGATTCACTCAGCGGTCTGAGCAATCTCGTCGCCCTGGCGGACATCACAAAAAAAGCCGACAAAAAAGCAATCGCCAGCCTCATGACGTCCGTAGGTCTTTCGCCAGACAACCGAAAAAAAGTGCGGTATTATTCCCTGGGCATGCGCCAGCGGCTGGCGATTGCCCAAGCGATTATGGAAGATCCCGCGATTTTGCTCCTCGATGAACCGCTGAATGGACTGGATTACGAAGGCGTAAAAACGGTTTACGACATCCTCAAGGTGCAAAAGGAGAGGGGGAAAATCATCCTCGTCGCCAGCCACCACGAGGAGGACATCCGCCTGCTCTGCGACGAGGTGTATTGGCTCAAGGATGGCATTCTGGAGCGGATTGAGGACATATCCGAATACACGCGGTTTAAAGAGGAATGGGTCAAAAACGAAAAAACGGATTGAGGAACTGCAAGCGTTTTCAAACAGTACAAAGCTCGCGCTTTACGACCTGCATGTTTGATTTCAAATCATCACAGGGCATACAGTGCGGGCTTGTCGTATATTCGTGGGGAGCAGAGGCACTTTGCCTGCGCGCTTGCCATGTTCAAACCATTTTACTATAACGAGAGCCTGAGTGTTTGGCTGCGGGGAAAACCGCGGAAAATACCTACGCGGAAGGCATAGGGCGGGGTGCGCAGGTATTCGACGGTTGTTCCCAAATAGGCCGCCAGCGCGTGCGCCATTGCCTTGCGGTCGGTGCAAATCGTTTTGATATTCATGGTGTCTGTTTAAATTAGTTGATTGTCTTGAAAAACGCTTGATTTACAGGCATATTCGCAGGTTTGCAGATTGATTTTACTACTCATTTACTACTTTTAACGA
>ERZ827423.2611-NODE-2611-length-13865-cov-50.567922_pt1 | contig 13865 bp, 8 predicted proteins | sample MGYA00519775_ERZ827423 | MGnify/ENA primary metagenome ERZ827423 (study PRJEB31778, sample SAMEA3449296) | human gut metagenome | biome: human gut; feature: human-associated habitat; material: faeces | place: United Kingdom | collected 2010/2012 ...
GCATCTGCCGCACCTCGCTCGCCGTATCGGCACTTAGAATTATGCGGTATTGCCACAGAAAAAATGACAGCAAAAAGGGGCCGGTGTTACCCGACCCCCCTTGCGGTTTAGGAATTCAATTATTTGAAGTAACGGTCCAGCAGACCCTGCATGCCGCGGCCATGGCGGGCTTCGTCCTTTGCCATTTCATGCACGGTGTCATGGATGGCATCCAGATTCAGAGCCTTTGCCTTCTTGGCCAGCTCCATCTTGCCTGCGCAGGCACCAGACTCGGCATCCACACGCATCTGCAGGTTCTTTTTGGTACTGTCGGTCAGGACTTCGCCCAGCAGTTCTGCGAACTTGGAAGCATGCTCAGCTTCCTCAAAAGCGTAACGCTTCCAAGCTTCGGCGATTTCCGGGTAGCCTTCACGGTCGGCAACGCGGCTCATGGCCAGGTACATGCCAACTTCGCTGCACTCGCCGTTAAAGTTCTCGCGCAGGCCCTGGATGATATCTTCCGGAGCATCCTTGGCGATACCGACAACATGCTCGGTCACATAGGAATTATCGGTCTTTTCGATGAACTTGGAAGCGGGAGCCTTGCAGACGGGGCAGAAATCGGGGATGGAGCCCTCAGCAATGTAGCCGCAGACAGTGCAAACATACTTTTTCATAAGAAATACCTCCGAATCAAAATAATGGTTTGTTCTTGGTTTTTAGTTTTATGAGCCGCACAAGGCGTTCGCTTTTTTGAACTCGTTCCCTGTGCTATGGTTATATTATAGCCGCAGAAGTGTGAAATGTCAACACTTTTTTAAAAATTTTTAAGACACTATCTTAAAATGTAATTTTGCTTTCCGCTTTGCTCTTCGGCGGAATAATTCTCTTGACAGCGGGAAAAATCAGGCGCGATACCATATAGGTGCAGGAACCAACGATAAGACCCGCTATCAGCAGCATCGGCGCATAGGTGATTGCCATTTTGTCTGAAAGCAGCGCTGCAGCCCCCAGCAGCTGGCCGCAGTTGTGCGCCAGTGCCCCGCTGACCGAAAAAATGTAGCCTGTGATGGTGAATGGCAATGCCAGAAGCAGGCAGAACACAGCCAGGGAAAGCGCGCCCCCGCACAGCGAAAGAAACCCGGCTGTAACGCCGCGGGTAAGCAACGCAAACAACGCCTTGAGCAGCACAAGATAAAGCGCCGAACGACGGTTCAAAAACAAAACGGCGTACATGACAACAATATTGGAAAGCCCCAGCTTCATGGCGGGCATCAGGCCAAAAAACGGGGTAAGCATGGATTCCAAAAAAGAGAGCGCCATGGAAAGGGCAAACAGCATGCCAAGCAGGGCGGTTTGTCTGGCTTTGTAGTTCTGCAAGGGGGATTCCTCCATTATTTTATGGCAATACCGCATAATTCTAAGTGCCGATACGGCGAGCGAGGTGCGGCAGATGCCAAGCCAAAAGCGCAGATAATACTGGATGCTGCAAAGGTGAGCGCCGCCAGTGGCGGAAACAGCGAACCGAAGCAGGGGCAGCGGTCGCAGAGTGCGAGGGGCTTTTGCCCCCGAAGCACGATGCGGGTACCGCAACCCGACATTATCGAGCATTTTGGCAACGCAGATGCCGTGCCGCAGCTGCCGCAGCGGTGCTTAAGCCGCAAGGCGGGAATTGTGCGGTGTTGCCTTATAAGTTACATGGATTCTGTATTTCAAAGTGTAAGGTGGCGGGCGGAGTTTGTCAAGCGCTGGTATTTTTGCGCAAAATTGTGGATGTGAAAGTGTGTGAGATTTACCCTGCGGGACTTGAAAAACAGGTGTAAATCGTGTATCCTATATAAGTACATTATTCTGGTGTACTATAGTAGGTGATCTAAATTCCCAGAGGGCCAAAGAGATAAATTTGAACCCCGAACCAACAAAGGAGAACTATATTATGAAAAAATTGATTTCTGCCTTGGCGGCAGCCGTTTTGTTTGCCACCCTGCTGGCTGGCTGCGGCAGCGGTGCTTCTTCCTCTGCCAGTGCTTCTTCGGAAGCTGCCAGCAGCACGGCTTCTGAGGCAGCCAGCACCGATGCTTCCTCCACCGAGGAAGCCACTGCCAGCGTGGATTTGGGCGCCATCGTGACCGCCATTGAGGCTGTGAACGAAGTGCCCAATGCCCGTGCCATCGATGACTTCTCCATGGAGAACGAGATGAACCTGACCCCGGATAACATTGTTGCTTTCCAGGGCGATGTGACCAACGACCAGGCAGACTGTGCTCTGGTATTCGCCGCCCAAGTCAAAGATGGCACCGCTGACGCCGTGAAAGCTGAACTGGAAGCCTATAAGGAATCAATGAGCAGCACGCTGTATGCTGACTTTGCTGATAAAGTTGCCAAGGCACAGGATGCACGCATTGTGGTAAAAGGCAATGTTGTGGTCATGGTCATTGCCGGTGTGAATGGCCCGGATTATTCCGCAATCGACACCGCTATTGACGGGGCACTTGCCTGATAGCACAAACCGATACCAAACAGGCCGCGCCCCAACAGGCTGCGGCCTTGTTTTTTTTGGTGGGCTGTTCCCCACACTCCCTGAACCAAGAGAGGAGGAACCGCTGTGAATTTTAACAGCGTTGTCTTTTTATTCTGTTTTATGCCGCTGGCGCTGGGGCTGTATTACCTTGTGCCGGGCAGGGTCAAAAATGCGGTGCTGCTGGTGGAAAGCCTGCTGTTTTTCTGCTGGGGCGGTATTACATGGCTGCCGCTGGCCGTGGGCATGGTTGCCATCAACTATGCGGCGGGGCTTCTGCTTGCCAGCCTGCCCGCCGGGAGCAGGCGAAAAATCGTGCTGATTGCTGCCATTGTGCTGACGGCAGCGGCGCTGGTCTACTGCAAATACACGAACTTTTTGCTGGACACGCTCAACGTTATCGCTTCCACCGGGTTTGCCAAGCTGAGTTTTTTGGATGTTTTGCCACTGGGCATCAGCTATTATACGTTTAAGCTCATCAGTTATACTGCGGATGTGTATACCGGCAAGGTAAAAGCGGAACGCAGCCCGGTGGTCTTTGCGGTATATGTTCTGATGTACCCGCAGCTGATCGTTGGCCCGATCGTGAAATACCGGGATATGGCGGATGTCCTACACCAGACACAGGGACGCTGCACCCTACAAAAAGCGCAGGATGGTGCTGAAATGTTTGTGTTCGGCCTTGCCAAAAAGGTGATTCTGGCGGATTCCATTGCGGCGCTCTGGCAGGATATCATCGGAACGGGCGGCATTGGGCTGGCGAACGCTTCCCTGCCGCTGGCATGGCTGGGCATTATTGCGTACTCTTTGCAGCTGTACTTTGACTTTGCGGGTTACTCGGAGATGAGCAACGGCCTGAGCCTGATGATGGGCTTTGAATGCCCGGCGAACTTTAACCTGCCGTACATTTCAGGCAGTATTACCGAATTCTGGCGGCGGTGGCACATCAGCCTTTCCGGCTGGTTCCGGGATTACATTTATATCCCGCTGGGCGGCAACCGCTGCAGTGCCGGGCGTCAGATACTGAACATGCTGGCCGTCTGGGCGCTGACCGGCATCTGGCATGGTGCGAACTGGAACTTTATCTGCTGGGGCCTTTACTATTTCGTGCTGCTTGTCATCGAAAAGAACTTTTTGATGAAGTACCTGAAAAAAGGCAAGGTCTGGCCGCACATTTACACATTGTTTCTGGTGGTACTGGGCTGGGGGCTGTTCACCTGCAACGCCCCCGGTGCACCGCTGGGGCTGCTGCTCAGCCGGTTATTCATCCCGCAGGGCGGCGTTTCGGCGCTGTATTTCCTGCGCAATTATGCGGTGCTGCTGGTTGTGTGCTGCGTTTGCTCCACCCAACTGCCGGGGCGGTTCTGGCAGTGGTGCAAAGGCAAAGCCCCGCTACGGGCAGCGCTTTGCGGCGTCTGCTTTGTTCTGTGCACGGCGTATGTGGTAGCAGCAACGGGTTCCACCGCACTGTATGCAAACTTTTAAGGGGAGGGATGGCTTTATGGAAAAATATGTTCACCGCAGATCTGACCGTCATCTGCCGCCAGTTTCCCTGATTGTTTTTGCCGCCTTGCTGTGCGGGTTTGCACTGGTCAACCTGTTCTGGCCCAAGCGCGAGAACTCGGAGCTGGAAAACCGCAAACTGGCGCAAATGCCAGTGTTCAGCGTAAAAACTTTGCTGAACGGCAAATGGCAGGATGATTTTTCCACCTATCTGCAGGACCAGGTTGCCCTGCGCGATGGGTGGATCAACCTGGAAAGCGCCGTCAATGCCCTCGCGTTTGGCAAAACGGAGGAAAGCGGCATCCTAAACGGCAAAGATGGCTGGATGTTCACCAAGCTGTTTACCGTCAGTACGGATACTGAGAAGCAGCTGGGGAAAAATATCAGTGCCGTCACAAACTTTGCCCAGCGCTACCCCGGCCGGGTCACTTTTTTGCTGGCACCTTCGGCCAGCGATATCTACCCGGAAATGCTGCCGGCCAATGCCCCCATGGTGGACGAAGATGCCATGCTGGATGACATTTTTGCCCAAGTGCAGGCCAGCGGGGCGGATGTGATCGATATGCGCGACGATTACCGCGCCAATAAGGACCAGTATCTGTACTTTAAGACCGACCACCACTGGACATCGGATGGTGCTTACCGCGCTTACCAGCAGTTCTGCACGCTGAAAAATCTGACGCCGTTTGACTGCAATGTCTATACCAAAATTACCGTCCCCGATTTTTACGGCACGCATTATTCTGCTACGCGGCGCTGGAATGCACAGGCGGACAGTTTCAGCTATTATGATCTGCCCAACCAGATGACAGTTTATAAAGTAAACGGCGAAGCAGATTATGAACCGGTGAAAACCGAGGGCCTGATGAACCTTGCCAAGCTGGATACTCGTGACAAGTATGGAGCTTTTTTGGATGGCAACAACGGTTATTCGGTGATTGAGGGCAACGGGACGGGCAGCATCCTGGTGGTAAAGGACAGCTATGCCAACAGCTTTATCCCCTACCTGACGGCGAATTATGCGAAAATTGGCGTGGTGGATTTCCGCGGGCTGGCCTATGGGTTAGATTCCACGATTGAAAAAGAGGGCTATGACCAAATCTTGATCCTGTATAACTTCCAGACTTTTATTTCTGACAACAAAGTGATTTATCTGGACCGCCCCACAACGCTGAAGTAAAAACGCCGCAGCCCGCCTGCATTTTGCAGGGCATCCAGCTTGTGCCGGGGAAATGTGATTTTGCGGGAACCTGCAGGAATCCATTTTGAACAGGCGGCCAATAGAAATGCCGATGCTTTAGCCTACGAATCTCACTGTGAGGTATACCGCATGGAACACCAACCTTTTACCATTGCGCAAATGCGCCCCATCCGTGATTGTATGACAGTCTCCCGCCCGGCAAACCTTGGCAAAGAGGTGCCGGTCACCTGGTTTTCCCTTGGGGCGGGTACTACCATTACGCCGGAAAGCTATGACTGTACGACCCTGTATGTGGGTGCTATGGGCAACGGCCGCTTTATCTTAGGCGAAGATGGCCGGGCAGTTCCCTTTGCGGGGGATGATTTTCTGGCTGTTCCGCCCAAAACACTGTGTGGAACCAGCACGGATATCGGTATGATCTATACTGAAATTATTTTGAAAAAGGAGAATACTATCCTGAACAACATCATCAAAGCTGGCCAGCCCACAGCCCTGAAAGACCTGATTTCTTACGAAGAGGGCAGCATTGCCAATGTTGACCTTGTCCACGCAGACAACATGAAGTTTGTGCTGATGGCATTCGATGCGGGCACCAGCCTGCCCCCACACCGCGCCCCCGGCAACGCCATCCTGACCGCACTGGAAGGCAAAGCAATCATTGACTATGAGGGTCAGGATTACGAGCTGAACGCAGGCGAAAGTTTCCGCTTTGACAAAAACGGCCTGCACAGCGTTACCCCGCAAGGCAAGTTCAAAATGAGCCTGCTGCTTGTGATTGAGTAAAATCAAACCATAAATCGCATTCCCCCGATGCAGAAGATAACCCTTTTGCATCGGGGGAATTTTTATTGGGAAAGCAGCGTGGAATAGTACGGTTCAGCCCTTTAGGGCAATACCGCATAATTCTAAGTGCCGATACGGCGAGCGAGGTGCGGCAGATGCCAAGCCAAAAGCGCAGATAATACTGGATGTCTTATCGAGCATTTTGGCAACGCAGATGCCGTGCCGCAGCCGCCGGAGCGGTGCTTAAGCCGTCAGGCGGGAATTGTGCGGTATTGCCTTAGGTTTGCGGCAAGGAACCACCCCTCAGGCCGCTTCGCGTCCAGCTCCCCTCCAGGGGAGCCACCACAATCATGGGGTCCCCCGCCCTACTGGCCCGGCAAATATTTCACCGAACCTATGCCCACAAATACAAAAATGCCGCAGCAGACTGTTACATCTGCTGCGGCATTTTATTTAGGGGTTAATGGGTTGGGTTACAGCTCATTGTTCAGGCTGTGGGATTACTGCCGAATGCCGGTGTTCTTATCGAAATGATAAGTGCGGCCATCGATGACTGCATCGCCCTTAGCCATGGTGCCATAGATTGGGTCGAAATAGTAACGCTTGTCAGCGCTCCAGCCCTTGATCATGTGGCCCTGTGCATCGTAACGGACCCACTTGCCGGTACCATCGGGCCTATCAGCCCACTGGCCAGCTTCGGATTCCTGATAGACATCCTTGCTGGTGGCTTTCTTGCCCTGATCAACAGAGTCCAGCCAGTACCAAGCGTCGGAAGCCGGGTCATAGATTTCCTTGCCGCGGCCATCCAGGCCCTGGCGAACGCCCTTTTCGTACCAGAAGTCAGCGCCTTTGATGGTCAGCCACTGGCCGTCCAGAGCGATACCGGTGTACTCGTCAAATGCGCAAGGTACACCGTCAATATCGCCTGCGCCCTTAGCCATAGCGCCGGTGATCAGGTCAAAGTAGTAGGTGCCCTTATCGGTCGTCTGCCAGCCCTTGACCATGTGGCCGTTCTCATCGTAACGGACCCACTTGCCGGTGCCATCGGGCTTATCAGCCCACTGGCCGGCGGCGGATTCCTGGTAAACGTCCTTGCTGACGGTCATTGCGCCGCCCTGGACAGCATCCAGCCAGTACCAAGCGTCGGAATCGGGATCATAGATCTCTTTGCCGCGGCCGGTGGTACCCTGCTTCACGCCGTTTTCGTACCAGTACTTCTTGCCGTTTTCTTCAACCCAGCCGTTCTTCTCGCCGTACTTGGCGGTGTAGTCCTTGCCGTTGAAGGTGACAGCAGCGGTGGTAACGCCGCTGGTCTGCTTTACAGTTGCATCCACGAACTGTGCGCTTGCGCAGTTCTTATCGGTGCAGGTAAAGACAGCCATTGCGGTAATGGTGGTCTTTTCAGCGGCACCATGAACGGTGCGCTCCTCGGCTTCAATAGCCTGAGGTTCTTCGCTGGGGTTGGTGGGTTCAGTGGTTTCAATCTTCTTGAATTCTGCAATGATTTCAAAGTTACAATCGCTCATGCCAACTGTATACGTACCACCATCTTTGACTTTATCCGTGATACTGGTCTGACCATGGCGAGCCAGCTCCAGTTCATAGCCCGTATTCGGCGTAACCGTTACAGCCATTTCTGCATCCTTCGGTGCACGTTTCAATTCAGATTTGCCATTAACTGTAACAGTAATCGTGCCACCTTCAGCCGGGTCTGCCGTAGTTACAATGCTGTACTCAACAGTCGTAAACTTTACGCTGACATTTACATCGCCGTCCGGCATTTTGAAAGTATAGGTATTTTCATCTACCTTTGTGGTGGAGACATCAACTTTGCCAGATGTAACCGTTACGCCTGCCAGCTCAGTCAGCAAAGTATCTGTATCTATCGGGTTGATCTTCAGTGTAACAGTATCACCAGACTTTAGACCCTCAAGCTTTTCAGTTTCCTGTCCATTGACCGTAACTTTGCCGTCGCCGCCCTTGGTAACAGTTACTGTGTAAGTCTCGGTCGCAATTTCCTCAAACGCAGCGCTAACGGTAACATCAGCGGCAGGCATCTCGAAGGTGTAGGTGTTTTCCTTACCGTCTACTGCCTTAAAGTCGTTAATTTCTTTCTTCGTTCCGCCATCCGTATAAGTAGCTTTCAGGCTGCCGTCCGTGTACTTAAAGTTGGTATTCGGGGTAACGGTAACAGTAACAACATCCTTCGCAGCTGCGGTTTTCGGCTCTACGCCCACAGTGCCGTTTTCAACAGTACCCGCCACAGTAACGTTATACTTCTTAACCTCTTCAAACGCTGCGCTGACAGTTGCATCGCCAGCGGGCATTGCAAAGGTGTAAGTGTTGGCCTTTTCTGTGTCAGGAGTTGCTTTCAGGGTCTGATTGTCGCCGTAAGTAACCACCACACCGTCAGCCGTCAGGGTATAGCCATCCTTCGGGGTAGCCACAACGGTAACGCTGGTGCCCTCAGCAACCTTATCCAGGTCAGCTTCGGGGCTGGTGATCTTCAACATATCCTTGTTAGCATCGGCCACCTTGACCGCATAGGTCTTGGCGTTTTTGGTAACGCTGATGGTCACATCGCCGTTCGGCATGGTGAAGGTGTAAACCGTCTTAGCCTTTTCGGTGGTAGCCTGGGCTGCGGCTTCGTCCTGCGCTGCTTCCTGAACTTCATTCAGAGCAACTTCGGTATCGCCGCTCTTTGCGGTAACGGTAACGATATCGGTGCCAGTCTTTTCTACGGTCAGGGTAACGGTATCGTCTGCAAGGTAGTTGTTGTTGATGGTGCCCAGGGTCAGGGTAACGCCTTCAATCTTGTCCGGCAGGGTTACAGTGTGAGGTACGCTCTCGGTTGCGGTATGGCAATCAGAGCACAGGTACACATTGCCGCCAACGGACTTGGTTTCCAGCTCGTCCAGCTTCCAGGCATGGCCCTTGGGCCGTGTGTCGTCAGTGTACTTCTTTTCACCCTTGGTCAGGCCGTACTTGTTGGTGCGGTCCTGGGTGTAAGCGGGGGTATCGCACCATGCTTCAACGGAAACATTGGTGGTTTCGCCGCTCTTCAGGTCGCTGACCATGTCGGACATCGGCATGGTTTCAACCAGGTTAGCGCACCACATGAACTCTTCGTTCTTGTTCTTCTCGTCAGAGCTGCCCATGTTCTGGTTGTAACTCGGGTTGTAGTTCCAGGACTCGGTCTTGTAGCTCTTACGGTTTGCATAAGAAGTGCCGGAAGCATCGGTCTTGACTTCTGCCTTGCCGTCCACCAGTTCCTTATAGGTGTTGGACAGGTTGGTGCCGACAGAAACGATCAGCTGATCCTCGGTGGTTTTGATGCCGGTGATCACAGTCTGGCCCTGCTGGGTGGTGGTAGTAAAGCTGTAGCTGTCACGCAGGGTCAGGCCCGCCAGAGGATGGTTCATGAAGGTCTTCAGATACTGCACACTGTCGGTATTCTGGGGGCTGTCCATGATAACCATGCTCATGCCGGGAAAGTGGGTATCGGGAACCTTGTTGCCGTCCTTATCCTTGGTCAGCTTAATGCCGCCATAGACGGTGTTGTATTCCTTCACTTCTTTCACTTCGCCGGTGGTGGGGTTCAGGCGGTAGATGGCGTTGTTGACGTTGAAGTACAGCTCGCCATCATACAGTGCGGTAGAGTGTACCAGTGCGGGGTAGATCCGCTTTGCAGCAGCGTCTGCCAGGCACTCGGTGTTCAGGTTGTTTTCAACCTTGGTATGCTTATCTTTTGCACTGGTATCGATCTTATAGATGGTGCCAGCTTCGGCCAGAACCTTGGCATTGCTGTCGTCATCATTGAAGTTGCTGCTGGTTTCCTTCAGATCGTTGTAGTACATCAGGATGATATCAAACGGGTCATCCGTCTTGGTAAAGCTGCTCATGCTGAAGCCGCCGGGTCTGCTGCTGGAATCCTCTTTGCGGATATAGTAGTTCGCATTACGCGGACGTGCTTCCAGAGTATCGGGGCCCTGGTTCTGCATCTTCTTCATGAACTGCTGCATCTGGGAGTTGTTACCAGAGCTGCCGGAACCAGAGCTGCCGTTGTTGCCGTTCTCGGACTGCTGGCGGCGCATGTTGTTATACAGGTTCTGGTTGGTCGTGGTATCAACGTAATAGAAGTAATTATTGTCGAAGTAGATGGGGCTGCAGATAGAGGTGAACCAGGTATCCTCGTAGCAGGTATCGGTGTAACGGGTCTCGTTCTTGTTATCCGCCTTGGTGTAAGAGTAATGCGGCTTGCCGTTGTTCAGCGCAACATTGCCGTCTTTATCCACATCGGGATTCTTGTTCTTGGTGTAGGTGTAGCCATCGTACAGCGAGTCAATGTAATCATAGTACTTGCTGTAACGGCCTTCCAGACCGGAGGGAGAAACCAGGAAGTTGACATGGCGCATGTCGCCTGCGTTCTCAACACGGGTCTGGGCCATGCACTCGGTGTTCACGTCATCATAGCAGACGTCAACATAGTACCAGTTCTTGTTGGCTTCGCCGGTGGTCATCGTAGCAGAGTTGCTGTCGCCCTGCAGCTTGTTGACCTTGACTGCGTTGAAGTAGTGGACGTTGTTGAACATGCCGCCGCCGAACGCATTACCGGCAACACTGGTATCAGAAGTATCGCAGTAATACAGGATCTGGGCAAAGTCAACAACAGCGTTATCGCCTACTTCATCGGGGGTCTTCCAGCTGCCGTCATCATTCTTATAGATGCTCTTGTTGTCAGGCAAATTCTGGACCATGTAGTTAAATGCAGCTGCATAGCCCAGGCAGATGCAGCCATACTCAACGCCCTTAGCGCCGATCTCGCCGCCCAGCAGGGCACCGAAAGCAGTCGTCTGGATGGGGTCGTTGTTGCCGCCGCCGGTGATATCGCCCATGGAGCCCATATCGAATTCTGCAACCTGGGAGATCCAGTCGTGCAGGATCAGCAGCTTGGTGACATAGTCAGCGTCACCCAGCTTGGCAACCTGTGCCAAGCCTGCATCACGGATGGCTTTCAGAGCTTCGCCATAGTTCATGACGTAAGACATGAACGCCTGCGGCAGCATGTTCAGCATGAATGCCATGGTGGTCGGCGGGACATCATCGTTCGGATCAATGCTGCACAATATCTTGATTGCGCCCATGGTGCCGGTGATGCTGCCATCCTCGCCCTGCTTCTGAACGCCCTTGGAGGTCCAGAACGGGGCAACCACGCCGAAGTACTCTGCTTCGTCCTGGTTGAACTGCGACAGCTGGAAGTAGTAGTAGTTCATCTGCGCAGTGGAGACATCGTAAGTATTGGTGACCTGGTTGCCCTGGTCGTCCACATACACGGCAGTCTTCTGGCTGTCGTACAGCAGCAGGCTGTTCTTGCCCTTGTTGTCGCCGCTCTGATAGGTGAAGTTCACCTTGCTTGCGTCAACCGGGTTGTTCTGCATATCGTACCAGTTGCCGTCCTTCATTGCGGACACCAGGGTAACGCCGGTGCCGCCGGAGGTGGTATCCAGGGTCGGGGTGCCGCCCACGTTGATGTAGACGGAATTGTCATTCTGGTCTACCACAACGCTGACCGGCATGGTCATTACCGGCTGGTTTTTGATTTCTTCGCCGCAGACAGCGCACTTGAAGGTGACGCTGGTGCATTCCCAGTCAATGGTAACGGGAGCGCCGGCAGAAATTTTGCCGGTTTCGCTGTCATAGAACAGCTGGGCATTATCTTTGGAAAATTCGCCCTGCTGCGTTTTTTTCATTTCCCAGTTGAAGGAAACAACAAAGTTGCCATCTGCATCCTTGGGCACGGCATGGTTCTGGCAGGGCAGGGCGGCAATGTCGTCGGTGCGGGTGGTGGGTTCCTTGTATTCCTTCTTAACCGGGCTCTTGTCAGCGGGCACGCTGGCAGAGTAAACGGTCTTGCCGGCAGCGCCGGGCTTTGCCTCGGTGGTATCCTTGGTTACGGTGCCTTCTACCTTCTGGTAGGCATCGTCCTTTTCACAGGTATACACAGCGGTGTAAGCCCAGCCGTCATCGGTCTTGGTCCAGTAACCATCGGGGGTTTCCTTCCAGGTATGGGTGTGGCCATGCTCCGGGTTGGTGTCATTCCAGTACCATTTCGGCTCGCCATAGGTATGGCCGTCCGCAGCGGCGCTGGCCGCAAAGGTATCGGAGTTTTCAGCAACGTAAGCCTGTGCGTAGCTGTCAGCCTGCTGCGCAATCACTTCATCATCGCTGTTGGTCATGGACTCCATCGCAGAGGTCATGCCGGAGCTGCCGGTAAAGGTAACGGCGGTCACAACGCCTGCGGCGTTCGTCTCATAGCCCAGGTCGGTAACGGCGCTGGACAGATGATACGTTTTGATGGTGGCAGCCATCACCGATGCCATCTCGTCCTTGTTCAGGCCATAGGCTTCGGTGTTGATCTTGCCGGCTGCGGCGTTGGCGTACATGGCATCGGCCAATGCATTTTCCAACGCTGCAAGGCTCATGCCCGCCTTGCTCTGTGCAGTCGCTTCCAGCTTGGCATCGTCCTGCTCCAGTTCATGCACTTCACCCTGGGCAGCCAGCGTTTGGGCTGTCTGCTTGATCAGGTCTGCGGTGCTGGTGAACTTGGGCAGGGACTGCACAGCGCTGGCCGCGCTTGCTGCGCTAGCTGCAACAGACTGCGCTACCGAAGAATCAATCTTGGTAGTTTCGGCTGCTGCGGGAAGCGCCACGCTTTGGGCAACCATGGCTGCTGCCAGCACGGATGCACCAAAACGCTGAAGGTTTTTCTTCATAGTTTTATCCTCCCTTAAGTGTTACTACTTTCCCCTTTTGTGTGAAAAGTGGTACGGCAGATGTGCGGCACTTTGCAGGTGTTGATTGCAAAACGCCTGGTTGTGCTCCCCTCGGTCTGGCGATCCCTTGCCGGGCTGCGGCCTGCTTTTGGGGCTTTTGGCCCCGGCACAGCGGCTGACAAAACGTTGTACCGGCTGCATGCCTTGATCCCGCAAATGATAACCTTTCCGACACATCTAGGTATATACATTATATCACAGTTGCCAGAATTTGCATAGTTCATTAGAGCGGTTTCTATCTAAATTTTTGTCCTTGAATCAACTGAAACCTGTTTTTCGCACATTATTTGCGTTGCGGTGCGGTGACCCTTTGGCGGTATTTATTAACATTTTTGAATGGTTTATTCCTGATTTTATCAAATGATTAAACATTTACCCCGATAATGTTCTTTGCAATCTCTTAATCCAATCATCCGGTATTGTGATCGCGCATTTTTTGCCATTTCGGTTTGGCTTGTTGTTGAGAGATTTGGCAGAGATTGGAGGAAACTTGAAGGGAAAATTGGAGGTTGAGAATTACCCATTATAAATTGTACTGTAGAAAGCGTTCCTGACCGTTCCGAAAACTTAGGGATAGATCACCCCTTGCCCCTTAACCGCGACCTGAAATACACCTTCCCAAGGTAGGGCGGTGTGAGTGTCCCCTCCTGCTCTACTTTTTCAAAGTTCCGAATGGTGTCCTCTCCCCTATCTACAATTCCTGATGTTTTCATGATGCCTTCCTTGGTCTTCCACACCCGGCCTTTGCCCCCTCCCCGCCCCATAAGTCGTACACAACAAAAAGGCCCCTGCCTTAACAGCAGGAGCCTTGAAAGCTATATCACAAGCCGAAAATTACTTCTCGATCTTGGAAACAACGCCGGAACCAACAGTGTGGCCGCCTTCGCGGATAGCGAAACGCATGCCTTCTTCCATGGCAACCGGGGTGATCAGCTCAACGTGCATATCAACGTTGTCGCCGGGCATGCACATCTCAGTGCCTTCGGGCAGGGTGATGATGCCGGTAACGTCGGTGGTACGGAAGTAGAACTGAGGACGATAGTTGTTG
>ERZ827423.2612-NODE-2612-length-13858-cov-4.816996_pt1 | contig 13858 bp, 14 predicted proteins | sample MGYA00519775_ERZ827423 | MGnify/ENA primary metagenome ERZ827423 (study PRJEB31778, sample SAMEA3449296) | human gut metagenome | biome: human gut; feature: human-associated habitat; material: faeces | place: United Kingdom | collected 2010/2012 ...
AGCAGCCCATGCTGGAGTTCTCCGGCTCCTGCGCCGGCTGCGCCGAGACCAGCTACGCCCGTCTGGTGACCCAGCTGTTCGGCGATCGGATGTACATTTCCAACGCCACCGGCTGCTCCTCCATCTGGGGCGGTCCCGCCGCTACCTCTCCCTACACCGTGACCGCTGAAGGCCGTGGTCCCGCATGGGCGAACTCCCTGTTCGAGGACAACGCCGAGCATGGTCTGGGTATGTACACCGCACAGGCCGTCATCCGTGAGTCCCTGGCTAACAAGGTCAAGGAAGTCATGGAGAAGACCACCTGCGACGAGCGCAAGGCCGCTTGCCAGGCATGGCTGGACACCTACAACGACGGCGAGGCCAACAAGGCCGCTACCAAGGCTCTGGTCGAGAATCTGGAAGCCAAGGTCTGCTGCGACACCGTGAAGGACATTCTGTCCAAGAAGGAATACCTGTCCAAGAAGTCCGTGTGGATCTTCGGCGGCGACGGCTGGGCATACGACATCGGCTTCGGCGGTGTTGACCATGTGCTGGCACAGAACAAGGACGTCAACGTCTTCGTCTTCGACACCGAGGTTTACTCCAACACCGGCGGACAGGCCTCCAAGGCTTCCAACATCGGCCAGGTCGCTCAGTTCGCGGCTGCCGGTAAGGAGACCAAGAAGAAGTCCCTGTCTGAGATCGCGATGAGCTACGGCTACGTTTACGTCGCTCAGGTCGCTATGGGCGCCAACCCCGCTCAGACCATCAAGGCCATCACCGAGGCCGAGGCTTACCATGGCCCGTCTCTGATCATCGGCTACGCTCCCTGTGAGATGCACTCCATCAAGGGCGGCATGACCAACTGCCAGGCCGAGATGAAGAAGGCCGTTGAGTGCGGCTACTGGAACCTGTTCCGCTTCGATCCTTCCAAGGACACCGGCAAGTTCCAGCTGGACAGCAAGGCTCCGAAGGACGGCTATCAGGAGTTCCTGATGAACGAGGCTCGTTACAGCCGTCTGACCCGCGAGTTCCCCGAGCGTGCAACCGATCTGTTCGCCAAGAACGAAGCTGCCGCCAAGGAGCGTTGGGAGCATCTGAACAAGCTGGTCGAGATGTACAAGGACTAATCATCCTGTATTTTTCGATTCTGCCCTAACAAAAACAGCCCGTCCCCGGTAACGGGGGCGGGTTTTCCCAACTTATCAGGAGGAATGATATGAAGGTACTGCTGCTTAACGGAAGCCCCAAGGCAAGGGGGAATACGGCCTATGCCCTTTCCCAGATGGCGGAGGTCTTTGCCGCAGAGGGCGTCGAAACCGAAATTCTCCAGGTGGGCAATCAGCCCATCCGGGGCTGTATCGCCTGCGGAAGCTGCCGGAAGACCGGCAAATGCGTCTTTGACGACGTGGTCAACCAAGCGGCGGAGGCGTTTCGGGAAGCTGACGGTCTGGTTGCAGCCAGCCCGGTCTATTATGCCTCGGCCAACGCCACGCTGGTGGCCTTTCTGGATCGGCTGTTTTACAGCACCGGCTTCGACAAGCGGATGAAGGTCGGCGCGTCCGTGGTGGTCGCCCGCCGGGGCGGCTGTTCCGCCACCTTTGACGAGCTGAACAAGTATTTCACCATCAGCGGAATGCCCGTCGCGTCCAGCCATTACTGGAACAGCGTCCACGGCCGCGTCCCCGGCGAAGCGGCGCAGGACTTGGAGGGCATCGCCACCGTCCGGAATCTTGCCAAGAACATGACCTTTCTGATGAAGTCCATCGCCCTCGGCAAGGCGCAATTCGGCCTGCCGGAGCCTGAACCCGTCTCCCCCACCCACTTCATCCGGTAAAGGAGGGTCACTATGCTCTGCACCGTCACGGACATTCGCGGCGATTACGCCTACGTCAGATACGAAGACACCGGCGTTGTCTCCGAGGTCGCCATTGCGCTGCTGCCCTTTGGCGTGGATGTGGGCGATCAGCTGAAATTCGAGAACTACGAGTTCACCCGCATCTGAAAAACACAATGCCCCCAACATGCACGCTTACTGTGCATATTGGGGGCATTTGCCGTGGAATCACATTTTCAGCAGGTTCGCTTCATAGTACAATTTCACATACATGGCAATTTTCGCAAAGATTGGAACATCCTTGCCGCCGGTGGGGGTGATGGTGATGGTACACATATCGCTGGAATAGCTCCAGTCGATATCGCCCTCGGCCAGTACGGTCTCGCTGTCGTCCCACAGCGTCTTGCAGTCCTCCGAAGCGTACAGTCCGATGGGGGTAAAATCCGGATCGAGGAAATAGACGATATAGGCGTTGTCCCAGTTCGGGTCCACCCGCTCCTGGGCATAGCCGAGACAGTTGTCGTCCATGTCATAAAAGCCCAGGGTGGAGCCGGAATTGACGCCCTCCTGGTGGTTCACCGGCTCGTCCGTGACGTACTTGGCGTAAAACCACTCCTCGTAGTTCGCAGAAATCGTCCATTTGCCGTTAATCAGCCCCGTTTCCCGCATGAATCCGGCGAAGGTGCCGTCCACGCGGATGTCGCTGGCCTGATTGGCTTCCGAAAAATCACCGCTGATGGTGATCACGCCCTGACCGTTCAGCGCCGCCTTGGCATCGTCGGCGGTGGCATAGGTTGCCGCTTCCTCACAGCCCAGCAGCAAAACGCTGAGAATCAGCGCCGCGAGCAGCGCAATTTCCTTTTTCATCTCTTCTTTTCCTCCTACATATGATTTGTGATCGCGCCCTCTTTGTCTCTCGCCAACTCCCGGGCGGCCATCACCGCCATGCACACCAGCAGCGGCAGCTTATCCGACCGGTAAACGATCAGATAGGCGTTATCGAACACCGCGTTTTCAACGGTCAAATCCATGTCGTCCATGATCGCGCCCAGCATCTCGCCGTTGAGCGTGACCTTGTAGTTGTGGCCGACGGTGCCGCTGTATTCCCGCAGCTCCAGTTTCCCTTCCGTCACCTCCATGGTGAAGCGGTCCCGCACCAGGTCAAACTGCTTTTCCAGCGTGCCGTAAACTACACCGTCCTGATAGAACTTGTATGTAGCCAGCGCGTGACCCAGCTGCTTGGTCATGGCGAAAACCTCCCGGTCGTACCTGTCCAGCACCCGCAGCTTCACCAGCGGCACCGTTCCGTCCACGGTGTAGAGGACATTGCCGTCCGTATCCTGGACGGTAAAATGCTGCCCCGTCAGCTTGAAATCCTCGCTGAAGGTGTAAATCTGAGAGGCAGAAATTTCCTGATAGGGCAAAATCCTGCCGGTTTTCACGAAATGTTCCAGGCTTTTCTGAAGCCACTCCCGCATCAGGAAGACGTCCGAATGGTAGCATAGATGCCCCGCGAGGCTCTCCCCCGCATCGGCTTCCGCCGGGAAACGAGGTTCCGTCAGGCGCTCCGAAATGGCAGCATCCAGCATGGAGTAGCCCACATAGCCAATCAGCCCGTCACGGTTCAGGTAAAAATACAGAAACTCCCCCCGGACATTCGGCCCGAAAATCAGGCTGGTATAGGGACTTGTGGAAAATTTTCCCAGGTACGCAGAGCCAAGGGGCGTCTTTTCATTTTGAAACGCCCGGTAAAACTCATCGATCTTCCGGGGCGCATCCATGGCAATCATGGCGCCCCCATCCGTCATGGCGTTGTAGTCCGCCGGAGAACCCATGTTGAACACCGCAATGCCGACAATCAGGATCACAGTTGCAATGGACACCGGGATATTATCCCAGTTTCCAACAAAGCAGAGCCACACCGCCAGGGCAATCAGAATCAGACCGATGATCCGGAACTTCCAAATCCGCCGCTTGATGGCAGGCGAATAGCTCACATAGGCGTCAATCTTTTCCTGCTCCTGTTTCACGATGTTTTTTGCCTGCTCCGCCGTCCGTTTCACCGGGGATTTCCCGTCAAACAGCCATGCCAGGAAGGCAAACACGCCCGCGACCAGCAACAGAAACACCAGCCCTACAATGGTAAGGCCATCAAAGACCCCATCTTTAATGTCGATGATGACATTGTAGACGGCGTACAGGATCGTGGCCGCCGCGAGGCCAAGAAAAACCTTTTTCATGCGCACTCCACCTCTCTGTCGGATGATTTCAGTGTATCACATTTGCGCCATCCATACAAGAGAATCTTTTCCAAAAATGCGCAATCGGGACGCCACAGCCCCGTCAGCCAGTGGCGCGCTTCCGTTTCGTGCAGACAGCCATTCCCAGCAGCCCCGTTCCCGAAGCCGCCAGCACCACCGCGGCAACGACCGGCGCCGGCTCCTGTCCTGTAGGGGGCGGTGACTGGTCGGCGGTCATCGTCTGAGGACGTACCGTAATCTCCCAGATGTCCTCATAGGGCAGCTCGATCACAAAGGGCGGTATTGTGTTATTTCCTGTCGAAACGCCGGTCTGTCTGATGAGATACAGCCCCGGCGACAGATTGGAAAAGAGGGCGCTGCCCTCCGCGTCAAAGGGAACCGTTGTTCCCTCCGCTGCCTCATGCTCCGCCAGCCACGACGCCAGCGACAAGGACGGCAGGTCGCCCCATCTTATCAGTCCCCCGCCGTAAACCTCGTCCAGCCAGTAGCCGCCGTCCGCCTCGACGCCCGCATGGTACAGCGTCACGGCACTTTCGGCGGGCGGCTTCGTCTCCGGGATAACCCGGATGGAACCCGTTTGGGCGGCGTAGGCCGGAATGGCACCTCCCAGCAGCAGTCCGACCACCAACAAAGCAAATACAAGCCGTTTTATCATTTCGCTTCTCCCCTTTCCCGGTTTGGCTACAGTATACCCTTTCCGGGGAGAACAAGCAGTCGAAGCACGGAAGGAAGGCCGAGGGGTTTTCCGGCGAAAAAATGCCGGGCAAGCGTTTTGTGCTTGTCCGGCATGGGAATATTCTGTTATCCCACAGGAACGGGGGTAATTCTCATGACCTTGCGCTGGTATTCGGAAATGCCCAGAGCCAGCACGTCCATAGCCCGCTCCAGATCCTCCTGCTTGAGGACATAGGCGATACGCACCTCGTTGATGCCCTTGCCGGGGGTCTCGTAGAAGGGTGCGCCGGGGGCAAACATAACGGTGTCCCCCTGATGGTCGAAGTTCTCCAGCAGCCAATACTGGAACTTGTCCGCATCGTCCACCGGCAGGCTCGCCATGACGTAGAACGCGCCCATGGGTTCCTCCACCACCACGCCGGGAATCTGACGCAGCTTGGAAATCACCGTATCCCGGCGGCGGCGATACTCCTCCTTGCTCTGGCGGAAGAATTCGGGATCCACCGTATACAGCGCCGCTGCGCCGATCTGATCGATGGTGGCGACGGACAGACGGGACTGGCAGAATTTCAGCAGCGCCGCCTGCAACTCCTTATTCCGGGTCACAACACAGCCCACCCGTGCGCCGCAGGCGGAGAAGCGCTTGGACGCAGAGTCGATGATAACCAGATTCTCGTCGATGTCCCGGAAATGCGCCATGGTCGGCACGCCGAATTTATCGTCGTAGCAGAATTCCCGGTAAACCTCGTCGCAGATCAGGAACAGGTCACGTTCCTTGGCGATGTCGGCGATCATCCGCATCTCCTTCTGGTCGAGGACAACGCCTGTGGGGTTGCCGGGGTTGGTGATCAGGATGGCGCGGGTGTTCTTGGTGATCAGACTCTCGATCCGCTCCCGCTTGGCATAGTGGTAGCCCTCCCAGGGGTTGGTGGGCAGGGCGCGGATAACGCCGCCCGCCGCATGGACGAAGGTGGTGTAGTTGGGGTAATACGGTTCGGGGATGATGACCTCGGTGTAGGGGTCAAGAATGCTCAGGCAGGTCATCAGCAGCGCCTCACTGCCGCCGGTGGTGATGAGGACGTCGTTTGGCGCCAAATCCACCCCCAGCTTGTGGTAATAGCTCCGCACTGCGTCAATGAGCACGGGCATACCGGGAGACTCGGCATAGGCCAGGGTCTTGTGGTCAAACTTCCGCACGGCATCATAGTAAGCCGTGGGCGTGGGCAGGTCGGGCTGGCCGATGTTCAGGTGATAGATTTTCTTGCCTTTTTTCTCCGCCTCCACGGCGTAGGGATGGAATTTCCGCATGGGCGAGGGCTCACACCGGTTTGCGTTGATGGATATCTGCATAACTACCTCCACCGGCGGTACTTCCGCCGGATTTTCTTTCGGAATCTCTGAATCTTCGCCGGAATCAGAGCTTCCTGTATTCTTTTGTAAGGCGAACCACCTCCGGGGTGAGAATCGCCAAAGCTGTCAGATTGGGAATCACCATCAGGCCGTTGACGGTCTCCGCCGCCGACCAGACGACGCCGGTTTGCAGGCACGCCCCGGCGACCACGGCCGCCATCTGCGCCGCGACAAAAAGCTTCCACGCCCGCGCGCCAAAGAGAAACTGGGCGCACCGCGCACCGTACAGTCCCCATCCAAGCACCGTGGCAAACGCAAAGCATACGAGGGAAACGGCAATGAAGATCGGCGCAAAATCCCCGTATACCGTGGCAAACGCCTTTGTCGTCAGCTCCGCACCCACATCTTTGCCGTAGGGAATCGCCACGCCGCTGACGAGAATGACCAATGCCGTCAGCGTGCAGATGAGGATGGTATCGAGGAAGACCTCCATAATCCCCATCAGTCCCTGTTCCGCCGGGTGGGAAACCTCCGCCGAAGCGTGGGCAATAGACGCGGTGCCCATGCCGGCCTCGTTGGTGAACACTCCGCGGCTGCATCCGACGCGAAGCGCCTGATAAGCAGATCCCAGAGCGCCGCCTGTCGCCGCCCGGGGAGAAAACGCCCCCGCCGCGATCGACGCGAATGCCGCCGGAATTTCCCGCCAACGCAGAGCCAGTACCACCGCGCAGAGCAGGATATATGCGGCGGAGATGAACGGCACCAGCCGCTCAGCCACAATGCCAATACGTCTCGCGCCCCCAAGGAGCATTGCGCCCACCAGCGCGGCCAGAACCAGTCCCATCACCAGGTTGCCGAGTTTAGTCTGTTCCCCGCCGAAGCGGGTCACCACATCGTTGACGCCGGAAATCACGGCGTTGATCTGGGTGGCGTTACCCACGCCGAAGGACGCGACCACGCCAAACAGGCAATAGGCAACGGCCATAGGCGAGAATTTCGCCCCCAAGCCCTGGGTAATCACATACATTGGGCCGCCGATCCAGCCCGCCGGGGTTTTCACCCGATAGCGAAGCGCCAGCGTGACCTCCGCGTACTTCGTGACCATGCCGAGGACGCCGCAAATCCACATCCAGAAAACGGCTCCCGGCCCGCCGAGACAGATCGCGCCGGCAACGCCGACGATATTTCCCGTCCCCACGGTCGCCGCCAGTGCCGTACACAGCGCCTGAAAAGGTGTTACCCCGTCCTCGCTTTTCCGACCGGGGCGAAGCATGGAGACAAACCGCCTCCAGGCTTTGGGGAACAGCGTCAGCTGGGCGAAGTGAAGCCGCAGGCTCAGATAAAGTCCCACGCCAACGATCAGCACCAGCGCAGGCGCGCCCCAGACGATTCGATTCAGGCCGTCGATGTATTTGGTCATTTTGTCCTCCTAGCATACCACTTTTTTGTTGAAACTGCAAGAGATAATTTGATAAAATGTCAAAAAAGCGGTTCTCCTTTTCGGAGAACCGCTTTCGTGATTGATTATGTTCATTCCCATGCCGCCCAGATTTCCGGGCAGTAGCCCACCGTGGCCTGCTTGCCGTTGCGCACGACAGGCGTTTTCATCAGGGTGGGGTTGTCGAAGACCTTGTCTTCCTTCGCCCGCTGGTCGTCCATGTACTTCATGAGGGTGATGTCCGGGGACTTTCCGTCCCAGTCGATGAGGTTGTCAATGCCGCCCACCGCCCGGAGAACGCTGTCAAATTCCCTGCCGGACATACCGTATGCCTTCAGGTCTATGGACTGAAAGGGAATGCGCCGCTCCTTGAAGTAGCGCTCCGCTTTTTTGGTGTCAAAGCACTTGCTTTTACCGAAAATCTGAATGTTCAATACTCAACCTCCATCAGGCACAGCCCCTGGGCAGGCGCCAGGAAGCCCGCGTCCTCCCGCTTGCCGCCGAAAAGAGCCGGAATGCTCTCCGCCTCCCGCTCTCCCCTGCCGACCTCCACCAGCGTACCAACCAGGATCCGCACCATGTTGTAAAGGAAGCCGTTTCCGGTGAACGAAATTTGGATTTCCTCCCCCTGCCGCTGAATGTCGATGGAGTCAATCCGGCGGACGGTGGACTTTTTCATTTTGGAATTGCCGCAGAACGCGGAGAAATCATGCTCCCCCGTCAGCAGCACCGCCCCGCGGCGCATGGCGTCCAGGTCAAGGCGTTCCGGCATGGCCGCCACGTACCGCCGCTCAAATACCCGCGGCTCCTGAGAATTCCAGATACGGTAGCGGTAGGTCTTTGCCCGGGCATTCAGGCGGGCATGGAACCGGGGCTGCACGTCCACACAGGAATATATGCCGATATCCTCGGGAAGATACTGCCGCAGTTTGGACAAAATCTCCTCCGACGGCATGGCGCTTTCGCAGTGGAAATTTGCCACCTGCCCCAGCGCGTGTACCCCGGCATCGGTGCGGCCGCTGCCGCTGACCTCGATCGGTTCCTCCAGAATCCGGGAAAGGGTCGTTTCCAGCTTCCCCTGGATGGTGTCGTCCCTTCCGGGCAGGCGCTGCCAGCCCCGGTAGCGGGTGCCGTCGTAGCAAATATCAAGCCGCAGATTCCGCATAATCCTCCATCTCTTCCCTGGCCTCCCGCTCGGTATCCGCAGAGAACAGGAACTTGCCGTTTCTGTCATACACCTGAACGTGTCCACCCACATAACGCATCTGAAACATAGCCATCAACCTTTCCTTTTGGTTTCTGGCCATAGTATAACACGCTATCTGTCCAATAAATCGGACTAATTAGGCTTACGGCAAACTTTTTTTCATGCGGGAGGACAGCCACTGGAGAATATCCCCGTAAACCTCTTCCCGGTTGATCTCGTTGAGAATCTCGTGCCTGCACAGCGGGTAAATGTGTACAGAGACATCCGTCATTCCCGCCTTGCGGAACGCGTCGGCTGCGCGACGGACGCCCTTGCCGTAGTTGCCCACGGGGTCGTCTCCGCCCGCAATAAAAAATACGGGCAGCTCCTTGCGCATGGCGGCAAGGCTCTCCGGCTTCTCGATGTGGCGGATGCCCGTCATCAGATCCCGCAGCAGCCCCGTCGTTTCGGTGAAGCCGCACATGGGATGGGCGATGTAGGCGTCCACGATCTTGGCGTCCCGGGTCAGCCAGTCGAATTCCGTGCGGGGATGCTCCACCTTCCGGTTGTAGCCGCCGAACACCAGCTTGTGGAGGGTCTCGTCGGGGTTGGTCTCCCCCACCCGTTTGCACACGCTCTCCACCACCTTGATGACGGCAGGCAGCGCAAAGGCAGGCTGCCAGCCGGTACCGCAGATGATGGCGGCGTCAATGCCGCTGTCCGGGTACTTGCACAGGATGGTTCTCGCCATAAAGGAGCCCATGGAATGGCCAAACAGGACGTAGGGAATGTTCGGATATTCCGCCTTTGTCATTTCCAGCAGATGATAGCTGTCCGCCACGGCACTGAACCAGCCGCCGGTGAAGTAGCCCTTGGTTTCTCCTTCGCCTACGGACTCGCCGTGACCCATGTGGTCGTCGGCCACCACGACGAAGCCCCGCTGCGCCAGCACCTGGGCGAATGCGTCGTAGCGCTCCGCCACCTCCGCAATGCCGTGGACGATCTGGAACACCGCCTTTGGCTCTCCCTCCGGCATCCAGCGGCAGACGTGAATCTTCCCCGCGCCGCAGGAATCAAACCAGAAATCCGCTCTCACCCCACCACCTCATAACCGGCGTCGGTGATGGCCTTCTTCAGCGCCGCGAGATTCGCGTCGCCGGTGACGGTGACATTCTTGGCGTCCAGATCGACAACCGCGTCCGTCACGCCGGGAACGCCCTTGCAGGCAGTCTCCACGTGAGCCTTGCAGTGACCGCACATCATTCCGTTGACCTTGATAACCGTTTTCATAGTTGTATCCTCCTTGATTTCTTCGTGTTTCGGGACTTCCACGGTCGCCGGGGAAGTCTTCGGCTTGAACAGGCGCAGACGCAGAGCGTTCGTCACCACGAACACACTGCTCAGGCTCATGGCCGCCGCGCCGAACATCGGGCTGAGGGACAATCCCAGAGGCAGGAACAGCACACCGGCGGCAAGGGGAATTCCCAGGGTGTTGTAGAAGAACGCCCAGAACAGATTCTGCCGGATGTTGCGGATGGTGGCCTTGCTCAGCTCCACCGCGCCGCTGACGGCGGCGAGGGAGCCGGTCATCAGCACCACGTCCGCCGACTCAATGGCAATGTCCGTTCCCGCGCCGATGGCCATGCCCACGTCGGCACTGACCAGGGCAGGCGCATCGTTGATGCCGTCGCCCACCATAAGCACCCGGTGTCCCTCCCCTTGGAGCTTTCCCACCGCTCCGGCCTTGTCCGTGGGCAGCACGTCGGAGATCACATGGGCAATGCCCGCCTTCCGGGCAATGGCCTTGGCCGTAGCTTCATTATCGCCTGTCAGCATCACTACGTCAAGTCCCATTTTTGTCATCGCCTGCACGGCAGCCTGAGAATCCGCTTTCAGCACGTCGGCGGCGGCGACGGTGCCGAGATAAGCGCCCTTTTCATTGGCAAAATGCAGGGGCGTCTTTCCCTCACCGGCAAGCGCCGGCATGGCCGGAACCCTGACACCCAGCTCTTCCATCAGCCGCCCGTTTCCGCCGTAGCACCGGACGCCGTCCACGATGCCGGACACGCCCCGGCCGGGAAGGGTCTCAAAATCCTCCGCTGTCGGATAGGGGGTATCCCCCACCTTGTTCAGGATGGCCTTGGCAAAGGGATGCTCGGATTTGCTTTCCAGGGCGGCGGCAATCCGCATCAGCTCTTCCGCATTTACTGCGCCGGGGAGAACGTCCGTCACCTCCGGCTTGCCGGTGGTGAGGGTGCCGGTCTTGTCCAGCACCACGGTGTCCACCCGGTGCAGGTTTTCCAGCGCCTCGGCGTTCTTGAACAGCACGCCCATCTTGGCGCCACGGCCGGTACCGACCATGATGGCCACCGGCGTGGCCAGCCCCAGCGCGCAGGGGCAGGAGATCACCAGCACGGAAATAGCACGGTTCAGGGAAAATTCCAAATCGTATCCCGCGATCATCCAGACGATGAACGTCACCGCCGCGATGCTCATAACCACCGGGACAAACACGCCCGCGATCTTATCCGCCAGCCGGGCAATGGGCGCTTTGGAGCCGCCCGCGTCCTCCACCATGCGGATGACCTGCGCCAGAGTGGTATCCTCGCCCACCTTGTCCGCCCGGAATTCCAGATATCCCTCGGTATTGACCGTCGCGGCGGCGACCTTGTCTCCCACGCCCTTTTCCACGGGGACGCTCTCTCCCGTGAGGGCGCTCTGGTCAACAGAGGCACGGCCTTCCAGCACGGTACCGTCCACGGGAATGCTGCTGCCGGAGCGGACGATGACGATGTCCCCCACCGCGACCTGCTCCACAGGAATCTCCACGATCTCCCCGTTTCTCCGCACGGAGGCGGTCTTGGGGCTTAAATCCATCAGCGAACGGATGGCGTCGCCGGTCTTGCCCTTGGCGCGAGTCTCCAGAAATTTGCCCAGGGTGATCAGCGTCAGAATCATGGCCGCGGATTCAAAATACAGGTTCTCGCTGTAGGACTGCACCAGCTCCCAATCCGCATGCCCCATACCGTATGCCATCCGGAACAGCGCCGCCACGCCATAGCCCAGCGCGGCCATCGAACCCACGGCGATCAGAGAATCCATATTGGGCGCACGGTGCCACAGGGCTTTCAGGCCTCTGCTGTAATACACCCGGTTCAGGTACACCACAGGCAGGGTCAGAAAAAATAGCAGCAGCGCCGCAACCAGCGCGTTTTTCACGCCGTGATACCAGTGGGGCGCGGGCAGGCCGATCATGTGTCCCATGGTGAAATACATGAGGACGACCAGGCAGATTGCGCTGCCGATAATCCGCTTTTTCATTTCCTTCAAAGCGGCTTCCGCCGGTGCTGCCTCTGCCTTTTCCGCTTTCTTTTTGCCGGGCAGGGCGGCGTTATAGCCTGCGTCCTGCACCGCCTTGACGATGGCAGGAACGACGTCCTCGCTCGCCGCCTCCACCTGCATGGTTCCCGCAAGAAGGTTCACTTCCGCTTTTTCCACGCCGGGAACGGCGTTCGTCACCTTCTCCACCCGAGCGGAACAGGCCGCGCAGGTCATGCCGGTGACATTGAATTTCAGTTTCATGATTCTCCCTCCATTTCAGGGGAATCCGCAAATGAACCCCGTATTCCGGATAAATTCATTGACTATTCCCTTCATTTATGATACCATTCTACCAGGATAATCCAAAAAAGCAAGTATGCACTATTATGTGCCATACTACCCTTTTGGATACCGTAAGGAGGTGACGGAATGGCAAAGGAAGACAACTGCCCAGTGGAAGCCACGCTGGAACTCATCGGCGGAAAATACAAGGCATTGATTTTGTGGCATCTTTCCCAGGGAATCCTCCGTTTTTCGGAACTGCGTCAGGTCATCAAGGGTGCGACCCCCAAAATGCTGACCCAGCAGCTGCGGGAGCTGGAGGCCAATGGTCTGGTTCATCGGGAGGTGTATCCCGTCATCCCACCCAAGGTGGAATACTCCCTGACGGAAACCGGCCGCAGTCTGATGCCCGTTCTCGTAGCCATGCGGGACTGGGGCGCGGACTATCTGCGTCGGAAGAACACGGAACCCTGCTGCTTCATGATGGGAACAAATCCCATCGTCAATTCAACAAACCGATAGGAGAACTGTTATGAACATCAAAGTCACGGCTGACAGCACCTGCGACCTTTCCGCTGACATTCTGGAAGAATACAACATCGCCATCACTCCCCTGACGGTTATCAAGGCCGGGACGGGATACATCGACGGCGTGACCATCACCCCCGCCGAGATTTTCGCCCACGTCGCCGCAGGCGGCGACCTCTGCTCCACCTCCGCCGTCAGCGTCGGCGAGTATCAGGAGCATTTTACAAAATACGCGGGCGAATATGACGGCGTAATACATATCTGCATCAGCTCGGATTTTTCCTCTACATACCGCCACGCCTGCATTGCCGCGGAGGATTTTGAGAATGTCCGGGTTGTCGATTCCCGGAATCTGTCTACCGGTCAGGGTCTGGTAGTGCTGAAAGCCTGCGAGCTGGCGAAAACCGCCGCGTCTCTGGATGAGCTGAAGCGGGAGCTGGACGACTTCACCTCCCGGGTGGAGGCCAGCTTCTTAGTAGACAGGCTGGACTATCTGGTCAGGGGCGGCCGCTGCTCCTCCGCCGCCGCACTGGGCGCGAACTTACTGAACCTAAAGCCCTGCATTGAGGTGAAGGACGGTAAGATGGGCGTAGCGAAAAAGTATCGCGGAAAATACGCAAAGTGCCTTGCAAACTATGTCAAAGACCGTCTTGACGGACGGGACGACCTGGACGACGGCATTCTCTTCATCACCCACACCGGCGTCAGCGACGAGTGCCACGAAGCCGTTGTGGAAGCCGTGTCAACCTACGGCCACTTCCGTAAGGTTTACGAAACCCTGGCCGGCTGCACCGTCTCCTGCCACTGCGGCCCCGGCACCCTGGGCATTCTTTTCGTCCGGAAAAAGTAAGCTGCAACAGAGGGATTTGTTGATACAGACAATGCCCGGAGCATGTTAAGGCAACACCGCACAATTCGGCAAGAAGTCTCAGCCAGAATTTTTGACCCAATTCAAAGTTCCGAAAATGGAGGAATACTGTATGTACCCGCAAGGGGTATGC
>ERZ827423.2618-NODE-2618-length-13826-cov-2.581802_pt1 | contig 13826 bp, 10 predicted proteins | sample MGYA00519775_ERZ827423 | MGnify/ENA primary metagenome ERZ827423 (study PRJEB31778, sample SAMEA3449296) | human gut metagenome | biome: human gut; feature: human-associated habitat; material: faeces | place: United Kingdom | collected 2010/2012 ...
CAGGAAGTCAGTGCGGTATGTAATGAAATTATCATTATCAATGAAGGTAAGATGATTGTCAAAGATAAACCGGAAAACATTTCCGCGCACATTGAGCAGACGCATGAACTGACGATGGAGATTAAGGGAAATAAAGAATTAGTCCGCAGCATTTTATCGGGCATTGAACATATTACAGAATATAAAGTGACCGATTCTGAAGACGATGAAATCTGTAAAGCCATAGTTATTTCCGAGGCGGATTCAGATATCCGTGAGACGGTCTTTTATGCGCTAGCTGAGAATAAATGTGCTATTTTGGAAATGCATACGAAGGAGCCTTCTCTTGAGGAAACCTTCATTCGCCTGACCGGAAATGGCAGCCGTCAGATGGCGGAGCGAAACAGCCGCAGAAGAAAAAAGGAGGGAAAATAAGATGAGAGCGATTTATAAAAAGGAATTAAAGTCCTATTTTACATCTGCCATTGCGTGGGTGTTTCTGGCGTTTTTCTTGGTGCTGACCGGATTGTTTTTCTTCCTGTATAATTTGTCCGGTGGTTCGCTGAACTTTTCTACCGTTTATGGAGCCATTGAGATTTTCTTTATTCTGCTTTTGATTCCGGTACTTACGATGAAAAGTATGGCGGACGAGAAACATCAGAAAACGGACCAGTTGTTATATACGTCACCAATTTCGATTAATAAAGTCGTACTTGGAAAATATTTAGCGTTAGTTACATTATTTGCAATTGGTCTTTTGATTGTGTCACTTTATCCGATTATTTTACAGAATTTAGTGCGCAGCGTAGCAGAAGAGGGAAGTACTTCTTACACGGTAAATTATGCGGTTGCTTATGGCAGCACGCTTGGCTTCTTTTTGATGGGATGTGCTTACATTGCCATTGGCGTGTTTGTTTCTTCTTTGACGGAGAGTCAGGTGATTGCAGCCGTTGCTATTGGTGTTATCAATATTTTCACGATGCTGATGACAAGTCTTGCAAATATGCTTCCATCCAGCAAAATTTTTATGGTATGTTTCTTCGCAGCCTTAATTGTTTTGCTGGCATTTGCCTTGAATTTTTGGATTCATAACAAATGGGTTTCGGCGCTTGTTGGACTTGTGGCTGAAATTGTCTTGTTTGTTTTGTATTTCTTTTTCTCATCCCATTTTGATGGTTTGCTGTACAACGTGTTAAGTGCGATTTCATTTACGGACCGGTACACAAACTTTACATATGGTATTTTGGATGTGAGCGCGATGTTATATTATGTGAGTGTTAGTTTTCTGTTTGTATTCTTTACGATTCAGAGAATTAAGAAACAACGCTATAATTAGGATGCGTGGAAAAGGAGGATATCATGAGCAGGAATAAAAATGAAAAGAAAAAATTTGCAAGCCGTAAATTTAAGATGGGAAGTTTTCAGACAATTACGATGGTAATTGTGCTTGCCGTAGTAGTGCTTGTTAATGTTGTAATTGCCAGAATGAACTGGTCAAAAGATATGAACTCGGATTATTTGTATTCCCTGTCATCCGATACGATTTCGTATGTCAAAGGATTAAAGGATGACATTACCATTTATTATTTGGTGGAAGATGGACATGAGGCACAGACGAGTTCTTATACAAAGACAATTAATGTCGAGAATATCATTAAACTTTACGATGGTTTGGGAACGGTGAAGGTTGAGAAGAAAAATCCGGTTCTTTATCCGAACTTTGCGAAAAAATACACAAGCGAGAGTGTGCAGGATAATGACATGATTGTGGTGAATAACAAAAACGGAAAATCACAGTATTTGTCATTTCAGAGTGATATGATTGAAATGACGTATGACACTTCTTCCGGTTCTATGGAGCAGGTTCCAAAATCCTTGAAGTTAGAGTCGGCAGTTACGTCGGCAATTCAGAAAGTAACATTAAAAAATACAAAGAAAGTTTACGTGGGCGGCGGTCACAGCATGCAGTCCTTAAATGATGACTTTACAGAACTTCTCTCGAAAAACGGATTGGAGAAGGAAGACTTTGATTTGACGAAAAATACAAAAGTGCCGGATGACTGCAGCTTGCTTATTTTGTACAGTCCTGCTGCCGATATTACAGAAAACGAGTATAAGTATCTGAGTACTTACTTGAAAAAGGGCGGAAAGGCAATCTTTTTGCTGAATTATACAGTGGATACACCGTACTACAATAAGCTGTTAAAAGATTACGGCATTAATGTCCAGTCCGGTTATGTACTTGATCCGGATAATTACTTTGCTTCTTATGGAAGCAGTGCCTATATGCTTTTGACACCGCAGGTAAGTAAAGACAGTGATTTGACATCGGATTTGAGCACAAAAGACGTTCTTTCCTGGTACAGTAAAGGAATGACGGCAGATAAGAAAGTGCGAAGCACATTGACTGTTCAATCGGTTTTGACGACATCGGATAAATCCTATGCACGCAAAATCAGTGATAAAGAAGATACACAGGATTTGGAGAAAAAAGACAGTGACCAGGCAGGACCTTTTAGTGTAGCGATGACCGCAGAAGATAAATATGCGGAAAATACAAAGGGTGAAGGCCATGCAACGAAGATTTTTGCGATTGGTTCCGTTGCCTTTATGGATGTGCCAAACAGCAGTTATGGCTCAACAACAAGTATTATCGGTACCCAGATGGCAGAGCAGTACAATAACCGTGCAATTTTAGTAAACGCCCTGAAGTGGCTTGTCGGTGATGGCGGAGATGAGATTAAAGTATTAAATATTCCGGATCGCTCCCTCTTAGAAGAGACAGTACAGTTAAACTCCGGTGATATTACCTTCTGGACAGCTTTGCTTGTTGTAGTTCTTCCACTTGCCCTGCTGCTTTGCGGATTCCTGATTTGGAACCGAAGGAGGAAAAAATAATGTCAAGTAAGAAAAAGAATGCCATTACGATGATTGCCCTTGTGGTGGTACTGATTATTTGTTTGGTCCTTTATTTTGTGATTCCACGCGGTAAATCATCAGACAAAGATGCAGACAGCAGTTCGACAAGTGAATCGAACTCAACGGATTCCGGTTCGGACAATGCAAAAATTACATTGGATACCATTACGTCTGATAACATTTCTTCGATTACCTTGACAAAGAAAGGTAAACAGGCGTGGAAACTTTCCCAGAAGAAAAAGGGGACATGGAAGATTGACGGAAAAGAAAGTGCTCCGGTATCGGATGATACGATATCTTCTATGGTAAAAAATGTTAATCCGGTGAAAGCAACACAGAAGTTTTCAGCTAAATCCGGAAATCTTTCCGACTACGGTTTGAAAACACCGGCATTTACAATTGCGATTGAGACAAAAGACGGCGCTTCCTATCAGTATCAGATTGGAAGTGAGGTGCCAAAATCAGATATGGGCTACTACGCAAAATGTTCAGGACATGATGAAATTTACTGCTTGAATACCGCAATGATTACGGCATTTAACGTAGATGAGATTAGTTTCATCAAGATGGATACACTACCTGAAATTGATGATGATTATTTGACTGCATTTTCTGTAAAGAATAAAAAAGGCAATGATTTTGCAGCGAAAAAGGTGACGGATGCAGAAAAAGTTGATTTTTACTCGAACTGGAATATTACGGCACCGTATGCGAAACCACTGGCAACCAGTCAGTCGGAGTGGAGTTCAGTGCTTGGTTACTTTACGGTTCTGAAATATGAGAAAATGGTGGAGTATGACTGCAAGAACCTTAAGAAATACGGACTGGATTCGCCAACTTCTGCGATTACGGTAGATTTCTACCAGCCAAAGGATGGTTATACACCGACAGCTACGGCAACACCAAATGCTATGGTGTCCGATTCGTCTTCGTCCTCATCTTCTTCGGATGCTTCCTATATCATTCCGGAGAACAAAAGAATGTATAAGTCGTTAAATCTTTTGATTGGGAAAAAGACAAAAGATTCGTATTACGTCTGTGAAAAAGGAAGCCGGAATGTGTATACGATGAGTTCGGACACGATTGAAAAGATTACAAAACTTGATGCCTATACCAATATGGACCACTGTGTGTATTCTGTACTTGCGACAAGCATAAAAGGATATGATGTCACATACGGCAATACAACACTTTCTGTAACACGTAAAACCGTGAAAAAGGATACTTCAAAGACAACTGCAACACCGACTGCTGCGGCAACCGAAAGCGGAACTGCAGTTAATAATGCAACGGATAGCAGTGTGAAGAATATCTGGACATTAAATGGCAAGAAGATTTCAGATGATGACGAGAGAGACTTCTTATCGCCGTATTCACTTGCTTATCTGCTTGAGTATTCCGGAAAAGCGGATAATAAAGTAAAACCAAAGAGCAGTAAGCCGGTCCTCACAATTGTGTACCACGAGAATAACCGTGATGTAACTGTTCGTTACCTGCCTTATGACGGAATTAACTTTTACCGGGTAGAGAAAAACGGCATGGATTATTTCCTTGTCGATAAATTGTCGGTAGACGATATCATTAAAAAGTTTAAAGGCATTGAAAAACTGGCAAAATGATAAGATTCATAAAAAGCACTTGAAAAATGTTCAGGTGCTTTTTATAATGGAAGAAAAGCAAAAAAGTTAGAAAGAGAGACAAAGAGCAATGATGGATATCAAAACGTATTTATATAATACTTTGACAAAGTCAGTGGATGAGTTTGTGCCAAACGAAGAAGGAAAAGTTGCGATGTATACCTGTGGACCGACGGTGTACCATTTTGCACACATTGGAAATCTTCGCAGTTACATTATGGAAGATGTACTTGAAAAATACCTGCGTTATGTTGGCTACGATGTAAAACGCGTCATGAATATTACGGATGTCGGACATTTGACAAGTGACGGTGATACCGGGGAAGACAAGATGCTAAAGGGAGCGAAAAGAGAGCATAAGACAGTTATGGATATCGCCCGCTTTTACACGGATGCATTCATGGCTGACTGCGAAAAGTTGAGCATCAAACGTCCGGATGTTGTAGAACCTGCGACAAACTGTATTCCGGAATTTATTCACATGATTGAGGTGCTCTTGGAAAAAGGATATGCTTATATTGCAGGAGAGAATGTGTACTTTGATACCTCAAAATTGGATAATTATTATGTTTTATCTTCTCAGAATGAAGAGGATTTGCAGGTTGGTGTCCGCGAGGATGTTGAAGAAGATACAAATAAGAGAAATAAGACAGACTTTGTTCTTTGGTTTACCAAATCGAAGTTTGATAATCAGGAATTGAAGTGGGACAGCCCTTGGGGCGTTGGTTATCCGGGATGGCATATTGAGTGCTCCTGCATTAGTATGAAACATTTGGGAGAATATATGGATATTCACTGTGGTGGTGTCGATAACATTTTTCCTCACCATACGAATGAGATTGCCCAGAGCGAGGCCTATATCGGTCATAAGTGGTGTAATTACTGGTTCCATGTCAATCATTTAAATACGAAGAATGGGAAAATGAGTAAGTCAAAGGGTGAATTTTTGACAGTTTCTCTTTTAGAGGAAAAAGGATATAATCCGATGGCATACCGTTTCTTCTGTTTACAGTCACATTACCGCAAGCCGCTTGAATTTTCGTGGGATGCACTGGATAATGTAGTAAGGGCGTATGATAAGTTAGTAAAGAGAATTGCCAATCTATCAACAGATGGAGAAGTGGATACGGCTGCGTGCGAAGAATGGAAGATGAAATTTGCAGAGGCACTTTCTCATGATATTAACACCAGTTCGGCAATTACTGTTTTATATGATATGTTAAAGGCAGAACTTTCGGATGCTTCGAAACGTGTGTTAGTGCAGAGCATGGATGAAGTACTTTCTTTGCAGCTAGAGAAAGCGTGGGAAGAAAAAGAGGCAGATGTGGACGATGAACTGGCTTCTTATGTTGAGAAAAAAATAGAAGAGAGAAAAGAAGCAAAAAAAGCAAAAGATTTCGCAAAAGCTGATGCAATCCGCGAGGAATTGCTAGCAAAAGGGATTGTGTTAAAAGATACCAGAGAAGGTACTTTCTGGGAAAAGCAGTGATAGGAAAGGATGGATGACATGAAAAGGAAATTAGTGAGTCTTTTCTTGAGTCTTTCACTTATGGTTGTAAGTGTGACGGGATGTCAGTCAGATTCTGTTACGGAGGAGACCAAAAAAGAAGTGCAGACAAAGAAAAGCCAGGTGTTATCGTTATACAAGGAAATTGAGACGATGATTCAGAAAAATCACATTGAGGCAGATGCTGATTTTGCAAAGATGAAAGATAAACTTACGTCGATGTCAAAAAAGGTAGATGAAAAGATTGAGGATACGACAGAAGAGGATGCAAAACAAGCCATCACGGAGTTAAAGCGATTAGAAACAAATTTGCAGCAAACAAAGAAAAATGTCGAGGCACACATAGCAAAATAAAAAATCAAAAAAAAGGGGCATATCAAAGGATATGCCTCTTTTTGAAATCGGAGATCAGTCTTTATCACCTAATTCTAAGTAAAAGTTAAGAAAGTCAGTGCGTTTTTCCTTTGTTGCCGCAATCGCAGAACGCGGGTGACGGTTCATCTGACCGGTCAAAAGATAGGGAATGTTATATCCCCAGACAACACCGGACTCTTTTAAGGGCACGATATGTTTTTCCAAAAACTTAAGAAGCGGAATAATATCATACTTAGGATTTTTCAAAAATCCTAACAACTGCTCGCTGGCACAGTTTCCGGCACCGCGGCCCATGCCGTTTACAGTGGCGTCTAAGTAGCTGACACCCCTGGTAAGAGCGGTGATTGTGTTGGCAAAGGCTAACTGCTGGTTGTTATGTGCATGTATACCGGTAAATTTACCAGTATTTTCAGCTGCCTCCAAATATTGGTCAGATAAGTCATCAATCTGCTCCATATAGAGAGAGCCGTAACTGTCTACTAAGTAAATACCATCGACTTCGCTTTCTCCAATCAGCTGCAGTGCTTCTGTGATTTCTGATTCCTTTGCGTTGGAAATCGCCATAATGTTAATCGTTGTTTCGTAGCCCATATTTTTGCAGTGTCTTATCATATCAAGAGCTGCCGGAATGGTATTGATGTATGTTGCAATACGAACCAGATCAATGACACTTTCCTCACGTGGGATAATGTCACGTTTGTAATTGCATCGGCCAACGTCTGCCATAACAGCAATTTTCATATCCGTATCGTTGTCACCAACGATGTTGCGAAGGTCAGCCTCTTCACAGAATTTCCATGGTCCGAAATCTTTCGGGTCAAAAATATCTTTGGATGCTTTATAGCCAAATTCCATATAATCTATGCCAGCTGCAACATTCGCAGCGTATAAATCACGTACAAAATCTTCTGTAAAACGGAAATCATTCACAAGTCCTCCATCCCGAAGAGTAGCATCTACCACTTTAATATCCGGGCGATAAGAAAGCAAAGAACCTCTTTTCTTTGACATTTTCGTGTACCTCCTTTGTAATTTTATCTTCCTTGCCTATTGTATCAGAAAATTCATAGAAAGAAAAGGATTTCTTATTGCTATTTTTTCAAATACAAGGTAAAATATATTGTTGTAACATCCAATAACAGATGTTGAGAAAGCATAGGAATATGGAGGATGATGAGATTGAAAAAATGGATTGCTTTATGGAGTGCACTATTGATGATGATAAGTATTCTGCCGGTGATGCCGGTTTCGGCAGAGGAAGTTTCGGCACTTGAGCAGGCAAAACTTTGTATTGATACTATATTGACTGCTGCACCTGCGCCGGAAGATTACACATTTTCGGAAGAACTGGCAGATGAAGTGGATAAATTAGGAAAATTACTTCAAACGGGGCTTAGCACATCTGAGATTGACACATTGGATGCGTATGTTGCCACAAAGACGACATCGGAGGTACCGGGAGAGGATGAGACAACAACAGAGACCGTTACCCGTTATCAGTCCGTGCAGAAATTCTATCAGGATTATGCCGATGCACAGAATGCGGCATTAGAGGAACTGGCAGCACCGATTCATACAGCAGTAGATGCCATGTTAGCAAGGCCTTTAACAAGAGAAAATTATAAGACGGCAAGTGAGAGTTATGCAAATGCTTCTGCTCACATAAAAGCGGCAGTGGATGCGGATGATGTGAATGCACTGAATCAGATTCGCGAACTTTTGGAACTGGTAGACAGTGCAGATCGCGCATTTTTACGAATTGAAATGCTAAAGGCAGATGCTTCTGCCGGTGATTATAACTTATTTTTAGAAGATGTTCAGTCCGCAAAAACAGCCTATGGATTGTATGAAAGTAAATTTGCGGAACTCCGCCGTTATACAAAATATGCAGACTGTTTAATCAAAGCAATGAAAAATTCCTTGTTTGAAAATTACGAGAAATATGAAAAAGCAAATATTATCGCAGACGTTGAGCAGGCGTATGATGATTTAGGTGTCTATGATGTTCTTGACAATACCGTAAAAGAAAAACTGGATGTATTGCAGGATGCAGTAGATGCCGGTGCGGCCAGCAATTTTTCACTTTCGGTTTACGACTATTACCGTGGAGAGGCAATTCAGTATGTGCTGACTCAGTACCGCAACATTGAGACCTTTGAGGAAATGATTGCATTGACCTCAGAAACGCCGAAGAATAAAACAGAACTTACCGCGGCACTTCGTGCTTACCGCTACTACAATCAGGAACTTACTGCGGATGAGCAGGATTTGGTGGCACCTGAACTTGTGAAAAAGATGAACAATGCCGTATTGTTAAATACAAACTGTGAGGAAGTAAAAAAACAGATTACAGATATTGGTACGGCAGCGTCGGATGATGAATTTGAAGATTTCACCAAACGTTATGAGCAGGCATACAAATCCTATCGTTTATTTGTTAATTCTTACAGCGGAATTTGTGATATATCGGATTTGATTTCGAATCTGTCAACACTGGATGAAGCAACCGACCGTTTGGAAATGCTTAAAAGTATTCGACAGATTGAAGAGACGGAAGATGCTTTAATGTGTTCGAAGAAATTGCAGATTGAGAGTCTTTTAAATGCATATGCGTCTTTGGATGAGGACAAACAGGCAGCTATTTATAAAATTGATTCTCTTCGTGAGATTAATGCCGATGTACAGGTGGCAAGTGCCCTGCGTATTCAGGTTGATACACTCCGGAGCGGAGAGGGCGGTTATTCTCTGTTAGATGAGGATACGGTGAAAAAACTCCGCGCAGACTACGAGCAGATGACGGATCGTCAGAAGAGATATTTTGGAAGTTCTTATTTGAATCAGTTAGAGGCTATTGAGAGGCAGTTAGATGCAGAAAATATGAATGCAGCACTCCGTGTATCCTCATTGATCAATCAGATTGGTACGGTGAATGCAAAGGCAAAAGACCGCATTGAGAGTGCAAGAAAGGCCTATGATGCGCTCAGTGAGGCACAGAAAGCTTATGTGGCAAATTTGACTACATTGGAAACAGCGGAGACGTCACTTTCAAAATTGGAGTTCTCCATTGCGAAAGCGACAGTATCTTCCCTTGGAAGCTATCGTTACAGCGGAACTGCTCTGACCCCTTCGTTTACTGTTTCGTTAAATGGAGTTAAGCTTGTGCAGGATTTGGATTATTCCGTAACCTACTTATCAAACAAAAATGTTGGTACTGCAAAAGTAGTGATTTGTGGCAAAGGTGTTTATACAAATTCACTTACGAAAACCTTTACCATTCGTCCGGAGACAATGGCAAGTGCGGTAATTACTGGATGTAAAGCAAAATACAGTTATACCGGAAAACAGGTGAAACCTTTGATTCAGGTTGTTTGGAATGGTAAGATTTTGAGGAACAATACCGATTATACATTACTTTATAAAAACAATAAAAAACGTGGATCTGCCGGCATTGTTGTCACTGGAAAAGGCAATTATTCCGGTACATTGACGGCTTCCTTTACGATTGTCCGTGCCTCTGTGAAAAAAGCAAGTGTTACCGGCTTGAAAGCAGTTTATGCACGTACCGGTAAGGCTGTTAAGCCGAAAGTAACGGTGAAACTTGGCGGAAAGAAGTTAAAGAAAAAAAGAGATTACATTCTTTCTTATCGGAAAAACAAGAAAAAAGGTACGGCACTTCTTTATGTAAAAGGTGTCGGCAATTATTCTGGTACGAAAAAAATGAAATTTAAGATTCGTTGACCGATAGTACAAAAGATGGTACAATGAATTTTGATATGCACAATATATAGGAGGAATTTCAAAGATGGATTACAAAAAAGCAGGAGTTGACATTGAGGCAGGTTATAAGGCAGTATCGCTGATGAAAGAGCACATTGCATCGACTATGAGACCGGAAGTATTGACGGATATCGGTGGTTTTTCAGGTGCATTTTCGATGAAAAAGTTTGTTGGCATGGAAGAACCAACATTGGTTTCCGGCACAGATGGTGTAGGAACAAAACTTAAATTGGCTTTTATTTTGGATAAGCATGATACAATTGGTATTGACTGTGTGGCAATGTGTGTAAATGATATTGCATGTGCCGGTGGTGAACCGCTGTTTTTCTTGGATTATATTGCATGTGGTAAAAATGAACCGGAAAAAATTGCGAAAATTGTAAGTGGTGTAGCAGACGGATGCCGTCAGGCAGATTCCGCACTGATTGGTGGAGAGACAGCTGAGATGCCTGGCTTTTATCCGATTGACGAGTATGATTTGGCAGGATTTTCTGTTGGTATCGTAGATAAAAAAGATATGATTACCGGCAAAGATTTGAAAGCCGGTGATGTATTAGTAGGTATGGCTTCTTCCGGTATTCACAGTAATGGTTATTCACTGGTCCGCAGTGTATTTTCCATGAAGGAAGAAACATTAAACCAGAGGTATGAGTCTCTTGAAAGTGACTTGACTTTGGGTGAGACACTTCTTACTCCGACAAAGATTTATGTCAAAGCACTCCGTCAGATTAAAGAGGCAGGCGTGCGGATTAAAGCATGCAGCCATATCACAGGCGGTGGATTCTATGAGAACATTCCTAGAATGTTAAAAGAGGGAACTCATGCAAAAATTAAGAAAGATAGTTTTGTGATTCCGCCTATTTTCAAAATGCTGGCATCCGATGGCTCGATTGCAGAAGAGGCAATGTTTAATACATATAATATGGGTGTTGGTATGATTACAGCAGTAGATAAGCAGGACGTAGATAAAACCGTTGAGGCAATCAAAGCAGCCGGAGAGACACCTTACATCATGGGTGAAATCGTAGATGGCGAGAAAGGAATTACGTTATGCTAAGAGCAGCCGTTTGTGTATCCGGTGGTGGAACAAATCTTCAGGCAATTATTGATGCAGCAGCGGCGGGCACGATTACAAATACAGAGCTTGCACTGGTTATCAGTAATAAGCCGGGGGTGTATGCCTTAGAGCGTGCGAAAAAGGCAGGGATTTCATCGGAAGTCCTTGTTCCTAAAGATTACGAAGACCGAAATGCTTTTGGAGAAGCACTGATTCACTGTTTAAATGACAAACAGATTGATTTGGTTGTATTAGCTGGGTATCTTGTGATTTTGCCGGAGAATTTTGTAAAAGCGTTTGAAGGCCGTATCATAAATATTCATCCATCGTTGATTCCGTCGCACTGCGGTGCCGGATATTATGGACTTAAGGTGCATGAGAGTGTTTTGGCAAGAGGAAATAAAGTGACAGGGGCAACGGTTCATTTTGTTGATGAGGGAACCGACAGTGGTCCGATTATTTCACAAAAAGCAGTAGAAGTGCTTGATGATGACACGCCGGAAGTGTTGCAGAAGCGTGTGATGGAACAGGCAGAATGGAAAATTCTTCCGGAAGCAATTGATTTAATTGCCAATGGTAAATTAGAAATTGTGGATGGAATTGTAAAACGTAAATAACAGTTAGGAGGATATCTCGTGAAAGTTCTTATTGTAGGAAGCGGTGGCCGTGAACATGCCATTGCAGCAAGTGTAGCAAAAAGTAATCAAGTGGAAAAAATATATTGTGCGCCGGGAAATGCCGGAATCGGACAGATTGCAGAATGTGTTGATATTACCGCAATGGAATTTGACAAACTGGCTGATTTTGCAGAAAAAAATCAGATTGATTTGACGATTATCGGTATGGATGACCCATTGGTAGGCGGTGTGGTTGATGTGTTTGAGGCACGTGGACTCCGTGTATTCGGACCGAGAAAAAATGCAGCGATTATCGAAGGATCCAAAGCGTTTTCAAAAGATTTGATGGAGAAATACAACATTCCTACGGCAGCCTATGAGAACTTTACGAATCCGGATGAGGCACTGGCTTATCTTGAGACGGCAAAAATGCCAATTGTTTTGAAGGCGGACGGGCTTGCACTTGGAAAAGGTGTCTTGATTTGCAACAACTTAGAAGAAGCAAAAGCCGGTGTTAAGACATTGATGTTAGACAAGCAGTTTGGTGATGCCGGAAATGAAATTGTTATTGAAGAGTTTATGACCGGACGTGAGGTATCTGTGCTTTGTTATTGCGATGGTACACATATCAAACCAATGACAAGTGCACAGGATCACAAACGTGCCAAAGATGGTGATAAGGGATTGAACACCGGTGGAATGGGTACCTTTTCACCAAGTCCGTTTTATACGGATGAGGTTCAGAAATTCTGTGAAGAAAAAGTATATCAGCCTACGATGGATGCGATGAAAAAAGAAGGCAGAGATTTTGTCGGAATTTTGTTTGTCGGCTTGATGCTTACAGAAGATGGACCAAAAGTATTAGAGTACAATGCCAGATTTGGTGACCCGGAGGCTCAGGTCGTTCTTCCGCGTATGAAAAATGATATTATTGATGTGATGAATGCCTGCATCGATGGTAAACTCGATGAGATTGACCTTCAATTTGAGGACAATGCAGCGGTTTGTGTTGTACTTGCTTCCGATGGTTACCCGGAGCATTACGAAAAAGGCAAAGTAATCACAGGTTTTGAAAAATTTGATGGTAAAGATGGTTATTATGTATTCCATGCCGGCACGAAACTTACGGATGAGGGCATCGTGACAAATGGAGGCCGCGTACTTGGTGTGACGGCAAAGGGAAAAGATTTGAAAGAGGCAAGAAAGAATGCTTATGAAGCAACAAACTGGATTGATTTTTCAAATAAGTATATGAGACATGATATCGGAAAAGCAATTGATGAGGCGTAAAACGCTTTACAATAAATAAAAAAGGAGAGAATTTATGTATTCATTTGATGAGGTAAAAAATGCCGATCCTGAATTGGCAAAAGCAATGGAACAGGAAACCGGTCGTCAGAATGACCACATTGAGTTAATTGCTTCAGAAAACTTTGTCAGCAAAGCCGTAATGGCTGCTATGGGAAGCACACTGACAAACAAATATGCAGAAGGTTATCCGGGCAAACGTTATTATGGCGGATGCCAGTATGTGGACATCGTGGAAGATTTGGCAAGAGACCGCGCAAAGAAACTGTTTGGCTGTACTTATGCAAATGTTCAGCCACATTCCGGTGCCCAGGCAAACATGGCTGTATTCTTTGCTTTGGTTAAACCGGGTGAGACAGTTATGGGAATGAACCTTGACCACGGCGGACATCTTTCTCATGGAAGCCCGGCAAATATTTCCGGAACCTATTATCACATCGTACCGTACGGTGTGAATGACGCAGGATTTATTGATTATGACGAAGTAGAGCGCATTGCCAAAGAGTGCAAACCGAAAATGATTATTGCCGGTGCAAGTGCTTACTGCCGTAAGATTGATTTCAAAAGATTTCGTGAAATTGCAGATGAAGTTGGTGCTTATCTGATGGTAGATATGGCTCATATTGCCGGTCTTGTTGCCGCAGGGCTTC
>ERZ827423.2620-NODE-2620-length-13823-cov-4.094785_pt1 | contig 13823 bp, 15 predicted proteins | sample MGYA00519775_ERZ827423 | MGnify/ENA primary metagenome ERZ827423 (study PRJEB31778, sample SAMEA3449296) | human gut metagenome | biome: human gut; feature: human-associated habitat; material: faeces | place: United Kingdom | collected 2010/2012 ...
GCGCTCCGCTTCACGGAGGCCCTGGATAATGACCTGCTTGCCGTTGCCGGCGGCGATGCGGCCAAACTCCGTGTTGTCCACAGGGATGTTCACCACGTCGCCGATCTCGTATTTGGCGGAAATGGTCTTGGCCTCCTCAACGGGGATCTCGTTGAAGGGGTCCACATAGTCCTCCTCCGCCACCACGTTCTTCTGCACGTACATCTTCAGCCGCTGATGTTCCTCATCCACGTCCACAATGACGTTTTCCACGTCCTTGTGGTCCCGCTTGTAGGCGGTGGTGACAGCCTGGATGATCTTATCCATCATGAAGGTCTGGGGGATGCCCCGCTCCTTTTCCAGCATAGCCAGAGCTGCGAAGATCTCCGGGATGTTCATACCCGCGGGTTCCTTCACCTTTTTCTTGCCTTTCATTGCGATTCTCCTTTTTACTTTATACGTCTTTTTTTGAGACAGGGATAACAGATTAAAATTCCACCCGCAGGCGGCACAGGGCCACATCCTTCTTGCCGAAGGTATAGGCAGTGCCGTTGAGGTCCACGGTGAGAGAACCGTCGGCCTCGTTGTAGGCGGTCAGGGTGCCGGGGAATTCCTTGCGGCCGTCCACCGGCTTGTAGAGCTTCACCAGCACGGGGCTGTTCAGATACCGCTGGAAGTCGGCGGGACGCTTCAGCACCCGCTCGGCGCCGGCGGAGCCTACCTCTAAGGTATAGCTGCCTTCGATGGGGTCGGCCTCGTCCAGCAGATCGCTGAGGGCGCGGGAGATATTCTCACAGTCCAGAATATCCACGCCGCCCTCCTTGTCAATGAGGACCCGGAGGTACCAGGTGCCGGCCTCCTTCACATATTCCACGTCCCACAGGGAGCAGCCCTGCTCTTCCACGATGGGTGCCGCCAGACGGGCGGTGAGATCGGTGACCTTTTCCATGGGATTCTCCTTTCGGTTTTTCATTTGCGGCGGAGTGCGGATGCCACAAAAAAGAGCGGACCTTGCGGTCCACTCACAACTTACACTCCTTTAATATGTATTAAGATAACACACTTTATGATAAATTGCAAGGGCGTTTCCGGACTTTTTTGAAAAAATCACGCTGATTTTTTACAATTTTCGGCCAGTTCCGGAGAAAAAACCCCGGAACCGCCGGAAAACAGTCAACGTACCCGGCAGCCGCCCCACTCCACCGCCGTGAAGCCGGTGCGCTCCGGAGCGGTAAGGCTCTGGGCGGGGATCTCCATGAACTTGTCCAAGGGCTTCCAGGCCATGAATACCCGCAGCAGGGTATCCGGGGGCGGGTCGATGGTCAGCTTTGCCGCCTGCGTATAGCGGTCCGACTGGAAGGCGATGAGATTATAGGGATTCTCCTGCATCTGGGGCAGCCAGTAGACGATGAACTCGTTGGCCTCTCGCCGGGTGAGGCCCAGCTGGGCCAGCGCATCCTCCAAAAAGGCAGCGGTGTCGATTCCTGCCACGCAGAAGCCTTGGGAGAAGTCATACGCGATGGTATCCGTGCCCTCCCAGTAGAGATAGCTGTAAGTCTGCCCGGCATCGTCTGTCAGAGTCCCATCCGGGCGGGCAGTCACTGCCCAGCCATCGCCGTAGGCGGGATAGGTGCAGGTCAATGCTCCGGCGTAGTCCAGCTTTACCGTGACGGCGGTCTCCTCCTCCGGATAGAGGTAGATCACCGGCTTGGCGGCGGCCTGTTCCTCCCGACAGGCCGACAGGCTCAGCATGCAGGTCAGCGTCAGAAGCGCTGCGAAAAACCGTTTCATAAAGAAGAGCTCCTTTCTGTTCAATAAACCGAGGGGTTGACCCCATTCTACCTGTATAGACGGGAAAAAGAGCGGTTTGGTTCCGCACGAAAGCAAAAAAAACAGAGCGGACTTCTCAAAAGAAGTCCGCTCTGCTTCACGCGGTAAAGAACATGGCCAGAATGGAGGTGATGATGCCGCAGACACACAGGGCGATGGAGCTCATGGCGCCCTGAAGAGGACCGATCTCCAGCGCCTTGCTGGTGCCCACCGCATGGCTGCACGCGCCGATGGCCACGCCCTCCACCACCGGATCGGTGACATGGAACACCTTGGCAAACAGCGGGGCCAGCATAGCGCCCTCGATCCCGGTGATAATGACCGACGCCGCAGTCAGAGCCGGAAGACCGCCGCTGCTCTCCGCAATGCTGACGGCGATGGCCGTTGTGACACTTTTGGGCAGCAGAGAATTCAGCAGGGAGGCCTCCGCTTGAAACAGGCGGCAGAGCACCTGTACCAATAGCATGCTCACGAGACTACCCACAAAGCAGCCCAGCACCACCGGCCAGAAGTGCCGCTTCAGAATGGCCCGCTGCTGGTAGATGTTCAGAGCCAGAACGGCGGTGGCGGGAGCCAGCAGCAGTTTGATAATGCTGCCGCCGGCGTTGTAGTTGTCCAGAGGGATGTGGAACAGCAGCATGATCCCGATGACCAGCAGACTGGCCACCAGCACCGGATTGCAGATCAGAAGCCCCGTCCGCTTCTGGAACCGGACGGCCAGATACCAGCAGAGCAGCGTCACGCCGAGACCGAAAAAGGGCGTGGAAGTCAGCGTATCAATCATGGGACGCCTCCTTTGCATGAAACAGCTTCATCAGCAGCCGGACGCTCCAGGCTGTTGCCGCGTACACCAGCGGTGTGCTGACAAGGGAGACCACCAGAAAGGGGACAAGCTGCAGCTTCAGCATGTCCAGATATTCCAGAGTTCCCACCACGGAGGGAATGAAAAACAGCCCCATATTGTCGATGAGAAAGTGGGAGGTCCCCTGGATCGTCCGCTCCTTGACCCCGCCGCTGAGCAGCAAGATCAACAGCAGGATCAGGCTGATGACACTGGCGGGCAGCGTAAAGGGCAGCAGCGCCGCGATCCATTCACCTGCCATACAGATGAGAAATACGATACAAAATTCTACAATCAGATTCATAACGATCACCTCGGTAAAAAGCAATCCTCAGTTTATGCGCGGCGGCCGGGGAAGTCAATGTGAGAAACAGAGAAAGAAACGGTATTTTTTCGCAGATTTTTAGCAGGAAAAAGCCGACGGGGCGAAACTGCTGCTTCGCCCCGCCGGATCAGTTTTCGATTTTTTAAAACCGGGAGCCGCTTGGCTGTTCTCCGGTAAGGGGAGTGAACCGTCATTTCCGCCGGAGAGCGGCCAGCAGGCAGGCAGCCAGAAAAACCGTCAGGTCCGCCGCCACCACCGTTGCCCCCACCGGAGTAGAAAAACCAAAGGAGATGGTCAGCCCCACACAGAAGCACACCACGGAGGTCACGGCGGCGCAGAGGATCACGCCACGGAAGCTCTTGAACAGACGCATGGCGGTCAGAGCCGGGAAGATCACCAGAGAGGAGATGAGCATAGCGCCCATCATCCGCATCCCCAGCACGATGGTCAGGGCCGTGAGGATGGCCAGCAAGGTGTTGCAGGCATCCACCTTCAACCCGGTGGCCCGGGAAAAACTCTCGTCAAAGGTGACAGCGAAGATCTGATGGTAAAAAAGCAGGTACAGCGTCAGCACCGTTACCGACAGGATCACGGACAGGGCCACGTCTCCCTTTGTCATGGCCAGCACACTGCCGAACATATAGTTGTCCACATCGGTGGTCATGCCGGTGGTGCGGGAGATCACCAGAATACCGATGGCCAGCGCCGAAGCGCTGACGGCGGCGATGGCGGCGTCGCTGTTCCAGTGGGGATGGCTGGCCATCCGAAGCAGGAAAAAGGCCGCCAAAATGACCACAGGAATGGAAAAATACAACGGCGTTACCCCCAGCGCCACGGCGATGGCCAGCGCACCGAAGGAGACGTGGCTCAGGCCGTCGCCGATCATGGAGTATCGTTTCAGAACCAGCGGAACGCCTAACAGGGCGGCGCACAGGCTCACCAGCACACCGGCGATCAAGGCCCTTTGCATAAAGGGGTAAGAAAACATCTGTAAAATATTCATGATTCCAGTTCCTCCCGGAAGCGGCGGCCCTGGGGACTCGCCAGATAGTCGGATGCCGTGCCGGTAAAGAGGCCCTTTCGTCCGATGTGCAGTACTGTGCGGGCGCTTTTCAGCGCTGCCTTCAAATCGTGGGTCACCATGACGATGGCCATGCCCTCCTTTTGATTCAGGTAGGCCAGCGTTTTGTAGAGGTCCTGGGCGGCGGCGGGGTCCAGACCGGTGATGGGTTCATCCAAAATCAAAAGCTGGCTGGCGGCGCACAGGGCGCGGGCCAATAGCACCCGCTGCTGCTGGCCACCGGAGAGATCCCGGTAGCAGGCATCCTTCAGCTCCAGAATTCCCAGCTTGCCCAGGTTCATCATGGCTTCGGACCGCTGGGCCGGGGTGTAGAAAAAATGCAGCCCCTGCCGGTTCAGGCAGCCGGAGAGGACCACCTCCAGCACGGTGGCGGGGAAATCCCGCTGGGCCCGGGTCTGCTGGGGAAGGTAGCCGATGGCCCCGTGCTTCAACGCCGGGGCGTGCTCGATGGTGCCGCTCTGTGGTTGGATCAGTCCTAAAAGTCCCCGCATGAGGGTGGATTTGCCGGAGCCGTTGTCTCCCACCACGCAGAGATAGTCCCCCTTTGCAATCGTAAGGTCCAGATCGGTAAGCACCGATTTTCCCTCATAGCCGAGGGAAACGTCTCGGCAGACGATCAGTTCGTTATCCTTCATGCTTTGCCTCCTGACAGTGGTCGCAGAGCCCGGTCAGCACGGTGCGGCGGGGGTTCGGAGGACAGATGACGGCAGACCTCCTCCAAGTGCCGGCAGTCCAGATGGACCATCCGCCCACAGCCCTCACACCGCAGCAGAAAGCAGTCATGGGGATGCCCGGCCTGGGGACAGTATTGGTAGAGCGCCCCCTCCTCCGTGGTGACCTTATGAACCAACCCCTGCTGAGTCAGCTTGTCCAACTGGCGGTAAACGGTTGCCAGCCCCACGGTGAGACCGCCGTGCCGCAGTTCCTCAGAAAGATCGGCGGCGGAGAGACATTCCTCCGCCCGCAGCTGTAAACAGCGCAGTACCGCCTGCTGCTGTTTGGTTTGATAAGCCATCCTTGCCTCCAATATGAAAATGATTATCGTTTTCATATTATAACCGGAAAAACAAATCTGTCAAGACCGTTGCAAAAATTCAAAAAATAAGGTATGGTAGAGGGAAATATAGAACGGCGGCAGTGCCGCCGGGCCAAATATCGAATAGACAAGAGAAATAAAGGAGAAGCAATATGGCTGTTTCTTTGGTGATCATGGCGGCAGGCCTCGGTTCCCGGTATGGCGGCAGCAAGCAGGTGGACGGCATCGGCCCCAACGGCGAAATTCTGATGGAGTATTCCATTCACGATGCCCTGCGGGCCGGCTTTGACAAGGTGGTGTTCATCATCAAGCCGGAAATGCGGGAGATGATGGACGAGCTGGTGGGCTATCTCAAGGAGAAAAAGACGGCGAAGGGCCAGCCGGTGCAGGTGGCCTACGTCTATCAGGACTATACCTCCGTACCGGACTTCTATCACATTCCTGAGGGACGCACCAAGCCCTTCGGCACGGTCCACGCCCTGCTGTGCGCGGAGCCGGAGGTGGACGGACCCTTCTGCGTCATCAATGCCGACGATTATTACGGGGTGGACGCCTACCGGACGATTTATGAGGAATTGGTCAAGCTGCCTGCCGAGGGCAAGGGAACCATGGTGGGCTATCTGCTGAAAAACACTGCCAGTCTCCACGGCACCGTGTCCCGGGGCGTCTGCAAGGTCAAGGACGGGAAGCTGGACACCATTCAGGAGGCGCTGAAGGTCCAGCTTTATCCCGACGGACACCTGACGGATCTGGACACCGACACGGACCTGGCCCCGGATACGGTGGTCTCCATGAACTTCTGGGGCTTCATGCCCTCGATCTTCCCGGCGCTGCGGACCTATTTTGAGAACTTCCTCCGGGGGCTGCCTGATGACGCGGTGAAGGCGGAGTGCCTGCTGCCGCTGATGGTGGGCGAGGAGTTGAAGGCGGGACGCATGACCGTTTCCGTGCTCCATTCCAAGGACTTGTGGTTCGGTATGACCTACCGAGAGGACCGGGGCCGTGTGGCAGAGGACCTGCGGCGACTTCACGAGTCCGGCGTTTATCCGCCCTCTCTGCGGGACTGAATAGAAGAATGCGCATTGGCCCGGAGGCAGGACGGCGGTCCCGCTTCCGGGCTGATGTCTTTATTGTGAAAAATTTGTCACCAAATTGTTATTGAATTTTTTCCAAATTGTATCGACTTTTTTCGGTAAAAAGTGTCTAATAAGAAATACACTGCGTTTACATAATGCCAAGCGCTGAAGGAAAGGGGGAATGTGTCCGTGACAGGTAAGCGTATGAGGAAAAATCCGCATGGCTGGATGCTGGCTGCGGTGCTGCTGTTGGCGGCTGCTGGCCTGCTGGCGGTACATTCCCATCAGACGGCGGCGGTCCCGCCGGAGGAGCCGGCACAGGAGGAGCCGTCCGTAACGGTGATTCCCGCGGAACCGGAATTACCGGAATTGCCGGAGGGGCCTGTGGAGGAAGAGCCTGTCCCGGAGAAACCCTGGGGGCCGGTGGCGGAATCGGCGCCGGTGGATGACAGCTATTTTGACGATGTGGCTTTTGTGGGGGACTCCCGGACTGATGGCTTCCGGCTTTACAGCGGATTGAACCGGGGCACATATTTCTGCGTTACCGGAGAAACAGTGGCCTCCGCTACGGAACTGGAAAACTGGAAGGGCGAAAATGGGAAAAAGGTCTCTCTGGCAGAGGCCGTGGCCGCCGCAGACTGCGGAAAGATCTACCTGATGCTGGGCGTCAACGAACTGGGCTGGAAGGGGACGGACATCTTCCGGGGCCATGCGGAAAACCTGATTCGCCGACTGAAGGCGGACCATCCCGACGCGGAGCTGGTGATTCAGTCTCTGCTGCCGGTCTCGGCGGAACAGGACGCCAAAGGCTCCTATGTCAATAACCAACGGATTCTGGCCTACAATCAGGTGTGGCGGGAGTTGGCAGAGGAAAACGGCTGCGCCTATGTAGATGTGGCGGAGGCCCTCACCGGAGAGGACGGCTGTCTGCCGGAGGAGTTGAGCTTCGATGGCGTTCATCTGAACCGGGCGGGCTGCCGGCTTTGGCTGGACTATCTTCGGACGCACAGCGTAGCGGGGAAAGTACCGGGGGAATCTGCGTCCGCGCAGACGGAATCGGAAGAAGCCGGTCCTGCACCTGCGCCGTCGGAATCGGAGCGGCCGTGAACTCACAGGACTGAGACCGTTGGATCAATAAAAAACAACTGCCTGTACCGGGTTTTGAGAACCGGTACAGGCAGTTGTTTTTTATGGGAGAATATGTAGAAAGACGGACGGCGTGAGCCGTCCGTCTCTCCGTGTAAGATAGAGAAAAGAGAGGGAAAATGAGATTGGTTGGGATTGCTTCTATGGCTTTATCATACGGTGTGAAAACGGAAAAGTCAACAGGTGGAGCCAATTCTTCATAAATTGTTCACAGAAAAACAAAGCGAATAAATCTGTTCATAAAATGTTCAAAAATACAGGCGAAATATTGTGTTGACGAATGTTTTAACGTATGATAATATTTAGCGTACTAAAAATTAGGACACTAAATGCAAAGGAGCTGATACCGATATGAAACCAGCCTGCGGACCGGATTTTTTGGGGCCTTTGTTGGGCCACGCGACCCATCTGGCACGGGAACGGATGGATGCCCGGTTATCCCGGTATGACATGACTCCCTCCCAGACCCATACACTGCTGTATCTCAGCAGTCACGGCTACACCGCCCCCCAGCGGGATGTGGTGGAACACCTGCGGGTGCGGCCCTCCACTGCCAACGGTATTCTGGACCGGATGGAGGAAAAGGGCCTGATCCGCCGCACGGCGGATGAAAATGACCAGCGGCAGAAGCAGGTTACGGCCACGGAGAAGGGCCGGGAACTGAACAGTCTGGTGCAGGCTGCCTTTCAGGAGGCGGAAGCGGTCATGGTCAAGGGGCTACGGCTGGAGGAGACTGAAGCGCTGCGGCTGCTTCTGTACCGCGTTATCGAGAATTTAGAGGAGGACCGAACCACATGCTGAAAAAACTCGGGCCATACGCAAGGCCCTATTCCAAATGGATCGCGGTGGGCGTTCTGTGCAGCGCAGCCGAGGCTATTTTTGAACTGCTGATCCCGCTGGTGATGGCGGATATTGTAAATATCGGCATCGGAACGGCGAATCAGAATTACATTCTGCAAAAGGGCCTTCTCATGATGGGGATGGCTGTCATCTCCCTGTGCTTCGGACTGGGGGCTGCGGCATCTTCCTCCGTTGCCGGACAGGGTTTCGGTGCGGAGCTGCGGCGGGCGGAGTATGAACACATTCAGGATTTTGCCTTTTCCAACATCGAGAAGTTCTCTACCGCGTCCCTTGTGACCCGGCTGACCAATGACGTCAACAATATGCAGATGACGCTGATGATGGGGATGCGGCTGCTGGTGCGGGCCCCGGTGATGCTGGTGGCGGCGCTGGTGCTGTCCATCCGGCTGAGCCGTGACCTGAGCAACGTATTCCTGGTGGTGATCCCGCTGCTGCTGATCGTCATCGCTCTGATCCTCACCAAAGCGGGGCCGCTGTTCCGGTCCCTCCAGGAGCGGACGGACGCCCTGAACCTGGTGGTGCAGGAAAACCTCACCGGCATCCGGGTGGTGAAGTCCTTCGTCCGGGAGGACTATGAGGAGGAGAAGTTCGCCAAGCGCAACGGTGATCTGAAGGAAAGCTCCATGCGGGCCTTCGGTATGGTGGTCATCAATATGCCAGTGATGATGCTGGTGGTTTACAGTACCATCATCGCCGTCATGTGGTTCGGCGGCAAAATGGTCTACGCCGGGACGCTGTCGGTGGGCGATTTGACCGCCTTCTTCACCTATATCACCCAGATCTTGATGTCCTTGATGATGGTTTCCATGATGTTCATGATGATGACCCGGTCCATCGCCTGCGCCAAGCGAATCATTGAGGTGCTGGACGAAACACCTGCCATCACCAATGACCATGCCAAGGCGGACGCCGCGGTGGAAAACGGCAGCATCGACTTTGACCATGTGTTTTTCAAATACAGTGAAACCAGCCCGGAGTGGGTGCTGAAGGATGTGAACCTCCACATTCCCAGCGGGGCTACGGTGGGCATTTTGGGGGGCACCGGCAGCGGCAAGACCAGCCTCATGAGCCTGATCCCCCGGCTGTACGAGGCGCAAGAAGGCACCGTCTCCGTAGGCGGACGGCCGGTGGCGGACTACACCATGGAGCATTTGCGGGAGTCCGTCAGCGTGGTGCTGCAAAAGAACACCCTGTTCTCCGGCACCATCCGGGAAAATCTGCTCTGGGGCGATCCCAACGCCACGGAGGACCAGCTTTGGGCCGCCTGCCGCGCTGCCTGTGCCGACGAATTTCTGGAGCGGATGCCTGACGGTCTGGACACCGATCTGGGACAGGGGGGCGTCAATGTCTCCGGCGGACAAAAGCAGCGGCTGTGCATTGCCCGTGCTATTTTGAAAAAACCGAAGGTGCTGATTTTGGACGATTCCACCAGCGCTGTGGATACTGCCACGGATGCGAAGATCCGTCAGGCGTTCCGGCAGGATCTGCCGGGAACCACCAAGCTCATCGTGGCCCAGCGGGTGACGTCCGTCATGGACGCCGACCTGATTCTGGTGATGGATGACGGCGCGGTGGCGGCCCAAGGCACCCACGAGGAACTGATGAAGACCTGCGAGATCTACCGTGAGGTCTACGAATCCCAGCAGGAAGGAGTGAGCATCGGTGGCTGAGAGCAATACGAAACGCGGACCGGGCCACGGTCCCGGCGGTCCCCGGGGCGGCTTCCGAAAGCCCAAGGATCTGCGGGGCACCCTAAGCAAGCTCATGGGCTATCTGGGGCGGTATAAGGCGCTGTTGGTGATTGTGGTGATCCTGCTGTTTATCAGCGCCGCCTGCTCCGTGGCAGGCTCCTATCTCATCAAGCCCCTCATCAATGATTATATCCTCCCCGGCGATTTTATCGGCCTTGCCAAAATGCTCTGTGTCATGGCGGGGGTCTACGTTGTGGGGGCGATGTGCTCCTACGGTTATGCGCGGATCATGGTCCATGTGGCCCAGAACACCGTGGCAAAGCTCCGGGCGGACCTGTTCAACAAAATGCAGAAGCTGCCCCTGAAATTCTTCGATACTCACACCCACGGTGAGCTGATGAGCCGGTATACCAACGATATCGAAACGGTGTCCGAAGCTTTGAACAACAGCTTCGCAAGCCTCATTTCCTGCTCCCTGACTTTTGTGGGGACGGTCGTGATGATGATCGTCCTCAGTCCCATCCTGACGGCCATCACCGCCGTGATGCTGGGGGTCATGCTGCTGGTGGTGAAAACCATCGGCGGCCGCAGCCGCCGGTATTTCGCCGCCCAGCAGAAGGCCATCGGCGCAGTGAACGGCTACATCGAGGAGATGATCGAGGGCCAGAAGGTCATCAAGGTCTTTAACCACGAGGCAGCGGCCAAGGCAGGCTTTACCGGGTTGAACGATACCTATCGGGACGCCGCCACCCGGGCGCAGGCCTACGCCGGGGCTATGATGCCCGCCATGGGAAACCTGAGCCACATCAACTATGCTATCACCTGCTGCATCGGCGGCCTGCTGGCCATCCGCACCGGCGATCTGGGCGGGCTCTCCGCCTTTTTGCAGTATACCAAGCAGGTGAGCCAGCCCATCACCCAGATCTCTCAGCAGGTGAACACCATCCTCTCCGCCGTGGCCGGCGCGGAGCGGGTCTTTGAGATCATGGAGGCGGAGCCGGAGGTGGATGACGGCAAGGTGACGCTGGAGCGGGTGAAGGAAAACCCGGACGGCACCCTCACCGAGGCAAATTATGACACCGGGGCGTGGGCGTGGAAAAAGCCGGACGGCAGTCTGGTGCCCCTGCGGGGGGATGTGCGGTTCGACCATGTGGTGTTTGGTTACGATGACCGGAAGATCATCCTCCATGACATTTCCCTCTTTGCCAAGCCCGGTCAGAAGATCGCCTTTGTAGGCTCCACCGGCGCCGGAAAGACCACTATCACCAGCCTTATCAACCGGTTCTATGAGATCCAGTCCGGCACCATCACCTATGACGACATCAATGTTCGGGACATTCAGAAAGATTCTCTGCGGCGGTCACTGGGCGTGGTCCTGCAGGATACCCACCTCTTTACCGGCACGGTGGCGGACAACATCCGCTATGGCCGTCTGGACGCCACCGACGAGGAGGTGGAGGCCGCAGCCCGGCTGGCGGGAGCGGACGGCTTCATCCGCCACCTGCCTGACGGTTATCAAACGGTCCTCACCAGTGAGGGCGGCAGCCTCAGCCAGGGCGAGCGGCAGCTTTTGAACATCGCCCGTGCCGCCTGCGCCAACCCGCCGGTGCTGATTTTGGACGAGGCCACCAGTTCCATCGACACCCGGACCGAGGCCCTGATCGAGCAGGGCATGGACCAGCTGATGGAGGGGCGGACCGTCTTTGTCATCGCCCACCGGCTCTCCACCGTCCGCAACGCCGACGCCATCATCGTGCTGGAGCAGGGCCAGGTGGTGGAGCGGGGCGACCATGAGACCCTGCTGGCCCAGCGGGGCGAATACTATCAGCTCTACCACGGGATGTTTGAGCTGAGCTGATGTCTTTCCCGGCGGGAGCGTTCCATCCCCCGCAGTCTTTTTCAAATCACCGACAGAAGGAGATTTTCATATGGCCGACTCTCAGAAGCTGCTCCACATCAATCTGGCCCCGGGAGAGGCGGGGCGGTACGCCATCGTCCCCGGGGACCCGGACCGGTGCGAGCTCATCGCCGCCCACCTGGACAACCCCCGCATGGTGACCCGGAAACGGGAGTTCACCACCTGGGAGGGCACCCTGGAGGGGGAGCGGGTCACCGTCACCTCCACCGGCATCGGCGGCCCCTCTACCGCCATCTGCGTGGAGGAGCTCCACAAGTGCGGGTCGGACACCTTCATCCGGGTGGGCACCTGCGCCTCCACCTGCGCCGACGTCCAGTGCGGGGACATTGTGGTGGTCAGCGGCAGCGTCCGCATGGACGGCACCAGCCTCCACTACCTGCCCCTGGAATTCCCCGCCGTGCCCAGCTATCAGCTGCTGAAGGCCCTGGAGGAGAGCGCCGTGTCCCTGGGGTTCCACACCGCGGTGGGCGTCAGCATCACCAAGGACTCCTTCTACACCCAGACGGAGCCGGAGACGAAGCCGGTGGCCGACGAGCTGTGGGTGGAGTCCGGCCACGATGCCTCTGACTGCGCCAGGGTGAGCTGCGGCTGCGAGGCCCATCCAAACTGAGCCGGCACGGCAGGACGAAACGGGAGGACATCGTATGAGCGACTATCAAATCATCACCGACGCCACGGCGGATCTCAGTGCGGAGTGGGCCGACCGTATCGGCGTGGCCGTCATCCCCATGGATGTGGAGTTGGACGGGAGCCCCTACCTCTTCGGCCCGGGCGGGGACATCACCGGCTCGGAGTTCTTCACCGCCATGCGGCAGGGCAAGCTGGGCAGCCCCTCCCAGATCAGCCCCGCCCGCTACGAGGCCGCGTTCGAGCGCTACCTCTCCCAGGGTCTGGATATCCTGTATATCTGCTTTTCTTCCGGCCTCAGCGGCACCATTCAGGCCGCCCGCATCTGCATGGACGAGCTGCGGGAGAGGTACCCGGAGCGGAAGCTGCTCTGCGTGGATTCCCTGTCCGCCTCCGCCGGGGAGGGCTTTCTGGTCACCGGCGCGGCGGAGCAGAAGCAGGCGGGGCTGGACATCGAAGCCCTGGCCGCGTGGGTGGAGGCCAACCGGCTGCATGTATGCCACTGGTTCACGGTGGAGGACCTGAAATTCCTCCACCGGGGCGGCCGGGTCTCCGCCGCCACGGCGGTGGTGGGCTCCGCCCTTCAGATTAAGCCGGTGATGCACTGCGACAAGGAAGGGCACCTTACCAACACCGGAAAGGTCCGGGGCCGGAAGCACTCTCTGCTGGCCCTGCTGGATCACGCCGACCAGAGCTGGACACCCGGGCGGGGTCGGAAGGTCTTCATCTGCCACGGCGACTGCCTGGCCGACGCCCAGTTCATGGCCCAGGAGTTCCAGCGCCGCCGCCCTGAGGCCGAGATCACTCTCTTCCACATGGGCCCCATTATCGGCGCCCACTGCGGGCCGGGCGTCATCGCCATCTTCACCTGGGGCACCCAGCGGTAATCCCCTTTTCACAGGCAGCGCCTTCGGCGGGGCAACCCGCCGGAGGCGCTTTTCTTCTTGCCAAACTCCGCCCGATCTGATATCCTGTCAGCGATGAAGGGAGGGTTGGGTATGGAACAAGTCCAAGACCCCAGCCGCCTGGCGGATCATTTCGCCCGGCACCACATGGCGGACCGTTTTCCGTGGCTGAACCGCTACCCCTGGTCACTGCTTCACTACCGCAAGGGGGAATCCCTCTGCCGGTACGGCGGAGACGTGCCCCGCCTGCTCTTCCTTCTGGAGGGGCGGGTGGCCGTATCCATCACCCCGTCCCACGGGCGCACCCATCTCATCACCTGCTATGATCCCGTTGCCCTTATCTGCGGAGACGTGGAAGTGGCCCTTGGAAACACCCATGCCACCGCCGATCTTCGGGCCATTGACGGAGAGGTCTGGTGCGCTGCTCTCCCCATCGCCGTCTACCGGGAGCGGCTGATGGCCGATCCGGACTTTCTGCGCTACACCGTATAGCGACTGGCCCGGGAG
>ERZ827423.2632-NODE-2632-length-13743-cov-3.763881_pt1 | contig 13743 bp, 10 predicted proteins | sample MGYA00519775_ERZ827423 | MGnify/ENA primary metagenome ERZ827423 (study PRJEB31778, sample SAMEA3449296) | human gut metagenome | biome: human gut; feature: human-associated habitat; material: faeces | place: United Kingdom | collected 2010/2012 ...
AGCACTTGACTGTTAATCAAGGGGTCCTAGGTTCAAGTCCTAGTTGGGGCGCCATTTTTTTGGCCAGTTGGTGAAGTGGCTTAACACACCGCCCTTTCACGGCGGCATTCACGAGTTCGAATCTCGTACTGGTCACCAAGTATGAATTAAAACGTGCACATGCATGTTTTTTTCTTGTAAATATACTAAAAATATGTTAAAATGTTTTTGCTGGTGAGTTATGGCCTGTTGGTGAAGTGGTTAACACATCACCCTCTCAAGGTGACATTCATGGGTCCAAATCCCATACAGGCTACCAGGCATTATACAGCATGAATAATGCTGTTTTCTTTTTATCAATATATATGATATAATTATAAGTATATTAAAAATAGGAGATAAATTATGAAGAAGAAAAACTTTATTGATGGAGCAATTATATCTACATTATGTCTAATTGTATGTAAGATATTAGGACTTGTGTATGTTATACCATTTTATAGGATTATAGGATCTCAAGGTGGAGCGTTATATAGTTATGCGTATTCTATATATGCAGTGTTTTTAAATTTATCTACAGTTGGAATCCCATCTGCTATTGCAAAAATAATTAGTGAGTATGATACATTATCTTTTAAGTATTTAAAGGAAAAATCATATAAAATAGCTAATAAAATGTTGAGTACAGTTGGTTTTATTAGTTTTGTAATTATGTTTTTATTTTCAGATGTGATAGCTAACCATATTATAGGAGGCGTTAGTGGGGGTAATACTGTAGAGAGTGTATCTGTCTCTATTAAAGTAGTTTCTTTGGCACTTCTTATTGTACCTAAATTAAGCATTTTAAAAGGATATTTTCAAGGAAATAGATATTTGCTTGAGGGAAGTGTATCTAGTATTATTGAACAGTTTGTAAGAGTTCTTATAATAGTTATAGGAAGTTATACTACTGTTAGAATACTTAATATGGATATTGAATATGCAGTTTATGTTGCTGTATTAGGTGCAAGTATTGGTGCATTTGCATCTTATTTGTATTTAAGAAAAAAGGCAAATCCTTTGTTTAAGAAAAATGAAGTAAATGAAATAACTGAAAAAGAAAAAAGCATTACAACAAAAGATCTTGTTAAGAAAATTATTGTGTATGCAATACCATTTGTAATAATATCTATGCTTCAATCTGCTTATAATGTAGTTGATACATTTACTGTAGTAAAAACTTTAACTAAATTAGGTTTTACTACTAATGTTGCAGAAACAACTATAGGGGTAATAAGTACATGGGGTTCAAAATTAAATATGATAGTAGTATCTATTTCTATTGGTATTACATCTAGTTTAATACCTAATGTTGTAGGAAGTTATACTAAGGGTGATTTTAAAGATATTAATGAAAAATTAAATTTAACATTTAAAATGCTTATGTTTTTAACTATACCTATGGCGTTTGGAATTAGTTTTTTATCTTTGCCTATATGGAATATATTTTATGGGGTAGATAAATTAAGTACAGATATATTTAGAATTTATATATTACAAGTAATTGTTTATGGATTATTTACTACAATTACTACAATTACTCAATCAATGAATCAATCTAAAATTACAATAGGTTCATTAATGATAAGTTTCTTATTAAAATTAATATTAAATGTTCCAATTATGTATTTGCTTAAATCTATAGGAGTTTCTTCTTATTATGGCCCTGTAATTACAGATATGTTATCAGTTGGTATTACTCTTATTTTAGTATTAATAGTATTATCTAAGAGGTTTAAATTTAACTATAAAGATTTGGTACCATTTATTCTTAAAGTGTTACTAGGATTAGTATTAATGTTATTAGGATTGTATTTATTAAAATATGTATATTTTGATTATAGTACGAAATTATCTTCAATATTAACAATTGTAATTTATATGATAGTAGGTGCATTTATATATTTCTTTACTACAAGTAGATTTAAATTATTAAATGAAATACTTGGAGATAATTACTTAGATAAAATTAAGAATAAATTTAAAATGAGAAAAGGTGAATAATATGAATGTTTTAGTAGTGCCTTCTTGGTATCCAGGAACTAGTGATAGTCTTCTTGGTATTTATCATAAAGAATTTACATCTGCAATAAGTAAAAAAGTAGATGCAAATATGCTTTTTATAAATAAATATGGTATTAAAGATATATTTAAGTATTTATTTACTAAAAGAAAGCAAGTAATAAAAGAAGATGGGTATAATGTATATATTTATAAGATGTTAGATTTATCTAAAATAAGTGTATCACTTGGTATGAATATGTATAAGCGTGCTTTAGAAAGAAGTTATAAAGATTATATAAAGGATAATAAAGTACCAGATATAATACATGCGGAAGTTACATTACCAGCAGGTTATGGATGTGCTTATATTGGTAAAAAATATAATATACCTGTAATAGTCACTGAGCATTCTTCTAATTATTATCAGTATTTTAAGGGAGATAATAAAGAGTTTGGAGCCTACACTATAAAAAATACATTATTTAGTACAGTAAGTGAATATATGAAAAAAGAATTATCACTTAATAGGTGTGAAGTAATTCCTAATATTGTTGATATAAATACATTTAATAAAAAAAGATATAAAAGAACTTCTACTTTAAGACTTGTTGTAGTTGCAGGATTTAGAAATGGCAAAAATTTAAATGATGTAATAGATGCGGTTAATTTACTTGTTAAAAGAGGTATAGATGTTCATCTTGATATGGTTGGAGATGGATATTTAATGCCTTATTTAAAGGAAATGGTTGATAATTATGAGTTAAATAAGTATGTTACATTTCTAGGTAGAAAGACTAAAGAAGAAGTTGCAGAGATTTTATCTTGTAATGATATATATATAATTGCAAGTGATACAGAAACATTTTGCATACCAGGAATAGAAGCACTAGCATCAGGAACAGTAATAGTAAGTACTAGATGTAAAGGACCTGAAGAATATATTGATAGTAGTTGTGGTAAATTTTACAAGGCACATGATATAGAAGATATGTGTGATAAGATTATAGAAGTATATAAATCATTAGATAAATATGATTTAAAACATTTAAGAAGTGTAGCAGAAAAGTATAGTATGGATAATGTTAGTAATAAAGCAATAAGTATATATGAAAGTATGCTTAAAGACAAAAATAAAGCACATTAATTAATAATGTGCTTTTGTAAACTTAATTTAGAGGTCGACCCCCTGAAGGCGACCTCAAAAAGAATAAAAAGGGGTTGGCTAGTGTGATACTAGCAGCCAAACCAATAACTCGGTTTGGTATCTGTTATAATACGGATTATTCATGACTTTGTCAACACTTTTTTAAAAAAAAATAAAATAATTTGTTATAATGTATTTGAGGTGATAATGTGCTATCTTTAACTGATATAAAAGGAGTAGGAGATAAAACTTTAAAACAACTAAATAAATTATCAATATATACAACTTATGATCTTATTTCACATTATCCTTATAGATATGAAATATTAAAAAGAAGTGATATTGCTTCTTTAAATGATAATGATAAAGTAATAATAGATGGTATGGTTGAAAATGTACCTATAGTGTATAGATTTAAAAATATTAATAAAATGCAATTTAATATAAATACTGGTTTTAATATATTTAAAGTTATTATATTCAATAGAGGATTTATGAAAAATATTCTTACTATTGGTAAAAATATTGTAGTAATTGGTAAAATTGATAAGAAAAATAATACTATAATTGCGTCAGATATAATGTTTAATATTAATTTAGATAGTGTAAGAATAATTCCTATTTATAAAACAACTGAGGGTTTAAATAAAAAAACTATTCATACTTTAATTAATAATGCATTAGAAAAAGAAAAAAATGTTATTTCTTATATACCTGATTATTTAAGTGATAGACATGCATTAATGGATAAGTATTCATCACTTTTATGTATTCATAATCCGGTTAATATAGAAAGTACTAAAAAAGCTATGCTTATGCTTAAATATGAAGAGTTATTTATGTTTATGCTTAAAATTAATTATTTAAAACTTAAGAATAGTGAATACTCTATAGGATATAATAGGGGGATTGATATTAATAAAATTAATGGATTTATATCAAGTTTACCTTTTAAATTAACTATTGATCAAATAAATGCAGTAAATGAAATAGTATCTGATTTAAATAGTGATAAAAGAATGAATAGGCTTTTAGAGGGGGATGTTGGAAGTGGTAAAACTATAGTTAGTTTGCTTGCAATGTATGGAATGGTAAATAGTCATTATCAGTGTGCATTAATGGCACCAACTGAAATACTCGCACGTCAACATTATGATAATTTTAAGAAAGTGCTTCCTCATGTAAATATAGAATTATTAGTTGGTAGTTTAACGCAAAAAGAGAAAAAAGATATTAATAAACGCCTTTCTTTAGGTGAAGTTGATATATTAATTGGTACACATGCTTTAATACAAGATGATGTAACATTTAAAAATCTTGGTCTTGTAGTTACTGATGAACAACACAGGTTTGGTGTAAATCAAAGAAACAATTTAAGAACAAAAGGAAATATGCCGGATGTTTTATATATGAGCGCAACTCCAATACCAAGAACATATGCACTTACTATATATGGTGATATGGATATAAGTATGATTAAAAGTAAACCTAGTAATAGAAAAGAAGTAGTAACTTGTATTAAAGAAGAAAGTGAGATTAAAGATGTTTTATATATGATAAAATCTGAATTAGATAAGTCTCATCAAGTATATGTTGTCGCACCTTTAATTGAGGGTGAAAATAATGATAGTGTTACTAATTTATTAAGACAATACAAGTTAGCATTTAAAAAATATAATATAGGTATGCTTCATGGTAAAATGAAACCTAAAGAAAAAGAAGAAGTGATGAATAAGTTTTTAAATAAAGATATTGATATATTAATAAGTACAACGGTAATAGAAGTCGGTGTTGATGTAAGAAATGCTACTATGATTGTAATACATAATGCAAATTTGTTTGGGATGTCTACATTACATCAATTAAGAGGTAGAGTAGGAAGAAATGAATTTACTTCATATTGTGTATTAATTGGTAGTAAAGATAACGAAAGATTAAAAATAATTGAAAAGACTAGTGATGGGTTTCTTATAAGTGAAGAAGACTTTAAATTAAGAGGTGGTGGAGATTTGTTTGGAATAAGACAAAGTGGAGATGTATTATTTAAAATTGCTGATATAAAGAAAGATTATAAAATATTAGTTACTGCAAAAGAAGATAGTATGGAATTTTTAAGAAATAAGAAATTAGATGATTATAAATATATTAAAGAAGAATTATCTAAAAGTATTAATTTAGATTAATGTATAAAAGAATATATATAGAAATAACTAATATTTGTAATTTAAATTGTTCTTTTTGTCCACCTACAAAAAGATGCAAAAAATATATGAGTATAGATGAGTTTGAAATAATTTTAAATAAAATAAAAGGGTATACTAATCATATTTATCTTCATATTAAAGGTGAACCTTTTATGCATCCTGATATAGATAAAATAATAGCATTATCAAATAAGTATGGTTTTAATGTAAACATAACTACTAATGCAAGATTATTAAAAAGTAAACTTAATATTATTAATAATAGTAATATAAGACAAATTAATATATCTCTTCATAGTTTTGATGATACAAATGAAATAGAAACTTTACTTTATGTAATTGATGAGATTAAAAACACATATATATCTTTAAGACTTTGGAATAATAAAGATAATAAAGAAGTAATTGATTTATTAGAAAAACATTATTCTAAAAAAATTATATTTGATAAAAAAAGATTTACTTTAACAAATAATATATTCTTAGATAAGGACATAGAATTTTTATGGCCTAATATGAATATGGATGTAATAAGTACAAAAGGGACATGTAAAGCATTAAAAGATCAAATAGGTATACTTGTAGATGGAAGTGTTGTATCTTGTTGTCTTGATAATAATGGTGATAACACTTTAGGAAATATATTTAAAACTAATTTAGAAAGTATTATAAATAGCAATTTATATAAAGAAATGTTAAATGGATTTAAAAATAATATATTAGTAAGTGAATTATGTAAAAGATGTGGTTATTGTACACGTTTTAAAAAAGGGTGATAAAAATGCGAATTATAAAGGAAATTAATACATATTTATATAATAAAAATACTAATACTAAAATAATGCATATTAGTGATATACATTATAGTGGTGCATGTGATAGTAAAAGATTAGATTTTTTATATGAAAAACTTAGTAATTACAAAGTAGATTATATATGTATTACGGGTGATTTAATTGATTCAAATAATGTTATTTATGATGCTTTTAATAAAAGTTTTTTAATTAATTGGTTAAAAAAAATATCTTCTAATAGAAAGGTTTTAATATCTCTTGGTAATCATGATCTATTTAAAAGAGTAGGTAGTAGAATAGAAAAATGTTATAACAAAACATTTTGGTGTGAGATTAAAAACATTAATAATATTTATTTACTTGATAATACATATTATGAAGATGATAAAGTATTTGTAGTTGGGTATACTCAATCTTTTGATTATTATTATAAATATAAAAAAGAAGATGTGAATATAATGTATAATGAATTAAATTGCCTTAATATTAAACTAAATAATAATAAATTAAAAGTATTATTAATGCATTCACCAATATGTTTTAAAGATGAGAAGATATATAATAAATTAAAAGAGTATGATTTAATATTATCTGGCCATATGCATAATGGAATGGTTCTTCCAATAATAGATGAAATATTTGATAATAATGTAGGATTAATTTCTCCTAGTAAAAAATTATTTCCGCCTCTTGCAAGAGGAAATGTTCATAATGATAATATTCTTATAATATCTCCTGGCATATTAAAATTACATATTACAGTAACACCATTAATAAGATGGTTAAATATATTTTTTCCAGTACCAATTAATATTATTAATGTAGGTAAATATAAATATTCTAAAACGTATAACTATCACAAATGATATTGACAAAATAATTAACTTATATTATCATTAGAATGTACAGATGATAAATTTGTACATGCTCTTACTGTTTAGTGTGAGAGCTATTCAACCAAAACCCCCTGAAGGAGTATTCCCCCCAGAATACTCCACCTTTTTTTATAAAATTTATTTTACTAATATACTTTAATTATTAAGTGAAAAATATGAATACTAAACTTACTAATTGTTGTGATAAAGTGGAAATGTTTTTGATATTTTATCATTAACTAGTAAATTAGATATGACTGAATCATTTGCGAGACATAAACGTACTTTTATCATTTATGTTTGTTAAACTAAAGAAAATGATATTTTAATTAAAGAAATAGAAAGTAATACTAAGATCTAAACTACAGGTCTTTTTTTGTTGATAAATAATTTAATTCATAGTATAATGCATTAATGGTAATTAATATTATATTCACTTAACATATAATTTATTTGGAGGTATATATGTTTAAACTAATAAAAAAATTAGGGAAAAAAGAACTATTATATGTACTAATAAGTGCATTACTTATAGTATTTCAGGTATGGTTAGATTTAAAATTACCTGATTATATGAATAATATAACAACATTACTTCAAACAGAGGGAAGTAAAGTTAAAGATTTATTTAACCCAGGGAGCAAAATGCTACTATGTGCATTAGGAAGTTTAGCTTCATCTATTGTAGTAGGATACTTTGTTGCTAATGTTGCATCTAATTTCTCAAGAAAAATTAGGAAAGAAGTATTTACTAAAGTTGAAGATTTTAGTATGGAAGAAATTAAAAAGTTTTCTACTAGCAGTTTAATTACAAGGACTACTAATGATATTACGCAGGTTCAAATGTTAATATCTATGGGATTACAACTAATGATAAAGTCTCCAGTCACAGCAGTATGGGCAATATGTAAAATATCTGGAAAAAGTTATGAATGGAGTATAGCGACGGGTGGTGCTGTATTATGTTTACTTATGTTAATATCAGTTGTAATAATTTTTGCATTACCTAGATTTAAACGAGTTCAAAAATTAACTGATAATCTAAATAGGATTACTATGGAAAATTTAAAAGGAATAAGGGTAGTAAGAGCGTATAATGCAGAAAAATATGAAAAAAATAAATTTGATAAAGCAAATAATGAACTTACTAATACACATTTATTTATAGAAAAAATAATGTCAATAATCTCACCATGGATGAGTCTTATAATGAGTACACTTACTCTTTCAATATATGTAATTGGTATATATTTACTTAATAAAGCAGCTTTAACTGATAAAGTAAGTATATTTAGTAATATGATTGTATTTTCATCATATGCAATGCAAGTAGTAATGAGTTTTATGATGCTTGCAATAGTATTTGTTATGTTCCCAAGAGCAAGTGTAAGTGCTAAAAGAATATTAGAAGTATTAGAAACTGATGTTAAAATTAAAAGTGGAAGTTTTAAGGAAGATACAAATATAAAAGGAGAAGTGGAATTTAAAAATGTATCATTTAAATATCCTGATGCAGAAGAATATGTACTTAAGAATATTAGTTTTAAAGCAAGTAAGGGGGAGACTATTGCATTTATAGGAAGAACTGGTTGTGGGAAAAGTACTCTTATTAATTTAATACCAAGATTTTATGATGCGACAGAAGGAGAAATACTTATTGATGGGGTTAATGTAAAAGATTATGATTTAGAATATCTTTACAATAAGTTAGGTTATATACCACAAAAAGCAGTAATGTTTAATGGTACAGTAAAAGAAAACGTTGCTTATGGAAGTAATGGTAAAAAGTTTACAAAAGAGAAAATAGAAAGAAGCATTAAAATAGCGCAAGCTAAAGATTTTGTATCTAAAATGGATAAAGATATTGATAGTCATATAGCAAGTGGTGGTACTAATATATCAGGAGGTCAAAAACAAAGACTAGCAATCGCAAGAGCAATTGCTAGAGATCCTGAAATATACATATTTGATGATTCATTTTCAGCACTTGACTATAAGACAGATTATGTACTTAGAAAAGATTTAAAAAAATATACAAAAGATGCAACTACATTTATAGTTGCACAAAGAATTGGTACAATTAAAAATGCAGATAAAATACTTGTACTAGAAGAAGGAAAATGTGTTGGTATAGGAACACATGAAGAACTACTTAAAAAATGCAAAGTATATAAAGAAATTGCTCTATCACAATTTGGAAAGGAGGAATTATAATGGCTAAAGAGAATAAAAACTCACAAAAAGTTAGAGTTCCTCATGGAATGAGAGGAGTAGAGAGGCCAAAAAACTTTAAAGCATCTATGATAAGATTGTTAAAATATTGTAAGCCATATATTATTCCATTCCTATTTGCAGTAACATTATCAATAATAAGTGCAGTATTTACTATAATTGGTCCAGGTAAAATACAAGATTTAATTGATCTTATAAAAGATGGAATATTTACTACAATAGATACAACTAAATCAAGAAAAATAGTAGTATTTCTTGGAACAATATATTTATTAAGTGCAGCATTTTCATATATGGAATCATATATTATGGCAATTGTTACTAGTAAATTATCAAAAAGATTAAGAAAAGAAATAATAGAAAAAGTAAATAATTTACCTCTTAAATATTTTGATAGTACTAGTTATGGTGATATATTATCAAGAGTAACAAACGATGTAAGTACAATTAGTCATACACTAGCAGATAGTATAGCAAACTTAATAAGTTCAGTAGTACTATTTATAGGTGTAGTTACTATGATGTTTATAACAAATTATTTGATGGCTATAACAGCAATAGTAGCAACATTAATAGGTTTTTCACTAATGATTGTAATACTTACAAAATCACAAAAATACTTTACAATTCAACAAGAAGAACTTGGTAATATTAATGGTCATATAGAGGAAATATATTCAGGACTTAATGTTGTAAAAGTATATAACGGAATAGATAATTCAAATAAGAAATTTGATAAAATAAATGATAAACTTTACGAAAGTGCTAAAAAGAGTCAATTTTTATCAAACTTAATGCCACCAATTATGAGTTTTATAGGTAATTTTGGTTATGTTGCTATATGTATAGTTGGTTCAGCACTTGTAATAAATGGTAGTATTACAATAGGTGTAATAGTATCATTTATGATTTACACAAGATTATTTACAAATCCATTATCTACAATTGCACAGGCATTTAGTAACTTACAGAGTACAGCAGCAGCAGCAGAAAGAATATTTGAATTCTTAGATGAAAAAGAATTAGAAAAAGAGCATGTAAAAAGTAGCCTTGATAAAACTAAAGTTAAAGGTAATATAAAATTTGACCATGTTAAATTTGGATATGATGTAGATAAAACGATTATTCATGATTTTAATATAGATGTTAAATCAGGACAAAAGGTTGCTATAGTAGGACCTACAGGAGCAGGTAAAACAACAATGGTTAATTTACTAATGAGATTTTATGAAATTAGTAAAGGTAAGATAACTATTGATGGAGTAGATACAAAGGATATAACAAGAGAAAATGTACATGATTTATTTTGTATGGTACTTCAAGATACATGGATATTTGAAGGTACTATAAAAGAAAATATAGTTTATAATAAAAAACATATAACTGATAAAGAAATAATAGATGCATGTAAAATTGTAGGACTAGATCATTTTATTAAATCGCTTCCTAATGGTTATAATACAGTTTTATCAGATGCAGAAAGCTTATCAAGTGGAGAAAAACAATTATTAACTATAGCAAGAGCTATGTTAAATGATGCACCATTTCTCATACTAGATGAAGCAACAAGTAGTGTAGATACAAGAACAGAAGAACTTGTACAAAAAGCAATGGATAAACTTACATTAGGAAGAACTTCATTTATAATCGCACATAGATTATCTACAATTAAGAATGCAGACTTAATTCTTGTGATGAATAATGGTAATATTATTGAACAAGGTAATCATGAAGAACTTATGAATAAAAAAGGATTTTATAGTGAATTATATAATTCACAATTTCAAAACTAGGATATTTAAGTATCCTTTTTTTGATACAAGCAAAGTGACAATTGTATATGCTCGTACTGAGAAAAATACAGATAGATTTAATGCAAGAAGTATAAATCTTCTGGCTTAACATTCATAGTAAAAAAATCACAATATTAAAACACCAATAATCTTGGTGTTTTATATTTTCCTTTTAACTTTAACTACATCAATGATATCATATCTTTCTACTTTTGATGGTGATGATACTTTTTCTACACTTCCAAAGTATCCTCTTTTTTCTGACCAAATTCCATTTTTGTTTTGCCTTATGAAGTGAAAGTCTTTAAGCATACCTATTTTTCTTTCTATCATTATAGCAATTTTATAACTATCTGTATTAATTTCTTCATCGAGATTTGATGGGATATGTTCTATTCCTAAAATGTCACAGTCTTTATAAAAACCATCCATTATAGTATTTTCTGTCCATATAACTGGTTCGCCTATACTTAAAAATCCAGGATAATAATAAATATCTTTTTCTGATGGATCAATTTTTTCTTTAAATTGCATTGCATATGCATAACAATTAAATTCACTTTTAAAATCAAAGAAATTCTGTGTAGTATCATTTCCTATGTAATAATTAATATCATATTCAAAAGTTGGTGGGTATATAGCTTTTTCTAAATCTTTTTTTATGTGTTCTAGTAAAGCAATTTTCTCTTTTTTATTCATAATAATTCCTTCTTTTTGGTACTAATATTATATAAATATTGCGAAATTTGTCAAATTATAGTTTAAATCAATATTTATAGGTAAGAATATTAATGGTGATATTATGAAGAAGTTATATATATTTTTAATAACTATAATAATTATTACTATAATTATTTATCCTAAAAAAGAAAGAATAATTAGTAGTTTTAATGAAATAGATACAAGTGATACGTATAAAGTATTTACATTAACATTTGATGAATGTAATTTAAATACAGATAATTTTATAAAAGTATTTTCTTTTTTTAATAATCGTGAATTTGAAATAAATAAAATGGTTCCATATATAAATGAGAGTAATCAAATTATATTTAATAATAAAGAATTTTTATATTATGAAAAAGATATAAATAAAGTAATAAATGATTTTAAAAATAAATATATAGATATAATGGTTAATAATGATCTATATGTTTCTAATGTTTGTATTAAAAATGTTGTTATTAAAAGTACTGTAGGTGATATAAGAGAATTTAGTACAAAGTATAAATTTAGTTATTTATAGTGTTATTGTTATATCTTTATAGTTATATTCTAGTTTTGCCATTTCATTAGCGTATATTACTACTAAAAATTTAAAGAAGTTCTTAAGTTTTTACCAAAGTCTTTAAAATCAAAATTTCCAAATTCAAAAGAAAAATTTAAGTATATATCTTAAAACCATTTCATTATTTTTAATTTTATATGTATCTTTATATTTTCACCATTATTAATATGAACTTTAAAGAAAATGCTAAACATAAAATTAATTATATGTTATAATTCTTATATAAATATAGGAGGATATATGAGCAAAATAGTAGTAGCATTAGGTGGTAATGCATTAGGGAAAACACCAGAAGAACAATTAGAATTAGTTAAGAATACAGCTAAATCAATAGTTGAATTAATAAAAGATGGAAACGAGGTTGTAATCGCACATGGAAACGGACCTCAAGTTGGAATTATAAATCTTGCATTTGATTATGCAGCATCAAATAATACAGGAGTACCAGTTATGCCTTTTGCAGAATGTGGTGCGATGAGTCAAGGTTATATTGGATATCATTTAAGTCAAGCTATAGAATGTGAACTTAAAAATAATAATATAGAAAAAAATTGTATAGCAGTAGTTACGCAAGTATTAGTAGATAAATCTGATAAAGCATTTTTAAATCCGACTAAACCAGTAGGTATGTTTTATAGCAAAGAGGAAGCTTTAGCACTTGAAAAAGAAAAAGGATATACATTAAAAGAAGATGCAGGAAGAGGATATAGAAGAGTAGTAGCATCTCCAAAACCAGTTGATATAGTTGAAATAAATGCTGTAAAAGAACTAGTTAATAATGGTAATATTGTTATAACTGTTGGTGGTGGAGGAATACCTGTAATAGATGATAATGGTATTAAAGGAGTAGATGCAGTTATTGATAAAGATTTTGCTAGTGCAAAATTAGCAGAACTTCTTAATGCAGATATTTTATTAATATTAACTGCAGTAGATAGTGTTTATTTAAATTATAAAAAAGAAGAAGAAAAAGAACTTAGAGATGTAACAGTTTCAGAGTTAAAAAAATATATAGAAGAAGGACACTTTGCAAAAGGAAGTATGTTACCAAAAGTAGAAGCTTGTATGGAATTTATCAATAATAACAATAATGGGGTTGCAGTAATAACATCACTTGATAAAGCACTTTTAGCACTTAAAGGAAAAACAGGAACAAGAATAACTAAATAAAATTAGCATTTTATGATGTCTGGGTTATAAACTTAGACGTTTTTATTTTGTCAACAATTGTAAACTTGACAAGTGATATGGGAATGGTATAATAATTTTGTAATAATAAGGGAGGAGAATATAAATGCAGAAAAATAAAGGATTTACGCTAGTTGAGCTCTTATCAGTAATAGTAATACTAGCAGTAATACTAGTAATAGCAGTACCACAAATAATGAGTG
>ERZ827423.2633-NODE-2633-length-13741-cov-6.810756_pt1 | contig 13741 bp, 14 predicted proteins | sample MGYA00519775_ERZ827423 | MGnify/ENA primary metagenome ERZ827423 (study PRJEB31778, sample SAMEA3449296) | human gut metagenome | biome: human gut; feature: human-associated habitat; material: faeces | place: United Kingdom | collected 2010/2012 ...
TTCCGGATATAACGATTCAATGATTGAAGTCGTTACTGGAATGGTTCCTATTTCATTTAATTGCCTGTCCATACTGCAAATATAGTGATATTTTGAACAATAAAAGAAATAATACTTCTTTTTCTGTTCAAATTATTACTGCTTATACAATCTTAAGAAATAGCGATTTCTGTCACATAAGTCTGTTGTTTGTAACAATTACCGAAACATTGACCACACAGCAACTGAACTACCTCTAGGCTTTTATGGTCGGTGAAATCTCGTTTCAGGACCCGATTTATGCCTATTAAATGAAGACGGAGTACTTCGCAAAATAATCATAATGTGGCTCTCGATTTCAGGGCTATTTTTGTACCTTTTCTCATCAAAAAACGGCATTCTTCACAAGTTTTTGTACCGCACATTTTGATATTCAAGAAATTACACTTACTTTTACTTTCCAAAATGGAGGTACATGCCGAGAATGGTGCTAAAAATCACTAACTTACACATTCTCAGATACTTGCCAACCTGCTGGTTGTACCTTTTAGAGCGCTATGCTATTGATAATCAATGATGTACACATACTGCATCGGGATATTGCTGCATGGTGTCATATTATGCGGCCGGCTTTCTATCAGACATACAACTGAAAAGGTCTTAAGCAATCCACTGGAAACGAGCGTGACGGCGCGGGCGCATTCCGCGGGTCCCCATCCGGCAGTGAGTTGTATGAACTTTTTCATTTGGGAATATCTTTAATATTCAGGTGCGGTTTGACCATCGTGATGACTTCGGCTGTCGGCTCAATCAGGCGCAATATCTCTTCCATCGGCTTATATGCCTGCGGCGATTCGTCGAGCGTACCGGAACAAACAGAGGTGGAGAAGATGCCGTCCATCGACTTTTCAAATTCTTCCATCCCGATGTTCTTCTTGGCGGCATTCCTCGACATGGCACGTCCGGCACCATGCGGAGCGGAACAGTTCCATTCGGAGTTTCCTTTACCCACACAGATGGCAATGCCGTCACGCATATTGAAAGGTAGGCAAAAGCGCCCACCTTCGGCGGCCTCAACAGCCCCTTTGCGGAGCATGGGATATTCTTCGCATACGGAAACATAATTGTGAGTAGTGAGTATTGATTCCACGCATTTGGCCTTGCAGAGTTTCTTCAGTATAGCAAAAATACGGTCACGGATGATATAGTGATTGTAGATGGCATACGCCTGAGCCAAAACCATATCCGAGAGATAACCGTTAAGCGCATCGCCCCACAAAAAACCTACATACTGCGCCCTCTTTGGATTAACGGCGATATTGTGCCAATGGTTCGCCACTTTCACTCCGAGGCTGCGGGAGCCGCAATGTATCGTGAGCCATCCCTCATGCGTTTGTTCGGCCTCGCCGTACTCAATGAAGTGATTGCCCCCGCCGAGCGTTCCGAGGCTTTTATAGAAAACAGCTTCCTGAAGCTTTATCCTCCGGCAGAAATCCGAGATAAAGCGGGCATCTATGCGCGGAGCTTCCACAATCAGTTCCGGAGCAGCCGAACGAGCTTTCTGATATTGCGAGTTAAGGAAGCGGAACAGTTCCTTTTCGTTCAGGCTGTTCTTTTTGCAAATCTCCATACCAGTCGGAATGGCTTCACGGATTCTGTGGTCAAGCAAGGCGTAATCTTCCGGAGCGACTATCGACGAGAGTTTGTGCATGGAAATGGTGCATCCGATGTCAACTCCCACGTGATCCGGATTAAGATATGCACCAATCCTGTATGCCGTGCCGACATTGCAGGAATTCCCTGCATGGACATCGGGCATTTGGACTATTTTCACCGACTCGAAAGCCGGATGGTCGCATTGCGCCTTTACCCACTGCAAGGCCGCGTCTTCAATATTATCGGTGAATATTTCAGCCGATGTGTATTGGCCTGTAACTGTCATATCTCAAATTCTATTAATTTATATCGTTCTTCAACTTATTAAAAATATATTCTATTTTATGTTCATCTGCATTAGGCCCCAGTTTCTTGCTCTCACATGTGAAGTCACTGTTTTACCAATCCAATCAATTCCAGCCACTCAATAAGATTATAATACACCCTCACATACCACACTTTTTTCCTACCGTCGGACAATGGAGCAGCTTTGATAAATCTTCTTTTTGCAGCGTCTCAACAGTCTGTTTAATTTCATCGTCAGTATAATTTAGTTCCGATAAAACGAACCGAGAAAATGTAAAATCCTGTTTCATATTTTGACATTGTTTTAGAATCATTCCTTTGCAAAGATAGGAAAGAACCTAATGGATATCAACCGTTTGTTACTTATACCAAAAATCTGAGCGCTTCCTATTAAAATCAATTTCCACTTTGAAAAACTGTTTTCAATAAAATCATTACTGATACATCAAAACATTCTTCATACCATCCGATACATCCTGCAAGATTCAAGTTGATTGGCTATACGTCGTTCATATTATCTTTTGCAATTATAAGTTTCCTCTATAAAGTGATGGTATGTCAATCTCATTGCAGAGACAGCATAACTCCGTATCGCCCCAATCGGATTCGACTGTAAAAAAGCCGTATCTGTCAGGTTCGGTAACAACCGTCCTGTGTCTGAGGCGCTTGCCGATATATGTAGCAAGAGATGAAGTGGCCTGCCATTCTATATCTACATCGCATTCAAACATTTCATTTATCAAATCCATATTTTTCTTCGGTTTCTTTTTGCTTTCATCCGTACCAATGACTTTCCGCAACCAACCTGCAACAGATTCATTGTAAGCCAAATGCGCTTTAATATAGTCTTTCACTTCCTGATGGGACTTCAAGTCGAGATTGTCAAAACTGATAATCTGCATCCTGTATTTTGCTTTCGGGATGTTCAATGTACTGTCTGACGGAACAGCCCCCATAATATTGCATTCGTCAATAATAGCTTTCAAAATGTCTATGGTTGAAATTTCCAGGCTGTCAACCACTTTCAGGACATCTTCTTTCAACGACGCGTCTTTAAGATTGTCATCTATGACATTATTAACCGCCTCGGCCGATAAATTGGAAAATTCCTTTATGTAGCGGATACGACCCGGACGACCCAGAAGGTTCTCATCAATCGACAGCTTGTTAGTTGTCAGGATATACAATTTCCGCATGTCGTTGTAAACTCCGTCAATCATTTTGAGCAGAACTTCCTGCTCTTCACGGAAAGTTTTTTCCGCTTCGTCGATAAGGATAATGCTCTCAAAATGCAGCGACTGTATAAATTCCAACATACCGTCAACAGGTCTCGAGATGACAATCACCGGCAGACCTATGCGGTTGCAAAGCAGTTTTGCCGCGATTGTCTTGCCTGTCCCTTTAATCCCGTTAAAAATCACTCCGAGATTTTTGTTGCTTTCCCTGAAAAGGTCTGATGTCCACGTTTTTATTACTTTTGACAAAACCTCCTCGCAGTCAAGGTCATAAATCTTGAAATCGAATCGGAAGGTATCATCTATCTTCTCCAGCCCCAAGCGTCTGGTAGGCTGATGCTCATAGATGCGGAAGATTCCGTTACCGGGAGACACAAGCAACGAAGCATAGCCGGGAATAGGATAAAGGATTCCGCCCTCATTAATCCATTTTTGCCTTGCCGCAATGGCCGGATTCTCCTTGCGGACTTTTTCAGCTGGGTTGATGTATTCCTCTTTGTAAAGGGTATAATATTCAAGATCGACAACTTCGTCAAGATAATTCGTGCCGCATTTCCTTTCCAGACCTTCGTATGTGAAACCGTTTTTCAGAGCAACCCTGCGCGATGCGTCATTCCGCGGCAGGACGGCAATGGTCAGCGAATCCGCCATCCGCTCATCGAACAGATAGCGTTTCATTCTCTTCACAACTTCCGTCATATAGCCTTTCCCTCGGGCTTCTTTATGGAGAAAATAACATATCTCGTAATTGCATTTTTCGCCCGAAACGGTATTTGTCTTGTGCGGTGTGACTTCAAAAACACCGAGAACTTTTTCCGGAAGGCTCTTTTCGGAAATACAGAACATCCGTCCGCCATCCATCTCCCTGCGAATTTTGCCTTCCGCCTCGCTAAGCGTATTCATCGGTCTGAAGCCGGTGCTTGCCGCTATTTCTAGGTCGCTCATCAGAACGAAAATATCATGTACATCCCTTTCTTGAGGAGTCCTGATGATAAGCCGGACTGTAGCCAACTCGATTTTCCGTGCCTTTACTTCTTTCATCATTACGCTGCTTTATGATTACAGCACAAAAGTATGGCTAAGATGTATCATCTACCGATACAAGTTTACAAAATCTCATTTTGCAAGCTGCTATCTAACGCATAGTAGTACTCCTTCCATAAAACAGCAAAGAGATAATTTAATTAGCACAGCAACAAGAAAGCGCGCTTTTTAAAGATGGACAGCCTCATCTAAGCCATAGAATTTATTTACAACAGAGGGAAGAAAGCCCTTATTTTCCAACAGACCAAAAACTTGTTGGTATGTAAGAACATCTGGAAGGACTTTGATTGTTTTATTTGAAGATTTGTTCCATTCATTGATAGCAGAAACAATTTGGGTGCCGTTATCTCCAATTATTTTTCTATATAAATCGCGATAATCCGAATACCCCTTTGTAGGGGTCTGGTAAAGAATTGTTCCATAAATAAACTCTGCATCTTCTGAATGATAAAATCTCTTATAACTTTCAGCATATTTATCGGGATAGAAGCCTTTCTTACTACAAGAAGGCCCTTTTACGATGCCTATCAAATGACTGATGGTTTGTTTGATACCTTCTATGTATCTTTTTTGTTTTGAAGACAATTTCATTTTTTCCGAACCTAATGAAGATTCTATGTTTAAGCTGCCACAATCAAGAGCATTCTTGATTCCATCCTTTAAATACAAGGAATTATAGCTTTTTCCATATTCTTTAATCTCTTTCAAATCTTCCAAATATTCAATGAACTTTGATTCAAGAAAAAGAAGCGTAGTATGCCCACCTTCTTTAGAGGTCAATACAACATCTACACAAGAAGGGAATCCAATGACAGTATTTCGCACCTCAAAAAAACAATTATCAAATTCCCTCAATTTCTCTTCTCCGGGGAGTCTAATTGAAATAGACTTTGACCCTTTCTCATTGGGATAACCAAACAACGGATTGAAAACAAGCAACGAAAGCAACGCTGAAGAAAGAACAGAATTGACTTTATCTTTCTCGTTCCCTATTCCTTCAGTTGCGATTCGGTAAACCACATCGTTTGGATTCAAAGAAAACAGTTTTATAAATCCTTCTTTGCCAGGAGCATAATTATTAGGCCATAAAAGAGATTTACTTTCATTCGGTTTCAGTCCTATATTAGAAAGGAGCTGCCCGGTCAATGACCGTTTAAAATCAGTTAAATTCATATATCAAACTTTTTATATGGAAAGACATAAACACGGTTGATGATGGCAGTTTCTCCCATAGGAATCATACAGCAGTCAATAATGCGGACAAGTGGCCGGACCACGACAGAATCCCAGTTCCAGTCCCACCAATTTTTGATCAATTCATCTTCAGATGGATTAAATAAATCCCAACCCTCTTCGGTATAACTACGACGAAGATACTCTTCGCTTAATGATTCCACGACAATTGCCGGAAAAACCGCATTAAAACCTTCATAAATAAGGCAAAGGACTTTATCTCCTCTTTGAAAACGACAATGCTCTTGATAATGTTTTTCACCATGAGCGTGATCCCCATACCCATAGGTGGCATTCACCGATTTATCGGCGAGAAAAGTAGTAAGGGAGAAAGGTAACATATCAACTTCCATATCCAATTCGAACCCCAACGTTTCAGGCGAAACGGTAACGATAGATTGAAGAGTCTCTTCCTCTTTAGTTTCACATGTGCCATGGAAGATTTCTTTTAAGGCATATGCAACCTCGCCTTCCTCTGCCGAAAAAATCCAGTCTGGCTCAAGTGGGGCAATGCAAAATTGAGTTAATTTTGTATCTTCTATCATATTACAAATTTAGTGATTTTCTAATCTGTGATAAAACAATTTGCGAATGAGAACATTGACAGCCGATAAGCTGCCCATTCCCATAACTCTTTCCGTATTATGTCACAAAGGTAGAATCGCACTGTATCATTTGTCGGTACAGGTTGAAAAAATAGTAATTCGTCTATCCACATAAATATTCTATGACATTCGGCTTTCTGAGATTGGAATAGTCGGCATTCATCACCGCTCCATTGGAAAAGATTGTCCCATAAAGAGACTTCGTTCCATGCTGCGAGTGTATATGTCCGAAAAGATGCAGCCGGGGACGTACTGCCGCAATGCGGCTAAGAAGCTCCTCCGAGCCGTAATTGATATTGTCGTCAAAGTCGAGGATGCCAAATGGCGGCGTGTGGGTAATGAGAACGTCCGTACCGTCGGGGATATTTGCATAATGCTTGGTTTGGCGGCCGGTTACGCAGTCGCCCATGAACATCGGGACTCCATAGAATTTCACACCGCCGATTTCCACTCCGGAATTGCACAGGTAATGTACATTGTCGTCGAGTCCGTCAACCTTGGCGCCATAAAGGCATTCGTCGTGGTTGCCGCAAATGAATATCTTTTGCGGATAAGGAAGGTCGCAGAACCAGTTCAAGAAATCCAATGCTTCCTGCTCGCTGCCTATCATAGTAAAATCGCCGGAATGCACAACCACATCGGCCTCTGGCAAATCGCGCAACCGCCTGTGGCTTCCATGCGTGTCGGAAATATGCAATATTTTCATCTCCCATACTTTCTTTGCCGACAAAGATAAAGGATTACTGGCTCAATCTGCGATACAAGCTGAAATAATTCCGATGCTGTATATGCAAGTGAGACATGTAGAGTGTACTTTTGCAATGTATTGAAGTAATCCATATTAATATGAGCATAACATTAATTAATGAGAACAATGTAAAGCCTATTGCCATCTATGTGCATGGACTTGGTTCCGGTGCTGCATCGACAACAGTCCGGATGGTATGTAAAATATTCTCCGAATACGAGTGGATAGCAATTGAAGTAAATGAGAATCCATTTGAATCAGTAGAAAAGATTAATGCCACTGTCAGTAAGTTCAATCCATCCTTATTAATGGGGACTTCATTGGGCGGATATTATGTGTTTTATGCAGATGCTCCACACGCAACAAAGGTGATCTGCAACCCGGCAATGAATATGGCGGAGCTTATTCGTCACAAGATAGGATTCGGGACATATTCTTATTTTGTAGAAAGGCAGGACGGCAATACTGAATATACACTTGACGAAGCGGTTTGCAGATGTTTTACGGAATATGAGAGTAGTCATAGGGCAGTGAGCGGGACAAAGAACTATGCCTTGTTCGCCGTGCATGACGAACTTATAGGAGATGCCGATATGCTTGACAATATGGCAATGGTTTTCGAATCCGGATACAGATTATTGTTGGATTTCAAAGGGGGACATAGGCTCCGAGCAGAATCCCTAAAATTGTTACACAAAGAAATAACCAAATAGTAATGCAAGCCAGCATCGGAAATAATTTCGGTGATACTGTAAGCATCGACTGCGCCATACGTCCGATTTTCAATTTCAAGGCCGTATGATTCTGTTAAAGTGAAAAATTCATCTGATATATCATTCTACATTACATTATTTTATTAATTTTACAACGACTAGCATTTATAGGATATGATAGGAAGTATCATTGGAGACATAGTAGGCAGTATATACGAATTCAACAACATCCGAACCAAGGATTTTGAATTATTCGGCAAGGGGGCTGTGTATACCGACGACAGTATCCTGACTTTGGCCACAGCAGATGCTCTATTATCCGGCAATCTCGCAAAAATAACCAATTATTATGCCAACTATGCTGAAACAAATCCTTATCCTATGGGAGGTTATGGAGATAGTTTCAAAAATTGGGTTGTCCGAAAAACGCGTACAGGCTACGCACCAGCATATATGAGTTGCGGCAATGGCTCTGCCATGCGGGTAGGTCCTGTGGGGTGGGCTTTCAACACAAAAGAGGACACAATGAAAGCTGCTAAAATTTCCGCAGAGGGCACCCACAACCATCCAGAAGGCATAAAGGGTGCACAAGCCACGGCAATATGTATCTTTCTGGCACGGAATGGTGCCTCCAATGAAGACATTCAACAATGTATGGAAAAAGACTTCAACTATCAGTTTCCATGGACGGTGGCTGAACTGCAATCCCGCTACTCTTGGGACGGAGTGGATGGAAAAGGCAACGGCGCTATTTGCCAAGACAGTGTTCCCCAGTCCATTTTATGCGCTTTGCAAGCCACCAGCTTTGAAGATGCTATCCGTAATGCAATCAGCATCGGCGGGGATTCAGACACCATCGGCTGCATTACCGGGTCAATAGCCGAAGCCATTTATGGAGTGCCAACAGACATATACCAGAAAGCCATATCTTATTTGCCGGACAATTTCCAAAAGATTGTTACCGCCTTTGAAACAAAGTACGGAAGCGGTCGGCTTGCTCATAAAAAAGGATGAATGTAATACCTTAAAGAAGAAAATATGCTGCAACTTCAAAAATACACATGGCTGATAGACACTATTCGCAAAGCGGGAAAGATTTCTTTGGAGGAGATTTCCGGCCGTTGGGAGCGCAACAAGGACTTGAGCGATTGCAAGCCTTTGAGCCGCGCCACGTTCAACCGCTGGAGAGAAGCGATTTTCAGCCAGTTCGGGATAATCATCTCTTGCCAAAGAGCCGGAGGCTATCTCTACTACATAGAGAACATGGAGGACATAGATGAAGATGAATTGAAAAAATGGATGCTCGACTCGTTTGCCGTAAGCAACCTCATCAGCGAGAACCTTTCTTTGAAAGACCGGATTATCGTCAACCAGATTCCGTCCGCCCGCAACCATTTGGCCGCACTGCTCGATGCGATGAGGGAAAACCGCGTAGTGACAATAACATATTGCGGGTTCAACAAGGCAAAAAGTTACAGGTTCACCATTGAACCATATTGCGTAAAACTGTTCGAGAACCGCTGGTACGTCCTCGCCCGCAACGTCCAATATGACAATCTCCGCATTTACGGACTTGACCGCATAGTGGAGTTGAATATAACCGCAGACACGTTCAAACTCCCGAAAGATTTTTCCGCCACGGATTATTTCTCAAATTATTACGGAATCATATCCGACAGCAATATAAAGCCCGAACGTATAGTTATCAGGGCATACCGCGACCATATCCCGTATATGAAATCACTACCTTTGCACCAGAGCCAGAAACTGCTGGAAGACCATGGAGAATACGCCGACTTTGAATTATTCCTCGCCCCGACATTCGACTTTATAATGAAGCTGCTCAGCGCAGGAGCCATGATAGAAGTCATTTCCCCGGCATCTTTAAGAAAAACATTGAAAGAATGGGTGTCAGATTTGTACAACTTATATAAAAACGATTGACCATGCAAGATTTCGCTGCAATAGATTTTGAAACAGTTAATGAACGACGTTCCTGTGTATGCAGCATCGGTGTAGTGATAGTGCGTAACGGTAAGATTGTCGATAAATTCTACAGCCTCATCCAACCATTACTAACTATTATACATACGGACTACGGAAGTCCATGGGTTTACACTGAAGGACACAGGCGACCAGCTCAAGTTTTCGGAAGTTAGGGCGCAGTTGCCTGCGGCTATAACTTGGAGAACCACAATAATGCTCTTGCTAATGCAGAAGCCTGTGCACGGATAGGAACGAAATTATTGTAAAAAGAAAAACTAATTTAAAATGAACGATATATCAAATGAACAGAAGTTGGAGTTTGCCCACAAAGAATTCCCAGGCAAGGCTGTAAATCTTGGAGATGGAAATTGGTGGTATATTCAGGCGGGAACATTAATGGGGGAAGATTTACACTACGAATATCATAACGGGAAAGTGCATCTTCATATTGAAGGTTCTAATTGGCGTCCCATAAGGAATTATTTCGATAAAGTTGTATCCGACCCACGTATTATAGCTGAGCATTGGTGGAGACAACGTTGTAGCCTAACACTGCAACGTGAACTTTTATCATGGAAGGATATTCAAGACGCGTTCTTGGAGATTGATAGAATCATGCGACCGCATATCCTAAGTTTTGAGCGTAGCCAAGAGGTGTATCATGGCGGCAACGAAAACTCAGTTGAAAGCGATGTTGATGCACGAAAGATAAAAGTGAGCGACTTGATGTCACTACCCAATCTACACATCCCGGAATACCAACGCCCATACCGATGGACTACCAAAAATGTGGAACAATTGTTCGCAGACATAAATAATGCCCGCGCAAATGGGAAACAAGACTATCTGATAGGCAGCGTGATTATACACAAAAAAGAAGATAACACACTCGACATAGTGGATGGACAACAACGTATCACGACATTATATCTCATAGCAAAAGCCTTGAATTACAAAGTTCCATTGCCGCACTTGGCATTCAATCACGCAGACTCGTTCTTTCACATACACGAAAACAACGCATTTATCCATGAATGGGTCGAATTGAATCTTGCCAAATCTGACAGGCAAAACTTCCTTGATTATATATTCGGCAACTGCCAGGTCGTTGAGGTGACAGTAAAACTGCTTCATGAAGCATTTCAGTTGTTTGAAACCCAAAACGGACGTGGTAAAGAATTGGAAGCATACAATCTACTGAAAGCATACCATATCCGTGCGATGACCTCATCATCTCGCAAAGAAAAGATTGATTGTGATGTAAGATGGGAGGATGCAGCCATGTATGCGGACAAGAACAACACTCCAAGGGACCTCCTACGACAACTTATCAATGAACACCTGTATCGATGCAGATTATGGTCTCGAAGCGAGGAAGCCGGAAGATTCTCCAAACAATGTGTTGATGAATTTAAAGGGTTTACTGTTGACAGAGACACTCCGGTAGAATTTGCCTATCAAAACTGTCTTGTACAACAACAAATTGCATCAGGCTTGATGCAAATGATGAATACTGGACTTTTTAAGGTCAAAAGCCGATTTGAACACGGAGACCCAGATAACATATCGCCATTTGTCAATATCAATCAACTGATTGTAAATGGCAAGCCGTTCTTTGATTGGGTTGAAACCTATATTGAGATATACAAAAGAATTTTTATGCAACCTGATTCCTCACAACTATCAAACTTCAAGGATTTTTATCGCTCATTTTGTAAATACGAAGGCTGTCAACGCAATGGCGACAGCTATATAAGAGAAGTGTACAAATCGGCAATCATACTCATCTTTGACAGATTCGGTGAAAAAGGTCTTAATCATCTTTATAAGGCTGTCTATATCTGTCTTTACCGCATGAGGCTTGAAAAGAAACAAGTGCGATATGCAACAATGAGCAGTTATTCTTCTTCTGGATGGATTTTCGCTCTGATAAACAACGCCAGAAATATTTCCGACTTATCGGAGATTATCAGTAGAGCTTCTGAATATAAGAAAAAAACGCCAAAGAATTTTGAGGCAAAAAAAATAAATGAATTATTTGACAAACAGATATGAGTAGAGAACAATCTTTAAATAAAACTATCGCCCAGATATGGGAAGATAAATATGTCGTGCCTTTGTATCAAAGAAACTTCTCATGGACAGAAGAGCAAATTGGACAATTGTTACAAGATCTATACGACAATGCTCCCAAATTACAAGACGACCAATGTGGAAACTATTATCTCGGGTCGTTAGTGGTTTTGGAACGTAAGGACGGAACATGGGAGGTGATAGACGGCCAACAGCGATTGACATGTTTGCATTTTATCTGCAAGTATTTGAATATACTCAAAAAGCCTTGTTTGATTTACGATTCACGTCCGGAAGTGGAAAGTTTCTTTGCTGACTTATTTGTAAAATCATGGAATGACTTTATACATGAATACAATAAAATTGACAACAGCAAGATTAGCCGTCTAAAAGATGCACTAAGAATAGTGGAAAACTTTAAAATCAGGACAGGAAAAGGAGACGAGAATATAACTCTTAAAGAAATGACACCTGACCAACGAAATCTTCTGGCAGAGTACATTTCCTCTAAAGTAATTCTTGTACGGATACCATTACCACAAGATACCGATGTGGCATCATATTTTGAAATAATGAATAACCGTGGAGAACAATTGCAATCGCATGAGATTGTGAAAGCGATGCTTATGCAAGGATTGAATGACAGAGACCGGAACATATTTGCCACAATATGGGACGGTTGCTCACAAATGAACCAGCCTATACAGCAGACACTATCCTATTATCGCGCCATGGGGCTTTTCGGTAATAACTTCGATTCTCTTGATTTTTAGCTGCTTGAAAAACATTGAAAGTGAACTGGGCAATATAAGAAATGAAAGAAACATTGAGGATATACTGAATAGCTATTCCAATGACACTAAAAGGATTCCTGATGAGTCGAGAGAAGAACCTGATGTAAAATATCGCGCAATAATAGACTTTCCGAACTTCCTGATGCATGTTTTCCGACTTTATAAAAGTAAAGGATGCCCGTCCGACGGCACCGAAATTCCTCTTAATGCCGATTTCATGCCGACTGAGAAGCCGTACTATATCACGGATTCAATGGATTTTATCAAATGCCTTCTAAAAATCCGTATCGTTTTCGACAGATATGTTATAAAGATGCAAGGAGATGATGAGGAGGATGAGAATCTGAAATGGCGATTGCTTCGACCATACAGGTATGATTATAGTGGCAGGCAGACCTTGAAATTGAAAAATACTTTTTCAGGTTCTGACGACAACGATAACGAAGATGAGAAGTACTCGAAAAATAGCAGGATTATTAAACAACAATCCATGCTTCAAGTCACGTTTCGGCAGAGAAAATACAAAAGGTGGCTTTATGACCTTTTATGCTGGTTGTATGAAAAAAGTGATCTTATAGAGTCCATTTCGGAAAAAGACCTGTCAAACCATCTTGACAGATGGATCGTACGATATTACAATCATTTAACAAAGGAATGGAATGACAAAAAGGATGACATTATGTGCGCAGGCACAAACACCCCTCATTTCCTAATGAACTTTATTGACTATCTCTATTGGCTTGCATCACAACAAGAAAAATCAACAATTAGATATGCAAACCATATTGGGGACTTCCAATTTAGATATAACAACTCTGTGGAGCATCATCTTCCACAATCTTATCAAAATGTATGCAAGGACAATATAGACAAGATTGGCAATCTTTGCCTTATAAGCAAACGAAAGAACTCCAGCCTAAATGATAAAGGACCAACCGAGAAGGCCAAGATTGAGCCTGGTTTGCAACCTAACAGAAGCGTTATGTATCAAATTACTCATGATTATGGGAAATGGGGTGATACGGAAATAGAAGCTCATCAAAACGATATTAATGACTTGTTGGAACAGATACCTCTTCTTATTAGAAAATAGTGAAGAGTGATTTATTTATTTGCATAATGCTGTATAATTCATATTAAAGTGATTATACGGCATTATCTATTTTAGTTCTCATTTGTGATATACACCTTTATTCCTATCACTCTCGGTGTATTTTGCACACTTAATATCATGAGAATATAAATAGTCCGTATCGTGGAATGTGCTTCAAATAACAAATGTGTATATTGCGTATTTACATATAAATTTTATGGATGATATACCAGATGACCCAGCAATTCCCTATTAACATATATAAATATGGTAAGA
>ERZ827423.2635-NODE-2635-length-13736-cov-6.149331_pt1 | contig 13736 bp, 14 predicted proteins | sample MGYA00519775_ERZ827423 | MGnify/ENA primary metagenome ERZ827423 (study PRJEB31778, sample SAMEA3449296) | human gut metagenome | biome: human gut; feature: human-associated habitat; material: faeces | place: United Kingdom | collected 2010/2012 ...
GGACATGAGCATCATCCAGAAGCTGGCGGACAATCCGACGGAGACGGCGTCGGAGCTGAAAGCGAAGTTTGACGAAGGCGGGGAGGCGGTGAAGGACTACCTCAACAGCGTGCATCTGCCGGAGCTGGAAGGCGCGATAGAAGGGCTGGAAAGCGATATAGCGGGGCTGGAAACGGCGGTGGGAGACATCCCGGCGGTAGTGGACAACCTGACGAGCACATCGGCGGCGGACGCGCTGTCCGCCAATCAGGGCAGGGCGCTGAATACGGCGCTGTCGGGCAAGCAGAAGACGATCACGGCGGGGACGGGAACGCCAAGCGGCGGTTCAAATGGAGACATCTATATCAAATATATATAACGGGGTGAGGACATGGCCCTACTGAAAGAAACGACGGTCACAACGAGCCAGAACGGATACAGCCTGATCCTGCGCACGTATGAGGACGCTGTGAACACGTCGGCAAACACGTCCACAGTTCGGATAGAACTGATGCTGAAATCGAACAGCGTCCGCTTTGTAGACTACAGCTGTTTGGGAGAGCTGTGGCTGGACGGGAAGCTGGCGTACTCGAATGAAGCGCAGTACGCATTCCCGTCGCTTGGCTCGACGATCACAATCACGAGCTGGACGAAGACGGTAGAGCACAACAGCGACGGGACGCGGAGCATAACGGTCAGCGCGTGGTTTAAATGCGCGAGCGGCACATACTCGGCGGGCAGCGCGGAAGTGACAAACGGCTCGATGGCGCTGACGCCGATAGCGCGGACGCCGTCCGCGCCCACGTCGCTGACGGCAAAGGCGGGAAGCGATAGTACGTACTATGGGGGCGGAACGATCACAATAAACTGGAACGGGGCGACAGGCACGGTAACGGGGTACGAGTTGCAGTACGCGCTGCGGCCGCAGGACGGCGGCGCATGGGGGTCGTGGACGGCGCTGAAAACGGCGACGGGAACGTCGACAACGGACACGAAAAGCATGATGTTCGGGCAGGCGGTAAAATATCGAGCGCGCGCAAAGAACGGGAGCCTGGCTTCGGGGTGGAAGGAAAGCAATACCCTGACGCGGACAGGCGGGGTGTATCTGCGCGTGGGCGGCGAATGGAAACAGGGGACGGTATACCGGCAGGTAAGCGGGAGCTGGAAGCAGGCGGCGGAGGTGTACCGGCAGGTAAACGGCACATGGCGGCGCAGCGTGCCGTAAAGGGGTGAATGGGAATGGACGTAGTCAAACAGGCAGTGGAGACGATCAAGCGGATGTACAACCTGTCGCTGCTGAAGCTACTGGAACGGCTGCCGGTGGAAAACGGGGGCACGGGCGGTGTAACGGCGGAACAGGCGCGGGAGAATCTCGGTATACATCTGCCGCTGGCGGTAGAGGACGGGGGCACGGGCGCGGACAGTGCGGCAGGCGCGCGGGAAAATCTCGGTATACAATTCCCGTTGCCCATAGCAAATGGGGGTACGGGCGGCACAACGGCTTCGGCGGCTCTGACAAACCTGGGACTGCCCGTGACGTACGGCACGTGGACGCCGGTGCTGTTCGCGTCGGCCGGCGGCATGACGTATACGACAAGCTATAACTATGCGTATTACTGCAGCATAGGCAGGCTTGTGTACATCACCTTTTATATGAAGGTGAATGTGACGGCCGCAGGGTCGGGGTACGCGCGGGTAAAGGGTTTGCCTGCCATGCCCGTGTCGGGCCAGTATTTTGCCATGGCCCGGTCCCTGTTTGCGACGGGCAGCTACTCGAACAACACGGAGGGCGAGGTCGGTTGTTTGCGGGATGACGGAACGATACGCATTCAGTCGGCAAACGGCACGGCCGCGCTGAAATGGAATACGGGCGATACGTGGGTCGGATATTCCGGCTGTTATATTAAGGCGTAGGCCGCTGCTGCGGCATGCGTTTTTCGCGCGCGGGCCGTTCAAAAACCCCGTGCGCAGCGCAGACAGACGGGCCGGGCGGCGCGTAAGCGGCCCGCAGAAAAGGAGAGGGGATGGACGCGGTGGCAGCCAAAAGTTACAGCGAACAGTACGAGCAAATGCTGCGCGCGCAGCTGGAACAGGCGCTCGACAGCATAGACAGGCAGGAACAGGCGCAGATCAACCGGTACGACACTGAACTGGCGCGTGTCGAAGCAGCGCGGCAGAACGCGCTGCGGGGCGCATATGCGGACTATGCCAACAATATCAATCCGTACGGCATACAGGCGGAGGCCGCCTATGCAAACGGATTGCGCGGCGCAGGCAAGAGCGAAACTGCGCTTGCAAACTATTACAACACATACCAGAACATGCTGGCTCAGATACACAGCCTCAAGGACGAGCAGGCAAGCGACCTGCGCCTGGATCTTGACGACGCGCTCGCACAAAATGAAGCCAACCGAACAGCCGCGCGCGGCGACGCATATAATAGTATACTGAACGAGAGAATCCGGCGGGAAGAGAGCGAATACAACAGGGCGCAGGACGAGCGTGAATACGCCTTCCGGCTCGCGCAGGCGCAGCAGGAGCAGGAGAACTGGCAAAAGGAGTTCGAGCTGAAGCTCGCGGCGGCCCAGAAATCGTCTGCGAAAAGCGGCGGTTCCGGCTCCGGCCGCAGTTCATCCGCGGCGCAGAGCAGCGTAACGGACGGCGCGGGGGGCATGGACGAACAACAGTTCGAAGAGCTCTACAATACGATGAACAGCCTGCGCTGGTCTGTCCTGCCGGGCGAGTCGAACCCGACGCCCCGCATCCGCGAATGGCAGAGTTCGTATCTCCAGTCGTTCAGTAAGTACCTGTCCCCCGCGCAGTACCAGCAGCTGGTTGCGCTGTGTCTGTAACGGATATGGGGGACGCGAATATGTGCACGGAAACGCCGGCCGCGTGCAGAGAGCGCTTTGCGAGAATAGACGCGCGCCTTAAAGAGAGCGAAGGGCAGCTGCGGCTGCACAGGGAGGATATTAACCAGCTTATGGTCCTCACCGCGCGGCTTGGCGAAAAGATCAATATGCTTGCAAATTCCATGCGCGCACTGACAAGGGCGCTATGGGGCGTAGCGGGGGCTGTAATCGCAGCGCTGCTGGGGTTCTTCCTCTGGTACGTCCAGTCGTTGTAAGGAGAGGAAAATGAATATACAGAATTTTTTAGGAATCAATTTACTGGTGCGGTTGAAAAACCCGCTTTTCTGGGTGCAGGTGGTATTGGCCATATTCATGCCGGTATTGGTCTATTTCGGCGTGGAGTGGGAGCAGCTTACCACCTGGAGCGCCGTTTTCAGCCTGCTGTGGCAGGCGATAAAAAACCCCGTCGTCGTCGTTTCGGTCATCGTCTCCATTTGGAACACGGTCACAGACCCCACGACCTGCGGTCCGGGGGACAGCGCGCTTGCAAAAACCTATGAGAAACCAAAACAGAAAGAAGAGATGTGAGCAATGGCACTGCAGAAACCGAGGTACCCGGTGGATTATATCGGTATCACGCAATATTATAATACGGCGCATCCTGCGCTGGATCTCGGCTGGCATACGCCGAACCCGCCGGTCTACGCCGCTGCCGCCGGCACGGTTTATGCGGCCGCGCGCGATGTAGACGGCGCGAACTATGTCGTGATCCGGCACGACAACGTGATCGCGGGCAAGCTGGTATACACCCTGTACTGGCACCTGGCTTCCTATCGCGTCGCAAAGGGCGCGACGGTCAAACTCGGCGACCCGATCGGCGTGATGGGACAGACGGGCAACGCCGTCGGCGTACACCTGCACTTTGAGTTTTGGATTACGCCGCAAAGCTATACCAAATGGGCGCTCAGCGATAAGAAAAAATACGCGGTCGATCCCCAGTCCTATGTGTACTGCTATCCGGACCAGACCGTAAGCCCGAACACAAAAAACGTGCTCAAATACACGCCCCAGATCGATCCGGGCGAAGACGTCCTTGCGCCGGGCACCAAGCTTAGCCTGAAAAACGTGCCCCTGTACGCCAGCTCCGACGCCGCGCGCGCCGCAGGCCGTGTGAACGGGACGTATTACACCTGGGACAGCCAGATTATCCGCAACAGAATCCGGATTACGAACAGTACGGCAAACGTCGGCCGTCCAGGCGCGGTAACGGGATGGATCGGCAAGGAGTATCTGCCGGTGGCAAATGGGCCGACGGTCTATATCGTCGTTTCCGGCGATACCCTTTCGGGAATCGCAGCGCGCAGCGGCGTATCGCTCAGCGCGCTTCTGGCCGCAAATCCGCAGATTAAAAATCCGAACGTCATCTATCCCGGAGACCGTATCACCATACCGGCAAACTGATTGCGCCCATATGGAAAAAATCACGCCCTAGGGCGTGATTTTTTTTGCGTAAAGACTTGACAGGGGCGCAAAACTGTATTATTGTATTAGTCGAATAATACAGTTGAAGGGAGGATCGCGCGGGTGGACTGGAACTTTTCCGGCGACCGGCCGGTATATCTGCAGCTTTTCGAGCGGATGGAACTGGCCATCGTCTCCGGCTACTATGAGCCGGGCCAGCGTCTGCCTTCGGTACGGGAGCTGGCGCAGCTGTGCAGGGTCAATCCCAACACGGTTCAGCGCGCGCTGGGCGCGCTGGAGGAAGCCGGCCTTGTCAGCACGCAGCGCACCAGCGGCAAGTTTGTGACGGCGGATTTGGGCCTGATCGAACGAACGCGGCGGCAGTTTGCGGCTGCGGCTGCGTCCGCATATCTTACGCAGATGGAGGGGCTGGGGTACGGCAGGGCCGAGGCCGCGGCCCTGCTCGAACAGAAGGCGGCTGAAGAAACGAATATACAGGAGGGAAGACCATGACGGTTTCATGCAGGAACCTGACCAAAAAGTACGGCGCGTACAGCGCGGTTAACAACATAAGCCTCACGCTTGGCGGCGGACGGATTATCGGCCTGCTCGGTCCGAACGGCTCGGGCAAGACGACTCTGATTAAAATGATAAACGGCCTGCTCACGCCCAGTTCAGGAGAACTGCTGATAGACGGCCGCGTACCCGGCGTAGAGAGCAAAAAGCACATATCGTACCTGCCGGAACGCACTTATTTGAATATGGACATGCGCGTGCGCGATTTGCTGCGCTACTTTGCCGATTTCTATGCGGATTTCGATATGGAGCGTGCGCACCGGATGCTCGATCAGCTCGAAATCCAGGAGGCCGGCCGGCTCAAAACAATGTCCAAGGGCACAAAGGAGAAGGTGCAGCTCATTCTGGTGATGAGCCGGCGCGCGCAGCTATACGTGCTCGACGAGCCCATCGGCGGCATCGACCCTGCGGGCCGCGACTATATCCTCGACACCATACTCACCAACTTTGACCCGGGGGCGAGCATTCTGCTGTCCACCCATCTGATCGCGGACATTGAGCGGATCCTGGACGATGTGATCTTTCTGCGCTGCGGTACGGTGGCGCTCTACGGGAACGCCGACGAGATCCGCGGCGAACACGGCAAGTCGATTGACGCGCTGTTTCGGGAGGTATACAGATGTTAGGGAAACTGTTAAAGCATGATTTCAAATCCCTGCTGCGCAGAATCTGGCCCGCGTTTTTGATTCTGTTCGCATCTGCAGGCCTGTGCAGGCTTTTCTGGCGGCTGGGCGAGGCGTATCCCGCCTTCAACCTGGTCCGGGGCTTGGCGCTTACGCTGTTTATTCTGCTGCTGGTCGCAGGCTATCTGTTCGTCTGCGTCGTGTGCATAATGCGCTTTTACCAGTCCATGGTGAAAGACGAGGGGTATCTGACGCATACCCTGCCCGTTACAAAGGGCAGGCTGATTTTCTCCAAGGTGTTCTCCTCCGTCGTCTGCCTGCTGCTCATGCTCGCCGCGGACCTGGCCGCGGCCGCCGTTGCATTCTACCAGCCGGCGCTGTTCAGCTCGTTGTGGGCCGTGTTCAAAGCCGCGGCTGCCGATGCGGGATTGGGCCCTCTGTGGCTCTTGCCGCTGCTTGCGCTGTGCGCCATGATCAGTTTTTTGATGATGATCTTTACCGGCATCTCTATCGGCCAGCTCCACAATAAGAACAAGCTCGGATATGGGGTGCTGTATTGTTTCTGCGGATACGTGCTCAATCAGCTGTGCAGCCTGGTGCTTCTGGTGCTGTTTGCCCTGCGCTACGAGTCGTTTGCGTTCTCCTTCAGCGGCATGGCAGGCTGCGCCTGCGGGCTCAACGTGCTGTTTATCGCCGTATACGCCGTGATCATGCTCTATATATACCGGAATAAGGTCAACCTGGAATAGCCCGTATCAAAAGAAGGAGGGCCCGCGCCGGCCGGCGCGGGCCCTCCTTCTTCATTGGCAGTGGACGGGCGCGCCCGCCTGTGATACAATACAGGTAAAACAAAAACGGAGGAACGTATATGCAACCGATTCCGCTGCCGGGCCCGATTGCTGCGCTTGTCCGGGGCCTGCGCTGGGAACGCGATACGGTCGGGCGCTCTTTTGCCGGTGTATACCGGCTCAGCGACGGCAAAAATACGTATTACCTGAAATGCGGCGACGAGGCAGACGGACTGGCCGGCGAATGCCGGAACCTGCGCTGGCTGCGGGGGCGACTGCCCGTGCCCGAGGTCCTGGCCTGGGCTGCGGAAGGGGGTATGGAATACATGCTCCTGTCCGAAGCCGGCGGGCGCATGCTCTGCGACGCGTCCTACCTGCGCCGGCCGGAGCTGGCCGTTTCCGCGCTCGCGTCGGGACTGCGTATGCTCCGCGCGGTAGACATATCCGGCTGCCCGCTGAAAAACGGGCTGGACGAAAAGCTGGAAGCTGCGGCGGAGAATATACGCTGCGGCCGGCTCGACCCGGACGATTGGGCGCAGATGTCGGACCGCTACAATTCGCCCTGGGATCTGCTCTGCGAGCTGCGGCGTACCCGGCCCCCGGAAGAACCCGTGTTCACCCACGGCGACTATTGCCTGCCGAATGTATTTGCAGAAGGCGCGGAAGTGACCGCCATGCTCGACCTGGGCGGCGCCGGCGTTGCGGACGTGTGGCAGGACGTCGCGCTGTGCATCCGTTCCATGCGCTATAATTTCGGGACCGACGCCCATACCCAGCCGCTTTTGCGCCAGATTGGGCTTGCTATGGACCCGTTTAAATGCCGCTACTACCAGCTGCTTGACGAGCTGTTCTGACCCGCCGCTGCGATTTTTGCCGAAAAATGCTGAAAGAACGGCAACCCGAAGGCGCCGTTCTTCCAGTTTACCGCCCGCGTCGGAGTAAACGATCGCTCCGTCGCAAACAGTATATCATCACAAACAGGCGCACACATGCACCCGTTTATGGGGGGGGCATACAAAAGGATTTTCCAATATAGGCCGTTATTGGGCCAGCATTGAATGAATCTACTCCAAGAGTAACATATTTCCCACCCTGAATCAATAGCGAAATGAAATAAATTGCTAATTATGGAAAAATTGACCGAAGATTTGACTAAATGGTCGAAAAAAGTATAATTTTATCGAAAAAAAATTGATTTTTGGGAACTGCACGGCGGAATGCGAGAAACAGGTAGATTCCTGTCGAAAGTAATCGGCTATATACTTATATTTATTATACCTGAAACTATTTTGAATTGCCAGGTTTTTCTATTTTTCTGCGCATATTTTTTTGCAGTCAGGTTTGCCCGCGAAATGTTGCGCCGCGGCTTTACGGCGCATTCGCTTTGTGCTATAATATTTACATATACATATGTTCGGGTTCATAGAATCGAATCGGGGCCCGGCGCAATCATGCAAAAACCTGGATTATGGATCTTCCGGCGGCCGGTACGGCGGCGCAGCCGGAGACGGGAGGATACATGAAACGGAAACACACGCTTGTGATAATTCTGCTGCTTTTGTGCGCGTTTGCGCTTATGTTCCAGCTTTCGGGGCTTGCGGAGGCGGGCAATTTCGCGGGCGATTCCGACTTCGGCGGCGGCGACTGGGGCGGCAGCGATTTCGGCGGCGGCGACTGGGACAGCGACTGGGGCGGCTCCGGCGGCGGCAGCGGCGGGTTCGGTTCGGCCATATTCGGCGTCGCAGTGATCATATTTATCCTGATTATGGTGTTCAGCAAAAAGAAGGGCGGCGGTGTTTCCGGCGGCCGGACCACGGTGTCCGCTCCCGCGCGGCAGTACCGGAGCATGCAGGAGTATAAGACGCTGGACCCGAATTTCTCCGAGGCTGTTTTCTGTGAGAAGATCGGGAATCTGTATGTCATGATGCAAAACCTCTGGCAGGAGAAGAACTGGGAGCCCATGCGCGCGCATATGACGGATGACCTGTACAACCAGTTCGCCCGCCAGCTCGACGCGTATATCCGCAACAAGCAGACCAACCATGTCGACCGGATCGCGGTTCTGTCCGTCCAGCCGCTCGGCTTTTATCAGGACGACCGCAACGACTCTGTCGTCGTGCAGGTCCAGGCCCGTATCTGCGACTATGTGACCGACGACGCGACCGGCAAGCTGATCCGCGGCAGCCAGACCAAAGAGCTGTTTATGACCTATGAGTGGACGATGATCCGCACCAAGGGCATGCAGACCGGCGCCGCCGACGGCGTCACGACCTATAGCTGCCCCAACTGCGGCGCGCCGATGGATCTGACCTACTCCGCCAAGTGCGAATACTGCGGTTCGGTTGCGAACAACTCGAAATACGACTGGGTGATCGCCCAGATCCGCGGAATTTCCCAGCGCAGCGGCTCGTAAAACGGGATATTGCAAGGGTGCAAAAATTTTTCGAATCACAATTTGCGGTAAAATAACACATTTCCGTAAAAAATGTAGTATAATAGATTCTGCCGGGAGAGTCCGCCGCGCGCGGCCATCCCGTGCAAAGGGCGGGGAAACGAATACGGCGGCCCGCCGTATCCCGAACCCGCGCGGCCTTGCCGCCGCTGCGGGCCGTCTGCTGATTTTGTTATATCAGGGGATTTTAAATAAAGAGGGGCGCAAAGAAATTTTCTTTGCGCCCCTCTTTACGTTTGTCTGTGCATTCAGTCCGCACCGCTCCCATTCGGCCCGTTCGCAGTTGGCGGCGCGGCCCCGCCGTCTCGCGCGGCGCCGTCCGCGCCCTGCGCCGCCGGTACGGGCGGCTCGTCACTGGTCTTGATCCAGCGCAGCATGAGCTTGTTTGCGATTTTGCCCCGGCCCTCGCTCTTCACATAGAAGTATCCGAGCATGGAGAATACGGCCGCGCCCGCAAAATTGACCAGCAGATCCTTCATCGTGTCGATCAGCCCGATATCGATATAGCCGTTCCACTCCTCGCCGTTGACGACGATGCTCTCAATCGGTTTTGTGACGGCGCTGTTGCGCCCGTCGGGGTTGAACATCACGGAGGAGATCTCGTGGATAACGGTATCCTTCTGCATGTCCGTCTTAAAGATCATATCCGAGCCATACTCGTAGAATTCCCACACGACCCCGATGGTCATGGAGAAGCAAAAGGCGAACACGGCTACGAAGAAGGGCGAGAGGGTGAGCGAAAACCGCTCGCTGCGGTTGAGTATGTCGATCAGGGCCAGGCCGATCGCCGCGCACAGGAATCCATTGGTGGTGTGCAGTAGAGTGTCCCAGTGCGGCACATTGATATAGTATTCGCGGATTTCGCCCATAATCTCTGCTGCAAAGATGAAAAACAGCACGATAATCTCCAGCAGGTCCGGCACGTCGATCTTGATCCGTTTTTCGACAAAGGAGGGGATCATAAACAGCACCAGGGTAAAGGCGCACATAAATACGTTGCCGTAGTCGTGGTTGAAGAACTGCGCGATCATGACGAGGATCACGATCAGCCGAAGAATGAAGTATGTCAAAAACAGCACCTTGCTTTTTTTGTACTGTTCGCGTATGTTGTCCCAAAATCCTTTTCGCCGCTGCGCTCTGCGTTCTTTACGCTGGGCTTTTGTCAGCTTTTCGCCTTTCATATATACTCCCCTTTTATATAATAAATAAATATTACCATAGATTTTAGGCGCATGCAATGCTTAATATTGTTGACGCATATAATCCTTTATACGTTCAGTTGAAAAGAATCTGCGTCCCGCTATTGACATGCGGGTGGGATAAAGGTATAATAGTTAAGCGCTTAACAGTGAGGCGCTTAATTATTATTATGTGCACGAACGGAAAGGATGTCGGCAATGGAAGCGGTGCGCAAAAGAATTACATGCAGGCTGGAGCGTATCGTCATGCTGCGGCGAATCCGGCTGCACCGCGAAATTCTGGCGGACAGCGCTGGCGGCGCAGGTCTGCACGCCGGCTGGTTCCCGGCGCTCGAATACATCATCCGCCATGACGGCTGCGCGCAGAAGGAGCTGGCGGCGCAGTTTCACGTCACGCCCGCATCGGTGGCGCTGACGACAAAGCGGATGCAGCGGTCCGGGCTGATCGTCAAGAACTCTGACGACCGGAACCTGCGCCTGAACCGCCTGTCGGCGACGGAAAAGGGCCGCCGTCTTGCCGCCGCCTTCCGCGAGGCTTTTTCAGAGATAGACAGCCGGGTCTACGCCGGGCTGACAGAGGCTGAGCTGGAGACGCTGGACCGGCTCCTGCAGAAGGTGCTGGCAAACCTGGCAGTGAGCGAAGTCGAAGCGCCCGCGCCGCCGGGCGGCGGTAAATATGACAGGGACCGGATTGGAGAGTAGATATGATACGTAAAATTATGTCCTATGTAAAGCAGTACAAGAAGGAGTCGATCATCGCGCCTGTCGCCATGGTCGGCGAAGTCGGCATGGAAGTCGCCATCCCTTTTGTCATGTCGAAAATGATCGACGTGGGGATCAACGGTACGGGCGGCACGCCCTATATCATAAAAATGGGCCTGCTCATGACGGGTATGGCGATATTCTCGCTCCTTTGCGGGGCTTTGAGCGCGAAGTATGCGGCCGTGGCGAGCACAGGCCTTGCCGCCAATCTGCGCGAGGGGATGTTCAACAAGGTGCAGGCCTTTTCATTTTCTAATACCGACCGCTTCAGCACCTCGTCGCTTATCACCCGCCTGACGACCGACGTCAACAACACGCAGATGGCCTATCAGATGTTTATCCGCATGATGGTGCGCGCGCCCTTTATGTTCATTATGGCGCTGATTATGGCCATCTCCATCAACGCGCCGCTGTCCGTTGTGTTTGCCGTCGTCATCCCGATTCTTCTGCTCTGTATCGGGTTCATTTCGAGCAGGGCGTTTCCATACTTCCAGCAAATGTTCAGGAAATACGACAAAATGAACGCATCGGTTCAGGAGAATCTGACCGGTATCCGGATTGTCAAGGCATTTGTCCGCGAAGAGTATGAGGACAAAAAATTCAGGGACGCCGCGGTCGACGTGTACGAGACTTCCATGAAAGCCGAACGGTTGACAGTCTGGATGATGCCGCTGATGCAGCTGTGCATGTACGGCTGTATGATCGCAGTGGCCTGGTTTGGCGCGGGCGACATCATCGCCGGCCGGATGCTCACCGGCGAACTGATGAGCTTCATCAGCTACGTCACCCAGATCCTCTCGTCGCTGATGATGGTCGCTATGGTCTACGTCATGTTTATCATGTCCCGCGCGTCGATGAACCGCATCGTCGAAGTGCTCGATGAAAAGATCGACATCACCGACGACGGGGCCGACCCCGCCCTTGAAGTGGCGGACGGCAGCGTTGTGTTCGACCATGTCAGCTTCAGCTACGGCGGCGGGTCTGCCGGCAAGCCGGTGCTGGAGGATATTCAGCTGTCTATCCGCTCGGGCGAAAAGATAGGGATCCTGGGCGGAACCGGCTCCGCGAAGACGACGCTCGTCCAGCTCATAGCGCGCCTGTACGACGTGCAGAGCGGCCGGGTCCTCGTCGGCGGGCGGGACGTGCGCGACTATAAGCTCGATACGCTGCGCAACGCGGTTGCCATGGTGCTGCAGAAGAACGTCCTGTTCTCCGGCACCATAGCGGAAAACCTGCGCTGGGGCAATGAACACGCAACCCAGTCCGAGCTGGAAGCGGCCTGCAGGCAGGCCCAGGCGCACGACTTCATCATGTCTTTCCCGGACGGATATGAGACGATGCTCGAACAGGGCGGCGTCAACCTGTCCGGCGGCCAGAAGCAGCGCATCTGTATTGCGCGCGCCCTTTTGAAAAATCCAAAAGTCATTATTCTGGACGACAGCACAAGCGCCGTCGACACCGCAACCGACAGCAAGATCCAGCAGGCGTTCCGAGAACACCTATCCGATACGACGACTATCATCATCGCGCAGCGCGTCGCCTCTGTCAGCGATGCGGACCGTATCATCGTCTTAAGCGACGGCCGGATCGACGCGGTCGGCACCCATGCCGAACTGCTCGAGACAAACGAGATTTACAGAGAAGTATACGAGTCCCAGAGAAAGGGGGTGGCGTAATATGCCGCCGAGACAAAACATGCGCGCGCCGGTCAGGCCCAAGGACACGCGGAAGACCCTGCGCCGGATCCTGCAATATATGGCGGGGAGCAAGTGGAAGCTGGTCCTCGTCGGCCTGTTCATCCTGCTCAGCGCGGGCGCGACCATTGCGGGCACCTACTTTCTCAAGCCCGTAATCGACGAATACATCGTCCCCTTTGTGGGCGCGGGCGAGGCCGACATGTCCGGCTTTGTGCGAATGCTGGTCATTATGAGCGGTATTTTCCTGATCGGTATCGGCTCCGCCTATCTCTACAACCGCATTATGGTCGGCGTGACCAACGGCACCCTGCTCAAGATCCGCACCGACCTGTTTACCCATATGCAGACCCTGCCCATCCGGTACTTTGACACCAATACCCACGGCGACCTGATGAGCCGCTATACCAACGACACCGACACCCTGCGCCAGATGATCAGCCAAAGCCTGCCGCAGTTGTTCTCTTCGCTGCTGAACGTGGCCGGCATCTTTGTGCTCATGCTGGTGCTCAGCCCGCTGCTGACACTGATCGTGGTCGCCACCCTGGGCCTGACCTTTTTTGCGATTAGCCGCGTCGGCAAGCGCAGCGCCGCCTATTTCCGCCGCCAGCAGTCGGAAGTCGGCCGGCTCAACGGGTATATAGAGGAGATGATCGAGGGGCAGAAGGTGGTCAAGGTATTCTGCCATGAACCGCAGATCAACGCCCAGTTCGCGGGCATCAACGAGCACTGGCGCGACGCGGCCTGCGGCGCGCACACATACGCGAACATTCTCATGCCCATTATCAACAATATCGCCTATATCCAGTACGCCCTGGTCGCCATTGCGGGTTCGGTCATGGCCGTCGGCGGCATGATCGGAATCGGTTCCATCGCCTCATTTTTGCAGTGTACCCGCTCTTTCTCCATGCCCATTACGCAGATGTCGCAGCAGGTCAATTCCATCCTCATGGCCCTTGCGGGCGCGGAGCGCATTTTCGAGATGATCGACGAGCCTTCCGAGACGGACGGCGGCTACGTCACCCTTGTCAACGCAAAATTTGACGAAAACGGGAACCTCACGGAAACGCCGGAGCGTACGGGCGTCTGGGCCTGGAAGCATCCGCACGCGGACGGTACGCTCACCTATACCCAGGTGCGCGGCGACGTCACGCTCGACCATGTGACTTTCGGCTACGAAGCGGGCAAGCCCGTCCTGCACGATATCTCGCTCTATGCCAAGCCCGGCCAGAAAATTGCGTTCGTGGGTTCGACAGGCGCGGGCAAGACGACCATTACCAACCTGCTCAACCGGTTTTACGACGTGCCGGACGGCAAAATCCGCTTTGACGGCATCAATATCAACAAGAT
>ERZ827423.2636-NODE-2636-length-13733-cov-5.280158_pt1 | contig 13733 bp, 10 predicted proteins | sample MGYA00519775_ERZ827423 | MGnify/ENA primary metagenome ERZ827423 (study PRJEB31778, sample SAMEA3449296) | human gut metagenome | biome: human gut; feature: human-associated habitat; material: faeces | place: United Kingdom | collected 2010/2012 ...
AAATACTCGAACTCCTCATCGACCGAAACGCTGCCGACGACCAGCTGGAATCCCCGATTCTCTTCTGCTCCGCACGCCGGGGCGTCGCTTCCCTCGATCAGAACGAGGAAGGCTCCGACCTGCGTCCGCTTTTCGAGACGATCCTCGATCACATCCCCGCGCCGGAGGCCGATTACGATCAGCCGTTCCAGATGCTGGTCTCCGCCCTCGACTATAACGAATTCGTCGGCCGCATCGCGGTGGGACGCGTGGAACGCGGAACGCTGCAGCAGAACCAGGACATCGTCGTCTGCAATTACCACGACCATCAGACCGGAAAAAAGCTGAGAGCTTCCAATATCTACGAATTCGACGGACTCGGGAAAAAAGCGATCACCGAAGCGAAGGCGGGAAATATCATCGCCATCTCAGGCATCGGCGACATCACCATCGGCGACACTATCTGCGATCCGGCGGCGCCGGAGCCGCTTCCTTTCGTCAAGATTTCCGCCCCTACCATGGAGATGACCTTCGTGGTCAACGATTCTCCTTTCGCGGGACGCGACGGAAAATATGTCACCTCGAGAAATCTCCGCGACCGTCTGATCCGCGAAACACTGAAGGACGTATCCCTGCGCGTCACGGAGACAGATTCCACCGACGCCTTTAACGTGGCGGGACGCGGAGAGATGCACCTGTCGATCCTCATGGAAAACATGCGCCGGGAAGGATACGAATTCGCCGTATCGCCGCCCCGCGTGCTGACGAAGACCATCGACGGAGTGCTCTGCGAGCCTATCGAAAGGCTGGTGGCCGACGTCCCTGAAAACGCCGTCGGTTCTGTCATCGAAAAGCTCGGCGCCAGAAAGGCGGAGATGGTTCAGATGTCGCCTGTAGGCGACCGGATGAAGATCGAATTCCTCGTCCCGTCCCGGGGACTGTTCGGCTATCGGAACGAATTTCTCACCGACACCCGGGGCGAGGGCATCATGTCCTCGGTGCTGGATTCCTACGCCCCCATGAAGGGCGAGATCGAGCGGCGGCAGGTGGGCTCCCTCATCGCCTTTGAGACCGGCGAGGCCGTGGCCTATGGCCTGGCGGCGGCGCAGGAGCGGGGCGCGCTGTTCATCGGCCCCGGCACGCCGGTTTACGCCGGTATGGTCGTGGGCGTTTGCAGCCGCAACGAGGATATGACCGTGAACGTCTGCAAGAAGAAGCAGCTGACCAATATGCGCGCCGCCGGTTCTGACGAAGCCCTCCGGCTGACGCCCCCCCGCATCCTTTCTCTGGAGCAGTGCCTGGAATTTCTGGCGGACGACGAGCTGCTGGAATGCACCCCCAAGAGCCTGCGCATCCGCAAGCGGGAGCTGGATCACGCGGCACGTATGCGCAATCTGATGAAGAAGCGCGCTCAGGATAACGCCTGACGTGAAAATCCGATTTTTGCCGGGCTGCCTTCTGCTGATCCTTCTGCTGACGGGCTGCGGACATGCCGCCCCCGAGACCGCCGCGCCCACCTTGCCGGAAACCCAGGCCGTCACGGTGCCGCCGACGCAAGTCTCTCAGCCAGAGACCCTTCCCCCGGAAACGCGGCCCGCAGAGGAACATTTTCTCCTGACCTTCGCGGGGGACTGCACCTTCGGCAGCAATCCGACCAACTATTTCGCGGACTACGGTTTTATCAAAACCGTGGGCGAGGACTACGCCTATCCCTTCGCCAATGTGATCGACTATTTCGCAAACGACGAGTTCTCCATGGTGAATCTGGAAGGCCCCCTGTGTGACGAGGGCAATCCTATGCAGAAAAAGCATGTTTTCCGCGGCCCCACGGCCTACGTAAACTGCCTGACGGAGAATTCCGTCGAGGCCGTGACCGTTGCCAACAACCATTCCATGGACTACGGGGCAGGCGGCTACGCCTCCACCCTGGCGGTACTGGAACAGGCGGGCGTCCCCTACGTGGAGCGGGACAGCACCGCCGTGGTCACAACGGAAAACGGCCTGACCATCGGGCTGTATGCCGCCGTGTACTACAAGCTGGACGTAGCGGACATGACCGCAAAAATCGCCGCTCTGCGGGAGCAGGGGGTGGACTTGGTCATCTTCGCCCCCCACTGGGGCGTGGAGGGTACCTACCGCCCCACCGAAGAACAGGAGCGGGTGGGACACGCCGCCATCGACGCCGGTGCGGACATCGTATTCGGCTCCCATCCCCACGTCTTGCAGCCCATTGAGGAATACGGCGGCGGTATCCTTTTCTACTCTCTGGGGAATTTCAGCTTCGGCGGCAACGGCGCCCCCAAGGACTACGACACGGCGCTGGTGCAGCAGGAGGTCATCCGGGACGGGGAGGGAAACGTCAGACTGGGACAGCTGACCGTCGTACCCGCCAGCGTCAGCTCCGTCACCGGGCGGAACAATTTCCAGCCCACCCCCTACGAACCGGGGACGGACGCGTACAACCGCGTCCTTTCCAAGCTGGATGGAACCTTCTCCGGCGGGAATTTGAAAATAGACTGACAGAAGAACAAAAAAAGATTGACCAAACAGTGTTTTTCGGTTATAATGAGCGGGTATGACTGTAGTATCAGTCTGAGCATGTGTTGCTGCGGCCGAAAGGCTGTTGAGCATATTGTATTTTGACAGGAGGTGTATCCTAAATGAAGCGTACCTATCAGCCCAGCCGCCGTCACCGTTCCAAGGTTCACGGTTTCCGCCAGAGAATGGCGACTTCCAACGGCCGCAAGGTTCTGGCCCGCCGTCGTGCGAAGGGCCGCAAGGTTCTGTCCGCCTGATGCGTATGTCCGTGGGTTAACTAGGGTGCATCTGAAAACTGTCAAAACGCCCGGACAGCTGCTCTTTTTGCCCTGTGCCGCGCCATTTTCCCTTGAGATACAGCAGGTATTCCCGCGGAAAAATGGCTTGCGCAGAACAAAAATCCCTCGCTGCTGGTCATTTCGCCAGTTTTCAGATACACCCTAGAGCGGAAAACGCGCTTAAGAGCGAAACGGGAGCTACAGCGGGGTGAATGGAACGTTCGCCCCGCTCCCTTTTTAGCGAGGAAACAGTATGAAGTATTCAACCAGCCTGAAGCTCAATCATATTTTCAGGCGCCTGTATCGCACCTCCGGCGTTGCCGACGGTCTGCTGGTGCTTTACGCCAGAAAGAACCGCACGGACGGGAACCGGGTGGGTATCACCGTCAGCAAGAAGCTGGGCAAGGCCCACGTGCGCAACCGCACCCGCCGCCGCATCCGGGAGGTCTACCGCCTGAACGAGGAAAAGTTCCAGCCCGGCTGGGACATCGTGGTGGTGGCAAGGACAAGGGCCGTGGAGGCTCCCTTTGAGAAGCTGACGGCAAGCTACCTGACCCTTGCGAAAAAAGCGGGAATTTTGAAGCCGGTACAGATACAGGACTAAGCTGCGGTTATGAAAAAAATGTTTCTCAAGCTCATTCGCTTTTATCAGCGTTGGATTTCTCCGGCGTTTCCGGCACGGTGCCGGTTTCGCCCCACCTGTTCCGCTTATGCCTACGAAGCCATCAGCAAGTACGGTATCCTCAAGGGCGGCTGGCTTGCCCTGAAGCGGTTTCTGCGATGCAATCCCTTCTACCGCGGGGATATCTACGACCCGGTACCATGACCATTGAATCTCTAAGGAGGAAAGGCAATGTTTCTCGCATTCCAATTATCGGACATCATAACCGTGCCGTTCGGGTGGCTGCTGTCGGTTCTGTATGAAACCACCCACAACTACGGCATCGCCATGATTCTGTTCGCCGTCATCGTGCAGCTGATTCTGATGCCCCTGAACGCGAAGTCCAAGAAGAGCATGATGAAGATGTCCCGTCTGACGCCCCGGATGCAGGCCATCCAGCAGAAGTACGCGGACGACCCCCAGCGCCAGAACCAGGCCATCCAGGAGCTTCAGAAGTCCGAGGGCGTTTCCATGGGCGGCGGCTGCCTGTGGAGCTTCATTCCCATTCTGATTCTGTTTCCCCTGTTCGCCGTTATCCGCCAGCCCATCACCTACATCCTGATGCAGTCCGCCGACACGGCGAAGCAGATCGTGGAGGTCATCAAGACGGCTGCGCCGGATATGTTTACTTCCAACGCCGCTTACGAGCAGGTCGTCGCCGCGCAGCTGATCCCCCAGTACGCAGACGAACTGCGCGCCGCCATTCCCGGCATCAGCGAGACCGTTCTTGCCGGTATCAACTTTGACTTCCTGGGCATCAACCTGGGGGCGGTTCCCCAGTTCAATGTCTTCTCCGCCAGCTGGGCGTGGGACTGGGCGCACATCGGCGCGTTCCTCATCGCCCTGACCTCTGCCGCTTCTCAGCTGCTGCAGATGGTCATCAGCCAGAAGACCAACGACTCCGTCATCACCGACGAGAAGGGCGTTCAGGACAAGGAGACTGCCAAGAATTCCCAGCAGAATCAGTCCATGAAGGTCATGATGTGGATGATGCCCCTGATGTCTCTGTGGATCGGCTTCACCGTTTCCGCCGGACTGTCCCTGTACTGGTTCATCGGCGGCGTGGTGAGAATGATCTCCGACCCCATTATGACCAACCACTACCGCAAGATCTACGACGCGGAGGATGCCGTGCGCCTGCAAAAGGCGCTGGAGCAGGAGCGTATTGAAGCCGAGAAAGAGCGCATCCGCGCCGAGCGCCGTGCTGCCAATCCAGACGGCATCACCGCCAACACCAGCAAGAAGAAGCTGGAAAAGCAGCAGCGGGATCAGGAGCAGGCTGCCAAGGCCGCGGCTGCCAAGGAGTACGCCGCCCGGAAGGGCATTGTGGAGGAAGTCGCCCAGGAGGAAAACGCCCCCCTGTCCGGTGTTTCCGAGCGCCCCTTCTGCAAGGGCCGCAACTATGACCCTGACCGCTACGCGCCCAAGTCTATGGAGGAATAAGCCATGGAAAAGTCGATTATCACTTCCGGCAAGACCATTGATCTTGCCATTGAATCCGCGCTGAGCCAGCTGGGGCTGGATCGTGACAGCGTGTCCGTCACGGTGCTGCAGCAGGCCAAGTCCGGCTTCCTGGGCTTCGGCGCCCAGAGCGCCAAGGTGCAGGTGAGCTACGAGGTTCCCGACCCCGTGCCGGAGAAGGAAGAGAAGCCCAAGAGTGCGCTTGGCAGCGCCTCCCGCTCCAAGCCCAAGCCCCCCGCTGCCCCGGTGAAGAAGCCGGAAGCCCCTCAGGCTCCCAAGGCGGAGGCTCCCAAGGCCGAGCCGCCCAAGCCCGCCCAGCCCGCTCCCGCGCCGGTAAAGCGTCCCGAGCCGCCCAAGCAGGACAGGCCCCGTCCTCCCAAGCCCCCCCGTCCGGAGAAGCCCAAGGCGCCCGCCGCCCCCAAGACCTACGCCCCTGCCGAACCCGGTTCCGTAGAGGAGAAGATCGAGGTTTTCATCAAGGGCCTGCTGGAGCATATGGATTCCAACGCCGTTCCCCATTGCTGGAAGGACGAGGGCAATACATACAAGGTTGACCTGGTGGGTGACGATCTGGGCTATCTGATCGGCCGCCGGGGCGACACCCTGGACGCCATCCAGCATCTGACCAACTACACCGTCAACCGGGATGTGGAAGGCCATATCCGCGTCAACGTGGATGCGGAGTGCTACCGGGAAAAGCGGGAGGAGAGCCTGCGCCGCTACGCCCGGAAGAAGGCGCAGCAGGTGCTGAAAGCCCGCCGCCGCACCACCCTGGAGCCCATGAACGCCTACGAGCGCCACGTAATCCACGCGGCCCTGCAGGACATGGAGAACATCACCACCCACTCCACCGGCGTAGAACCCAACCGCCGCGTGGTGATCGAGTACGTGAGATAAGCAGAAATCGGCACCTGCCACAAGCGGGTGCCGATTTTTTGCCGTTCGGCGGTCATCATCGGGAAAACCTACCGGGAATTGAGTGCATAAAACCTGAAAAGGCGCTGTCTCACAAAACCGTGAGACAGCGCCTTTTTTAGAGGAAGGGCGTTATCTGAAGTATTTGACCGCCGCTTCAAACATGCGGATGTTGTACTCGCCGGGGACGTTCTTGTACAGGCCGGAGCCGATGCGCTCGCTGTGACCCATCTTGCCGAAGACCCGGCCGTCGGGGGAGGTGATGCCCTCGATGGCGTACAGAGAGCCGTTGGGGTTGAAGTGGACGTCAGCGGTGGCGTTGCCCTCCAGGTCAACGTACTGGGTGGCGATCTGGCCGTTGGCCGCCAGCTGACGTATCAGCTCCTCGGAGGCCAGGAACTTGCCCTCGCCGTGGGAAATGGGGACATTGTACACGTCGCCCACGTTGGTCAGCGACAGCCAGGGGGACTTGTTGGAGGCGACCCGGGTGCGGACGATGCGGCTCTGGTGGCGGGAAATGTTGTTGAAGGTCAGGGTGGGGCAGGTCTCGTCGGTGTCGATGATTTTGCCGTAGGGAACCAGACCCAGCTTGATCAGCGCCTGAAAACCGTTGCAGATGCCGCACATCAGGCCGTCCCGCTGCTCCAGAAGGGCGGTGACGCCCTCCTTGACGGCGGCGTTGCGGAAGAACGCGGTGATAAACTTGCCGGAGCCGTCCGGCTCGTCGCCGCCGGAGAAGCCGCCGGGGATGAATACCATCTGGGCGGTTTTCAGTTCCTCCGCAAACCGCTCCACGCTGCGGGCAATGCCGTCGGCGCTCAGGTTGTTGATGACGATGATCTCCGGCTCCGCTCCCGCGTCCCGGACGGCCTTGGCAGAGTCGTATTCGCAGTTGGTGCCGGGGAAGGCGGGAATCAGCACCCTGGGCTTGGCAACCTTGACGGCGGGGGCTTTCCGCTGGGATGCGACATAGGAGAAGGTCTCCATGCTCTGCGCCGGGGTGGGGATGTTGCAGGCGTAGACGGATTCCAGCTTGTCTTCGTAGGCGCCAAGAACCTGGGCTTGGGACAGAGTCTCGCCATGATAGGAGAAGCTGCCGTCTGCGGTGGTGACGCCAAGGACTTTGCCCACGGTGTCGTCCGCCATTTCCAGCACGAAGCTGCCGTAGGCGTAGCCGAACAGCTCGTCAAGGGTCAGCGCGTCGTCAAAGGCGAAACCCAAGCCGTTGCCGAAGCCCATCTTCATCACGGCCTCCGCAATGCCGCCCATGCCGGGGGTGTAGGCGGCCACGGCCTTGCCGCTGCGAAGGAGTTCGGTGACGGTATCGAAGGTTTCCAGCAGGGAAGCGGTTTCGGGCAGGCCGTTTTCGTCGTAGGCGGGGGTCAGCAGGCAGACCTTGTGACCCGCGGCCTTGAATTCGGGGGAGACGACCTCACCGGTCTTGCCGGTGGTGACGGCGAAGGAGACCAGCGTGGGCGGAACATCCAGCTTCTCGAAGGAACCGGACATGGAGTCCTTGCCGCCGATGGCGCCGATGCCCAGCTCCGTCTGCGCCCGGAAGGCACCCAGCAGTGCGGCAAGGGGCTTGCCCCAGCGCTTGGGGTCCTTGCCGAGACGCTCAAAATACTCCTGGAAGGTCAGATAAGTATCCTCGAAGGACGCGCCGGAGGCAATCAGCTTACACACGGACTCCACCACAGCCAAATACGCGCCGTGATAGGGAGAAGCGGAGGTGATGAAGGGGTTATAGCCGAAGGCCATGAAGGAGCAGTCGTCGGTGTGCTTCTTCTCCACGGAGATTTTCTGCACCATGGCCTGCACGGGGGTGAGCTGATATTTTCCGCCGAAGGGCATCAGCACGGTGCCCGCGCCGATGGTGGAGTCGAACCGCTCAGAAAGACCCCGCTTGGAGCAGGTGTTCAGGTCGGAGGCCACGGCGAGGAAGTTTTCCGCAAAATCGCCGGTGACGGTCTTGCCGTAGCTCTGCGCCTTCTCGGCGGCGGCGTCCATGTGCTTGGCCGCGCCGTTGGAGTTCAGGAATTCCCGGCTGATATCGCAGATTTTTTTCCCGTTCCAGTTCATCACCAGACGGGGGCGTTCCGTGACCACGGCCACGGGGACGGCGTTCAGGTTTTCCGTGGCGGCCAGCTCCAGGAACCGCGCCGCGTCCTTTGATTCCACCACCACGGCCATCCGCTCCTGGGATTCGGAGATGGCAAGCTCGGTGCCGTCCAGACCTTCATACTTCTTGGGAACGGCGTTCAGGTCGATCTCCAGACCGTCGGCCAGCTCGCCGATGGCCACGGACACGCCGCCCGCGCCAAAGTCGTTGCAGCGCTTAATCAGGCGGGAAGCCTCGCCGTTGCGGAACAGGCGCTGAAGCTTCCTTTCCTCGGGGGCGTTGCCCTTCTGCACCTCGGAGCCGCAGGTTTCTACCGACTGCTGGGTGTGGGCCTTGGAGGAACCCGTCGCGCCGCCGATGCCGTCCCGGCCGGTGTTGCCGCCCAGCAGGATGACCACGTCGCCGGGGTCGGGGCGCTCCCGGCGGACATTTTCCGCAGGGGCGGCGGCGATGACCGCGCCGATCTCCATGCGCTTGGCAGCGTAGCCGGGGTGATAAATTTCATCCACAATGCCGGTGGCAAGGCCGATCTGGTTGCCGTAGGAGGAATAGCCCGCGGCGGCGGTGGTGACGATCTTCCGCTGGGGCAGCTTGCCGGGGATGGTCTCGGACACGGGAGTCAGAGGGTCGGCCGCGCCGGTGACGCGCATGGCGCCGTAGACGTAGCTCCGCCCGGACAGAGGGTCGCGGATGGCGCCGCCGATACAGGTGGCCGCGCCGCCGAAGGGCTCGATCTCCGTGGGATGGTTGTGGGTCTCGTTCTTGAAGAGCAGCAGCCACGGCTCGGTGACGCCGTCCACGGTGACGTCCATCTTCACCGTGCAGGCGTTGATCTCCTCGCTCTCGTCCAGCTTGGGAAGCTTGCCGACGGCCTTCAGGTGCTTCACCGCAATGGTCGCGAGGTCCATCAAGCAAATGGGCTTTTCGCTGCGGCCGAGGGCGTTCCGGGTTGCCAGATAGTCCTCGTAGGTCTTTTGCAGCAGGGCATCCTCAAAGGTCACGTGGTCGAGAATGGTGCCGAAGGTGGTGTGGCGGCAGTGATCGGACCAGTAGGTGTCGATCATGCGGATTTCCGTGATGGTGGGGTCGCGGTCTTCCTTCTGGAAATAGGACTGGCAGAAGGCGATATCGTCCAAGTCCATGGCAAGACCGTAGTTCGCGATAAAGTCCGCCAGTTCGTCACGGCTCAGCTTTGTAAAGCCGGTCAGGGTTGCCACCTCCGTGGGAATGTCGTAGCGGATGGCGAGGGTCTCCGGCACGTCCAGGGACGCTTCCCGGCACTCCACCGGGTTAATGACGTATTTTTTGAATTCCCGGATGTCCCCGTCCGTCAGCGCGCCGTACAGAGCGTAGACCTTGGCGGTGCGGATGAGGGGACGCTCACCCTGGGAGATGATCTGGATGCACTGGGCGGCGGAATCTGCCCGCTGGTCGAACTGGCCGGGCAGTGCCTCCACGGCGAAAACGTAAGCGCCGGGGAGTTGGACGGAGGGGGAAGCGGTATCCAGCTGCGGCTCGGAGAAGACCGCCTTCACGGCGTACCGGAACAGGTCTTCCGTGATGTTTTCCGCGTCGTACCGGTTGAACAGCCGGACGTTTTCCAGCCGCTCCATGCCGAGAAGGTTCCTGGCCTCATTCAGCAGACCCTTGGCTTCGTTGTCCAGACCTTCCTTTTTTTCTACAAATACCCGATAAACCATGGGGTTATTTCCTCCTGATGTGATTTATTCAGAGTTTTCAGTGGTTATTCAGCCTGTAGGGCGCGCTGGCCGATGTCGCTTCTGCGGTAGGCGTTTTCAAACTGTACGCCGCTTGCAAGGCGGTAGGCTTCCCGGATGGCGTCTGCCAGGGAATCGGCCACGGCGGTGGTGCCGGTGACACGGCCGCCGGAGGTCAGAAGCCTTCCGTTCTCCAGCTTCGCCCCCGCCACGTAGGTGTGGGTGGCGGCTTCCGGGGTCATGGTGATCTCGTAGCCCTTTTGGTAGCTGACGGGGTACCCGGCGGAGGCGGTGATGACGCAGCAGGCGTACTGATCGGAGAAGCGAACCTCCGTATCCGCCAGCGTGCCGTTGGTTGTCGCCTGCATGACGGTCAGCAGGTCGCTTTCCAGCAGGGGCAGCACCACCTGGGTCTCCGGGTCGCCGAAGCGGCAGTTGTACTCGATGACCTTGGGGCCGTCGGGGGTGAGCATCAGGCCGAAGTAAAGGCAGCCCTGAAAGGTGCGGTCTTCGCTGTTCATGGCGGCGATGGTAGGCAGGAAAATTTCCTTCATGCACCGTTCGGCGATGGCCGGGGTGTAGTAGGGGTTGGGGGCGACGGTGCCCATGCCGCCGGTGTTCAGACCGGTATCGCCGTCCCCCGCCCGCTTGTGATCCATGGAGGACACCATGGGTTTGACCACCTTGCCGTCGGTGAAGGCCAGCACGGAGACCTCCGGGCCGGTGAGAAATTCCTCAATGACCACGTGGTCGCCGGACTTGCCGAAGACGTGATGCTCCATCATGTCCCGGACGGCGGCCTTGGCCTCCTCCCGGGTCTGGGCGATGATGACGCCCTTGCCCAGCGCCAGGCCGTCGGCCTTGATGACGGTGGGGATGGGGGCGGTGTCCAGATAGGCAAGGGCGGCGGCCATGTCGCTAAAAACCTCGTACCGGGCGGTGGGGATGCCGTATTTTTTCATGAGATTTTTGGAGAAGACCTTGCTGCCCTCAATGATGGCAGCCCGGGCGCGGGGGCCGAAGCAGGGAATTTTAGCCGCTTCCAGCGCGTCCACGCAGCCCAGTACCAGGGGATCGTCCGGCGCGACCACGGCGTAATCCACGCCCTGTTCCTTGGCAAAAGAGACAATCTTGTCGATTTCCGTTGCGCCGATGGGGACGCACACCGCGTCCGCCGCGATGCCGCCGTTGCCGGGGAGGGCAAAAATCTCCGTGACCGCGGGATTCTTTTTCAGGCTTTTGATGATGGCGTGTTCCCGTCCGCCGCCGCCTACGACTAACAGTTTCATGGATGCGCCTCCTTTAGTGGTGGAACAGCCGCATACCGGTGAAGGCCATGACCATACCATCTTTATCGCATTCCTCGATGACCAGATCGTCCCGGATGGAGCCGCCGGGCTGGGCGATGTATTTAACGCCGGAGGCCTTGGCGCGCTTGATGTTGTCGGGGAAGGGGAAGAAGGCGTCGGAGCCGAGGGAAACGCCGTCAAACCCGGACAGGAATTCCCGCTTGTCTTCTTCCGTCAGCCGGTCGGGCCGGCGGGTGAAATAGTTCTGCCAGATGCCGTCGGCGCAGACATCCTCCTCGTTGCCGTTGATGTAGCCGTCGATGACGTTGTCCCGGTTGGGGCGGCCGAGGTCGGCGCGGAAGGGCAGGGACAGGGTCTTGGGGTGCTGGCGCAGGAAGAAGGTGTCGGCCTTGGAGCCGGCCAGCCGGGTGCAGTGGATGCGGGACTGCTGACCCGCGCCCACGCCAACGGCCTGCCCGTCATAGGCGAAGCACACGGAGTTGGACTGGGTGTATTTCAGGGTGATCAGCGCCACGATCAGGTCGATCTTGGCGGATTCGGGCAGGTCTTTGTTCTTGGTGACGATGTTCTGAAGCAGATGCCCGTCGATTTTGAAGTTGTTCCGCCCCTGCTGGAAGGTGATGCCGAAGACCTGCTTCGTCTCCTGTTCGGCGGGAACGTAGTCGGGGTCAATGGCCACTACATTGTAGCCGCCCTTGCGCTTGGTTTTCAGAATGGCAAGAGCTTCCTCCGAATAGCCGGGGGCGATGACGCCGTCGGACACCTCGCGCTTTATAAGTTCGGCGGTCTTTTTATCGCACACATCGGAAAGCGCCGCCCAATCCCCGAAAGAGCACATACGGTCGGTTCCCCTTGCCCTTGCGTACGCGCAGGCAAGCGGAGAGTCATCAAGCCCCTCTATATCATCCACAAAGCAAGCCCTTTTAAGCTTATCTGACAGCGGAATACCCACCGCGGCGCTTGTGGGGCTTACATGCTTAAACGAGGTAACGGCGGGCATCCCCAGTGCTTCTTTCAATTCCTTTACAAGCTGCCATGAATTAAACGCGTCAAGAAAATTTATGTAGCCGGGCTTGCCGTTAAGGATTTTAATGGGCAGCTCTGCGCCGTTTTCCATAAATATTTTGGCGGGCTTTTGGTTTGGGTTGCAGCCGTATTTCAGTTCAAACTCTTTCATTTTTTATCTCCCGTTTTTGTTTATTATCTTATCGGTGTACTTGCCTGTTTCAATATCGGTATAACGCACATAAAGCGAAATTTTGTTTTCCACATTCAGGCTTTCCCATATTTCGCTTGCAAATTCCTCAATATCTGCCTTAATATTTACCCTGTGCGGTTCGCCCGTAAACGTAGGCAGCGGGTCGCCGTTGCAGTTATAGGTGTGTATAAAGTGCCCAAGCCCCGCAACTGACGGATAAGAATAGGTGTAACGGCAGCAGTCCGAGCCGTTTTCGTCTATGCTTTTTAATATGCTCATTTCATAATTAAAGCCGTTTTCAAAATAAAGTATGCCGCTTATTCTGGGGGTGAAATTCGGCGCGTCCGGCTCAAATTCACGGGTTTCAAGCGATTCTTTAAAGCTTTTGCCATCACTCATTAAATTATATACCGTGTCTGTTTGGTCGCCGTTTGTAACAATAAGACTGTTTTCCGTTTTGCGAACGGCGTTGTAAATTATAAGCGAAGGGTCGCTCACCTTTGAAACGTCAAAAGGCTCGGTTTTAAGCGTTTCGCTTATCTTTACAAACACGCGGTTGCGGCTGTTTTCGCTCCTGCCCATAATAAAATACGCGCACACCGCATTTTTCTTATCGGGCGAGGTTCCTATAACTATTCCGCGCCCCGCATACTCGTTGTCTTTTAAAAGGGTAGATATATCGTAGGATTTATATACGTTCATTTTTCCGCTCCTTAATTTCTTTGCAAACCTTTTCGGCAGCCGCAGGCAGTATTATCCATTCGGCGTTTTCCATAACCCGTTTTTGCAGAGCTTCGGGTGTGTCGTTTTCTTTAATTTCAACCGCCTTTTGCATTATAATTCTGCCGCCGTCGGGTATTTCGTTAACAAAATGCACCGTGGCGCCCGTCACCTTAACGCCGTAATCAAGCGCCGCTTTGTGAACTCTAAGCCCGTAAAAACCCTCGCCGCAAAAGGACGGTATAAGCGAAGGATGCACGTTTATTATCCTATCGGGGTAGCGCTTTACGAAATCCGCGCTTAAAATGCTCATAAAGCCCGCAAGTACAATAACCTCGATTTTTTCTTTTTCCAGCGCGTTTAAAATGCTTTCTTCAAATTCCTTTTGCGAAATTCCCTTTCTTTCGCAAACCGCAGTTTTAATCCCCGCATTTTCCGCCCTTTTAAGGGCGTAGGCGTTTTTATTGCTTGAAACCACAAGCTTTATTTCGCCGCTTGTTATGATACCGCTTTTTTGGGCGTTTATCAGCGCCTGCAAATTTGTTCCGCCGCCCGATACCAGCACCGCAAGATTTACTTTATTATTCAATTATAACACCCTCGTCGGATTTAATAACCGAGCCTATAATATAAGCGTCCTCGCCGTTTGCTTTAAGAATTTCTATTGCCTTTTCCTTGTCCTCGTCTGCTACGGTAACGCTCATACCCACGCCCATATTAAAGGTGTTGAACATATCCCGCTCGGCGATGTTGCCTGTCTTGGCCAGCAGGTCAAAGATGGGAAGCACCTGCACGCTTTCGCGACGGATCACCGCCTTTTTGCCCTCGGGCAG
>ERZ827423.2637-NODE-2637-length-13731-cov-4.115092_pt1 | contig 13731 bp, 10 predicted proteins | sample MGYA00519775_ERZ827423 | MGnify/ENA primary metagenome ERZ827423 (study PRJEB31778, sample SAMEA3449296) | human gut metagenome | biome: human gut; feature: human-associated habitat; material: faeces | place: United Kingdom | collected 2010/2012 ...
GAAAGCCTCGGGAGAGGGGGCAAAGTCGGTATACTTGTAGCCGAACAGCTCGTCGCTGATCTCGCCGGTCAGCAGCACCCGGATATCCGTCTGCTCGTGGATGGCCTTGCAGCAGAGGTACATGCCCATGCTGGCCCGGATGGTGGTGATGTCGTAGGTGCCCAGCAGGGAGATGACCTCCTCCAGCGTATCCAGCACCTGCTGGCGGGTCATATATACCTCGGTGTGATCCGCGCCGATGTAATCCGCCACTTCTCTGGCGTATTTCAGATCAATGGCATCCTTGTCCATGCCAATGGCAAAAGTGCGGATCTTCTTCCCCAGCACCAGCGCACTGATGGCGCACACCAGAGAGGAATCCAGTCCGCCGGAGAGCAGGAAGCCCAATGGAGCGTCGGCGTCCAGCCGCTTATCCACACCGGCGATCAGCTTGTTGCGGATGGTGCGGCAGACGGTCTCCAGATCGTCATGGCAATACTCCGTAACAGTGGTCAGGTCGGCGTAGCGGACGAACTTGCCGTCTGCGTAATAATGCCCCGGCGGGAAGGGGCAGACCTCCTTGCAGAGGCCGATGAGGTTCTTGGCCTCGCTGGCGAACACGATGCCGCCGTCATCCAGATAGCCGTAGAACAGCGGCCGGATGCCGATGGGGTCCCGGGCGGCGATGAGGGAATCCGTCTTGTGGTCATAGATGATCATGGCGAACTCCGCGTCCAGCTTGGCAAACATAGAAAGGCCGTATTCCCGGTACAGCGGCAGAATGATCTCGCAGTCGCTGCCGCTCTTGAATTCGTAGCCCTTCTCCGTCAGCTGCCGCTTCAGGGGACGGAAGCCGTACAGCTCCCCGTTGCACACCACCATATCGCCGTCCAGCTCAAAGGGCTGCATGCCAGCCTCGGTCAGGCCCATGATGGCCAGCCGGTGGAAACACAGCCAGCCAGAGCCGGTGTCCATGATCTTGGACATGTCGGGGCCACGGGAAACGGTCCGGTCAAAATAGGCCGGGATCTCGCTCTTGTCCAGCTTCTTGGTGGAAAAACCCATGATTGCGCACATAAAAAAGCACCTCCGGAAAAAATAAAAGCAGCGAACGATCCTAAAATTTTAGGACGAATCGCTGCCGCATCCGTGGTGCCACCTAACTTGCTGATTGAAAATCAGCCCCTTTGCGGGGTTCCAACAAACCCCTGTGCTTTAACGCCGCACGCCGCGTCTCCCCTACTAAGCCTTCGCCGTTCAGATCGCTGCTCCTGAGTGTTATTCCCGCCGCCCCGTTGTACCGGGCTTCCACTGCCCCCGGCTCGCTGTGACCGTTTGGCCACGGTACTTGTCTCGATCCACGCATTTTCAATATGGCCGGAGCGTTGGCCCGCTCCGAAATTGATGGACTGATTATAGTCCCGCACAGTTCATCCGTCAAGATTTCAGATGTCAAATTTTCCGCGCTTTTCCTACCAATTTTATGTGTATTTACAACAAGGGCAGTTGTTTCTCTTGACGCCCCTCTTTAAATGTGTCATGCTGAAAAAAATGACACAGGAGGGATCAATATGCGGAGAATCAGCTGGATCGGCGTAGGCATCATGGGGAAAGCCATGGTGCGAAACCTGATGAAAGCGGGCTACGAGGTCCACATTTATGCCCGTCACCCGGAAAAAGTGGCAGACGTGGTATCCGAGGGTGCCGTACCCCACGGCAGCATTGCGGAGTGCGTAAAGGCCAGTGAGGTGGTCATCACCATGGTGGGCTTCCCCAAGGATGTGGAGGAGGTCTACTTTGCCCCCGGCAATATTCTGGACAGCGCCGCCAAGGGCATGACGCTCATCGACATGACCACCACCAGCCCCACCCTGGCCCAGCGGATCTACCAAGAGGGCGCCGCCTGGGGACTGCGAGTGCTGGACGCCCCCGTCACCGGCGGTGACAGCGGGGCCCGTGCTGGAACGCTTTCCATTCTGGTAGGCGGCGATCAGGCAGATTTCGACGCTTGCCTCCCCATTTTCCAGGCAATGGGCACTAACATCACCTATTTCGGTCCCGCAGGCTGCGGCCAACACGCCAAAATGGCCAATCAGATCATGATCGCCGGGGCGCTTTCCGGCGTGTGCGAGGCTCTGACCTACGCCAAGGCGGAGGGGTTAGACGGGAATACTTTGCTGGGCGCCGTATCCACCGGAGCCGCCGGCAGCAAGCAGCTGGACTTTCAGGGCAAGAAGATCCTGGCAGGTGACTTTGCCCCCGGCTTCTTCATGAAGCACTTTGTAAAAGATATGCGCCTTGCGGAAGCGGAAGCAGAAAACGCCGGGCTGGATCTGAATGTTTTGCAGCAGGCGCTTTCCAACTGTCAATCCCTGATCGACCGAGGCTGCGGTGATCTGGGCACCCAGGCTCTGATCAAATTCTACGAAAAATAACAGATGAAAGCAGGAGGCACAGCATTGACGCTGTGCCTCCTGTTCATTCCGTCTGTCAATCTGTCTCCTTGGGAACCGGTTGAATTTCCAAATAATAATGGGGCTGGTTTGGGTCCAACTTCACCTCCGTAACGCCATTTTCCGAATCAAAACCGATGTTCTGGCCTGTGATTTGGACGTTTTCTGCATGGGTAACGGAGGCTGTCTGGGCCGTGAAGGCCAGAGTGGAATCCAGCGTGGTCATCAGATCATATCCTTGCAAGTTCCGGCGGCCTGAGCCGGAGCAGGCAAAGTCAAAGCTGGGGGCCTTCCAATACTGCGCCGTGACCTCCGCCGTACCGCCAGCCGGAACGGTAACCTCCGTTTTCAGATACAGTACCCGATCCACAGACAGCACCTCGTCCATCAGCTCATCCAGCCGTCCGCTGTCATAACGGTCCACCGGTTTATCCGACAACAGGCCGTATTGCTCCAACGCCCGCTCCGCCAGCAAGCAATAAGTTTCCGGGTTCAAAACCTCCGCCGCCTCGCTGAGCCAGCCGTAATAGCCGGGATTTTTTTCCATTGTGTCAAGGATCTCCCGACACAGGGTCAGCAGCACCTCATGAAGCGTGGTCTCACTCCGGGTAACGGTACAGGAAACACCGTCGATCTCCTCGCCGGGATCGCAGCCGCCGTCCTGATAGCCTTGTAATGTGTAGCCCGTCAGGTCCGCCCCGATCACGATCAGCTTCTTGCAGATTTTACTCCGCCGCTTCCCGTTAGGTACAAAATAGCTGTAAGTGACCTCTCCGGTGCGCTCATCCCAGCCGTACCCCTCAAAGCCGTGGGACAGCACCGTGGTACGGGTGTCATCCGCCGTAAACGTCACCGCCTGGGTAGCCGCCTGATACTGTTCCGTGGGCGCTTCAAAATCCGTAAAGGTATAGACCGTGACCGGCATATCCGCCGGTGTATGCGTCCCGGCGGCTGCTTCCCGGTAACCGCCGCCGTCCAGAAGCGTCTGATAATCCGTCCATTGGCTGGGATACCGCAGATTCAGGGTAGAAGTGTCACCGCCGCCGGCGCCGCCAAAGCCACCCGCATAATCGCCGATGACCAACTCCTTCTCCGCTTTCTCTCCGTTCACCGTCACGCTGGGATCTATGGAAAGCAGATCCCTGATCCCGCCCACAATGGGATACAGCAGGGTCAGCGTCACATCCGTATCGGTTGGATTGCCGAGGATATAACCGTCCGTTATCGCCGCGCCCCACTGAGAATCGTATCCCTCCGGGTCTGTCCGGGGGGTAAAATCCCAATCCGTGTGGCGTTCCGCCGTCACGCCGGGATTTTCGTCTGCCGTGGTCAGGGGCAGCACCGGCCCGGCGTAGGACATGAACGCCACAGCGTCCGCAGCGCTGTCCGCATTATTGATCCCGCTGCCGCCTGCGCTGGCTCCATGACCGCGAAAGCCGCCGGTAACCAGATAGGCGGCTCCCGCCCCGCAGAGCACCATCAAGCAGGCCGCTGCAGCCGCATACCGCCGCCAGACGGGCCGCTTTTTCGCAGGGGTCTCAGCGGCCGCCTCGATCAGACCCTCATCCACCAAACCGATGGCCCGGAACAATCGCTCGGCTTTCATACCACGATCCCCTCCTTTTCCAAAAATGCCCGCAGGGCCTTTCTCGTGCGGAACAGGGCAGATTTTACCCGGCTCTCGCCGCAATCCAGACGCTTTGCGATGGCGGCGATATCCTCGCCGTACCAATAGCGCCGCAGGAAGATATACCGGTTATCCGCCGTCTGTCCCCGCAGAAACGCGCTGACACATTCCGCCAAAACCCGCTCCTCCGCCGCCTGCTCCGGTCCCCGATGGTCGGGGATGCACTCGTCCAGTTCCCCCAGCAGCGTCTCCATACCCGCGCCCCGGCTTTGGGTCCGCCCCGCCTTCCAGCGGTCCAGCGACAGGTTCCGGGTGATCCGTCCCAGCCATACCCGCAGTGCACTTGGTCGCTCCGGCGGTATGGCGTTCCAGGCCCGGAAATAAGTATCGTTAACGCACTCCTCTGCATCGTGATGGCTGCGAAGGATATTCCAGGACAGAGCATGGAGAAAGCTGCCGTACTTCCCGGCGGTAGCTGTAATGGCTCCCTGATCCCGGTCCCAGTAGAGGTCAATGATCTGCGTATCGTCCATAGCCGTGCCTCCTTTTTGTCTCTCTGCCCATATAGACGAGAAATCCGTGCGTTCCGTCGCGTAGAAAACAAAAAATTCTCCGGGAAATCTTCCCCGGAGAATATGGTATCAGATTTTCATACCGGCATCAACCGTTCAGCGGCCTGCCGCGTTCTGATAAGGGTCCAGGAAGGGGGTCGGTGCCTTCCGATAGGTAGCCAGACTGACTCCAACCAATGCAGCAGCGCAGGCAATGGCGCCGGGGACCGTAGGCCCGAGGCCGAAGGGCACCCCCGCCAGTTTCCAGCCTACACAGACCGTGAAACCCGCCACCATACCGGCGATGATGCCGACCTTGGTGGCCTTTTTCCAATACAGCGCCGCAAATGCCGGCAGTCCCGCCGCCGCCGCGTAAAAGCTCCACGCGAACATCAGGATGCTGTAAGCGTTTTTGATGTACAGGGCGATCACCAGCGCTCCCAAGGGTAGGATCACCGCGAACACGCGGGTCAACCGCAGTTCCTTTTTCTCAGAAATATTGGGATTGAACACCTTATAAATATCGTGGACGCAGGTCTGCACGGAGACGATCAGGTAGCTGTCCGCCGTAGACATGATGACGGACAGAATCCCCGCCAGTGCCAGACCCGTCAGGCCCACCGGCAGGATCTCAATGGCCAGAGCCGGGACCACCGCGTCCGTAGAGCCGTACTGGGCCAGTTTTTCCGCCGGCACCAGCTGATGTGCCACCACGCCCATGAACCACACCAGCGGAATGGTAAGTCCATAGGCCAGAGTCCCCAGGAACAGGCCCTCCTTGGCCGCTTTCTGGCTCTTGGCAGCGAAGGCCCGCTGCCACATTTCCGCTCCCGCCAGGGTAAAGACGAAATAGGTAATGATATCGCCCACGATGCCGCCATCCAGATAGGGCTTTGCCAATTCCGGAGCAAGTCCCTCCAAAAAGACGGACAAGCCACCCAGCTTAACCAGAGATGCCGAGGGGATCAGAATGTAGACAAACAGGATCAGCATGACAAACTGGAATACATCCGTATAGATCACGCCGAACAGGCCGGAGGTGGCTGTATAGACTATAAACACGACACAGGCGATGAGCGCGCCCATCTCGTAGGAAATTCCGATCTCATTGCCCAGCATATTGATGATGGTGGCGGTGGCCGTCACCTGCGAGGCCACAGTGCCCATCATGGTAAAGGCGATCAGGCCGCCTAAAATCACCTTGGTGGTCTTGCCGAAGCGCTGCTCAAAAAGGTCCGGGATTGAGGTCACATGGAACGTAGTGCCCACTGCGGAGATCCGCCCGGCAAAGCCGGAGAAAATAAACATACCCAGAAGATAGGGCAGTGCCGTCATAATGGCCTTGAAGCCGCTGGAATAGGCCACGCCCGCCCGGCCCATAAGGCCGCTGCCGCCAATGATGGTGGCGCACACGGTAGCCATCAGAACCAGTGGACCGAAGGACCGGCCGCCCAGATAGTAGTCGTCCATGCTCTGAACTTTCTTGACCACCACCACGCCGATCAAAACCATGGAAATCAGATAGGCTGCGATGATGATGAGGTCGATTGCGTGAAGTTGATTGTGAACCATAGGCTGCTCCTTTCCGATTAAGGACCCTTGCCGGATCCGGTTTCCTGCTCTGTGTTCAGGAAGCGTTCCACCGCCTCCTTCGCTTTCTTTTCGCCCACAAAAATAACGGTATCCCCGGCGTACAGCTCCGCGTAGGGGCCGGGGGAAAGAATATCCGTGGTGCCCCGGCGGATGGCGGCCACCGTAGCGCCGGTAGCCTGCCAGAATCGCAGGTCACCCAAATTTTTTCCGATGCCGTACCAGCCATCCGGCACCCGGCAGCTAAACGTAGGCAGCGTCTCCGCCGGTTGAACAGGATAAAGGGTATCCTCCAGAATACTCTGGCACAGTTCCCCCATGCGGCGGTTCAGCGCCTCCTTTTCCTCGATCAGTTCCCGCAGTTTCCGGCGTTTGCTCATCAGATCCGCCCGGTTCTCAAAGTTTCGCAGATAGCGCTTGGCATTGTCCGCAGAGAGCACATATACGCCGCTCTGCTCCTTCACCGCCACCACCCGCATATCACTGAGAAGCTGTATGGCCCGCCGGACAGTCTCCGGCGACACCTCGTATTCCGATGAGAGCTTGGACCGACCGGAGATTTTTTCCCCTTCCCGCAGTTCTCCCGCCGCGATCCGCTCAGCCACAGAGATTGCGATTCGCATATACTGGGTCAATCCGTCATTGTCCATAAAGCTCACCCCTTTATTCATACGCCTATTATACAAACTGACAACCTTGATTGCAAGAAAAGTTTTTAGTTTTTACAAAATTTTTACGTCACTTTACGCAACACGAATCCATTTCAATTCCCGTTTTACACGGCTCTTATAAAACGCGCCCAGCCCCATAGGCTGTCTTGCCGGTCATACGCCCGTCATTGCAAAAAACAGAGGTATGCGTCAAATCAACGCATACCTCTAAATTTAAATGGGTATCAGTAGAAGCCACTCAGGGCCTTCCGTCTTTTGATCTTAAAGCAATCATGCCTCATTTTCCACGGTTCCGGGCCCGACGGGCCGTAGAGGAACCGATTCCCAGCTCGATCCGGTATTTTGCCACGGTGCGGCGGGCCAGGAAAATCCCCTCCGCCGCCAGCAGGTCGCAAAGTGTCTGATCGCTGAGAGGATGGCCGGAATCCTCATCCTTGAAGCGAAGCAGCATCCGCTGCTTCACCGCCTGACGGGACAGCCCCTGCTGTCCCACCGCCCGACTGAAAAAGTATCGCAGCGGATAGATTCCCTGACGGCATTGCAGGTATTTATCCCGCACGGCCCGGGAAACGGTGGAGGGGTGCAGGTCCAGCGTCTCCGCCAGGGAGGACAGCTTCATGGGTGACAGTTCCACAGTCTGCCCGGAGAAGAAGGGTCTCTGCGCGTCCAGGATGGCCTGCGCGCAGCGGCGCAGGGTGCTGCCCCGGCGTTCCAGACTGTCCAGCAGCCATTTGGTCTGCCGCAGCTTCTCCTTTAAATAAGTGCGGGCCTCCGGATCGTCACTCTCCTTGGCCATACTGCTGTAATAAGGGTTCACAGTGACCTTTGGAAGATAGTATTCGTTCAGCAGTACCTGCAATTTCCCTTCCAACTCCACAATGAACACATCCGGCCGGACATAGAGGGTCGGCTCTGCCGGCTGAAACGCCTGACCAGGGTGAGGATCCAAGGCAGCGATGGCCTTCTCCGCCGCCTGAATTTCAGAGATGCTGGCCCCAAGTGCCTTGGTGATGGGCCCATAGTGGCTGCGGCTCAGTTCCGTGAGGAACCGTGCGGCAATGTCCATAGCGTAGGGGACGTTGTCCTTCCGGCGGCTCAACTGAAGCACCAGACACTCCGACAGATCCCGGGCGCCCACACCGGCAGGCTCCAAGGACTGAATCGTATCCAGTGCCTGATCTACCATCGTCTGGGGGATCTTCATTTCTGTCAGGCCGTCCAGATCCTCCTGCGTCAGATATCCGTCCTCGTCCACCAGCTCCGCCATATATTTACACAGGGCCAGCATGGGCTTCGGCAGTCGTTTCCGTTCCAACTGATCGCAGAGAAACGCAGACAGGCTGTCCAGCTCCTTATCAGTCGCTCCCGGCTCCGGTGGGGCATCCTCCTCATGGGCAAAGGAGGTCCCAAAGGTCCCCGCGTCCAGCCAACTGGCTTTCTGACGCAGCTCCGCGTAGGCAGAGCGAAGCTCTGAGGCTTCCGAAAGCTCCAAGGTGGGGTTCTCCTCGGAGATCTTTCCCAGATAGTCCAGCAGCTCCTGAGAATTCATCTGCAAGACTTCCATGGATTGCAGTAGCTGCGGCGTCAGCTTCAGCTCCTGCCGCAGTTCTGTTTTTAAAGAAATGAGATTCATAACAGCTTCATTCCTTCCGGTCCTTCACATATTTGGCGATTTTCCGGACAGCGGTGGCCTGAGAGATGCCCAGTTCCTTCGCCACAGCCACCGTGGTGCCGCAGCGGCGGTAGGAATCCCGGATGATCTGTCCCTCGAAGGCATCCATCCGCTCCGCCAGAGTCCCCTCCTGAGAGGGGAGGTCCGGTGCGCTGCCGCCGCTGTTGTATTCCAGCGGCAGGGCCGTAATGTCCAAAATCGGATTCTGGGCGGTGATGACCAGCCGTTCCATCAGGTTTTCCAGCTGACGCACATTACCGGGCCAGGGATATTGCTCCAGAAAGGCCACAAACCGGGGACTTAACGCCAGCTGCTTACCGTATTCCTTGCAGAACCGCTCCAAAAACTGGTGCGCCATAGGCAGGATATCCTCAGGACGCTGCCGCAGAGGGGGAATGTGGACCCGGATGACGTTCAGCCGGTAGAAAAGGTCCGAACGGAACAGCCCCCGCTGCACCTCCTCCTCCAGATTGCGGTTAGTGGCCACCAGCAGACGGAAATCCAACTCAATGCGCTTGGTGCCGGACACCCGCTCGATGGTCTTTTCCTGAATGAGCTGCAGCAGCTTGGATTGAATATGAGGCGGCAGCTCTCCGATCTCATCCAGAAACAGGGTGCCGTGGTTGGCCAGTTCGATCTTACCGATCTTACCGGCAGAGGCCGCGCCGGTAAAGGCGCCCTTTTCATAGCCGAACAGCTCGGATTCAATGAGGTTTTCATGGAGCACCGCGCAGTTGACCTCGATAAAGGGGCCGTTGGCCCGGTTGCTGATGGCGTGGATGGCCTTGGCCACTGCGCTTTTGCCCACGCCGGTCTCCCCGGTGATGAGAATGTTGGCCTTCGTGTTGGCGGTATTCAGGATCAGTGTCCACAACCGCTGCATGGCAGGGCTCTTCACCACCAGATCCGTGGCGGTGGCCCGGAGCCGCAGTTCCGCGATCTCCTGCGTATACTGCTGCAAGGAGTCCTGTAAATGCCGGTAGTTCTGCTGAATGGTGTTGATTTGCTCCATGGACACCGTGTTGAAGCACACGGCATATTTCAGCACACCGTTTTGGTCAAACAGCGGAATTCCCACCGTCATGACATTTTTATGGGTGTGGTTGATGGTCTGGGTGGCGGTGATCTTTTTCTTCTGCCGGATGACCTCCGCAGTGATACAGGGCCGGAAGGTCCCGTTCGCTTCCAGATCAAAAGCCGACTTACCCACGATGGAATCGTGGGTAAAGCCAAAGTTCCGCTCATAGTTCTCACTGACCCGGAGAATGATGCCGTCTGCGTCAGAGAGCATCATATCGTCTGCCAGGACCAGATTGTTTTTGGGGCTGAGGATGTCGAAAAGTCCCTCCAGATTGATATTTTCCTCAAAGAAATGAGGAAGGTCAGGTGTATGCGCCATGAGAGTACCTCCCGCGTGTGATCTATTCATTTTTGATTATAGCATATTCAAAAACGAATAGAAAGGGCCAGTGCCAAGTTTATTCTGTATCTTTTGTAAAAAAATACCCGCCGGCTTTCGTGGTTCTTGCCAAAAGGATGTCCTGCGCAGGGAAAAATATATGCGCATCCAGCCTATTCATTTTTGAATAGTGCCCGAATGAGGTCGCTGAAAAGAGGAAAATTCCGCCGAAATCCCCCGATTTTTTTGTCAAACCCGCACAGTTGAATGCTCCATTTTTGTGAAAAACATCTTGCCAATCTTGGCACATAAATTGCTATATTACTCACTGTACAACCATGGATAGGCTGACGGGTGCAGCTGGACCCACATCTCCGTCAGCACAGACGCTTACATATTATTTTTGAGGAGGAATCTACTTATGTATCAGACCCTTCGTTATGAAAAGCAGGAAAACATCGGCATTCTCACCATCAACCGTCCCGAGGCGCTGAACGCACTGAACTCCACCGTCATCGGCGACCTGGAGCAGGCCATCACCGAGGTGGAGAAGGACGCCGAGCTGGGCGCTCTCATCATCACCGGCGAGGGCCGTTCCTTTGTGGCCGGTGCCGACATCGGCGAGCAGCTCCCCCTGGATGTGGCCGGCGGCCGCAAGTGGGGCCAGCGGGGCAGCGCCCTGATGCGCCGCATTGAGAAGCTGGAGATCCCCACCATCGCTGCTGTCAACGGCTTCGCTCTGGGCGGCGGCTGCGAGCTGGCCATGAGCTGCGATATCCGGGTAGCCGCCGAGAACGCCGTCTTCGGCCAGCCTGAGTGCGGTCTGGGCATCATCCCCGGCTTCGGCGGAACCCAGCGTCTGGCTCGTCTGGTAGGCAAGGGCCGCGCCAAGGAGCTGATCTTCACCGGGGACCAGATTGACGCCCAGGAGGCTTACCGCCTGGGGCTGGCCAACCATGTGGTGCCCCGGGACGAATTGATGGAGACCTGCCGGGCCCTGGGAAAGAAGATTGCCTCCCGGGCCAGCTATGCCGTTTTTCTGGCCAAGACCGCCATCAATTCCAGCCAGGAAATTGACCTGAAAAACGGCGCGGAGCGGGAGAAGGATTTGCTGGGCCTGGCCTTCGCCACCCGGGATAAACAGGAGGGAATGGAGGCGTTTTTGGCCCGCCGGCCCCCGCGTTTTCAGGATTTTTAAGGGCAGAAAAAAAGTTGCCCAATTTGGAACCCCTTGAGAATCAAGGACTTTTTGAAAAATTTTGGACCGATCCCCCAGGGATCGGTCCTTATTTTTGTGAATGGTAACGAAATCGTGTCTTAAAATTAACAAATTGGTTACAAAAATAAACGAAGCAGTGACAAAGAGTATAAAAATGGGTAACAATTAGAAACAAAAATTTGGACAATCCTGCTAAAGCGGCGGCGGATTTTTACCGGTTTCCTCCGATTCCGGGAATTTGCCAAGGGGGGCGGCCTTCGTGTATAATGCCCCCTGCAAGCGCCGCCGGGGCCGAGAGAGAGAAGGACCCGGCAGCACGAAGAAGCCAGGAGAGCACGCCGGAGCGCCGCCGGACACGGGCGCTTGAAGAGCGGCGGCGGGGGTGCTTTCCGTGACGACAGGAGTTTATGATGAAAAAGTTTTTGATTGCAACCCTACTGTGTATGGCGCTGACCGTGACCATGGTCCCCATGGCCTTTGCTGCGGACAGCAACTATACCGAATGCATGGCTGCGATTCAGGAGCAGCGCACCATCCAGGACCAGGCCCATCAGACGGCCGAGTCCCTGCGCAAGAAAGGGTATTCCGACAGCAGCGCCTATGTGCAGGCGGCCAAAAGCACCTGGAACGAGGCGCAGAAGGCCATTGCGGGCTATCAGAAGCTGGCCCAGTACAGCGACGAGGATATCCGCATCCTGACCACCACCGTCTTCCATGAGGCGGGCCACACCACGGAGCAGCTGCGGCAGTATGTGGCCCAGGTGGTGCTCAACCGGGTGGAGGACAGCCGGTTCCCCGACACGGTGAAGGGGGTCATCACCCAGCCCGGCCAGTATTCCACCAAGTATGCCACAGTGGAGGCGGCCAACGCCATCCAGGCCACGGACAGTAAGAATGGTACCTACTATTATGGCATCTGTGAGGATTCTGTGAAGGCGGCCATGATGGGCCAGGTGGAGATGCCCAGCAACGTGCTCTACCAGGCCAACTTCTCCCAGGGTAAGGGCGTGTGGAAGTCCGTCTACTTCAACAGCGGATGGTATGCCAGCACCAGCTATTTCTGCTACGGCTAAAAGTTACAAGAAATGACAAATTCATAACGACAAGATACAAGCCCCCTGGAGGAATCCAGGGGGCTTGTATCTTGGAACAGCGGGGGGATCAGTCTGGAGGAAGAATCTCCAGGATGTGGCCGTCGGGGTCTTGGATGAAGTAGATGCCGTTGGCCAGTTCATCAAAGATCAGCCCCATGGCTTGGTGCTTGGCCTTCAGGCCCTGGAAGTCCTGGGACACGAGGGCCACATGGGGGGTGTCATCCCCCAGGCGGTAGGGCTCGGTCCGCTGGAGCTCCCGGCAGAGCTCCAGCTGGAACGGGGTGACGCCATCGCCCAGGAAGACCAGGTGCCAGCCCCGGTCCTCCATGGTCAGCTCCCGCTGAGGCGTGAGTCCCAGGGTCTCCCGGTAAAAGGCGACGCTGCGCGCCAAGTCCAGAACCCGGACGCAGGCATGGCTCAGTGTGGGCATGGGAAGGTCCCTCCTTGCGTAAGATAGATTCTTTTTCATTGTAGCACAGGCTCGCGCCCAGGGCAAATTTTTTGAAAAAGGGGAAATTCCCCTATGCAAAAGGGGGAAAATGGGGTATGATAAGGGCAACTATGAAGGAGATTCCCCCTTCGGCGGAAGGGGAGCCATAGAATCACGATCCAAAGGGAGGGTAACCCATGAAACTGACCTTTTTCGGCGCGGCCAAAGCCGTCACCGGCAGCTGCCACTGTGTAGAGGTGCGGGGGAAGAAGATTCTCATTGACTGCGGCCTGCAGCAGGGCCGGGATGAGCGGGACAATGCCGTGTTTGATTTTTCCCCCAACTATATCGACTATGTGATTGTCACCCATGCCCACATTGACCACTCGGGGCGGATTCCGTTGCTGATCAAAGAGGGGTTTCAAGGGCAGATTTTTACCACACGTCTCACCGGCCAGCTGCTGTCGGTGATGCTTCAGGACTCGGCCCACATTCAGGAGCAGGATGCCCAGTGGAAAAACCAAAAGGGAAAGCGGGCGGGCCGGCCCCCGGTGGAGCCCCTTTATACTGTGGCCGATGCGGCCCAGGTGGCCGAGCATTTGGTCACCGCGGAGTATGGACAGATCATAGAACTCTTTGAAGGGGTCAAGATCCGCTTTGTGGATGCGGGACACCTGCTGGGCTCTGCCAGCGTGGAGATGTGGATGGAGGAGGGCGGCGTGGAGAAGAAGATCGTCTTCTCCGGGGACATTGGCAACGTCAACCAGCCGATCATCCGGGACCCTTCCTGGGTCCATGGAGCTGACTATGTGGTCATGGAGAGCACCTACGGCGACCGGCTCCACGAGGTGCCGGAGAGCTATACCGAGGCTCTGGCCGCCATCATCGACGAGACCTTTGCCCGGGGGGGCAACGTCATCATCCCCTCCTTCGCCGTGGGCCGTACCCAGGAGCTTTTGTACTTCATCCGTGAGATGAAGGAGCGGGGCCTGGTGAGGACCCACCCGGACTTCCCCGTCTGCGTGGACTCCCCCCTGGCCAACGAG
>ERZ827423.2638-NODE-2638-length-13728-cov-3.530608_pt1 | contig 13728 bp, 10 predicted proteins | sample MGYA00519775_ERZ827423 | MGnify/ENA primary metagenome ERZ827423 (study PRJEB31778, sample SAMEA3449296) | human gut metagenome | biome: human gut; feature: human-associated habitat; material: faeces | place: United Kingdom | collected 2010/2012 ...
TTATGATTTTTCCACAGAGGGCGGCTGGTTTAAGCTCGTGATTACTCTGTAAGCTGTATCCCGGACAGCTTATGCAGACCTTTAATACCTGCGGTACGATGACTGCAATGAGTTAACCAGCACTTTGCATCACAGATACAATGGTTACGGCATATCATTGACGTGTTTTAAAAAAATAAGTATACTGTGTTCATAAAGGGAGATTGGCTATATGAGCTTCGAAAACTATTTTCCAGTATGGAATGATTTAAATACCGCACAGAAAAACCTGATTTCAGACAGTTTGACTGCACGACAGGTAAAAAAAGGAACGATCCTTCACAATGGAAATCTGGATTGTACCGGATTATTACTGATTAAATCGGGACAGCTTCGAACTTATATCCTTTCGGATGAAGGACGGGAGATCACGCTTTACCGCCTGTTTGATATGGATATATGTCTGCTCTCCGCCTCATGTATCATGCGTTCCATTCAGTTCGAAGTAATCATTGAAGCTGAGAAAGACACAGATCTCTGGGTCATCCCGGCGGAGACCTATAAGAGCATCATGCAGGAATCTGCTGCTGCCGCAAACTATACCAATGAGTTAATGGCTTCCCGTTTTTCTGATGTCATGTGGCTGATCGAACAGATCATGTGGAAAAGTCTGGATAAACGTGTTGCTTTATTTCTGTTTGAAGAAGCATCCATTGAAGGAAGCAATGAACTGGAAATCACACACGAAACCATTGCTAACCATCTTGGTTCCCACAGGGAGGTCATTACCCGGATGCTCCGGTATTTTCAAGACGAAGGGCTTGTCAGACTCTCCCGTGGCAAAATCACCATTCTTGATATGAAAAGACTGGAAGCCCTTCAGAAATCATAAAATAATAAGCACTTTGATTCTTTTAATAATCCATTCCACATGCATATGCTACTTCTATCAGGACACGGTCATTAACCACTGCATCATAGTAGCGGAATCCACCGGAGAAGTTATAGGTTTCATAGCCGTACCCTTCCAGAATACGGCTGGCAATATAACTTCGCAGACCACTCTGGCAAATCAGGTAAACGGGTTTTCCCTTCTCAATTTCATGGATGTGTTCCCGCAATTCATCCAACGGAATATTTATGAATCCGCTAATATGGCCTCTGCTGTATTCTTGTACTGTTCTTACATCCAGCAACACAGCCCCTTCCTCTTTAAGAACAGCGTCCATATCTTCCAGATGCCACTGCTTCAGGATTTCTTTTGTTATATTGTCTATCATGAATCCTGCCATACTTACAGGATCCTTGGCAGATGAGTAAGGTGGTGCATAGGCAAGATCCAGATCCTTCAGCTGTGTTGCTTTCATTCCGGCATGAATCGCTGTTGCCAGCACATCAATACGTTTATCGACACCTTCATATCCAATAATCTGGGCTCCCAGCAAACGACAGGTCGCTTTTTCAAAAACCACCTTCATTGTCATCACTTTGCCACCCGGATAATAGCCCGCATGACTCATGGGAGAAAGAATTACTGTATCCACCTGCAGACCTGCCCTTCTGGCATTGGTTTCATTGATACCCGTGGTTGCAGCTGTCATATCGAACACTTTAATTACAGAGCTTCCCTGACTGCCCGGATAACGGCTGTCATCACCACAAATATGATCTGCAATGATCCTTCCCTGTTTATTCGCAGGTCCTGCCAAAGAGAGTAACGTATCCTCACCGGTAACATAATGCTTTACCTGAACCGCATCACCTGCAGCATAGATATCGGGTACTGAGGTTTCCATCCGGTCATTCACTACGATGCTTCCCTTAATACCAAGCTCCAGACCTGCTTCTTTTGCCAGTACAGTGTCCGGTGTAACGCCAATTGCGAGTATCACCATATCTGCACGGAGAGATGGATTGTCCTTCAGCAGAACCTCTGCTTCATGATCCTTTTCCCGAAACCCTTCTACCGTATAGCCTAATAGCAGTTTTATCCCATGCCTCCTCATTTCACTATGGATCATGGATGCCATATCCGGATCAAAGGGAGTCATCAGCTGTCTGGGACGTTGAACAATCGTAACCTCCATGCCAAGCTCCCTTAAGTTTTCTGCCAGCTCCAGACCAATGAAGCCTCCCCCGGCCAGCACAACAGATTTCGGGTGATTCTTTGTAATATATTCCTTAATCCGGAATGTATCTTCTACCGTACGTAGTGTAAAAAGCTGATCCATGCCCACTCCCGGAAGCCGTGGCTGTGCAGGCTTTGCACCCGGGGAAAGAATCAGCTTATCATAGCTTTCTTCAAACGCTTCCCCGGTTTCCAGATTCTTCACCGAAACTGTCTTACGATCCGGATGTATCGAAACCACTTCATGGTGAATTTTCATATGAATACGAAATCGTCTGAAAAAGCTCTCCGGAGTCTGCAGGGTAAGCTCTTCCGGATCTGTGATCACATCTCCGATATAATAGGGAAGTCCGCAGTTTGCATAAGATATGTATCCGGATTTTTCAAATACGATAATTTCAGCATGTTCATTCCGTCTCCGTATTCTTGCTGCAGCTGTAGCTCCACCGGCCACGCCTCCTATGATTACAATTTTCATCCTATTTTCCACCTTTCCAGAGTAAGCGGCAATACCACCTTACAGCATTTCCAAAATAGCATTCTTTGATCTCGCACCTGATACCTGTTTAACAATCTCACCATTCTTCATGACTACTAAAGTCGGGATAGTCATAATGCCAAATTTACCTGCCAGCTCAGGCTGCTCATCCACATTGATCTTACCCACTTTGATATCAGACCGTTCCTCTGCAATCTCCTCTATGATTGGAACTACCATACGGCAGGGTGCACACCAGGGTGCCCAGAAATCCAGCAGGACGGGTTTATCGGAATTCATTACTTCTTTCTGAAAATTATTGGTACTGATATTAATCGCAGACATGTTACATTCCTCCTTTGTCTTTTGTTTTTATGACTCTATGATAGCCTGAAATCCATTTATGTTCGGTGATAACATCACCATCCTTACATTGTCTTAGCTTCTTGCCATGCCATCCACACTTAGTATCACGCCGGTGATATAGCTTGCTTCGTCAGAAGCAAGAAATACAAATGCATTGGCAATATCTTCCGGCTGTCCCAGACGACGAAGCGGGATTCTTTCAATCATGGGTTCAATGACCTCCCTTGGCACAGCTTTCATCATATCCGTTTCGGTGATACCGGGAGCAACTGCATTCACACGAATACCTTTAGGTCCCAGCTCTCTTGCCAAAGATATCGTGAAGCCGTTTACTGCAAATTTTGATGCCGGATAGGCAAATCCGCTTGACTGTCCGGAAATACTGACCATGGAGGAAGTAGAAAGAATGACACCCTCACCTCTTGCCACCATGCATTCTGCTGCTGCACGGGTAGACGTAAAAACTCCTTTTACATTCAGATCCATGACCTTATCAAATGTCTCCTCTGTATACTCCATAAACGGGGTGCTTTCCGAAATCCCCGCATTATTTACCAGAATATCCACGCATCCGTATTTTCCGGTTACTTCTTTAAAAGCATTTCTGACGGATTCAAGACTGGCCAGATCGGGACTGATTCCATCGACGATGGCATCCGGATATTTTTCTTTCAGCTTTGTCACTGCACGATCTGCGGATTCCTGCGTACTTGCTGTTAAAATAACGGCAGCACCTTCCTTCAAAAATTTATCAGCGGTAGCAAAGCCAATGCCCCGGCTTCCGCCTGTAATAATCGCAACTTTATCCTTTAATCTCATTCAAAATACCTCCTTGCTTTGTTCGGTTATACCTTTGTTTTATGACTCCATTATAAGCAAATGCTTCGCCGTTTTCTGTGATATGATCACACAACTGAATATTCCTTCCCGGTCAGGAAATGAGTCCATGACGGTTCTGTACCCACAGTTATAATGCAAAATCCCCTGCAGCAAATAAAACAGAGTGTAATGCTGCAGGGGGATTTCAAAAGCTTTTGTTTTCCTTGACTTTACTTCTTCACAATCTTTTCAAAATCGGATGCCGGATGCTTGCATATAGGACAGATGAAATCCTCCGGCAATTCTTCACCAACATATTCGTAGCCGCAGATGGTACAGCGCCAGATGGTCTGTCCGCCCTCTGCTGTTCCTACAGCCTGTGGCTTCGGTTTTATGTTGTTCAGATAATAATCATAGGTTACCGATGGAGCCTCACTTAATACCTCCATATCCGTAATCTCACCTATAAACATGGTATGCGAACCAAGATCCTCGGTTTTCTTTACCTTTACCGACAGGTAGGCATTCGTTCCCTCTGTAATATAATAAATCCCATTTGCCCCACGGGAGCATTGCGTGAAATTCTCAAACTTGTTCACATCCCGCCCGGACTGGAACCCAAAATGCTTAAACAACCCGAAATCTGCATTCTGGCTGAGTACTGATACGGTAAACTCTCCCGTTCTCTTAACCATGTCATGTGTGTAATTCTGTTTATTCACACAAATACTCAACTGATTCGGCTCAGAGGCCGCCTGAATCGCTGTATTAATAATACATCCATTATCTTTGTCTGCTTCCTTCGCTGTCAGAACAAACAGCCCGTAACTGAGTTTATACATTGCTTTCTTATCCATCATTTTCCTCCTTATCCAATAAATCAACCAACTCCTTATTGACCGCAGAATTCTCACTGATATTTTGCAACAAGCTCTCCGGCATTTGCTTTCACATCATCGGAAACAAGCCCCGGGAATTCCTCTTCCAGTTCATTCAGGATATTAAGAATATCTTCTTTTTCCTGATCGGTGCTGATAACAACCTCGCAATAGTTGATTTTCTCCATACCTGCCACTGAGGTTTCCAGCTGCATAATATAATCTACATGCGGATTCTCATATAATCGGATCAGATCCTCTTGCGACCTTGCTTTCATCTTAAAATTCAATGCATATTTCAGGTTCCGTTTCATACTGTAATTTTTGTCAGTTCCAAGTATGCTGTCCACAAAAATGGATAGTGGATTTCTTCCCTCCATGGCTGCCGTTGTTGTTGTCATTCCGGACCATCTTGGATTAATTTCGATAATATACCATTCTCCTGCCCGATAAACCAGATCGACCTGCACCGTTCCTTCAAATTTCAAACTCTGTGCCATATTAAGCAGCTCTTCCTGTACCTTTTCAAAATGATAGGAAGGATCCGTCACCGGACCAAATTTTACAGAGCTTAACGGATCTGTAATGCCCTCTTTTGTTACAGAAAAGGCGATCGGCGGAAGGACACTGTAACGTCCCTCTACACCATGAATTTCCGTTCCGAACTGTTCTCCCTGGATCAGTTCTTCCACCATTATATCTGAATTGTTCCGATCGGAATTAAGAAAGCTCTCTACTTCCTCATAGGAGTTCATGACTTCCACTCCGATTGATCCTGCACCTAATGTATCCTTCACAATGACCGGAAAGTTCATTTCCTTAATCCGGTAAAAAACATATTCCTTATATACATTTACACTGACACCCGGATTCTTCTTCTCCGCAAGAAACAGCTCATGGTGAATATAGATTCCCTTTGCCGCTTTGACAAAGCTGCGGAACATGATATTGCTACGCCACTTATCAAATGCCGCCACTGATACCAGCGTATTATTGGCAATGGCTGCAATTCCTCTTTTCTGTAATTCCTCCGCAATGAGAGCGGTCTTGATCGGTACCCAGTCAAAGGGAACGGCTCCCGATGCAATTGCTACAGCAATATCCGGCTTCTGCTGTGCAATCAGCTCTGCCGTATCCTCCGCACTCATTCCGCTCTCCAAAAGCACATATTTCACCTTCTCGGGTTTTTTGCAGATTTCCCCATCTGCCACGTCAAAAATATAAGAACCATTCAGGGGTCCCACTACAACAAATTCGCAGTCCGGATAAAGCCGGTCCATTTCATCCCAGGTATCTGCCCGGAACGGCTGGTAGGTTGTTTTCGTTGATGAATTGGAATGTGCTGATGTTGACGCACTATAAAATACAATACGCATAATCTCTTCCTCCGTTTAATTTCTATGATTCAAACTGTGCCTGATATAATCCGGCATAGGCTCCGTTTTGTGCTAATAGCTCTTTGTGGCTGCCCTGCTCCACAATATGCCCGTTCTCCATAACCAGGATCACGTCTGCATTGCGGATTGTGGACAGACGGTGGGCAATGACAAAGCTTGTCCGTCCCTCCCGAAGCTTATCAAGTGCCTGATCAATCATGGCTTCGGTTCTGGTATCTACAGAACTTGTCGCCTCATCCAGAATGAGAATATTCGGTTTCACAAGAAATGCCCTGCAGATCGTCAACAACTGCTTTTCTCCGGCAGAAAGACTCGACATTTCATTGGAAATTACGGTCTGATAACCATCAGGCAGTGTGCTTACAAACTGATCCACAAAAGTCTCCCGGCATGCATTCCGGAATTCTTCTTCCGTGATTTCCCGTTTCAGACCATATTTCAGATTGTCCCCGATCGTTCCTTTATACACCCAGGTATCCTGCAGAACCATTGCAATGTTCTCCCGCAGGCATGCTCTTGTAAGGTCGTGGATTTCTACTTTATCATCAAAAATAATTTCTCCGCTGTTTACTTCATAAAATCGTTCGATCAGATTTACAAGTGTTGTCTTACCGGCACCGGTTCCTCCGACAATAGCGACCATCTGGCCCGGTTTTACAACAAGGTTCATGTGCTCGATCAGCTTCCTCTCAGGTACATAAGAAAAGCTCACATCCCGGAAATCGATCTTTCCCTGCAGCCGGTAACTCGCTCTGGCTTCCGGTTTTTCTTCAGCCTGATCTTCGCTGTCTAACAGCTCATAGATCCGGTCAAGAGACGCTATTCCGGACTGCAGTGAAGAATATGCCTGGGACAGCTTGGAAAAGGGTGTCTGAAACTGTCTGGTATACTGAATAAATGCCTGCACATCTCCGACCGTCATCTGTCCGGATATTACCCGTAAAGCACCTCCCAATGCCACAATCACATAATTCAGATTCGTAAAGAACCGGGACAATGGCTGAATCAGGTTCGATACGGCCATGGCTTTGAAGGAAGATTCATACAGCAGACGATTCTGCGTCCTGAAAGCTTCCACGAACTTCTCTTCCTGGCCATAAAGCTTCACAATATTGTGTCCGTTCACACTTTCTTCCACATTACTGTTAATCATTCCGGTATAATACCACTGCTTCTGATATTCCTTACGCACAAACCTGGAAATCAGGGTCACAATCCAGCCCGAGACCGGAATAATGATCACAGTGATCAATGCCAGCCTCCAGTTGATTGCAGTCATCATGACAATCATCCCGACCAGCTGGAAAATACTGTAAATCGTATCTGCACCGGAAGAATTCAGAGTCGTGACCACATTGTCAATATCATTTGTGGTCCGGCTCATGATATCTCCGTGACTGTTTGTATCAAAATAGTTTAATGGCAGCGACCATAGCTTTGTCTCTACCTGACTACGCAATTCTTTCGCCGTATCCGAGATGATCCGTGTGGAAAACCATGCGGACAGCCATTTCGATACGAACTGGATCAGAAAAATCACACTCGATATCCCTGCCCAGAAGAAAAACCGGTCCCAGTGAATGTTACTGCTTACCGGGTTTGACATATCCTGTACAATGGAATCCGTTGCATACCCCAGATACTGCGGTCCCAACGCTGTAGCAACCGCTGAAATAATAATACTGAACAGCATAAGAGCGGTCAGCATCTTATTTTTAAAGAAGAAGAGCTTTAACAGCCGCTTGAAAGACCCCTTTTGTATGGTCTTTTTCTGCTTTGTACTCATGATGCCACCTCCTTATCTGTGGGCTGGGAAGCCACAATTTCCTGATAAGTCCGGCTGCTTTGCATGAGTTCTTCATGTGTTCCAACCGCTTCAATACGTCCCTGATTCATCACAAGGATCTGGTCAGCATCCTTAATGGTACTGATTCTCTGAGCAACAATAATCACAGCCGCATTCTGTGTAACCGGCTTCAGCGCTCTTCGCAGCTCCTGATCTGTCCGGTAATCCAGTGCAGAGAACGAATCATCAAACAAATAGATGGAGGGTCTGCGGACAATTGCTCTTGCGATTGCAAGCCGCTGCCGCTGTCCGCCTGAAAAGTTCGTTCCCCCTTCGGAGACCTTCATCTTAAGACCACGCTCGTTTTTCTCCACGAACTCCTTCGCCTGTGCAATCGAAAGAGCCTCCCAGAGTTCTTCCTGGGTTGCATCCGGTTTTCCATCCCGCAGATTGTCCTCCAGCGTCCCCGAAAACAGGAAAGCCTTCTGCGGAACCATGCCGATTGCCTGATCAAGCTCATGTCTTGACAGCTTCCGGACATCCATGCCATCTACCATAACCTGTCCCTCCGTGACATCATAGAAACGAGGAATCAGATTGACTACAGAGGACTTCCCGGAACCGGTTCCACCGATAATACCAATGGTATCTCCTGGCTTTGCTTTAAAATCAATGCCGGTTAAGGTATCTGCTCCGGCACCTTTATAACGCATGGAAACATTGCGGAATTCTACGGTATATCCGGTATCTTCCTTTTTGCTTCCATTTCCATCCACCATGGAAGTCTCCATCTCAAAAATACTCTGCACGCGGTTTCCACAGGCAATTGCCTTGGTTACCGTAATAATCAGGTTTGCAAGCTTTACTAATTCCACCAGAATCTGGGACATATAGTTTACCAGTGCTACTACTTCACCCTGTGAAATCTTTCCGATATTTACCTGAATTGCACCTGTCCAGATAAGAATAACCAGTGCCACGTTGATGATAATATAGGTAAGCGGATTCATCAATGCTGAAATTTTTCCTACGAAGAGCTGTACATCCGTCAGCCTCTCATTACTCTCATCAAAATCTGCAATTTCTTCCTGCTCTTTATTAAAGGCACGGATAACACGGCTTCCGGTCAGATTCTCCCTTGTTACTCCAAGGACTTTATCTAAAGATGCCTGCACCCGGCGGAACAACGGAATTGTAATTATCATAATTCCAAATACCACAACGGATAAAACAGGAATCGTTACCACAAAGATAAGCGCTGCCTTTACGTCAATGGTAAATGCAATAATCATGGCACCAAACACAATAAAAGGAGAACGCAAAAACAGACGGAGTACCATATTGACACCGGACTGTGCCTGATTGATATCACTGGTCATTCTGGTAATCATGGTATCCGTTCCTGCGGTATCCATCTCTGTATAGGACAATTTCTGAATATGGTCAAATAATGCATGACGTACCTTAGTTGCAAAACCTACTGCCGCTTTTGCCGCAAAATACTGTGCAGTAATGGAACAGGTCAGTCCCACTATTGCCAGCAAAATCAAGATTCCACACATTTTCAAGATGAATCCGCCATCTTTATTGCCAATACCGGTATCAATGATTGCTGCCATAACCAAAGGCACAAACAATTCAAAGGATGCCTCTAATAATTTAAATAATGGACTTAAAATGCTCTCTTTTTTGTAATCCTTTAAAAAACGCAATAACTTTCTCACTGTACCTGCTCCTAATTAGTGATCATCTAATATTCCCTTTTTCCTATCTTTCTATGGTTGAATCTTATCTTTTTTTAATCCATCCATATAAACTTTGGTTTCAGCCACAACCACACCGCTCAATGCAGTAACTGCAATCAGGTTCGGCAGAGCCATCAGTCCGTTGAAAATATCTGCAATGGTCCATACAGCAGATACTGTCATAAACGGTCCGATAAATACCGCTAAGATGTATAACCAGCGGTATGCCTTTACAACAGCCTTCTTATGTCCGGTCAGATACTCCAGACAGCGCTCACTGTAATAATCCCATCCTAATATTGTGGTAAATGCAAAGAATACCAGACATACCATCAGGATAAAGGATGCTACCTGATTTGGGAACGGAAGTCCGAGCTGAAATGCCTTGGTTGTAACAGCAACACCTTCCAAGCCCATGTCCCATGCACCTGTAAGTACGATTGCAAGACCTGTCATGGTACAGATAATCAGTGTATCAATTACAGTTCCAAGCATGGAAACCAGTCCCTGTTTTACCGGATAATCGGTCTGGACTGCTGCAGCCGCAATTGGTGCACTACCAAGTCCTGCTTCATTTGAGAAAATACCACGGGCAATACCTTTCTGCATTGCTACAATAATACTTCCCATTGCACCACCGGCTACCGCCTTAAATCCAAAGGCACTCTTTATAATGGTTGCAAATGCTGCTGGAACCTCTGTAATATGCATCACAATAATAATTAATACAACAACCACATAAGTCAGTGCCATAAATGGTACAATGACCTGTGATACTGTAGAAATTCTCTTAATTCCACCGATGATAACAAGCGCCACACAGATGGTAAGAATAATACCTGCAATAATTACAGTCCAGGAATAAGTTCTTCCAAAGAGGTCAACTGTCCAGATGGTATCCGGGTCAAAGAAACCCTTTACTGCACTGGTAATACCATTAATCTGTGTAAAGGTTCCGATTCCAAATAAGCCTACACCTACACCAAAGAAGGCAAATAATTTTCCAAGCCATTTCCACTTTGGTCCCATTCCTTTTTCAATATAATAAAACGGGCCGCCGATGATATGACCGTCTTCTGCCACCACACGGTACTTGATTGCCAGAAGACACTCACTATATTTTGTGGCAGTTCCTACCAGTGCTGCTATCCACATCCAGAATAACGCCCCCGGTCCACCTTCTACCAATGCAGTTGCTACTCCGACAATATTTCCGGTTCCTATGGTTGCTGATAATGCAGTGCAAAGTGCTGCAAAACTGGATACTTCGCCGGATTCGCCACTCTTTTCATTTTCAAACAAATATTTTACTGCTAATGGAAATTTTCTAATCTGAAGTCCCTTCAGGCGGATGGTAAGAAAAATTCCCACCAGAAGGATCAATACAATAAGTGGTACACCCCAGACAAAATTATCAATTTTACCAAGAATGTTGTTAATCTGGTCTAACATTTTTATTCGCTCCTATTCTCTTTTGATTCCAATTTAAATGGTTAAATACACTTTAGCATAGCACAGTTATCAAGTGCAATCAATAATTCTATCTTTTTTTGCATAATTTGTATAAAAATACTCCTTTAAGGTTATATTACGGATGAGGTGATGACAAAATGATTTTAACCGAACAAGAGACTATGCTGTTAAATGATTTAAAACAGCAGGAAGAACTTTGCCGCGACAAATATGCCTTTTACAGCAGCGAAGCAAAAGACCCTGAATTAAAACAGTTATTTGAGGTCATTCAGAAAGAAGAAGCAGAACACTATGACACCATCAGCAGTCTGCTTTCCGGTGATACGCCTGATGTTGGTATAGCTGCCCCGAAGAACTATCAGCCAAAAGCTGCTTACCATGCATCCAGTGAAAATGCCGACAAGAAGCATGATGCATTATTGTGCAGTGATTCCATTTCCAGTGAAAAGTATGTATCTTCCGCATACAACAACGATTTATTCAGCTTTGCTTCTCCAAAAGTCCGTCAGATTTTAAACCATATCCAGACGGAAGAACAGCAGCATGCAGAAATGATTTACCGTTATAAAACTGCAAATCAGATGGCTTAACCTGCAGATGCATTGCAACTGTCAAAAAGGCATCGGAACAGGAAATTTTTCTGCTCCAATGCCTTTCATGCTTTTTATACTTATTATTTATTTTCGCTGCTCACGGTTCTTACATTTCATCTCATACATTTGCTCATCTGCCCAGTTAATATACTGTTCCATGGATGCCTCGGTATCCGGCTCCTTCTGGTAATAACCGATACTCATAGACAGACGGTATGGCAGCTTCTCATCCCTCTGCCACTGCTTTAACAAGGCTGTTATCTGAGCTTTCTTTTCTTCAGCCTGTTCCCAGCATAAAGCATCAGAAACCACTAAGAATTCGTCCCCTCCATAACGGATAATCAGTTCCTTTTCACAGAACGCCTCCTGTAATGCCTCTGCTGCAAAGCAGATTGCCTGGTCACCCGCTTCATGACCAAACTCATCATTGATTTTCTTTAACCCGTCCATATCAGCAAAGATAAATAACAATCGACGTCTGCTGGTATTTGCCTGTTTTACCATATCTACCACAAAACGGTTGATTCCCATCCGGTTATAAACTCCTGTCAGGCTGTCGCGGACTGCCATATTATCAATGTTACGGGCAGCATTCCGAAGTTCTGATACATTCTTTAACTTTTCCAATGCATTACTGATATTACGAATCCAGACATAATAATTCGGAATATGTTTTGTATCCAATGTACCGGTCAGTATCATATATCCCAGGCAATTATCCCTGAAATGAACCGGCATATAGAGATATTCCCCTGAACCTCTGCCATTCCACATTGCCGGGAACATCTGCTCACTGGTAAAAGAATAAAATTCCGGCATGCCGTCCTCATTATTTAATTTGGTTATGTATATCTTGTTTTCATAATCCCGGGTAATTGTGCGGTTGCGTAAAATGCTGTTACCACGGCCGGTCATCTCATAATAAATACTCTTATTCAGGCACAGATATACATCCTCTGTCGTAAACTTCCCAATATTCTGGCGGATACAGAAGATTAATTCTTCCAATGATTCGCACTCCATCATCTCATCTTCCATATTGCGTATCTGATAAGTATATTTTTCATTTTCTTTTTTTTCAAGGTATAACGTTTCTATCGCAGATACCACGCGCTTTTTATCCTCTAAAACACAGCCACAGCTTTCATGCACTGCAACACGGGAAGATAAAATCAGCTCCTGTTTCTTCCCTGTCTCAATTTCCTGCAAAAGTAACTGCATAGCGGTATATCCCAGTGTCTCCTTTGGTCTGGCTACCGTAGTAATTCCCGGAATATAGCGTTGGGTATCATAAGAGCCATCAAATCCTGTTACTGCTATGTCCTGTGGCACCTGATATCCCAACTGTTTCAAACGGTTGCAGGCGCCTAATGCCATCTCATCATTGGCACAGCAAAGTGCCCGTGGTATCTTTCCAGCCTCTTCCATGGCATCCACTACCTGTACGCCACTGTCAAAGGAAAAATCCCCATGCCATACCGCATAATCTTCTGTTGAATAGTTCTTTTCTTCCACAAAATCTTCAAATGCCTTCTGGCGGATATTACTCTCTTCATTTGTTGCATTTGCAGCTACAAAATGAATTGGATGATAGCCATGACTGTCAACATGCTCTATCATCTCCCGCATTGCCTTATAATTATCTATTCCAATCAGGCTTAAGCCTTCTACCTTTTCCTCAAAGCTTACTGCAGGAATGCCAGCGTGATGTATTCTTCGAATAATTTCCTCTTTTGTTGGTTTCTCCCAAATTGTATTGGTTGCAAGAATTACGCCATCAAAACGCGAAAGATTAGCCAGCGAATATATTTTATTTTCTCCAAGCACATGCTTGTCCGAAATCTCACTCCCTGCCTGACAGGAAAAAATAGAGATTGCATAGTTTGCTTCCTTTGCCTTACGAATAATACCATTGATTAATCTGGTCTGATATTCACTATTCCATCCAGCTAAAAAGACTGCAATATTACCCAGTTCTTCCATTATGTTCCCTCCAGCATATTTCTTTTATTTTACCACAAATATTCCAACTTTCCACCTGCTTTTTATTAAACTCCTTAAATTTATTTACCAGACATTTTTATGC
>ERZ827423.2639-NODE-2639-length-13721-cov-3.117152_pt1 | contig 13721 bp, 8 predicted proteins | sample MGYA00519775_ERZ827423 | MGnify/ENA primary metagenome ERZ827423 (study PRJEB31778, sample SAMEA3449296) | human gut metagenome | biome: human gut; feature: human-associated habitat; material: faeces | place: United Kingdom | collected 2010/2012 ...
CTCGAGCTTGGCGTGGCCCTCGGCACCGCCGGTGGCGAGCACGCGCAGGTTCTGGCGGCGGCTCAGGCGCTCAAGCGCCTCGGGGGTATAGCTCGGCGCGATGAGCACCTCGACGAACTGCTTGTTCACGTCGGCGAAATGCTCGACGAGCGAAAGCGGCACCTCGCGGTTCACAGCGATAATGCCACCGAAGGCGCTCTTGGGGTCGCACGCAAACGCGCGATCGTATGCGGTCGTCACGTCATCGGCAACAGCGGAGCCGCAGGGATTCTGGTGCTTCAAGATCACCACAGCGGGCTCGTCGAACTCGCGCACCGCGTTCCATGCCGCATCAGCGTCGAGGAAGTTGTTGTACGAGAGCTCCTTGCCTTGGATCTGCTCAGCGCCCACCAGCGGATTGGGCGAGCTGCCGAGCTGCTCGAAGTCGCTCCCAAAGCGGAAGACCGCTGCCGTCTGGTGCGGGTTCTCGCCATAGCGCAGATCTTGCACCTTGGTGAGCTGCATGCCGAACACGCTCGGGATATCGAACGGATCATCCGGGTCGATGGCCTCGTCCTGCAGCTCAAGATAGGTGTTGAGCCACATAGAGATGGCGGTGTCGTACGCAGCCGTACGCGTGTAAACCTTCGCTGCAAGGCGACGGCGCGTGTTCTTGGTGGTCGCGCCACCATGGACGTGCATCTCTTCGAGGATGGCATCATAATCTGCCGGATCGCACACCACGGTCACGGAATCGTTGTTCTTCGCAGCCGAGCGAAGCATGCTGGGGCCGCCGATATCGATATGCTCGATGGCATCTTCGAAGGTCACGTCGGGCTGGGCGACGGTCTTCTCGAACTCGTACAGGTTCACGCAGACGAGGTCGATCATCTGGATGCCGTGCTCTTCCGCCTCGGCCATATGCTTCTTGGAATCGCGACGCGCGAGCAGGCCGCCGTGAACCTTGGGGTGCAGCGTCTTGACGCGCCCGTCCATCATCTCGGGGAACCCGGTGAACTCCTCGATTGGCGTAACGGGGATGCCCGCCTCCTCGAGAACCTTTGCCGTGCCTCCCGTCGAGATAACCTCGACGCCGAAGTTCTCGACGAGCGCATGCGCAAACTCGACGATACCCGTTTTATCGGTCACCGAGATGAGCGCACGCTCGATCCTGCCTTCTGAACCCATTAGCCCTCCTTGCCGCAGCGCCGATTGCCCAGGCAACCATGCAACAGTAGATATCCCAATAATGTAGCGCAACGAGCGGACGTTAGCGTACTCACATGGCGTTGTTCTGAAGAAAATGCCGGGTAACCGGGCAGCGAAACTACCTCTGACAGCAGGGTATGTATCAATATGCTGCGCCTTGACCCAGAATTCACTTCGCAACCGCAGGTCAGGGCAGGTAGAGAAGGAGCCACCCGTGGTCTCACACGTTCAATACCGGTCATTCATGAATGAGGATTTTGAAGATATCGCCGAGATGCTCCGCCGCATCTGGCACGACCGTTCCCGCAACGAGCTCTATAACACCCTCGAAGCGCGCTACGATTTAGCCCACTGTCTCTCCATTTCAACGTTTTCACTGGTAGCGGTGGCAAACGACGAAGCCATGGGCATCGTGCTCGCTCGGGCTCCCCATGGTAGCCAGGCCCGCAATAGCGCCATCGACGCCGACGCATGGGAACGGCTTGAGAACGACCTGCGCCACGACATGGCACGAATCGATCCTGCGGCCGTCCGTGAATTCGATGCCGCGATCAAAGCCGAGCAACGTGCGAACGAAAAGCTGACCGCAGCCTGCTCCGTTGAGCAAGCGGGGCAGGTCACGCTCCTCGCCGTGAGCCACCGGGCCCGCGGCTTAGGGATAGGCAGCACGCTGCTCGATGCGGCATGCTCCTTCTGCCAAGATGCTGGCGCCGAACAGGCGTATCTCTTCACCGATACCGATTGCTCTTGGCAATTCTATGAGCGCCGCGGCCTCAAGCGAGCCGCTGTGCATCGGCCTGAACAAAGCGAACGGGCACTGCTCCCCAGCGAGATGTACCTCTATACCGCAGACCTCGCCCGTTAACCAGGCGCAGCGGATAGAGGGCGAAACGGGCAAGCGCGCTACGGGGCACCAAGACCTCACGAGATATCGCCGCCTCGCAAGGCGCTAACACTTCGCGAAACGCCGCTGCCGCCGCAAGGCAGCGCTCTCGCAAAGTGCCGCCCCAGCAAAGCACCGTTCTCCGCCGAGCGCCGACGCCCCGCAGAGCACCGCCAGCCGCGTGACGCCGCTAGAACGAACCGCCTCCGCCGCCGCCAACGCCGCCTCCGCCGCCGCCCGAAAATCCTCCGCCAAATCCCGATCCAGAACTATTCGCGCTGCTCGCAAGCGCCGCCGGGGTAATGGCGCTATTCGTATCTGCACGGTCAAGAGGGCTCGTATGATGCCGCCCGTGCGGGATGTACCACCAATACATGGGGTAATATCCGCCGGCAACCACCGCTTCGGAGGGGATGAGCCGAGCAAGGTCCCTCACGAGCTCGGAGTCGAGCCCAAGCGCGACGGCATAGACCAAGATGTCGCCCCACTGCGCCGGATCGGAAGGGGCGGCGCAATCGCGTGCCTCATACTCCTTGAGCCACCGCACGAAAGCGTCGCAGCGAGCCCGAAGCTCAGCGCCCTCGGGCGTCAACCGTTTGAGCGTGCACCCCAGCACCATGCCGATAAGGGTGAGCACCACCGAGATGACCATAGGAATCCACAGCTCGCCAACGACGCCAACAACAAGAACGCCCACCAGAATCGCTCCGCCGGCAACCAGCGAGACCACCGATCCGGTCTTGCCGGTCGATGCGATGAGCCCGCGCTCGCTGAGCGCGGCATCCACCTCACCAGTGAAATCGTCCACGAGCTCTCGATAGCGCTCGGGATTATCGCCCGCGTAGTCGGACATCGAATCGAAGCTCACCGCGGGCCGGTTGGAGCGGAAGAAGAGCCGCAGCGCCGCGCCATCGATACTCGCCTCCTCACGGCGAGCGGGATCGAGAAGCCTGAGGCCATATGCCCGCGAAGGGGGCCGATCGCCATACTCGGGTTCGTCTTCCGCGATAGGACCGCCTTCGGCAGCAGGCGGTTGAGAACCGGGGCCGTCGATACCCACCGCACCCTCAGCGGTTAGCTTGATAAGCGTCGAAGCGAAGGCCCGTTCGTTCACGGTCCCTCCCTGATCGAACGCGGCGATGACCGCAGGATGATCATGACTCGGAAGCTCGTCAAGGTACGTCTCGCCGAAATAGGGCACAGGCGAGCGATGGGTCGCCTTGACGACCGCGAGCACCAGTGCGAAGGCGCCCGATACGGCCACCATCACGATGCTTTGCGCCATGCGCTCGAACCGCTGCTGCTCGCGACGCTCGTTTGCCTCCCGTGCCCATGCCTCCTCCTCGGAGACGATGGTCGAAAGCCGCTCTTCGCTGGACCCTGTTCCACTCGCAACCAATTCGGGCACCCACGCGAGGGGGAACGCGACCCGCGCCTCGGCATAGGTGCCACTCGATACGACCGGAACACTATAGCGAACCTCGGGCACCGTTGCATCGGGTTCGACGGTGCCGTCAAGCGGGCCATGCCCCCATGCACGGAAGTTTTCTCCACGAACCGCCCGCTCCGCATCCTGCGAGCCGTTAGGGAAGGAGATGACGAGCATCACGTCCTGCGAGTTCTCCTCCCAATCGGGGCCGACAAACTGCCAGTACAGCTCTGCGGTATCGGCCCATGCCATCACCGCCCCTTGGAGCGTGTAGCTCACCGTGACCTGCTGCACGCCATCTTCGCTATGGGGCTCGAAGACCATAAGCTGGACCATGCCATCGCTGCGCTCGACCGTATACACCCCGCTATCGCCGAGCGAGGCGGAGGAGACTTGGCTAAAGGACGTCCTCCGCGTATCGCCCTCTGCGCCAACGCGAACATCCGTCACGGTAATGCGCGAAAGACCGCCCTGCTCGTTATACGATTCCGGAATATTCCAGTAGACGCCGTTACCGTCGTCGCTAAACTCGAATACCCGCGTCTCGGTCACGCGCACATCGCCTGAGGCCTGTACGTCGGCAGAAATGCGCACGTGAGGATAGCTGTCTGCAAAAGCCAGTGCTGGGAGCGCCAAAACGATCATACAGATAATTGCGCACGCCGTCATAACAAGTGCTACCGCCTTGTGACCCTGCCCGGCCCCGCGCCGGCGCCCCCGGCAGGCCCAGCGCCCGCGGTCGGCTCCGCGCCCTTGACCGGCCCCATATCTCACGATAGTTTCGCGCTTCACCATGATGTTGACAGGTTCCATGGCACCGCCCCACATGTGTCCTATAGTTGGGCAAAGTATAGCAAGGCAACCGGACAGAAACGTCCCGTCTGCGGCGAGCGGGCAAGCGCTGGTGAGTTGGCATGTGCCGACAGGAGGCAGATACGCGCCGGCTACGGAGCGCTGCCATGCAGGCCAAGGCAACCGCAAAGCTCCCCAGGGGCCAAGATGTGTTGGAGTTGAGGGGAACCGCGGCGCGCGTATGGATTCGACCGTTTGGGTATATCTTACGCGACAGCATACGTACCCCTCCCCACAGGGCGAGCAGAAAGAGGCAGCCATGGCCATGAACGAGAGCGTCTCGTCGGTCCTCAACGAGCAGATCAACAAGGAGCTTTACTCCGCTTACCTGTACCTGACCTTCGCCGATTATTACGAGGACCGCGGCCTCAAGGGCTTTGCCAACTGGTACGAAATCCAGGCAAAGGAAGAGATGGACCATGCCATGGCCATCCGCCGGTACCTGCTCGACAACGACTTCACGCCCACCATGGAGGCCATCGCCAAGCCGGACAAGACGTTCCAGAACGATCTTGAGCCGCTTGAAGCGGGCCTGGAGCATGAGGAGTACGTGACGAGCCTCATCCATCACTGCTACGAGGTGGCTCATGAGGTCCACGATGTGCGCACGATGAAGTTCCTCGATTGGTTCGTATCCGAGCAGGGCGAAGAGGAGACCAACGCGCGCGACATGATCACGAACATGAAGCTCTTCGGCAGCGATCCCAAGGGCCTCTACGACCTTGATCGCGAGTACCAGGCACGCGTCTACACGCAGCTTACGGCGCTGCCGCTGTAGCGCACCCGGTTGCGCCCTTGCCCCGAACGCGACTCAAGGGGCAGGGTGTGCGAACCTGAGCGAGCAGGAGCAGCTCGTTACCGCCAGCAGGCGCGCGCTCCGCGTGAGATGCCATCGTCTGGCAGCTTTCATTGCCCCCCTTTTCCGAAGGGCCCCGCATCGCAAGGTGTGGGGCCCTTGTGGTTGCAGGAACATCGACGCCCCGTGAATGCGGGGAACACCGAATGCCAAGGGTATTGCGACATGGAGCGTCACAGCCCTTATGGATGCGGAACTTCACAAGCCTTGCGCGCTCATCTGCGCCCTTATGGCTTTGGAACGTCGCCTGCCCGCCCCGCTCGCAGTCGCGTATACTCGTGCGCATGGATACCGAACATGGACAAAGCAAACTCGTCGGACGCTTCGCCCCGACCCCGTCGGGGCGCATGCACCTCGGCAATATATATGCCTCGCTGCTCGCCTGGCTTTCCATCAGAAGCGCAAACGGAACGCTTCTCCTGCGTATCGAAGACCTAGACGAACGCACCCGCAGCGGCCCTTGGACGAGCCTGCTGCTCGACGATTTGCGCTGGCTGGGGCTCTATTGGGAAGGCGAACCCGTCTTTCAGCACGATCGAGAAGAGCTGTATCGCAACGCGGTGGAGCGCCTTACTGCAGCCGGCCTCACCTACCCGTGCTTCTGCACCAGAGCCGAGCTCCACGCCGCGAGCGCGCCCCATGCGAGCGATGGGACCCCCGTGTACGCGGGAACGTGCAGGAATCTCACTCCTGCGGAAGTTGCCGCCCGAAGCGCCGTAAGGCCGCCCGCAACGCGCCTTCGAGTTCCCGTGTGCGAATCACCCGAAGGAACCATCTCGTTTACCGACCGCGTCTTCGGACGGCAACGGCAGACCCTCGCGCTGGAGTGCGGAGATTTTCTCATCAGGCGCAGCGACGGGGTCTTCGCCTATCAGCTTGCCGTTGTGGTTGACGATGCAGCGATGGGAGTGAACGAGGTTGTTCGCGGGTGTGACCTGCTAAGCTCCACGCCGCGGCAAATCTACCTTCAGCGTCTGCTCGGATACGATGAACCGAGGTATGGCCATATTCCTCTTCTGCTTGCGCCAGACGGAAGGCGTCTCGCCAAGCGCGACCACGATCTCGATATGGGAGAGCTTCGCCAGCGCTTCGGTACAGCCGAGCATCTTCTGGGATGGGTTGCCCATCTGGCCGGAATCACCCCCGACGACAAGCCGCGTAGCGCCGAAGCGCTGGTCGCCTTCTTCTCATGGGATAAGCTACGGGAGCACCATGAGAATATCGTGATCAGGCGCGCAAGCCTCTAGACCGCCACACAGCACCCCTGCGCATTCCGTTTCTTGCGCAATTCTCAAGAGGCTGAAGTTCGTCCTTGTCTTCAGGCCTGAAGATACGCTAGTATAGTTAGCTGCTAACGGAGAGCTGACCGAGAGGCCGAAGGTGCTCGCCTGCTAAGCGAGTATTCCCCACAAGGGAATCTGGGGTTCGAATCCCCAGCTCTCCGCCAGCCGAATCGCAGAGCCCGTATCCCTAGGGATACGGGCTTTTTGCTGCCGAATGCGGGGGGTTCGAACCCCAAGAGAGCGCGGAGCTGAGGAAACGCGGAGCGTTTTCCAGCGGAGCGCGCAAGGTGCCGCAGGCGCCGCAGCGGCGGGCGGCGCGAAGTGCCGCCTCGAATCCCCAGCTCTCCGCCAGCCAAACAAGACAAGCCCGGTTTCCTTTGGGAGCCGGGCTTCTTGCTATCGAGCGCGCCGGGTCGAGCGCGCTGGAATATGGCTAAACTCGTTACGGCAGTAGCGACCGATGCACAGCACTGAGCTCGTCGCGCGCCGTGATGCGCCACATATGGTAGACGCAGCGGCTAGCAAGGTAGTAAAAGCCGTTATCTGTAAGAAGCACCGTCGCATCGGCAACCTGGCTTGCCGTCTCGGGGCTCGGAGGCACGGGAACGCCCATCTGCTCGGCCCGAGCTGCTGCCTCGCGCAACGTCGGACGCTCCGAGCGGCCTATTTCCGCCAACAACTGCGAAAGCTCCTCATCGGCCATGGGAGTGATGTGTTCATCGCGCGGCACCAACCGATAGCACGCCATTGCCGTCTCATGATCCCCCAGCACCCAATAGGCGAAAGCAACACGATAAAAGAGGTACGCAATGGAGCTTCGATCATAGGCAATGCGCAAGCCATTCTTGGCCACGTCGATAACCTCTTGGAAGCGCTCAAGCCGTGCAAGCACGTTCACCAGCATTGAATATGATTGCATCGAGGTCGTCGCCAGGTCGAGAAGCTTTCTAGCCTCGGGCAGCGCGCGCTCGAACGCCCCTGCGCCCATATACAGGTCGCAAAGTTCGTACCGAGCGAAGAACAGGGCATCGGGGGCACGGTTGATGCGCACGGAGCGGTCTTCTTCGAGCACGGGCAGAAGGATGCGCCCGAGATGGTTCTCGCAGAACCGCGTGATGATTGGCCGGTCGCTCATGAACTCCACAGCGGCGCACCGCGCCTCGAGCTCTTCGATGAGCTCCGTATAACCCCGCTCCGCGCGAGCAGGGTCAGACGGCGCAGATGCTCGCAACTCGTTAAATCGGGCCATATATGGATCATCCGGTACCTCCATGACCTCGAGCTCGTCAATCGAATCGGCGAGCAGCAAATCCTGTAGGGCACGGGGCAACGGACGCACGTCCTCACGTGGAGCCGCCTGCAGAGTAGCCGGGATATCCCGCTGCATGCGTTCGGGAGTAACCGAACGAGATAACCGCTCCGTTGCCGTCTCGCATGAAAGCGGGGCACCGTCGAGCTCACTTGCAAGCGGCATAAGGTGCGTTGTGAACTCCGTACGGTCGAACGCAACGGAAAGCGAGGCGTCGCGCAGGGCATCCCACTTCTCTACCACGCACCGCTTCATGCTCAAGCTCGACGAAAATGCTGCAGCAGCTAGCACCAGCACCATTCGATTGGCGTACTCGGTGGCATATCGAGCCCGTTCATCGTTGTCGATGGGCACCCATGCACCCTCGAGCACATCGAATCGTGATGCCGGCATACTCGAAGCTTGAGGCACACCGAACCGAACGCGAAGCTCACGAGCGGCACTATCGAAGCGGTAATCGTACTCAAGGCGCACAATGAGCCCCAAGCGCTCGCACGAAGAGGCGAAGCGCGTCCGCACGTCCCATTCCCCTCCAGGCCGCGCGGCGATATGCCCCGGCTGAATCCATGCATTTGCAGAAATCGCATCATCCATCAGCCGCTTGACCCACGATGTAATGCCGGAGAACGCCGCCTGGTCGTAAGCGGAGCACGCTTCTTCCGAGGGTGATGCGCTCGCTGCGCAGTGCGCAAACCCCAGCATTCCCAGCACGCGATGCAGGCGGTTGATAGCCGCCTCAACCGCAAAGATGGCATCCGCTTCCCCCGCAGAAAAGGCCGTATGATCGAAGTTGATGTAATAGGCGTCCATGCGCTCGATATACGCGAGCGAAATCGAACTCCGCTGCATAAGCGTCCGGAGGAAATCGACATCAATCTCGCCGAAAACACGGCGCGCAAAGCGCTCGATGCCCGAGGACCGATCGTGTTCGCCTATCTGATACACCACGGCGTCGATGGCATCTGGAAGGGGCAGCCGGGAAAAGGCCCCCATGATGTCAACGGGCTCGTCGAGCGGATATGCCCTCATGTCGATAGAGATGGAAGGGCCTTTTCCTACATTCCGCCGCTCAGAATCAAACACGCAATACCGTAGGTACATCGATGCCATAAACGGACGATACGTTAGGCTGCGCGACGTGTTCCATGTCTCGGAGTCGCTCACCTCGCGCATGGTCCCTTTAAACGAGCCGCGATACTTGCTCAAGGGTTGTAGCGAAGCCCCTTCCCCGCGTATGAGCACCGTTCCAGAATACCCACGCTCATCGGGTGTAACGGCGAAATCTGGGCACGCCGCGGGCGCAAGCGTGATGGGCTGATTCACAGGAAACACCGCGCCCTGGTCATCGATGTAGGCAAGGAACGAGATGCTCCGCGGGTTGTTGAACTTCACGACATAGCACGATCCGTGCGCCGGCATGGGAAAGGAGCTCCACACGACCCCGTACGTCGTACCCTCTTCCTGCCCAGGAAGCGAAGGCAGATGCTGACGCTGTGCCAAGACAGAAAGCTTGTAAACCTGTATCTCCGATGCTTGTTCTGCCATGGCAACCTCCTCGCCTCACGGCCACCAAGGCGCGTGGGCACGGATGCCTCCCAAGATGGCTTGTCATCTTTCATTGTGAGCATATGGAACACGAAGCGATGCGACGTTTTCGTATCAGGTCGGTTTAAACCGCCGAACGTATGCGCTAACAGAAAAGGGCGCTCCGAGGAACGCCCTTCAATCTCAACTGGTGCGGCGTATAGGATTCGAACCTATGACGTTCTGATTCGTAGTCAGACCCTCTATCCAGCTGAGGTAACGCCGCAACGCGCTAACTATAATGGCATTCTCCCCCGGGTGCGTCAAGAGATTTTTTTAAAAAAGTTATCTCCTGCATGATGTTGCATTGTCAAAGTACGAAATTCGCTGGTAGATTACGCGGAACCCACAATAATGATTAGAATCGACGCATATTCGGCACGCGCCCACCCCCTTTTCTATCGAATGATGGGGCGCTCGGTCACCTCATACGCCACCCCTAAGCGCCGCATGAGGGCACGGATGCGTATAGATGCGTCGTATCCGCTGTATGCCGCTGCAAGCAAGTTGCTAAGTTGCTGCACGTCCTCTGCATGGAGATACTCCAGCATGGGCGCGATAGCCCGCGGCGAAACGGTCACCTCTACTTCGTGCGGAGACTCCTCGAAGCACCACGCCGTAAGCTCGCCCTCGCTCATCTGGTGAATTACCAGCCCGCCCTCCTTCGTCGCCCTGCAGGAGATGCGCAGCGCCTCTTCATCTTCTTCGCTTTCGAACAGCAGAATCTCATCGTTGCCCTCGTGCCTCACAGCGTCCATCTCCTTTCTCCAGCTCCTTTCCCTGACTCCATTGTAAGGGTTGATAAGAACATTTGTTCGTGGAACTTTTGTTCGTATATTTGGGAGATGTCCGCACGGTGTGCTATAGGAAAATGGGCCTTTGGCAAACCTCGAGCAGCCGAAGAATCGCGCCGTCTCTTACTAGGTATGCCCGGCTAGGAAAAACTCTTCGAATGAGCTACCTATCTACTGCCTTTCGTACGTGGCCTCCTGCCAAATCAGTCCCTCAACGACAAGCAACCTAAAACCCCACAGCGATATTCAGGCTCACGGAGGCGACGAGCCGAGAAGCTCTCATCTAGGCTATTTCCCGTTTTCGAGCAGAGCGATGAATGCCAGATCCACAACAACAAGGCCGTATATCACGGCTATGGGGGCCCAGAGTGCCAGCAAGCCAGCAGCGGCGAGCAGCAACACGAGCCCAACCACGGAGGTTACGCCAACGCGTATGAAGGTCACTTCGACACCGTCAAGCGCTGCAACAAGCGAAAATCCCGTACCCAAGAGCACGGAAATGGCAACCTCCACCATCGTGAACGATCCCGGCGCACATGCATTCACCGAGAGCATGGTAATGAATGAGCACGCCTCGAGTATCCCAAGCGCCGGCAAGGCGTCAAGCACGGCGAGCACGAGGTTCGAAAGAGGAATCCGATCGCGAACGAGCGTTACTCGCATATCCTCACGAAACGCCAGAGAAAGCTCGCGCAAGAAGGATAGGGAGGCGAGCGCCATGAACATGCCGTATGCCCAAGCGACAATCACAACAGGCGAGAACGCGCGGGCAAGCGTCCATGCACTCAGCGGCACGATAAGTACGCCCATGGCAGCGATTCCCAGCAGGCTCTCGAACTGCCGCGCATGCGAAAGCGCAGCGCGCGTAATCGCCGCGGCGGGCCCACTTGCAAGACGAAACGTCGGACGCAAGCGACGATGCGCGATGCGGTAACGGCGGCGTAGCTCGCGATACTGGTCGGGAGCCTGGAACGCAAGGCGTCGCACGCCAAAAAGCGCGGCATCCGCTGCCCCCTCCTCGATCGCACAGGCCAGGTCGGCCCGATTTGCCCCGCACACAAGCGCAGCAGCGCTGCAAGCAACCGCAAGCGCAAAGACCCCCACAGCCACCCCAGGAACTGCAGCGTGCACACCATTTGCAGCGCTGAAGGCGTCGAGAGAAGCCCTCCATCCCGCGCCTGATACAGCGAACGCGGCACCTGCACACAGCAAAATCTCGAACGCAAGGACGCCTATGCTCCAAGCCGCTCGACTGGGCCCGCGCTTTGCGAAAGCTAAGCGGGCATAGCCGGCTGCCCGCGCAATCAGAAGAGCCGCTGCAACGGCGCAAGCCACGGTGCTTGATAGCGCAAGTGCATGGAGCTGCATTCCAGCTGCGGCACAGCCGCTACACAAGAGCCAAACGCCAAGCGAGGTTGCAAAGCTGAACGCGAGCGTCCGCGGCATCGCATCGATCAGGGCAACGAGCCCGACGGAGCGAACATAAGGGACCAGAAGCCATAAGTCCGGACTGATAAGGCGCAGCGGAGAACGCCAGAGCGCCGAGACCGTCGAGCGAACGAGCACAGCCAGGAGAGCGAACACGAGCAACGCTCCCGTTATGTCAAGCAGAATTGCCCCGCCAAACACATAGGCTTCCTCGACACTCGACACCGCAAACATCCAGGCGCTCGCCGTCCACGCCCCAAGCAGCACGAGGAGATATAGGTAGTACAGCTTGTCGATGAGATCGGCCTTGGACTCGATGTCCGCGCCAAACATGTAACCCCAATAAGCGCAGGCACTTCGTATGTGGCGAACCTTGAGCCACACCAACAGCGATATCTCATGCATGAGAGCCCCCATCGCCCACAGCAGTCGCGCAAGGCCCCGCAACTCCACCGGGGCACGGCCCCGCGTCGCGCGTGCCTGGCTCCCCGTCGCAGCCGTCAGGCCCCGTGTCGAGCTCGCCCGGGCCCTCAACGTGCGCGCCCAGCCCTGAGACCTCTCCCGCGACCACGCTGTCATGCGCGTCGACTTCACGCAAGCAGCCATCGCGTAGGTCGTATACCACATCCGGCGCGACACCAGGTAGTTCGTGATGGCAGCTCAAGAGCACGGCCGCCCCATCGTGGGCCGCCTCTTGCACCAGCTTCCCCAAAAGCACCCGTGCATCGGGGTCGAGCGGCCCTGTTGGCTCATCCATGAGCACGAGCTTCGGCTTCATCATGAGTGCGATGACCAGCGCGAGCTTCTGCCGCATGCCGCGCGAGAACGCAGACGGATAGGCACTGCAGAACCCTGCGATGCCGAACGCTTCCAGCATGCGCTCCGCCCTATCCGCCACCTCACGTTCCGCACGGTTTGCCCGCAGCACGAAGTCGATGTGCTCTCGCGCCGTTAGGTCCTCATAGAACGCGGGAACGTCGGCAACGAAAGCAATCTGCCGGCGGATGGAGCGAGACCGCCCCGTAAAACGCTCACCCATCACATCGATCTGGCCGGAGCGCGGGGACATCCATCCCGCCAGGCACTTGAGCAGCGTCGTCTTGCCCGCTCCGTTCGGACCGGTCAGATAACCAATCTCCCCGGCATAGAGGGCTACATCAACCTGATCCCAAACGCGCTCGGAGCCATAGCCGAACGAGAGGCCGTACGCATCGAGAACCGGGAGCTCGGCGCGTGGGCCATCACCATGCTCCAAGGCCTCGGACCGGGCGCCCACGCCCTCTGCTTCGGCCGCCTTATCGCCCGCATCGACCACCATATTGGCTCCTCTCGACATCGTTGGCGCGATTATACTCGCCTATCGAGCAAAGAAGCGGGTTGTTTGCGTCGCCTCTCCCCGAGCACAGGGCGGGCGCCCCATCAACCGCAACGGCTCAAAACAGAGCCTCGACCAGGGTGCATTGAGCGTCCCCATCTTAGCCGCGACGGCCTTCTTCAACTTGGCCCGACCCTGCGCGAGCGCGCCACCCATACGAGCGAGCCGCCCATACAAGAACCGGTAAACCATGTACCAGCGAATTCTTTAGCATGCGGCCCGCCCTAACGTGCAGAGCGGGCCGAAACCGAATCAACCTTGAGATGCAACGCGAGGCACAGAGCCCCTAGCCGAGCGCTTCCCTAGCGGATGACCTCCATGCCACCCATATACGGACGCAGCACCTCGGGCACCGTGATGGAGCCATCGGCATTCTGGTAGTTTTCCATGATGGCCGCCATCGTACGACCCGTGGGCAGGCCGGACCCGTTCAGCGTATGCACGAAGCGCGTGCCCTTGAAGTTCTCGGGATCGCGATACTTGATGTTCGCGCGACGAGCCTGGAAGTCGCCGCAGTTGGAGCACGACGAAATCTCCTTGTAGCTGTTGTAGCTCGGCAGCCAAACCTCGATATCGTAGGTTTGGCGAGCGGAGAAGCCCAGGTCGCCCGTGCAAAGGCTGATCACACGGTACGGGAGCCCCAGCTGCTGCAAGATGTACTCCGCCTCGGCGGTCATGCTCTCGAGCTCGTCGTCAGACTGCTCGGGCGTCGCAAACTTGACCATCTCCACCTTGGTGAA
>ERZ827423.2647-NODE-2647-length-13695-cov-11.849927_pt1 | contig 13695 bp, 14 predicted proteins | sample MGYA00519775_ERZ827423 | MGnify/ENA primary metagenome ERZ827423 (study PRJEB31778, sample SAMEA3449296) | human gut metagenome | biome: human gut; feature: human-associated habitat; material: faeces | place: United Kingdom | collected 2010/2012 ...
CCCATCCCCATATAAAACAAAATACACTAGATACCCCATCCACTTTTATATATCCCTTATTATTAGAAAGGCCGAATAAGCTACCCTTTTGTGTGGGGCGAATTTGGCTTATTGCGCTATAATAACCTTATTATGTTCTAGCTGCATCGATCGGCTTGAACCATCTTTTGTAAGGAGGGGGGGATAGAATGGGCGAGCGTAAAAAATTCGTTGTTCGGATCTTTGTGGCAGCGGCGCTGTTGTTTGCAGTCTCCGGATACCGGCAGCTTAGCATGCGGTACTTGCCAGAGGATTTTCTGCGGCCATATCTTGTCTGGGCAGTCTATATGCTGCTACTTTTCGGCTGGCAATATACGATCAGTACGAAAATCACACAGAAATCGATGCGCATCCACCTGACGGCACAAAATATCGTCAGTATCCTGTATTTAACCGTTCGCTTCGTCCAGGATGCTTTCCTCTATGTCAATATTCCATGGATGCGCTTTACCGGATACTTTATCAATATCGCGGCTATTTTCATCCCGCTGTTCGGTCTTTACGGCGCATTCTATCTTGGCAAGGCAGACGATTATCGGATCAGCAAAAAGTGGTATCTGCTTCTGATTCCGGCGTGCCTTTTAAGCGTACTGGCGCTGACGAATGATCTGCATCATTTTTTCTATTACATTATACCGGAGGAATCCCAGCCAAATTTGTATTTTCACCCCTACATCGGAACATATATCGTTTATATTTGGGGACTTAGTATCATCAGTTATCAGGTATATGTGATCTACCGGCGCAATGGCACGGCGAAGTCTGATTCGCTTTACCGAAAGCTGATTCCTTTTTACGAGCCGATTCTGCTGCTCCTATTCAGTATTCCATATGCGGCGACGGCGTACGTGGTTCGATTTGAGCTTGTGGAATATTCAGCGGGACTGATTTTTATTCTTGTGCTTTGCTGGCAGCTCTATATCCTGACCGGACTGATTCCTGTGAACACGCAGTACGAGGAAGTGTTCCGGCGGTCTACGGTGGCAATGCAGATTCTTTCCCCAAGTGGGGAGACGATTGCAGCATCGGAAAATGCGGCGGAAATCACGCCTGCTATCCTCGAAGCCCTAAAGCGTGAGCAGCAATTTTCGTCTACGGAAGATATTACCATGCATCTGCATCCTGTTCTGGGCGGATATATGATCTGGCAAACCGAACTCTCACAGATCAATCATGCTTTACGGGAGCTTCAGAGACTGAATGCGAAACTGAAAGAAGAACAAGATCTGCTGGCACAGGAAATCCGTATCCAATCGGACGAAGCAAGCGTTCAGGCACGTAATGATATATACGATAGCCTATCCTCGGAGGTTGCCGGACAGCTTACCTTGCTGACAGAGCTTTTATCGAAAGAATCCCTTTCAGAGAATGACTGGGACCGTATCTGCCTCATCGGCACGTATATTAAGCGGTTCAGCAACTTACGGCTCACTTATCAGGAGCAGCAGATGATTCCGATGGGCGATTTGGCGCTCAGCTTACAGGATATGGCGAAATGCATGAAGAATCTTGGAATCATGACAAGTTTGGATTTTTGCCCCACATTGAATTTAGAACCAGAGCTGATTCTTCTCATTATGAAAACTTTGGAAGGGATTTTAGAGAAGGCAGATTTTCGTTTGTCTTCTGTGGTAATCCAAATCAGCAGCACGGTTTCTTTTGAGATTACTGGTACAGCCTGCGAGTTTGTTTCCCATTCTTTAGAAGGCGGATATGGGCTTCAGGCAGAAAAAATCCAAGCAGGATATCGGCTTCTGCTCTTGCAGGAGAGAGAGGTGGTGCAGTCATGAAAAAGAATACATCAGCTAAAATGATTAAAAAAGCCATCGACTCTTACCCCGGCGGAATCTGCTTCTTCGCATTGGATGGGCGGGTCATTCTTGTTAATGAGAAGATGAATCAGCTGGTGCTGGAGCTGACCGGACATACAATTCTGAACGAAAAGGCGGCGTGGGAGGAACTCACAAACTTTGCCAATAACGGCAAGGCGGAAAAGCTAACCCAATCCTGGCTGCCAAAAGATACGAACAATGAAAATGGAAGCACCCACCAACAGTTGTTCTTCCGTTTCTCCGACAGCTTGGTCTGGCGTTTTGAGCTGAGATTTCTTGATTCCAATACCGTTCAGATTGAGGCGGCGGAAATTACAGAACTCTACCGGCTCAGTGAAGAACTGTATGAAAACACCATCCGACTGCAGGAGATGCAAAAGCGACAGAAAGCCTTGCTGGACAGTATCGTGGAAGTTAATTTAAATAAAGAGATTCTTGCTGCAAAAATGCATATTCATGATGAGCTGGGTCACTGTTTGTTGGCCACCACTAAGGCGATTACCGAAGACAGTCTGGCCGAGAACGCTGACGTGCTGCGGGAAAGCTGGAGCAGCACCATTCGCGATGTCTCCAATATTCCTATGGCGTGGACAGTTCCCGATTCCTCTCTGCAATCTGAACTGCTTCAGGTTGCGGAGCTGATTGACTGTAAGGTTACCTTCCTTGGAGAACAGCCCAAAAGCCGCAAGGCATTGCAATTACTATATGCCGCCGTTCGAGAGGCACTCACCAATGCGGTACGCCATGCGGATGCTACGGAACTGACGGTAAAGATAAAACAAGACAAGCAAAGGTATCATATAGAGATATCCGACAACGGCGGCGTATCTGTTTCAAGTATTACCGAGGGTAATGGCCTCAGCGCATTGCGTCAGCGGCTGGAGCAGGAAGGAGCTACCCTGAAGGTACTCTGCGACAACAGTGTTTCCCTGCTTGTGGATATTCCCTTTGATTTTGACGAAGCTCAGAAAGGAGGACGAAAATGATACAGGTTTTAGTAGTAGAAGATTCCAGGATTACCCGGGACGCCATTGAAAGTCAGATTGCCAAATCAGAAAGATATGTCCTGTACGCCTCCATAGAAAATGCAGCCAATGCAGAAATTGCCTGTCTGCGTGGAAGCGTCGATTTAATCTTGATGGATGTATGTACGGCTGACGAAGAATCCGGCCTGAAAGCTGCGGCAAAGATCAAACAGTACAATCCTAAAATCAAGATTATCATTATGACCTCCATGCCGGAACATTCCTTTATTCAAAAGGCAAAGACATGCGGCTGTAATGGCTTTTGGTATAAGGAATATGGCAGCACTGCCTTGATGGAGGTTTGCGACCGGGTGATGAATGGTGAATATGTTTATCCCGAGGATACGCCGGTGATTCGCATTGGATACAGCAACAGCGCTGAGTTTACCAGTCGGGAATTTGATATTATTCGGGAGCTGGCGCAAGGCAGAAAATACGAAGAGATTGCGGCAGATCTGGATATTACGCTAAATACAGTCAAGTACCACATCAAGAATATCTTGCAGAAAACGGGTTACCAGAACACCTTGCAGCTTGTGGCTGAGGTGGTAGAAAAAAGATTGATTTTACCGAAGTATTAATTAAGAATCCGCTGGACTTCCTGCAATATATGCCGTAAGCTATACTTCTAAAAAGGAAAGGTGGGGTTTATTATGGTTTGTACTTATGAGGAATATTTGAAGCGGCCAAAAGCTATTACGTTTGCAAAAATGCAAACTATCCATACGGAAATGATTGCCGAGATTGGCACAGATGTGGATGCGCTGGAGCTATATGACGAGTTAATAAAGATTGCGACTCGCTATGCTACAATCCGGGCAAATTGGCTACTGCTTAGCCGCGAGGAGAAAAACGAGCAAGACTCCGGCAGGACTTCTTGCCACAACTCCGTAATAATACATTTTAATATGCTGGCGCGATATTTAAAACAACAAGGCAGAACCGCCGCATGGCGCGACGAACTTGGCTACGAAGAAGATGATCCGAATAACCGCAAAGCTATCGGAGATTTTGCCTGCTATTTCGCTTTCGTGAATGGAATAAATGCAAGATAATTTTTAGACCGTCGAGTTTGACTCGGCGGTCTTTTTGCTTGCATGATTATAAGACTCAATACTCTCTATATTTTGTTAAAAAGGACGTCAATTTTAAAGTATGGAATATGAATGCGGACAAGAAGCTTCCCATTTTTCTTGTCCGCATTCAGCCTTATTATTATGCTTCTAGATGACCTTAACCGCACGGATAGTAATCGTAAAAGCAAATTTGGGTAGAGTCGCATTAAATCCCAGACCGTCAAAGAGCTCGAACGGAATCCCCGCCTGCGCCAACGTTCGTATTGCGTTTATATTGTTCTACTAGTAGAAGAAATTCTCCCCTGTTTATTTTTTTGCAAAAATAAGCCATAATTAAGATAAGTTATTGTAGAGGTAATTATGAATATTTGGACTCGTAAAAGCATTGAGCTAGCCAACCAAAAGAATTATTTGGATTTACTATATAGGGTTTATCCTATTTCAGAAAACGTCAGACGGGAAATATCAGATAGCACCAAAAATGATATCTCAAATTTTTTCAATGGACGCAATAATATAGAACTACTTAAAATTCTCATTGATCAGACTAACAAGAAACAAATAGTTTTTCCAATAAAAGATTCTTATGTAGCTTTTCTAAAACATGATAATTCGGCTATCGATAGAAATCCCAATACAGTCGATAGAATTACCAGTATCCTGTACGAAATGGGCTATGATGAGTTAATAAACAAAGCAACTTCACCGAAGGAAACAAATCGGCAAATCGGGCCACTTTTTGGGAATTGGATTAATAAAGGCTCTCTCGGCGTAAACCACGTAGATGACGAGCTAACATTCTTGAATTCAACAGAAAATCTAATATACAGTGGTAGTGATGATTATAAATCAGCGTTTGCTCGAAAATATTTAGGATATACACGTAACAAAGGTTTAGATTTTCTTGCAAAATTCCATGGAAAGTATATCTTAGGCGAAGCAAAATTTCTATCTGATTTTGGTGGTAGCCAGAACTCCGATTTCGAAGATGCGGAATTAACGCTAAGGGCAGAACTAACACCAACAGATAAAGAAGTAATTAAGATAGCAATCATTGACGGCGTTATTTATATCGATAAGTGCGCTGGTCAGAAGATGGCTCGTAAAATGCGAAATAATCAGCAAATTCTCATTTTCTCACGGCTTTCGCTCTAAAGCATAACCGCAAAGTAAAGCTGTGAGAAATATATGTTCCGCTATCAGAGTGACGTCCTAACGAAGTCTGAACGACAGGACTTTAACTATCCTATTTCCTCGGATACTCCCAGCTTTTTCGAATATATACATTATTCTATTTTAAGATTTTTCGTACTGAGTCGACATTAATCCCGACAGCTTTGGCTATATCTGCTGGTTTGATATATTCTGAGTACATTTGTATGACTAATTCTACGACGCCCTTGCGTTCCATGAGCTGATTAGTAACTTTAATTCCCTGCTTTTTGAGGTTATCGCTTATGGTGCGGCGATGGCAGCCATATTCTTTGGCTAATTCATATGTCGAGATATCAGAACTATATTTTACGACTATTTCGCTAATTTCTTTGTTCGACAAATGTTTTTGTTGCTGTTTTATCTCAGTTTTGATATTATAAGTACTATCAGAATACTCTGACATAGAGCTACTCGTAACAGGGGTTACTGGAGTAGATTTGACTTTGTCGAGGATTATATCGTAATTCTTCGAGTTAATTTCCGATAGTCCCACCAGAATGAAGAGAAAGCCCTTGCGGCTTTTTTATTGGCTTAACCATCATAATGGTGACTCAACAGTTTGAACAATGTATTCGACATCAAAATTATGACATTTTATTGATTTTGTAAGCTTGTTTCATTGCTTGAAAAACAGTAAATCACCAAATCGTTGGTAAAGCGTTTTTATTTTAGGAAAGGGAGGATGTGGCATGATCGACAGCATCAAGGTCCGCGGGGCCCGTGTGCACAACCTGAAGGCGGTAGATGTGGATATCCCGCTGAATCAGATCGTCGGCATCGCCGGGGTATCCGGCTCTGGAAAATCATCGCTGGCGCTCGGCGTGCTGTATGCGGAGGGCTCCCGGCGTTATCTCGAGGCGCTGTCTACCTATACCCGGCGCAGGATGACGCAGGAGAGCAAGGCACAGGTGGATGAAGTGCTGCATGTGCCGGCGGCGCTTGCGCTGCATCAGCGCCCCGGCATACCCGGCATCCGAAGCACGTTCGGCACCGGGACAGAGCTGCTCAGCAGCCTGCGGCTGATGTTTTCCCGCCTGGCGTCGCATTGCTGCCCCAACGGGCATAGGCATGCGCCTTCGCTGGATGTGGCTGCCGGCCGTGAGCTTGTCTGTCCGACGTGTCACGAGCGCTTTCATGCGCCGTCCGCGGAGGAGCTGGCCTTCAACAGCCAGGGAGCTTGTCCGGAATGTGAGGGAACAGGGATGCGGTGGACGGTAGACCGCGATACGCTGATCCCAGATCCGACGCTGACCATCGAGGAAGGCGCGGTCGCGCCCTGGAATTCGCTGATGTGGTCGCTCATGGTCGATGTATGCCGTGCCATGGGCGTCCGAACCGATGTGCCTTTCTACATGCTGAGCGAGGAGGAAAAGCAGATCGTCTATGACGGACCGGCAGAAAAGCGGCATATCTTCTATCGGTCGAAGAATACTCAGCAGGCGGGCGAGCTGGATTTCACCTATTTCAGTGCGGTCCGCACGGTGGAGAATGCGCTGGCCAAGGTGAAGGATGAGAAGGGCATGAAGCGGGTCGAGAAATTTCTGAAACGTGAGGTCTGTCCGGCCTGCGGCGGGACACGCCTGTCGCAGCGGGCACGGTCGGCACACATAGACGGCTGTTCGCTGGCGGATGTCTGCCAGATGCCGCTTTCGGCGCTGGATGAGTGGGTGCACATGGTTCCTGCGCATCTGCCGGAAGATATGCGGCCGATGGCAGAGCGCATCTGTGAATCTTTTCTGAGCGCTTCCGCCCGTCTGCTCGAACTGGGGCTAGGCTATCTGTCGCTGGACCGCGCAGCTTCCACGCTGTCCACCGGAGAGCGGCAGCGCATGCAGCTGGCCCGCGCGCTGCGCAACCGCACTACCGGCGTGCTGTATGTGCTGGATGAGCCTTCCATCGGCCTTCATCCATCTAATCTATCCGGGCTGATCAACGTCATGCATGATCTGGTCAAAGACGGCAACTCTGTCGTGCTGGTCGACCATGATACACAGGTGCTGCGCACGGCGGACTGGATCGTGGAGATGGGGCCAGGAGCGGGATCGCGGGGCGGACAGCTGATCGCGCAGGGCACGCCTGCATCATTGGCTGAGGATCCCCATTCGCTGATCGGTCCGTTTCTTTGCAATCGAAAGATATTGCCTGTGCGCGAAGAGGAGGATCTGTTCGCGCAGGGGACGATCCGGATGCGCACCGGCGCCATCCATACGGTCCGCCCGTTGGAAGTCACCATCCCTAAAGGACGGCTGACGGCGGTGAGCGGCGTCTCTGGTTCGGGGAAGACGACGATGGTCCTGGAAAGCCTCGTGCCTGGCCTGGAAGCAGCGATCCATGGCAGGGCGCTGCCGCCGCATGTGAGATCGATCGACGCTCCGGGCATCGCGCAGGTCAAGCTGATCGATGCTGCGCCGATCGGTGTCAATGTGCGCTCCACCGTGGCGACCTATGCCGGCGTGCACGATGAGCTCAGAAAGCTGTTTGCGAAAAGCAGCGAGGCCAAGGCGCGCGGTCTGAAGGCCAAAGATTTTTCGTATAATACCGGCAGCCTGCGCTGTCCTCACTGCGATGGCACCGGGATCATCAGCCTCGATGTGCAGTTCCTCCCGGACGTGAAGATCACTTGCCCCAGCTGTCATGGCTCCAGATATGCGCGGGAAGCGGATGAGATCCATATGGTCACGCCGACAGGCAGGACGCTGAGCCTGCCGCAGCTGATGGCGATGGATGTGCAGGATGCGCTGGAAGCCTGCCAGGGGCTGAAGACGATCTGCCAGCGGCTGCAGGTGCTGAAGGATCTGGGGCTTGGTTATCTGACGCTCGCCGAGGAGACGCCGGGACTATCCGGCGGTGAGGCACAGCGGCTGAAGCTGGCCAGCGAGATGGGCCGCACTCAGTCTGATGCATTGTTTGTCTTTGACGAACCGACGATCGGCCTGCATCCGCTGGATGTCCGCACGCTGCTTGACGTCTTCCGCACGCTCGTGGACAATGGAGCGAGCGTCGTGGTCATCGAGCATGACCTGGATGTGCTGCGCAATGCGGATCATATCATCGATATGGGGCCGAAAGGCGGCGCAGAGGGCGGAAGGATCGTTGCCTGCGGCACGCCTGCCCAGATCCGCTCTGCGGCAGACAGCGAGACCGGAAGATACTTGTAAGTGCTGAACACATGATCGAGAACATGAATATGGTAAGAAAGAAAGGGGAATCTTATGGGACAAGCAAATAACGGAAAAGCAACGGCATCACTGGTGCTGGGGATCATCTCCATCGTCTGTGTGATAGGAACATTTTACACTAGCTGGATCGGTTTGATCCTGGGCATCCTGGCCATCATCCTGGGCAACAAGGCGAGGAAGGAGACGCCGGGCGGCATCGCGACGGCCGGCTTTGTCTGCGGGATCGTCGGCACGGCGCTGTGCGCGCTGTTCTTTGCGGGCTGCATGTGCGTGGCAGGTCTGCTCGGACAGGCGGTGACCTACTGGCATACGATGTGAGCTGACGATGTATCCTGAGATCACATTATTTTCGCTTCATCTTCAGTCATACGGGCTGATGGTGGTGATCGGATCCATGGCGGCCGTGCTCTGGTGTGTCTTCGCGGTGAAGCGTCTTGCGCTCGATGTCAACGTGCTCATCGATGTGCTGATCGCCGCGGGCGTAGGCGCGCTCATCGGCGCGAAGCTGCTGTACATCCTGACCGTGCTGCCGGAGTTCATCACGCATATCCAGATGGCCTTTACGGATCCCTCATTTCTTCTAGCCGATCTGTCCGGCGGCTTCGTGTTTTATGGCGGGCTGATCGGCTTGCTGGTCAGCGTGCTCTTGTATGTGCGCAAGAACAAGATCAGCGCAGGCGGTTATCTGGCGGCCTGTGTGCCCGCAATCCCGCTGTTCCACCTCTTTGGCCGGATCGGCTGCTTCTTTGCCGGCTGCTGTTATGGAAAGGTGAGCGATTCTCTGTTTGCGATAGAGATGACCACGCTGGCCAATCCGGATGTGCTGATGCCGCGCATCCCGGTGCAGCTGATGGAGGCCGGAGCGAATCTGGCGCTTTTCATCATCCTGGCCGTGCTGTTCTTTCGCGCAGCGGACGCCTTCCGCATGCTGGGCTTTTATCTTTGCGCTTATGGGGCGATTCGCTTCGTGATGGAGATGTTCAGAGGCGATGCGCTGCGGGGCATATGGCTTTTGTCCACTTCCCAGTGGATCGCATTGATCCTGATCCCGCTTGGCATTGCCATGATGTGCAGGCCGGACCGGTTCGGCCGCGCGCTTTTGCGCATGCAAAAAAAGGAGTGAATGCGTTTCGTTAACGCTGACTATTCGCATCAGGTACGGTGTAACCCAGTAGAATGGGTCACACCGTTTTTTTTACCGTCCCTGAAGGACGAAGCGGTTTTCCTGAACGGCCGTTTGCCTTTCGAGGTGAGAAGAAAGCTTCATGATGTTTTGCTTTTCCTGAAGCTTTATTGCGGATCGGTTGTCAAATTTGACGATTTGTTTTTTTTGACATGAATTTAACCTGAGGCAAAATTGACAACAAATGTTGTCGCAAATGACTACTGATTTATAGAAAGCCGTGCTATGATAAATGCATAAAAGTCATGGAGGTGCAGTTATGGAAGCGTTAAAAACCAATGTAGACCATTATATGAAATTAAAAGGAATAAAGAGGTATAGCCATTTGCTCGTCAACATCGCTCACGAATTAGGAATCAAAGGACAAGACGCGTATGTATTTGCAGAGAGAGAAAAATCCAACTTCTCAAAAATGTTGAAAGGAGAAAGACCGCTTAAATATGATTTTATTATCCCTTTGGAAAAAATATTCGGCGTCTCTTTAGCTAGGTTGTTGAAGGAAGATGCGTATAAATTACCTGTGGAAAGGGAAAATGTTCCGTTCGACAAAGGATTCAGATATTACGCATATCTGGATGATCCAAAATTATATCAAGAAGAATTCGACTTATGGCTTGCCAAAGATTGTCGATCTATCATGACGAAAAGCGACGAATTTGGAAAGACCTTTCTGGATTATTTGGTGGAATATCATTCGATAAACGGTGTGAGATATCTTCACGATGAATATGGAATAAAATTGAGATGGTGGCATAATCAATTTGAATTTGAAAAAGGCAAAGGCGCAACATGGGTTCTGTTTGAAAACGCTGTGGAGCTTGCCCGTCTTGTTGCAAGCATGAACGATGTAGAATTGTTCAATGACATTTATGATTCCTATTTTATGTTTTTTTCAAATGACAGCTATGGTACAGAGAGTTGTATCTTTTGTCAGGGTGATTATTTAGAAATAATCCTAGACAATGACGGTTTGTTTAATTCGATATTTGAAACGAAATCGTATGAGTTTAAGCTGGGGAATAGTGGCAAAAAAAAGAAACAAGTCGATTCTATTATATATCACTCGATCAATCCGATAATCAACAACTGTTTGAGACATGCCTTAAAGCATTTGGACAAATACAGACAAAGAGCGATAGATATATTGGAATTTGGAATTGAACACAATAAGAAAGTAGCCAGCGAGATCGACTATGCGTATTGTTATGTTTTCTCAAAGCTTGGCAAATTAAAAGACTGCCGAGAAGAAGATTATCGTGATATTGTCATTTTGGCCGATGTCAACGTAGAAGATAAAGAAATAGGGGCTTTGATTGATCGGCTGCCGAAATTTAAAACTTCACAAGGACGGGAACTATATTAGCGTTTAGAATTGACCATAATTTAAGAACGGGCGGCAAACGCGATTCTGAAGATCGTGAGATCATCATTTTCGCTCATAAGGCAAATGATTGATCTTAAGGATGAACGTAAAGAAAGACAGCGCAGAAAGCATGTTTGCTTTTTACGCTGTCTTTTGCTTTGACAATGCCGATGAAGTTATCGTTTGATCTTTTTCACTTTCGATCTTCTTGGCGTGTGTTAAGCTTCCCCTTTGCGGAATACGTATTCTTCTTGACCGGAATCTACGTTGTTCCTTCTTTCGATCCGCGTGTAACCGCGATTCTGCAGGAAGGATACCGCCGGCGCGCATGTGCGGTAGCAGCGGCAAAGGAATCCCTCGTAGTGCTCCTCGAAATAAGTCAGCAGCGCGCTTCCGATCCCCTTTTTCTGGAATCCCGGGATGACGAAGATGCGGACGACCCCGGCATCGCGGATGTAGGCGCCAAAACCGAGGATGGCGCCGCCTTCTTCATAGACGACGACATCAGAGCGCTCCTGAGAGTATTTGTGACGGATGCTCTTATATTGCTTGGTCCAATAGGTGTCCTTGAAGCCATAATGGGCGCTTCTCATGCTCATCAGCCAGATATCGGCAATTTCATTGATGTCTTCATTTACAGCTTTACGAATCATACTGATCACTTCTTTCTTTTCAGCTTTTCTTGCTCTGTGCCTTCGCCTCGAATTTTTCTTTGGCGACGATAAACCGTTCGTGGGTGGCGGTCCCGATGACCTCTTTCTCATCTCTTGCAGTAATGCTGAAGGTGACCTTGCGGCGGTCTACGCCAGTGACCACTGCGGTCGCGCTGACCATCATGCCCTCCGGTGTGGCGGCATCGTGCGTGGCATCCATGCGGATGCCGACAGACGTTTCCCCTTCATCCAGATATGGAACAAGCAGCTGTGAGGCGGCCTTTTCCATCAGTGCGATCATCATCGGTGTCGCATAAACATCTACGCTTCCGCTGCCGACGCTGCTGGCCAGCATCTCGTGGGTGACGCTGGTCTCCTTCGTGCAGGAAGCCTGAATTTCGATTTCTTTCATCTGTACCCCTCTCATTCATAGAACCTGTGTTCATTATAGCATAGTTTTCTTTTGTACAGCCACACTAATGATGAAGGAGTGAGAAAATGTTCTGTTATAAGGAAAACCGTTTTGTCAGCCAGACGCATGGGAAGAGGGAAGATGCGGGAGCACAGTGGATCGATACGCATCCTGCGGGCATCAGCGCACAGCTGGGATTCTCCTGTACGCTGATCCGCTGCGGATTCAGCGTATGCCGCAGAGAGGAGCGCATCTCGCTGTTTGCGATGGCTGCTGAGCAGCTGAGCGTGAGCGAGAGACTGGCCATGCTTCTGCATGACATGCGCGGAGATGACAGCCGCTATCTGGATGAGACCAGCGACCCGGCGCCGCAGGCGGCATGGATCGTATCGGGCGGTCAGGGCGAAGATCGTGAGCGGCCTGCGTTTCAGGATTACTGCGGGCTGCTCGTGGAAAGCGAGAAGGCCGCTAAGGAATTCCTGTGTCTGTTTGAGGAAGCGCGCAGGCATGTGCGCGAACGGGAAAACGTCATCCTGCTGGAAGAGCTGATGAAGCGTCAGAAAAACATCGTCAGAGAGATCGGCAGGCTGAAAGAAGGAACGGCGCGGGGCGAAGTGCTGACCTTCGGATTGACGGGCGATGGTGCCTGGGATACGGACAGCTCCAATTATTTTGATGAGCAGACTCCGCGCTTTTTCAGCGAACGAGAGATCCGCAATTCGTGATCCATTGTCTTAGCTGCGGGGATGTGCTATCCTTTGGATGAAGGAGTGATGAGCATGAAACGCAGCAAATATATCGATCATACGCTGCTCAAGGCAGATGCGCAGGAAGGGGAGATCATCCGGCTTTGCGATGAGGCGAAGCAGCATGATTTCGCCAGCGTCTGCGTCTATTCTTATTGGGCGAGGACCTGCGCTGAACAGCTGAAGGGGACCGGGATCAAGGTGTGCTGTGTCGCCGGCTTTCCCTCAGGCGCAATGAGCACGGCGGCCAAGGCGTTCGAGGCCGCAGATGCGATCCGATCCGGCGCGGATGAGATCGACATGGTGATGAACATCGGCGAGCTGAAAGCCGGGCATGCGGATGCGGTGCGCCGGGATATCGAGGCGGTGGTGCAGGCTTGCGCGGGCCATCCGGTCAAGGTGATCCTGGAGACCTGTCTGCTGAGCAGGGAAGAAATCGCGCGAGCCTGCATGATCTGTGCAGATGCCGGCGCGGCCTTCGTCAAGACCTCGACCGGCTTTTCCACGGGTGGCGCGAGCGTGGAGGCGGTGCGGCTGATGAAAGAAACGCTTGATGGCCGATGCCAGGTCAAGGCATCCGGCGGCATCCGCACGGCAAAGGACATGGACCGCATGATCGAAGCGGGCGCAGACCGTATCGGGGCCAGCGCCGGCGCAGCATTGCTGGATGAATGAAAACAGGCCGCCATGGCTGGGCGTGATGCCCATGCCGTGACGGCCAAAAAAAACACCGGAACTCCGGTGTAAAGATCAGATGGCGCCTGAAACAAGACTCGAACTTGTGACCTGCCGGTTAACAGCCGGATGCTCTACCTACTGAGCTATTCAGGCAATTCCTGATTGCTCATATATATTAGCACAGAGTGGAAGTGCTGGCAATACTTTTTTGTAAAAAAAACACCGGAATTTCCGGTGTGAAGATCAGATGGCGCCTGAAACAAGACTCGAACTTGTGACCTGCCGGTTAACAGC
>ERZ827423.2651-NODE-2651-length-13666-cov-3.105503_pt1 | contig 13666 bp, 18 predicted proteins | sample MGYA00519775_ERZ827423 | MGnify/ENA primary metagenome ERZ827423 (study PRJEB31778, sample SAMEA3449296) | human gut metagenome | biome: human gut; feature: human-associated habitat; material: faeces | place: United Kingdom | collected 2010/2012 ...
CCATCTCGCATGCAAGCGCCGAAAAATTTGACACTATATAATTCTTTTTATCACTGTCGGCAACAAATACATCGCCGGACGCGATTGTGCCGGTCTTGAATTTTATTCCGCATTTTTCCGTGCATTCTGAAAGCGCGGCAAGAGCTGCCTTATCCGCAGGAATTTCCGGTTTATAAATTGCTTTGGCAGTCAGACACTGAGTGTACAGGGTATAACTCGAACCGTCCTGGTCTTCATAACCCAAAGAGGTGCTTTTGATCCATTTGCTTGCTCTGGTACTCCAATCGCCTAATCCGGCTGGTTCTATTGAGAAGTTACCAATTCCCGTTCCCTGTGCATCCAATGCAGGCTGGACAATAATGCTGTTTTCCGGTATTTCCTCCGCCGTCACTGTACCATATGCCATGGGCATACATGATGCAAAAGTTACAGCGAATGTCAAAAACAGTGCTGCATTTTTTCTGAATGTTTCCCATTTCTTCATAGCTTCTCCTCCAGTCTATTTATTTTATATATGTATATTTTATAAAACATTTAGGCATTATGTAAACAACCTGAAATGTCCTGTAAGTGTCAAAAAATGTTGAAATGGTCTCCTGTTTTTAAACGGGATAAAGGTTATAAAGAAATATCATAAAAATGCAGTTAATCCCCCCTTTCATAATCCATAATTTACTAATCAAAGAAACGGTTTTTTTGTGTGAAATAATGATTTTTAAAAAATAGCTTGTCTTATTCCATAAAATATGATAAATTATTAACATACAAATTTAAGGAGGTATTTTTTATGCCATTAGTTACATCGACAGAAATGTTTAAAAAAGCGATGGAAGGCGGATATGCAATCGGCGCTTTCAACGTAAACAACATGGAAATCATCCAGGGTATTACCGAAGCTGCGAAGGAAGTAAACGCACCTCTTATCCTCCAGGTATCTTCCGGTGCAAGAAAATATGCAAATCATACCTATCTGATTAAGCTGGTTGAAGCTGCAATCGAGGAAACAGATCTTCCGATCTGCCTGCATCTCGACCATGGCGACACGTTTGAACTGTGCAAATCCTGTATCGACGGCGGTTTCACCTCTGTTATGATCGACGGTTCCAAACATCCTTATGAAGAAAATGTAAGACTGACCAAACAGGTTGTTGACTATGCACACGCTCACGGCGTAGTGGTAGAGGGTGAATTAGGTCAGCTTGCAGGTGTTGAAGACGACGTAAACGTTTCTGCCGAAGATGCATCTTATACAAATCCGGATCAGGTTGTTGACTTTGTAACCCGCACCGGTGTTGATTCTCTTGCAATTGCAATCGGAACCAGCCACGGCGCATACAAATTCAAACCGGGCCAGAAACCTCAGCTGCGGTTTGATATTCTGAAAGAAATTGAAGAAAATGGCGAAAAGTTCAAAGTGATTCTACGGGTAAAGGTAGAGAGTGACCCCGCTGAATATCGAAACTCCATCTTGTCCTTCTGGCAAATTGGTGAAACCACATGGAAGAAGAATGTGAAGAACAAGAAAATCCTTTACAAGCGGGAATAATACTGCTATACTTTAGATAGGATAAGAACGGGCTTTGAGGTGGAAAAAGCGTTCCCATACGCCACACGCCTTTTGGTAGTGGGCAAAAGAGATGCCGGGAGTGACGCTCCGGCCAAAGTCCAATCTTCAAGGGAACAGGTGCAAACCTGTTCCCTTCTTCTATGTGCTGAAAAAAATTGAAAAACCCTCTTGACTTTTCTGTTGCTACAATATATAATTGTTGTAGCAACAGAAAAGAAGGTGAATAAATGGTTGCTAAAAAAGGCCGTCCTGTTTCAGAGAACCCCAAAGATTATATGCTTCGGGTGAGGATGGATGAACAGACTTTGCAACAGCTTGATGAATGTTGTGAAGCTGAAAATCTTTCTCGATCTGAAGTAGTAAGGAAGGGGATTCAGGAACAGCATAGCAAACTAAAGAAATAGGGTGTCGGCTACCCGCTAAAGTACACCAACACCCTAAACCACCAGAGGTTTCCCAACTGGATAAATCCATTCTATCACAGTTGGGAACTTCTATCAAGTGAAAATTGATGGAGGTTTAACATGGAAAAATTGATCAAGAGCATTGAAGGCGTACACCCCGGTAAGTATGACCTTCGCAGGAATGAACTGGATGAACTCTATGACGCATATCATCACGACACTTTCAAGCTGATTGCCGTGGTGTTCAAGCTGGGCTTTGCCCGTGGACAGAAGGCGGTGAAGAAGGCATGAATGAACTTCAGGTATTCACCAACCCCGAATTTGGACAGGTGCGAACCGTGACCATTGAGGAAGAACCGTGGTTCGTGGGCAAGGATGTGGCGGTTGCCTTGGGGTATGAATCGCCACGGGCGGCAGTCAGCAAGAAGGTTGACCCGGAAGATAAAGGCGTTTCCGAAATGGAAACACCTTCAGGGAAGCAGCAAATGACCATCATCAACGAATCCGGTTTGTATGCCCTGATCTTCGGAAGCAAGCTGGAAAGCGCCAAACGCTTCAAACATTGGGTGACGCATGAGGTTCTTCCCGCAATCCGTAAAACCGGAAGTTATTCCATCATCCCGAAAGCAAGAGCATTGACCACAGACGATTACATGAAGGCGGCACAACTGGCCGCTACCTGTCGGAATGAACGGCTTCCCTATGTGCTTGGATTTCTGGAACAGGCCGGGTTTAATATCCCGGAAGTGACCGCCACGCCCCCGGCCTTGGATGGGCCTGTGGATTGCACGGAGATTCAAAGACTGATGGATGAACGGGGCATTTCCGTAACGGAACTTTCCAAGCTGACGAACATTTGTAAAGCGTCTTTGAGTTATTACAAACGGGGCATTTACAAGCCGAACCGTGAACGCTATCGCATTATCATTGACGCATTAACTTAATTGATGATTTGACCACCCCGGCCTTCTGGCCGGTGGTGGTTTTTTCATACCATTTTCGCCGTTTCCCGGTGGTGGGCGGTAAACAGAACCGGGAAAATCGTGGTTCCTAACCCACGGTAAAAAAGGATTTTGGAGGTAACAACAATGACTAAAGAAAAGCTGTTGGAATGGGGCCTGACTGAAGAACAGGCCACAAAGGTTATGGAGGGCTTGAACGGTTCCTTCGTCACCAAGGCCCGGTTCAATGAGGTCAACACCGAACTGACCACCGCCAAGAACACCATCAAAGAGCGTGACACCCAGCTTGAAACGCTGAAGAAGGCTTCTGGTGACACCAAGGCCCTTCAGGATCAGATCACACAGCTTCAGGCCGATAACAAGAAGAAGGACACGGATCACGCCGCTGAACTGAAGAATCTGAAAATCAGCAATGCGGTTGAACTGGCCCTGACCGGCGCAAAGGCCAAGAACAACACCGCTGTTAAGGCGCTGTTGGTTGATTTCATCGGTAAGGCTGAATTGGCGGAGGATGGAACCGTCAAGGGCCTTGATGATGAAGTCAAGAAGTTGGTGGAAGGCAAGGACACGGCTTTTCTTTTTGAGAAGTCCACCGGCACCAAGTTCAAGGGGGCCAAATCCGCTGAAAAGGGTGATGGCGCTGAAGGCGGCATGACCCTTGAAAAGCTGAAGGCCATGAACCCCTTGGATCGCTACAACTATTCCGTCAACCATCCTGACGAATACAAAGAACTTTATGGAGGTAATGAGTAATGGCAAACACTTGCTACGATAACTTTTTCCTGTCCAACGAAATTGAAGATCAGTACCAGAGCCACCTTGATCTTCAGCAGTTTTGCACCGTGGACAACAACCTGACCGGCGTTGCTGGCATGGTTCGCAAGATTCACAAGTACAAGGCCACCGATGGCACCGAGAAGCTGACCATGGGCAACGGCAACACCAAGACCATTGAAGCCGGTTACACCGAGAAGGAATACCGGATTCAGATGGCCCAGAACCGCTTCCAGTATTATGACGAGGAAGCCATGACCGATCCCATGGTGATCACCACCGGCACCCGTCACGCTGGTACGGATATGTTCAACACCGTGAACGCTGACATTTTCGGCGCTTTCAACGAGGCCACCATGACCATCGTGACCACCGCCCTTGGCTTTGATGCCTTTGTGGATGGTGCGGCCATGCTGAATCTGGAAAACCTTGAAGGCGTGACCATCTTCGGCTTCGTCAACCCCGCTGATATGGCGAAACTTCGTAAGGCCCTGAAGGACGATCTGAAGTATGTGGAAGCATACGCCAAGCAGGGCTATGTTGGCACCGTGGGCGGTATCAACATCTACACCAAGAAGAACGCCGAAACCGGCAAGGTGGTCATTGCCACCAAGGAAGCTGTTACCCTGTTCAACAAGAAGGGTACGGAAGTGGAACAGGAGCGTGAAGGCAACATCCGCCGCAACACGGTTTATTCCCGCAAGTATTACCTTGCGGCCATGACCAATGAAGCCAAGGCGGTGAAGATCATCACCGGTTCCGCCGCTGTCACCGCTGACACCACGGTTTCCAGCGACAAGACCTATTACGCCGCTTCCGGTATCGGCTATGTGAAGGTCACGCCCGGTTCCGGTGACAACCCCAAGACCAAGGGTTGGTACGAAATCACGGCGGCGTAAGAAAGGCGGTGAACCCCGTTGCGTGATAAAGCGGTTGCAATGCTAACGGCCCTTGGCGTGGCGGGGGCCGCTGATGATCCGTTGTTGGATATGGTTTTGACAAATGTTCAATGGAGGATCAAAAACCTTTCCAACCTTTCCGAAATCCCGGAGGGGTTGGAAAGTCTGGCCGTTTCTATGGCCGTGGGCGAATACCTGAACATGAAGAAGTGTTCTGGACAGCTTGAAGGGTTTGATTTGGATGCGGCGGTGAAATCCATTCAGGAAGGTGACACCAACATTACCTTTGCCCTTGGTGAAGGTAGTTCAACCCCTGAACAGAGGTTGAACAGCCTGATTGATTATCTGATCAACGGGCGCATTGGTGAAATCTACCGTTATAGGCGGTTGGTATGGTAAATAAGGCCGTGCGAACCGCCTTGGAACGGTTGTGGAAGGATCGGTGTTCTATCTTCATCCGTGAGGAAGTCACCGATCCTGTCACCCACCTGACGGATTCTGAAGAAAAGCCGCTTCTTCAGGATCAGCCGTGCAAGCTGTCTTTTGAAACATTAACTTCAACCAATGGGGATGAAGTGGCAACCGCCCAACAGGTGGTGAAGCTGTTCCTTTCCCCGGATGTGAAGGTTCCCGCAGGATGCAAGATCATTGTCACCCGGCCAAACGATGTGGAACGAACCTTCACCTATTCCCGTTCCGGTGAACCGGGTGTTTTTTCCAACCATCAAGAAATCATGCTTGAACCCTTCAGGGGGTGGGCCTGATGGGAAGATGGGGCCGATGTGATTACCGGGAATTGAAGAAGCTGGATGAACGCCTTCAACAGCTTTCGGAAGTTGACATGGATCGGCTTTGCCGGGATGCCGCCAAGAAGATTGCCCAAATCCTGTGGAACAAGGTAAAGAAAAGAACCCCGGTTGGCGTGGCCCCCAAGTTTGATGGACCCAAGACCGTAAAGGTAAAGGGTGCAAGCGGGAAAAGCCGAACCTTTCTTACCCGTTCCGGGGCTATCCGGGAACAGTATTGGGCCGGGTATCGGGGCGGTTCCTTGCGGGATGCTTGGACGATTCTTCCCATTGAAAAACATGGGGATCAGTACACCGTGACCGTTATCAACAATTTGGAATATGCGTCCTATGTGGAATACGGCCACCGGCAAACACCGGGGCGCTATGTTCCCGCCTTGGGTAAGACCCTGAAGGCAAGTTGGGTTCCGGGCAAACTGATGCTGACCATTTCCGAACAGGAAGTAAAGGTTTTGGTTCCGTCCATCCTGAATGATATGTTGTATGACGCTTTGAAGGGGGTGTTCAGTTGATCAATGAAATCATCAAAGGTGTTTCCATGAAGCTGAACGCCACCTTTGGAGCCGGGTACAAAATCTATCAGAATGATGTGGAACAGGGCTTCAAGGAACCCTGTTTTTTCATTGCTGTCCTGAAGCCTGACATTTCCCCGTTGCAGAAGAACCGATTCATGAACCGGAACCCGCTGGATGTTCACTATTTCCCAACCAGCGGGAGAAACAACGCTGAATTGTTCACTATGGCCGGGGATTTGATGGAATGTTTGGAGTTCATCACCCTTCCCAATGGGGATGTGCTTCACGGAACTTCCATGAGTTATGAAGTACAAGACGGGGTTCTTCACTTCTTCGTGAACTACAATTTGACACTTCGCAGAGAAACCGAGGAAACCACAATGGAAACCTTGGAAACTACTGTGGAGCCAAAGAAAGGGTGATTGAATGGCTACCAGAAAGAAAGCCGCCACCGCACAGGAACCGCCCATCACGGCCCCGGTGGTATTCCCCAAAGAAAAAGTGTTGACCTTCAGGCGTTACGCCAACCGGCGTGATCTGCTGTCTATCCTTTTGGAAGATGGGAAGGAATACACCTTCGATCAGATTGATGGGCTGATCAAAGATTTTTATGAAAGGTAAGGTGAACTAATATGGCCCTTGGCGGCGGCACCTTCTTGGTGCAGAACAAGGTTCTGCCCGGTGCATATATCAACTTCATTTCTGTGGCGCAGGCAAGCGCCACCCTTTCTGACCGTGGCATTGTCACCATCCCCCTTGCCATGAATTGGGGGCCTGAAGGCAAGATCTTCACGGTGGAACAGGCTGACTTCATCAAGAACAGTCAGAAGATTTTCGGCTATGCGTACACGGCGGATGAACTGAAGCCCATGCGTGAAATCTTCCTTCACGCCAAGACCGTTCATTTCTTCCGCCTTGGTTCCAGCGGCGTGAAAGCGTCCAACACCTACGCAACGGCCAAATACCCCGGCACCCGTGGCAATGATCTTCGGGTTGTGATCACGGCCAATGAGAACAGCACCGAACAGAAGCCCCTGTTCGATGTGGAAACCTTCTTGGGAACCGTTCAGGTTGATCTTCAGGAAGGTGTGGCCGCTATCACCGGCCTGAAGGCCAATGACTATCTGGATTGGAAGTCCAGCGGAACCCTTTCCCTGACTGCTTCCTTGCCCCTGACGGGCGGCACCAATGGCACCGTGGCCGATTCCGACTATCAGACCTATCTTGATCAGGCGGAAGCGTACACCTTCAACGCTATGGGTTGCACCGAGAGCAAGGCCACCATCACCGCCCTGTTTGCGGCTTTCGCAAAGCGTATGCGTGATGATGTGGGCAAGAAGTTTCAGGTGGTTCTTTTCCGTAAGCTGGCCGACTATGAAGGCGTTGTGAGCGTCAAGAACGGCCTGACTTCCGACAAGACTTCCACCGCCCTGATCCCTTGGGTTACGGGGGTGATCGGCGGCACGGCGGTCAATAAGAGCGCCACCAACATGACCTATGATGGTGAATACGATGTGGACACCGATTTCACGCAGACCCAGCTTGAAAACGGGATCAGGGAAGGTTCCTTCATGTTCCATCGTGTGGATGAAGCGGTGTGTGTCCTGACCGACATTAACAGCTTCATTTCCATCACGGATGAAAAGTCCAGCGACTTTTCCAGCAACCAGACGATCCGAGTTTTGGATCAGATTGCCAATGATATTGCCGTTCTGTTCGGCAAGAAGTATCTTGGCAAGGTTCCCAATGATGCCGCTGGCCGGATTTCCCTTTGGAACGATATTGTGAAGCACCACACGGAACTTCAGGATATTCGGGCCATTGAGAACTTCAGCGGCGAAAATGTGACGGTTGAAAAGGGCGATACCAAGAAATCCGTGGTGGTTACTGATTATGTGACCCCCGTGAACGCTATGGAACAGCTTTATATGACCGTCTATGTTCAGTAAGGAGGTACAACCATCATGGCAGATAGAACCATCATGAACGCCAAGGATGCTGTTTCCGCTTCCTTGGCTGAATGTTTCGTGACCATCGGGGATAACCGTTACAACTTCATGCAGGCTATCAACCTTGAAGCCAACTTTGAGAAGAACAAAACGGAAGTTCCCATTTTGGGCAAGACCGGCAAGGGCAATAAGGCCACCGGTTGGAAGGGTACGGGTTCCGCCACCTTCCACTATAACACTTCCATCTTCCGTGAGCTGATGAAGCGTTATAAGGACACCGGCGAGGATGTCTATTTTGACATTCAGGTGACAAATGAAGATCCCACTTCTTCTGTGGGCCGTCAGACCGTGATCCTGAAGGATTGCAATATGGATGGCGGCTTGCTTGCCAAGTTTGATGCTGATGCGGAATACTTGGATGAAGATATGGACTTCACCTTTGAAGATTTCGAGATGCCCGAAACCTTCAGCCTTTTGGCCGGTATGCAGTAAGCAGAGCGCCCCGGCCTTACTTCGGTAGGGGCCGGGGCCTTTTTTCGTATCAAAATATAGGAGGAAAAAAACAATGAGCCTGTCCGCTTTTTTGGCTGAAAACGCCGTTCCCGTTGAGAACATCAAGTTTGTTGCTTCTAAACGCTTCTTGGGTGAGGATGGCAACCCCATTCCTTGGGAGATCAAGACCATCACCGGCACCGAGGATGAAGCCCTTCGGAAGTCCTGTGCCAAGCGTGTTCCGGTTCCCGGCAAGAAGAACCAGTATCAGAAGGAAACCGACTATGATCTTTACCTTGGCAAGCTGGCCGTGGCTTGTACTGTGTTCCCCAATCTGAATGATAAGGAACTTCAGGACAGCTACAAGGTCATGGGCGCTGATGCCCTTCTGAAAACCATGCTGACCCCCGGCGAATATGCCGAATACCTGACCAAGATTCAGGAAGTGTGTGGTTTTGATACCACCATGCAGGATGAGGTTGATGAAGCAAAAAACTAATCTGTGAAGGTGATGGTGAAGCGAACATTGCTTACTATTGCCTTCACGAACTTCATTTGACACCTTCCGCCTTTTATGCTTTGCCCCGCCGTGAACGGGCTTTCATCATTGCGGCCATTGATGTTCGGGTGGAAGCTGAAAAGAAGAAGCAGAAGGAAATTGAACGAAAACAGCGCCGGGGCCGCCACCATTAAGGCCCCGGCTTCTATTCTCCAAGAAAGGTGGTGATCCCTGTGGGAACTATCCGAACCGCTATTGCCCTTTATGATGGTGTTACCAGCCCCCTTCAGAGTATGCACAAGGCAATGGGGGTTGTGCTGAACACCTTTGAAGCCATGCAACAGGCTTCCGGTAGAGCCGTTGACACGGCGGCAATCCGGGAAGCCCGTGAAGAATGGGCGAGAGCGGGAACCGCCTTTGATACCATTGAAGAAAATATCAGGAACGCCAACAACGAACAGCAGAATTTCAACAATTCCATCCGTGGGGGTAGCAATTCCGCCAACGGGCTTCTATCCATCATCAAGAAAGTTGCTATTGCCGCTGGCGGTATTGCCGGGATCAATAAGGCGCTGAATATTTCGGATGAATTGGCAAGCACCAAGGCCCGATTGAATTTGCTTGTGGATGATGGCGGTTCCGTTGAAGCCTTGGAACAGAAGATCATGGCTTCCGCCCAGCGTTCCCGATCCGTTTATTTTGACACAGCTTCCGCCGTTGCGAAACTTGGCCTGAACGCTGGTAACGCCTTCGGTGGCAATATGGATCAGGTCATTGCCTTCATGGAACAGGTGAACAAGCAGTTCGTTATTGGCGGCGCTACGGCCCAAGAACAGAGCAACGCCATGATCCAGCTTACACAGGCAATGGCGGCGGGTGCGCTTCGTGGTGAAGAACTGAACTCTATTCTGGACGGTGCGCCGGGTATCGCAAGAGCCATTGAAAAATATATGGGCATTGCGGAAGGTTCCATCAAGACGGTTGCACAGGAAGGCAAGGTAACGGCTGAAGTGGTGAAGAACGCCATGTTTGCTATGGCGGACGAAACCAACGCAAAGTTCGATTCCATGCCCAAGACTTGGGCGCAGATTTGGGCCGGGATGAAGAATCAGGCCCTTTCCATGTTCGCCCCGATCCTGACCAAAATCAATCAGATTGCCAATAGTTCCAAGTTCCAACAAGTGACCACGGCCCTGATCAATGGCCTTGCCGGGGTTGCCAATATTGCTTCTTCGGTGCTGGATATTCTGATTTCCATTGCTTCCGTGATCGTTGATAATTGGAGTTGGATTCAGCCTATTATCATGGGCATTGTGGCCGCTATGCTGATCTATAACGGTGTCATGTTGGTTGGAAATACCATTATGGCGGTTCAGGCCGCAGTTAAGGCAATTCACACAGCAATGACCACCGCTTGGAGCGTTGCCACCTTTACCGCAACAGCGGCCCAGCAGGGCCTAAATGCGGCGCTTTTGGCTTGCCCCATTACATGGATCATCCTTCTGATTATCGCCGTGATTGCGGCTATCTATGCGGCTTGTGCGGCGGTTGCAAAGTTCACCGGTATTGCCAATAGCGGCTTCGGTGTGATTTGTGGCGGAATCATGGTGGTAATTGCCTTCTTCAAAAACCTTGGCCTGTCCGTGGCAAATATCGCCTTGGGTATCTGGAACGCTTTGGGGGCTTGTGCTTCCAATATCGGAACGGCCTTCCACAATGTTATTTCCAATGTTCAGGGGTGGTTTTACAACCTTCTTTCTACGGCCCTTACTGTTGTGGCGGGTATCTGTGAAGCCCTGAACAAATTGCCCTTCGTTGAGTTCGACTATTCCGGGATTACCAACAAAGCAAGCGAATATGCGGCTAAGTCCGCTGAAGCCTATGGGAATGTTGAGGAATATAAAAGCGTTGCCGATGCTTTCAATGAAGGAATGTCTACCTTTGACACCTTCCAAGATGGTTGGGCCGCTGATGCCTTTGCTTCCGGTGCCGCTTGGGGTGATGGTGTGGCCGATAAGGTTTCCGGTATGTTTGATTTTTCCGCCTTGGATTCTATGGGGGCTGATTCTTTGGATGCCTTCAACCTTGGCAATGATCTTGATAGCATTTACGGGAACACCGGCGATATTGCAAACAACACAGCGGCCACCGCTGATGCCTTGGATATTGCTGAAGAAGATTTGGCCTATCTTCGTGACATTGCGGAGCGTGAAGCAATCAACCGGTTCACTACCGCTGAAATCAAGGTTGAACAGCACAATGAAAACCACATTTCCAAAGATGCTGATTTGGATGGGATCATGGATGCTTGGGCCAATGACTTTGCTGAAAAGCTGGAAGTTTCTGAAGAAGGGGTGCATGAGTAATGGCGTATAAACTGTATATGGCGGGAACGCTTATGCCCATCACCCCTTCCAAGGTGACGGTGAAGATCAATAACCAGAACAAGACCATGACCCTGATCAACGGGGAAGAAATCAACATTCTGAAGGCCGCTGGCCTTTCGGATGTGTCCTTTGAATTGGTTCTTCCCCAAGTGTCCTATCCCTTCAGCAACGGCGGAGCGCAAAGCGCCGCCTATTACCTGTCCTTGTTTGAACGGCTGAAGGTGAGCAAGACCCCGTTCCAATTCATTCTGAACCGGCAGAAGCCCGGTGGCGGGATGTTCCATTACACCAATTTGACCGTTGGCCTTGAAACCTATGAAATCACCGATGATGCCGGTGAAGGCTTTGATGTGAAGGTGAAGATCAACCTGAAACAGTACAGAGCCTATGGCACCAAGACCGTGACCGTGCAACCGGCCAAGACTTCCGGGGGAACCGCCACCACAACGGCCCCGAAAGCCGCCACCTATACGGTGAAATCTGGTGATTGCCTTTGGAACATTGCCAAGAAGCAGTTGGGCAACGGGGCCGATTACACGAAAATCTATAATCTGAACAAGGACAAAATCAAGAACCCGAACCTGATCTATCCCGGTCAGGTTCTTACTTTGCCTTCCTGAAAGGGGTGATTCCGTTTGGCAGTTGAATTGTTCATCCAGCATAACAGCACCATCCAATTCCCCGTTGTCAAGGAAGGCGCACGGCTGACCTTGGAGCGCAAGGGAACCCCCGGCAAGTTGGAGTTCACCGTTGTCAAGGGGCCAGGGCTGAACTTTGCTGAAGGTGATCCGGTGAAGCTGACTGTGAACGGAACCGCCATGTTCTATGGGTTTGTGTTCAAGAAAAAGCGTGACAAGGGCGGCACCATTGATGTTGTGGCCTATGATCAGTTGCGCTATCTGAAGAACAAGGACACCATCACGGAAGAAGGGCTGAAGGCTTCTGACCTTCTGAAGCGCATTGCAACAGATTTCCGGTTGAACCTTGGCACGGTGGAAGATACCGGTTATACCCTTGAAACCATCGTGGAAGAAAACCAAACGCTGTTTGACATGATCCAGAACGCCCTTGATGAAACCCTGACGAATACCAAACAGCTTTATGTTCTGTATGACGATGCCGGGAAGCTGACCCTGAAGAACATCAACACCATGAAGCTAAACCTTCTGATTGATGAAGAAACCGGGGAAAACTTCAGCTATGAATCCAGTATTGATGAACAGACCTATAACAAGATCAAACTGGCCTATAACAATGAAAAAACCGGTAAACGGGAATTGTTCATTGCACAGGACGGGGCGAAAATGAACCAATGGGGTGTTCTTCAGTATTTTGAAGAAGTTCAGACCCAAACAGGCGCTTCCGCCAAGGCGGATGCCCTGTTGAAGCTGTACGATCAAAAAACCCGCAAGCTGACCATTCAGAACGCTTTCGGTGATGTGCGGGTTCGTGCTGGAAGCGCCGTGGTGGTGGCCCTGAACCTTGGCGATATTGTCACCAACAATTACATGGTGGTGAACAAAGTCACCCACACCTTCAGGGGTGATGAACACATGATGGAACTTGACCTGATCGGGGGTGAATTTATTGCCTAATCCTGTTGAAGTGGTGAAACGGGCGGCGGTGGAAGCTGTGGAAGCCGGGAAGCCGGTGAACATCCTGTTTGGAACCGTCCTTTCCGCTTCGCCCTTGAAAATTCAGGTGGATCAGAAATCCATCTACACTTCTAAAATGCTGATCCTGACCCGGAATGTGACTGATTTTGAAGTTGATATGACGGTAAACCACACCACCGAGGACAAGGGCGGCGGTTCTGGTGCGGCGGCGTATGAAGCCCACAAACACGCCTATGTTGGCAAGAAAACCTTCAAGGTTCACAACGCTTTGAAGGCCGGTGAAAAGGTGCTTCTGATCCGGGTTCAGCAAGGAAAGAAATTCGTGGTCATTGACCGAGTAAAGGGGGCTTGATGATGATTCCGCAAGTGCAGGATGATATTAAACAGGATTTCACCATTGAAACCCTTCCAAGCCGTACTTTCAGGATGAACCACGATAACCTGACCATCATCGGCACCATTGATGAAATCCAAGCCGTGGAACAGGCGGTTTTCCTGATCCTGAACACGGAACGCTATGAATGGTTGATCCATTCTTGGGATTATGGGGTTGAACTTCATAATCTGATCGGAAAAGATGTGGAATATTGTATTCCCGAAATTGAACGCCGGGTTCGTGAAGCCTTGCTTCAGGATGATAGGATCACGGCGGTTCAGAACTTTGAATTTACGGTGAACAAAAAGAAAGTGCTGACTACCTTCACGGTGGTCAGCATTTTTGGTGAAATCAATGCAGAATTGGGGGTTGAAATCTGATGTATGAAGCACAGACCTATGAAGCAATCATTTCCCGGAT